>VYLD01000090.1_pt1 | contig 34634 bp, 26 predicted proteins | sample 5114401 | NCBI WGS metagenome assembly VYLD01 (sample SAMN12291783, study PRJNA351875) | freshwater metagenome | isolation source: freshwater lake | place: USA: Michigan, Gull Lake | collected 2013-08-08 | reverse complement strand
CCGACTCCACCGGCCCGCATGATGGCCGTCCACCAGGGTCGGGTGGTGGCGCTGCTGAGGCGCGAGGGAGACGGGCGCCACAGTGTCGAGCTGGTGCTCCCGGGGCTCGCTCGCACGGCCTGAGCGTTCAGGACGTCCATCGGCGAAGCACGCCGTTCAGCGGCCCCTTGAAGAACGTCGGGTCTCTGAACGTGGTCAGGCGCACGGTGGCGCCGGCGCAGGCCAAAGGCGGCTCACCGTGGGCGCGCCTGGTGTCGAGCACTCCAGCGCGAAGCGCTTTCGCCGCCGCGCGGTGCGATACGTCCTTCAAAGAACCACGGATCCGGGGGGACTGGACAGCGACCCAGCGGGTCGCAATCGTGGCGGTCCCCTTGAACCGACTGACCCGCGACCTCAGTCTCTCTCGAGCTGGAAGCGCCTCGATTTCCGGGTTCCACCTCTCCGGGGTCACACCGCGCGAGGGCGGGGGCTGGTGTCGCGAGAGCCCCCACTGCACTCTGAGGCGTTCGTCGCAAGCGCGAAGGCCCTCCCCGCTGCGACATCACCTCCGACCACCGTGCTGTCCGGAAAACACCAACCGAGGGGCCAGCTGCGTCAAACCCGCTCGTTCGGCTCTGTGAGGTCTGCTTGATGAACGACGGCGTCGACCACCGGACGGAAGCATCGGGGCAGCGAGAACCCCAGCACCTGGCCAACCCAGCGCCGCGCAGGCCTCTGCGCCAGGCGCTGGGCCTGATGACGCTGGGGCTCGCGCTCGGGTGCACCGAACCTCCGGCGACCTCTTCCGCGAGGGGCACGGGTTCTGTCGAGGCAGCCATCGGCGCCTGTACCGTCGACCTCGACTGTGGCGCTGGCGGGCGTTGCTGCGCAGGCGCGTGTGTCGTCGGCGACTGCTGCGCCTCGGAGGAATGTGGTGGGCGGGTCTGTCGCGACCACCAGTGCCAGGCGTGTCAGAGTTCCGCTGACTGCGGAACAGACAGCGTCTGCTGCCAGGGCCTCTGCCGCCCGGGCGCCTGTTGTTCCAGCGCGGACTGTGAGGGTGGGGCGTTGTGCAGGCAGGGGGCATGCGTCATCTGCGTGAGCGACGGCGATTGCGGCTCGGGGCAGCGCTGCAGTGGCGGGCACTGCGCAGCGGGCTCGACGTGCAGCGAAGGCTCGCTGTTCCTCGACGGGCTGTGCCTGCCTGCCTACCGCGCCCGCTGGTGGCCTGGCGGTCTCGCCAGGCGCCTCGTGCCAGCAGGCGGCCGACTGCGGCTTCGCCCAGACGTGCTGCGACAACCGCTGCGTGCTCGGAGAATGCTGTGGGAACCAGGACTGCGCCACGTCGGGAAACCCGGGGGCCTCGTGCATTCAGAACGTCTGCCAGCCCTGCGTCGCGGACGCTCAGTGCGGCGCCGGGAAGGTGTGCTGCGGCGGCCAGTGCTTCGGCGGCGCCTGCTGCCCGGGCACCCCCTGCGCTGACGGCCGGGTGTGCGCGAACTACCAGTGCGCGGCCTGCCAGCGCCCTTCAGATTGCGGGCCCGGGCGCACCTGCTGCAACGGCACCTGCAAGGCCGGAGACTGCTGCTCCACCGCCGACTGCGGCGCCTATACCTGTCGCAACGGCGCCTGTGCCACCTGTCAGGCCGATGGCGATTGCGGGGCCGGCCAGCGGTGCTGCGGCGGCGCGTGCACCACCGCGAGCTGTTGCGATGACAACGACTGCGCCAGCGGCCTGCGCTGCGTCGCCGGCACCTGTTCCGCCTGCCGGAAGAACGCCGACTGTGGCGGCGACGCGGTCTGCTGCGGCGGCCGCTGCCAGTCGGGCTCGTGCTGCACCTCGGCCGACTGTGGCAACGGCCTGGTCTGCAACGAGAAGTACAGGTGCTCGCTGTGCACCTCGAACGCGCAGTGCGCCGCCGGCCAGGTGTGCTGCGGGGGCAGCTGCGTCAACGGCAACTGCTGCGGCGACGGCGAGTGCGGGCCGGGGCGCCTCTGCAAGGCCAATTCGTGCAACACCTGCGAGAAGGACTCCGAGTGCGGGCGTGGCGAGGTGTGCTGCTCTGGCGGCTGCCAGCGCGGGAATTGCTGCAGCCCCGGGGGCGTCATCGCCGCGGTGCCTGCCTGCAACGGGCTCGTCTGCAGCGGCAACGTCTGTACGACGTGTACCAGTGACCAGCAGTGCGGCGCCGGCTCGAAGTGCTGCAGAGGCGCCTGCTTCAGCGGCGTCGCCTGCTGCGGGAACCAGGACTGTCAGGCAGGCCAGCGCTGCGAGGACGGAACCTGCAAGGGGTGCACGACCGACGCCGATTGTGGAGCCCTCAAGTGCTGCAGCGACTGCGGAGGAAAGGGCCGTTGCCTCGCCGTCTGTTCCATCGACCGCCTCTGGAACTCGAAGCGCACGTTCGACGAAGGCACCGGCGCTGGCACCACCACCGACGGGAACTCGCAGAACGCCGCCTGCGTGGCCGGGAGCCTCTGCCGGGCTCCCGCGGCGGCAGCCGGAGAGACGCCCTGGCTCTTCGTGACGTCCTCTGCCCAGGGCGCGCTCTTCCGCTACTCGGTGCAGACCGGCGCGCGCGCAGGGCCCTTCGTCACGGGCGTGAGGGCCGGCTGGCCCGCCCAGAGCGGCACCAGCCCTGGCACGAACCCCGGCCCCACGGCGGTCAACGTCTATGAGCGCACCGTCTGGGTGGCCAACCGGGGCCAGCTGGCGACGAGCGCAGGGGCGGGGGTCGCGCAGCTCGACTTCGATGGGGCGATGCGGTGCTTCGCGAACGTCGCCGGCGGGGCGAGCGCCATCACCCTCGACTCCCGCGGCGACGCCTGGGTCGGCTCGCTCGACGGGCAACGGCTGATCAAGTTCTCGGCGTCCGAGGTGGTGGGGGGCTCGACGCCGCCTTCGTGCAAACCGACGGTGCAGCTCGACGTGCCGCTGCGGCCCGTGGCCCTGACGACCGACGAGCGGGGCCAGCTGTGGGCGTTGGGCGCCGACGGGCGCCTCATCAGCGTCGACCCCTCGGGTGCCCTCGTCACGCGCATCTTCGACGCGAACTGCGCGGCGTCAGGCCTCGCCGTCGACCGAACCTTCCTCTACGTCACCTGCACCCAGGCGGGTGAAGTGACGCGGGTCGACCGGGTGACGGGCCAGCGCGCCACCATCGCCACGGGCGGGCTCCCGGCAGGCGTCACCGTGAGCAGCAGCGGCGCCGTCACCGTCGCTGGCGGCGATGGGCGGCTGTTCACCCTCAACGGGCTCACTGCGACGCCCACTGCGCTCGGCGGGGTCACCCGCGCCCTGGGCGTCGCCACCGACAGCTTCGGTCGAACCTGGGCGGTCGACGAGACCGGCCCGCTGGTTCGGCTCGACGCCCGGGGCCAGCAGCGCTTCTCGGGTGACAGCGCCCAGTTCGCCAGCGGAGACCTCACCGGCCAGCAGTTCGTGAACACCGGCATGGCGCCGGCCCGGTGGAACGTGGTGTACGACGCGGCCACGGCGACGCCCCGGTGGCTGACGATGCGGCTCAACGGCACCACCCCGCCTGGCACCATCGTCGACGCGCGCGTGCGAACGGCGGCGACGCAGAACGGGCTGGCCTCGACGGCCTGGGCGGCCACCCAGGCCTCGTTCCCCGTCGACCTCACGCGGCTGGTTCTTTCGAACCAGCGTTACCTCGAGGTCGAGCTGGTGCTGCGCACCCTCAGCGCCGCCCTGACGCCGTCGGTCGGCGTCCTCACTGTCCGTTGGGCGCCTCGCGACGCGCCGGTCTGCATTTGCCCCGCAGGGTACGTGCGCGACGGCGTCAACTGCGTCGACATCGAGGAGTGCGGCTTCAACAACGGCGGGTGCTCTGAGAACGCCATCTGCACCAACACCCCCGGAGCCCGCCGGTGCACGTGCAAAGCCGGCTACACCGGCGACGGCCTGGTCTGCACCGACGTCAACGAGTGCCTCGGCAACAACGGAGGCTGTCCGGGTGATGAGACATGCACCAACCTGGCCGGCGGCGCGCGGTGTTGCCCCAGGTGCAACGCCTGGGACACCTCGGTGCAGCGCTGCGTGCCGAGCATCGAGTTCTTCTCGGTGCAGGTCGCGCCCACCCCCCTCTCGGTGTACGTGCGCCCGCCGGGCGTCTCGGGGTTGTACTTTGGCCCCACGAGCATCAGCGCCCAGGCCACCGTCAACACCCGCAGCCGGGTGACGTACCGCCTTCAGAACAACCCGCCGTGGCTCAGCGTGAACCCTACCACCGGCGCGGTGGCCGGCTCGCCCAGCAACAACGCGACCGACCCGGGGACGCAGACGGTCACCCTCGTCGCCACCACCGATTGCGGCTCATCGGCGACGACGAGCTTCTCGCTCACCGTTCAAGCCAACCGGTGGTGCGGGGACGGCGTCGTCTCGAACGGCGAGACGTGCGACACCCAGTCACGCTCGTGCACGTCGAACTCGGTCGTCGGGCTGCCGTCGTACTGTACCGGCACCTTCGCGGGCTTTGAGCAGTGCACGGCGTCGTGCACCGGCTACGGCCCGTGCACGGCGACGCAGCCGACCGTCAGCGCCAACAGCTTCCAGGCCTGTGACAATTCCGCCATCGGGAACAACAACTTCTATTGTTGCTCGATGGACTCGTGCCTCAACGACGCCTGCTGTGGCGGGCAGAACGGCACCAACTCGAGTTTGAGCGGTGGCTTTTCGCAGCGGGCGTTCCTGCGGAACGCACAGGGGAACGGGAACTGTCGGCTCGGGCAAAGCGGGGCTGATTGGCAAATCGCAGTGAGTCACACCACGGCGGCCTATCGGTGTTGGAGGTGACGACGATGCGAGGGTGGACGCTCTGGCTGATGACTTCGGTGGCCCTGGCAGGCTGCCCGACAGAGCTTGAGCCCGAGCCCACGCGGCCGGACGCCTCGAGCGGGTGTGACGGCCCCGCGGTGTGCAGCACCAGGACGTGCGGCGTCGATGCGTGCGGGCGGTCGTGCGGCAGCTGCGATGGCGGGCTGACGTGCGACCTCGCCGCTGGGCGCTGCACCAGCGCCTGCACGCGCGAGACGACCGCGGTGTACTGTGCCCGTCTGGCAGCCGCCGGGAAGGGCTGCGGGCTGGTCACCGACGTCGACTCGTGTTCCGGCGCACGGCGCGTCGAGTTCTGCGGCAGCTGCCCGACAGGTCAGCTCTGCACCGACGCCAACGCCTGCCGCCCCGGGTGTACGCCCGAGACGACGGCCGCCTTCTGCGCGCGCATGGCTCAAGTCGGCAGGGTCTGCGGCAGCGTGAGCGATCTCGACCCCTGCACCGACCAGCCACGGACCGAGACCTGTGGCTCGTGCCCCAGCGGCACCAGCTGCACCGCTTCGAATACCTGCGCGGCGTCGTGTACCCCCGAGTCGGTCGCCTCGTTCTGCGCCCGGCTCGGCAAGGCGTGCGGTGAGGTCGCCGCGGCCGACACCTGCGGCGCCCAGCGGCGCTACCTGTGCGGCACCTGCCCCAATGGCACCTGCCAGAGCGACAACACCTGCTGCACCTTCGAGACGCCGCAGGCCTTCTGCGCCCGCATGGCGCTCTCGGGCCGCGCCTGTGGTGTCGTGTCGGGTATGAGCTGCGGCACCCCGCGGCAGGAAGACTGCGGCACGGCGCGCTGCACCACCGACGGCGGAAGCGGCACCTGCAACTTCGCGACGAACGCCTGCCAGTCGTGCTCGTCCGAGTCCGACACCCAGTTCTGCATGCGCCTGGCGGCAACGGGGCTCGAGTGCGGAACCGTGACGGCGCCCGACAGCTGCACCCAGCTGCCGCGGGTCGCCGACTGCGGCACCGCGGCCTGCGGCACGGGCACGGCCTGCATGAACAACCGCTGCACGGGCGCCGGCGGCTCGTGCTCGAGCCCGGTGACGTTGATGCCAGACCCGTCCGACCCCAACCGCTTCATCGCCTCGTCGAACACCGCCTCGGGCCAGGCGGCGTTGACCGCGTCGTGCGGCGCGACGGCGGGCGCCGAGCTGGTCTACCTCGTCAACGTCGGTGGCACCTCGCCGCGGAGCGTGGTCGCCACGGTGCGGGCCCAGATGAGCAGCGCGCTCGGGCCCACCCTCTCGGTGCGGACCACCTGCGCCTCGTCGGCCGGCGAGCGCTGTGAGACGGGGGCTTCCCTGGCGTCGGTGCGGCTCAATCAGGTCTCGCCCGGTGCCCGCTACTTCGTCGTCGACAGCGCTTCGGCTGGCGCGCAGGGCCCCTTCACGCTCGACGTCAGGCTCGGTGCGCCCGTCACGGCGCCGCCGAACGACAAGTGCCCAGGCACCGACGGCGGCACGCTGGTCGACCTCGGGAACCCGAGCCTGCCGCCCTGGACCGCTGACGGGCCCAGAGATCGGGTCACCTCGGTGACGGGCACGACGGCGGGCGCCGACAACGACGTCGCAGGCAGCTGCAGCCTGGCGGCGCCGGGCCAGCTCACCGGTGGCGATGTCGTCTACCGCCTCGTCATTCCTGCGGGAAGCCCGCTGTACCAGGCCAGCGTCAACGTGACGTCGACCGACGGAGACCTCTTGCCCGCAGTCTCGCTCCACGACGGTACGTGCCTGGGCACGGTGCTCGGCTGCGCAGCCACCAATGTGCCGGGCCCGGTACGGCTTGCGCTCCCCTCGCTCGCTCCGGGCACCTATTTCATCCACGTCGACGGGGTGAGCGGCACCGGGGGCAGTTTCACCCTCACGGTCCAGCTCACGGGGCCGTGACGGGCGGTCGATGACCGAGGGCTGCGGGTCTTGAAATGGGGTTCAGACCGTGGAATCGTGCCTGGCGCCTGTCGGATGCCCGCGCATCTGAACGGCTCCGAAAAACTTCGAAGGCACGTGCAGCGAATCGCTCCCCGGAGAAACCATGGTCAAACAGAACGTTGGTCGCAGCATTCCCGTTGGTCTTCGACGCCGGATGCGTCGGGGCTTCAGCCTCGTCGAACTCGGTATCGTGATCGCCGTCATCGCGGTGCTCGCGGCGGTGGTCATCTTCGGGCGAGGCTTCATCTCAGCAGCTCGCATCACCAAGGCCGTCGACGCGGCCAACACCGCCCGGAAGGCCGCGTCCACCTTCGCCGGCACCAGCGGCGGTGCGTTCCGGCCTAACGCCAACAGCCAGCTTCAAGTCTTGTCTGACCGTGGCCTCTTGCCGCCCGTGGCAGCCGGCGCCTGGACGGTTTCCGGTGACCCTAACAGCCCCGACGCCATCGCTGTGACGGGCCTCTTCCTGGGCCAGAGTCTGCGAGGTACTCAGAATTCGAACGTCATTCGACTAACGATTGTATTCCCAAGCATTACCATGGCCCAAGACTACATGTCGTCGGTGCAGAACGACAACAATTTCGCGACCGGTAACGTCGTCAACGTAGCGTGCACTGCCGCTGGAGGGGCTAACGCCGCTACAGTGCAATCCTGTTTCTGGCTCTGACGGCGAACTCCCCGCGGTTCTCTTCTTCCCAAGCCCAGGTCGGTTCGCCGCGGTCCTGTGCCGTGATCCGGCGACTGACCTGGCACAGGGGCTCGACAGCCAGTCTGAGGTGAGGGGGCGCTGTGGTCGGAGGCAGCGCGCTGTCGCGAGCGACAGGCAGAGTTCCTGGTCTCGTTCCAGACGGTCCATGTCGAGCTGGGCGCTTGCGGACGCGTCGCATGGCTCAGCTCAGTGGCTCGCCGGCAGATGCATGGCATGGCTCGCCTCAGGCCGAGTGTGCGGTGCAGCAGGCCGCCTCTCGCTGATCCTGGGTTTCCTGTTTTCGCACGTGGCGCTCGCCGACGATGGCGGCGTTCACCTCGAGACGCTGGTGACGGGCGAGCGAGCGACCGCGCCCAGCGAGCGGGCTTCGAGCGAGGTGCGCCGAATCGATCTCGACCGAAGGCTGCCGCGCAGCACCCCTGACGCCGTGCGCTTCGAGCCTGGCGTGTTCGTTCAGCGCACCGCTCACGGGCAAGCGTCGGTCTTCATTCGAGGGCTGACGGGCCAGCAGACGGTGCTGCTCTTCGATGGCGTTCGGCTCAACACCTCGACCTGGCGGCAGGGGCCGAACCAGTACTTCTTCACGCTCGATTCGGCGACCATCGAAACGCTCGAGGTGTTGCGCGGTGGCGCCTCGACCTCGTTCGGTGCCGACGCGCTCGGTGGGGTCGTGGCGGTGAAGCCGCTCGACGCTCCTGATGGACGCGAGGGGCCGGTGCTCCGGACGACCGTGACGCTGAAGGGGCGCAGCGCCGACCACGAGCTGGGGGGGCGTGCGCAGCTCGAAGCAGCCGTTGGCAACGTCGGCTTCATCGGTGGCTTTGGTGGTCGAAACGTCGGCCTCCTCGAGAGCGCCGGCCCGGTTCGGAATCTGGTCGGTGGCGCAACTCCAGACGTCCCTCGATTCCTGCCAGATGGTCGAACCCAGCTTGGCACGGGCTTCAAGGAACTGACCTTCGACGGGCGGGCCACGGTTCGTCTGGGCGATGCACACGCGCTGACGTTGGCGCTGTACGGCTACCGTCAGTTTGACGCGCCGCGCACCGATCAGTGCCCACCGCCGGGAGCGCGCTTCGACGAGTGCCTCACCATCACCGAGCAGTTCCGCACGCTGGGGCTGGTGAAAGCCGCGCTGGGCTTCAGTGACGTCTCGATTGACGTCGTGGGCTCATGGCAACGACAGCTCGAGCGGCGTGAAGGCGTGCGCCCGGCGTCGTTCGTGGAGTCGACGGGTCGTGACGTCATCGACTCCTTCGGCGCAGCGGTGCGGCTCACCACCCGCGACTTCAAGCCCGCTGCCGGCGTCACCTTGCGCGCGCGTGCCGGCGCAGACAGCTGGGTCGATCTCGTGGAATCACGGGCGTGGCTGTCGTTCACCGATCTCGCTGTCACCGTCGAGCGCAGTCGTGGTCAATACCTCAGCGGCTCGAGCGCGCTCACTGGCGGAGCGTTCTCAGAGCTCGAAGCCAGGCTTCCGTTCGGGCTCTCGCTGAGAGGTGGCGGACGAATCGGCTGGTCGACGGTCGACGCTCGCGGTGACGAGGCGTCGGGCACCGCGGCGGTCTCGCAACGGTGGCTTCCGCTGGCAGGGACGGGTGGCGTCTCGTGGAAGCCCTTCGACGCCGTGACCTTCGCGGTGAACGCCGACCACAGCTTCCGCCCGCCGAACCTCGATGACCTGACGTCACGCCAGCAGACCGGCCCCGGGTTTCAGTTCGAGAACCCGGCGCTGAGACCCGAGACGGCCACGACGCTCGAGGTTGGCGCGAAGGTGCGCACGCCTGTGGTGAGCGCCGAGGCGTGGGTGTTTCAGACGTGGCTGGGCGCGGCCATTGGCCGGCAACCGCGCACCATCGCGCAGTGCCCGCCGAGTACGACGCAGTGCGAGTCGTCGTGGAATCGGCTGCAGCTGGTGAACTCGACGGGGCTGTCGGAGGTTCGCGGGCTCGAGCTGAGCGCGCGGCTGCGACTGCCCCACGGCTTCGGTGCGCGCGCGACGGTCAACGCGACGTTCGGCGAAGGGCCCAACCTCATCGAGCAACCGACGGACGCGCTCATTCCATGGCAGCCGCGGGTTCCGCTGTCCCGGATTCCACCCGTCAACGGCATCGCCGAGCTCTCGTGGCTGTCTGGGTCGCAGTTCTCTGCCGCGGTCTCACTGCAGTGGGCGGGGCCCCAGGACAGGCTCGCGGTCGCAGACTTGTCTGACGCGCGCATCGGACTGGGTGGCACGCCAGGCTTCGCGGTCGTCGACCTGCGCCTGTCGGCGAAGGTGACGTCCTTCCTCTCGGCCTCGGTCGTGCTCGAGAACCTGCTGGATCAACCGTGGAGGAATCACGGCTCGAGCATCAACGGCCCTGGTCGCGGCGTGATGCTGGGGCTCACCGGTCAGTGGTCGGCGGTACGCTGATGGTTCATCAGCGTTGACGGCTGGTTGCCGATGGTTGGGCCTGGGTCGACGCGATAGGGTCGGCCAATGCGCGTTCGATTCGTGTTGCTCGTCTTGCTCGCTGCGTGTCCTGGCCCGCTGCCGACGGCGATGGACGGGGGCCTCGACGGCTCGCGTGACGGCGGGGGCACCTGCGCGGTCGCTCCCGCGTTCACCGAGAGTCTGACTGGCTGTCAGAGCGGCGCCGACGATTACCGGCCTCGTGAGGCGAGCTCGGCGAACGACACCTGGCCTGCCTGCGTGAGCGACTCGAACACCTACACCCCCATCAACCCCAGCATCTCGACGGTGGCCCGGGTCGGCGCGTTCGAACAGATGGCCGACCTGCTGTGGCGTGGAGCGCGGACCCCGGGCCCGCAGGACTTCGTCGACGCGCGCGTGCTCTACGCGCTGGACCAGGGGCTCGACTCGCGCGTGCAGCGTCGCGAAGACGTGCACTACCCCGCAGCGCCGATGGCGTGCAGCACGGCTGGCATTCCCGCTCAGTATCCCGACCGCTGCGTCGGCCCGTCGAAGCTGCTCCCCATCATCAACGACGCGTTCCAGAAGGGCGCCGCGGGCGAAACGTCGCAGGTGCAGGCGGCGCGAATCGAAGCGGCGTTGCTGTGGTTCCTCTACGTGTCTGCGCTCTCCGAGGTGCGGACCTGCACGACTCGCGCGCAGGACTGCGACAGCTGCTGGGCGTACTACTCGGGTGGCACGCCGCGAGACCAACCGAAAGGCCTTGCCAGAGCGATCCAGGCCTTCGTCCCCGAGGCACACCAGCGCGCGTACGACGGAACGCTGGCGGTGCGCTGCTGGCGCAACCTCGACAACGAGACCGGCACGGCGATGAATGTGATGTTGCGTGAGCGCGCGTTCGATCAGCTCGACAAGGCGATGCTGCGTGGGCTCGGGGTGGTGTTTCGACAGCGGGTCGCCGAGCTGTCGTGCACGAGCGGAGAGACGCGTGAGGCGCGGCTGGCGTTCGTCAAGGTGCTCGCGCCGTTGTTCGCGCGGCCGCTCAAGGAGCGCAACGCCTCGGCGGCTGCCGTGGTCGCGACCGAGCTGGCGAAACCCGACGCTGCTTCGGTCGACGTCTCGGCCGTCACCACCGCCCTCGATGCCGCATTCCCGTGTCCCTGACGCGAAGCCCTTGCGGTGGCAACAGGTCTGGGAACACGCAAGAAAACGTGGGGCATTCCGGTCTACCGCGCTCTGAGCATCTGGTAGGCTCGCCACCGTCGAGGGTTCACGCAATGAACTCCCCTTGAGGAACTTCATGCACGTCGGTCGCAGCTCTCGAGTCGCTGGTTCCCTCGCTGCCGCCGCCTGGAACGTCGTGCAGTGTCGTTCATTCCTCTCACGCGAACTCCTCATGGGGATCTTCATGCCACACGCCTGTCAGCGACGAGCGTCCCGGTCTGCATTCGCATCACTAAGGGGGACAACCTGGCGCGTTGGCCCTGCGGTCGTTCAGTTGGGCCTGCTGATGCTTCTCGCCGCAGGGTGCGCCCGACAGAGTTCCCCGGCTCCGTTCGACTGCGGCTCGGGGTGCGAAGAAGGGCAGGTCTGTGGTTCGACGGGCTGCCGCTCGTGTGCCGCGAGCGCCGAGTGTGGCGCCGGTCAGTCGTGCTGCGACGGGCGGTGCACGGCGGGGGCCTGCTCATCATGTACCTCGTCGGCGTCATGCGCTGCCGGGGCGGTGTGCTGCGAGGGCCGCTGCATCGAGGGGCAGTGCTGCGAGACCAGCGACTGCACGCAGGGCAGGTGTGAGTCCAACCGGTGCGTTGCAGGCGGGGTCGGGGGCGCGTCGGCCTGCACCGCGGCTGCCGAGTGCCCCTCGGGGGAGGCGTGCGTCGAAGGGCGCTGCCGCGCATGCACGGCGGACGCCCAGTGTGGGGACGGCCTCTCGTGCTGCGAGGGCCGCTGCGGTCCACCGGACTCGTGCCAGCGGGCCTGTCAGGACTCGGCGAACTGCTTCGACGGCGAGCGGTGCTGTCAGGGCCGCTGTGTCCGGGGGGAGTGCTGTGGGGCGGCCGACTGTGGCCAGCGGGCGTGTGTCGTCAATCACTGCGCGGCCTGTACGGTCGACTCGCAGTGCGGGGCGGGGTCCGTGTGTTGTGATGGGTTGTGCAAGGCTGGTAACTGCTGCTCGAACGCGCAGTGTAGCGATGGCTTGATTTGCCGCGGCGGGCAGTGCGGGCGGTGTCAGTTCGCGGGTGACTGCGGCGCGGGCGAGCGCTGTCAGGGTGGGCTCTGCCTGTCGGACCCGGCCTGCGGTGACACGCTCGTGTGCACCGACGGCATGTGCGCGCCCGTGGCAGCGAGCGGCGGCCAGCCCACGAACCCCGGGGCGTCGTGTTCGGTCAACACAGACTGCGGCTTCGCACAGGCCTGCTGCAATGGCGCGTGCGTGCTGGGCGAGTGCTGTGCAAACCAGGACTGCGTGGCGCTCGGCTACGGGAACCTGGCGTGTCTGCAGAATGCGTGTCAGGGGTGCGTGAGCAACGCGCAGTGCGGCGCCGGCCAGGTCTGCTGCGGCGGGCAGTGCTACGGGGGCTCGTGCTGTCCGGGCGAAATCTGTGCGGGCGGTCAGGTCTGCTCCGGGTACCAGTGCGCGGCCTGTCAGCGGAGCAGCGACTGCGGCATCGGGCGCACCTGCTGCAACGGCGCGTGTCGCGACGGCACCTGCTGCAGCTCGAGTGACTGCGGGTCCTACCTCTGCCGGGGCGGGTCCTGCGGAACGTGCAACTCCGATGGCGACTGCGGGGCGGGAAAGCGGTGCTGTGGCGGCGCGTGCACGACCGACTCGTGCTGTGGCGACAACGACTGCTCGCAGGGGAAGATCTGCCGGAACGGCTCGTGTATCGCGTGCGCGCGGAACGCCGACTGCGGCAACGGCTCGGTGTGCTGTGGCGGTCAGTGCCGGGCCGGCAACTGCTGCGGCTCCGGAGACTGCAGCGGCGGCACGGTCTGCAACGCCAACTCGCGCTGCTCGCTCTGCGCCTCCGATGCCCAGTGCGCGGCCGGTCAGAAGTGCTGCGGTGGGAGCTGCGTCGCGGGCTCGTGCTGCTCGGATAGGGACTGTGGTCAGGGGGGCGTCTGCCGCAACAACTCGTGCGCGCCGTGCACCAACGACCAGCAGTGCGCCCGAGGTCAGGTGTGCTGCAACGGAGGCTGCAAGGCCGGCAACTGCTGTACTGATGGCGGCATCACCGAAGCGGTGGCCGAATGCGGGGGCCTGGTGTGTCGTGGGTCCGTCTGCTCCAGCTGCACGAGCGACCTCGAGTGCGACGTCAAACTAAGATCGAAGTGCTGCCGGGGCGCTTGCTACGCCGGCGTGTCGTGCTGCTCAGCGTCGGACTGCCCCGCTCGCGAGGCCTGCGTCAATGGCGCTTGTACGACGTGCCAGGCCGACTCGGACTGCGGCGGGCTCAAGTGCTGTGACGAGGACGGCAGCGGCCCGAAATCGGCGCAGTGCCAGCCGTTCTGTGGCGTCAGCCGGGCCTACGACTCGGTCATGACCTTCAACGAGGGGCAGTTCGAGGGCACGGTCGTCACCGGGAGCGCGCGCAACCCGGCCTGTGTCCCCGGCGCCTTGTGCTGGGCGGGCGAGGCCATCATCATTCGCACCCCGTTCCTCTGGGTTCCCGCGACTCATCCAAAGGGGCAGGTGCGGCGGTACAACGTCGACACCGGCGCGATGGCCGGCCCCTTCGACGTCGGGGTGAACGCGAACTGGCCGCTGGTCGATGGAACTGAGCCGGGCGGTTCGCCCTCCCGGACCGCGGTCAACCCCTTCGACGCGACGGTGTGGGTCGCCGACCGCTTGGGCCGGGAGGGCGTGGCGCACCTCGACTTCAGCGGCAAGATGCTCTGTTACGGCGACGTTGGCGGTGGGCCGCGCGCGGTTGCGACCGACGCGCAGGGCAACGCCTGGGTCGGCTCAAATTCCGGAGGGTATTTCGTGAAGTTCTCGGGCTCGGAGTACGCGCCGCCCGAGAATGGCCGCACCCCGAGCCCGCGCCGCTGCAAGGAGCTGCTGCGCGTGAAGGTCGCGGGGGCCCCCTACGGCGCGGCCTCGGACAACCAGAACTGGATCTGGATCCAGGCTGGCTCGCAGGCCATTCAGGCCATCGACGCCAACACCGGCAGCATCGTTCGGACCTTCGACATCTCGGCGTCCGGCTGTGGACCCTATGGCATCACGACCGACAAGGACGACGTGTGGCTCGCTTGCTACTGGGGCTCCAGCCGTGACCGGGTCGCCCGGCTCAACAAGGCTTCGGGGACGGTCACCCTCAGCGGGCCGTTGGGCAGCTCGTGCGGCCCGAGGGCTACCGCGTGCGGCCCTCGCGGGCTCGCCGCCTCGAACGACGGCTTCGTCTACGTGGCGACGGACAGCGCCGACATCGCGCGCGTCGAGAAGGCGAACCTCGCCGTCTCACGGGTTCAAATCCCGAGCTTTGCGCACGAGGACATCATCAGCGTCGCCGTCGACAGCAACGACCGCCTCTGGGCCATCGACTACTACGGGCCCGTCACGCGCCTGTCTCCGGGAGGCGCCAGCCAGTCCTTCGGGAGCACGGGGCCGTGGCAGTACGTCTACACCGACCTGACGGGGCAGCAGACGGTCAACGCGGGGTTGACGCCGGGCCTGTGGCGCGTCGTCAACGACTCGGGCTTCGCCGGAGCGAGGTGGTTGCGGCTCAACCTCCGCACCATCATGCCGATGGGCACCTCTGTCTCGGCGCGCGTCAAGGTTGCCGCGTCGGTCGCGGCGCTCTCGAACGAGCCCTCGTGGTGGAACGGCCGCGTGTTCCCCGGTGGGACTGCCGACGCGTACCGGCCGGTCGACGCCTCGGGTGTGATTCGCCTCGACGACGTCAATTTGCCCCCGGGCCGCGTCATTCAGGTTGAGCTCAAGCTGACGACGGCGTCGGACACCGTCACTCCCGTCGTTCAATCGCTCTCAGCTACGTGGGCTCCGTGAGACTTCAAGTCCTCTCGTTTTCGATTCTCGTCGCATCACTCTGGTCCGGCTGCTCTTCCTGTACGACCGACGACCCGCTCCCTTCGTCCGATGGAGGCAGCTGCAACGTCGCCAGCTGTCTGCCGGGCCAGGTGTGTGGCTTGCTGGGCTGTCGCGACTGCAGGCAGGACAAGGAATGCCCGAATGGCCCCTGCTGCAACGGGCGCTGCGTCACCGGCGCCTGCTGTGATTCAACAGCATGCGACGCGGGGCTGACGTGCCAGAGCTACCAGTGTACGTCATGCACGGCAGACAGCCAGTGCGGCAAGGACCAGCGGTGCTGTGGCGGAAGCTGTATCGCCGGTGAGTGCTGCCCGGCTCCCGTGAGCGCGGCCTGTGGTGGTGACACCTGCGTCGCCACCGACGCGGGCGTCGCCAGGTGCGCCTCGTGCACCGGCATTCCCGGCGTCTGCGGCGCCGGGGTCTGCTGTCCCCGCCTCGACGGAGGGACCGCCAGCTGTGTGTCGGGTGATTGTTGCGGCTCGTCCGAGTGCGGCGCGACGGGCGCCTGCATCGACAACTCGTGCCGCGCGTGCGTCAACGACTCGCAGTGTGGTGGAGGAAAGTGCTGCGGAAACCGCTGCAAGCCGAAGGCGACCTGCTGTGCCGGCAGCGACTGCTCGCCTGGCACGGCCTGCATCGTCGGCTCCTGCCGGGCGTGCACGTCGAACGACGAGTGCGGTGGGGGCTCGGTGTGCTGCGGCGGCGAGTGCAAGGCGGGCAACTGCTGCACCTCGAGCCAGTGCGGCGTCGGGTCGTCCGGGGCGCCCGAGGTCTGCTCGAACAACGTCTGCGTCGGCTGCAGCAGCGACCAACAGTGCGGCGCCGGCAGCAAGTGCTGCGCGGGCCGCTGCGAGACCGGCACCTGCTGTGGCTCTGGTGATTGTGACGGCGGCCTCTGCGTCGGTTTCCAGTGCGCGAACTGCACCGCCGACGACCAGTGTCCCAACGGGAAGTGCTGCGGCGGTGCCTGTCAGGCCGGGGCCGCCTGCTGCTCGCCGGCCGATTGTCCGAACGCGAAGGCCTGCGTCGGCGGAGCGTGCACGACGTGCTCATCGAACGCGCAGTGCGGCGCGGGGCGCGTCTGTTGTGGCGGCCGCTGCGAGCTCGGCGCGTGCTGCACGGACGCCCAGTGCAGTGGGGCGACCCCGCTGTGTGTCGACAACAGATGCTCGGCATGTCGGACCAACGCCCAGTGTGGGAACGGGAGCGTCTGCTGCGCCGGACAGTGCCGGGCCGGCGCCTGCTGCGGCTCGTCAGATTGTGCCGACGGCCAGGTCTGCACCGCGGGCGCGTGCACGGCGTGCACCGGTGATGCCCAATGTGGCGGTGGCGCTGTGTGCTGCAACGGCTCGTGCCGCACGGGGACCTGCTGTGACGGCGCGGCCTGCCCCGGCGGTGGGGTCTGTCGCGATAACTCGTGCACCTCGTGCACGAGCGACGCGACGTGCGCCGTCGACGGTGGCCCCGCCCGGTGTTGCGGGGGCGCCTGCCGGCCCGGTGCGTCGTGCTGCCAGAACTCTGATTGCCCAGCGGGGTCGTGCGTCAACGGCCAGTGCATCGCCTGCACCCTCGATTCCCAGTGCTCGGCTGGCCAGAGCTGCTGCAGCGGCACCTGTCGTCCGGGGAGCTGCTGCTCCTCGGCGGACTGTTCCACAGGCCAGGTCTGCAACAATGGTGTCTGCGGCGCCTGCGCGCTCGACGGAGACTGCGGGCCCGGCTCGAAGTGCTGCGCCGGTGTTTGCACGACCGCGGCCTGTTGTGGTGGCACGGACTGTCCCTCGGGGCTCTGCGTCGCCGGGGCCTGCGCGAGCAGCTGCACCATGTCGTCGCAGTGTGGGCCCAGCCGGGTCTGCTGCAACGGCTCCTGCGTCACCGGCCAGTGCTGCAACGCCGCTGATTGCGGTGGAAGCCCCTGTGTCGGCAACAGCTGCTCGGCCTGCTCCGGTTCGGCGTCGTCCTGCTCGCGTGCGGACGGCGGAGCCGGCGTGTGCTGTGGCGGCGGGTGCCGCGAGGGGGCCTGCTGCGGTGATGGGGATTGCCGAGCCGGGCAGATTTGCCTCAGCGGCCAGTGCCGCGCCTGCGCCTCGAGCAGCGAGTGCGGGCCCGGGTTGACGTGCTGCGATGGCGCCTGCATTGCGTCGTCGTCGTGCTGCTCGTCGGGGCAGTGCTCGAACGGCAGCGTCTGCCGTGGCGGCTCGTGCGCTGCGTGCACCAACGACACCCAATGCCCGTCCGGTTGGCGGTGCTGCGGTGGCGTCTGCTCGGCCGCACAGTGCTGTTCGACGAACGACTGCGCTGCGGGTGCCGCGTGCGTCAACGGGGCCTGCCGTAGCTGCACCTCGAATGCCCAGTGCGGCGCCGGGCGGGTCTGCTGCAACGGGACGTGCAGCGTCGGGTCCTGCTGTACGAGCGGTGACTGCCCCGGAGGTGGCACCTGCACCAACAACAGTTGCTCGACCTGCACCACGTCGGTCGATTGCGGGCCGGGGAACCTGTGCTGCGGAAACGCCTGCCGGAGGGGTGACTGCTGCGCGAACAGCGACTGTCCGAGCCTGCTGCCGGTCTGTCGCGCCGGCCTGTGCTCTGCCTGCCAGGCCAACGCCGACTGCGGCGCCGGGAAGGTGTGTTGCGGTGGCGTCTGCCGCGCGGGAGCCTGCTGTGACAGCTCGGATTGTGCGTCTGGCCTCGCCTGCCGGAACGGCAACTGCTCGCCGTGCTTCGTCGACTCGCACTGCGGCGCGGGCCAGGTGTGTTGTGACAACCGCTGCCGGCCGGGCGAGTGCTGCACGCAGGGTGAATGCGCCGGGCGCTCGTGCCGTGGCTTCCAGTGCGAAGACTGCGCTTCGGACCAACAGTGCGGCGCCGGCAACCGGTGCTGCCAGGGAGACTGTCTGCGGGGCATGTGCTGTAGCGCCTCTCAGTGCTCGGCCGGGAACGTCTGTGGCGGCGGCACCTGCCAGGCCTGCCTCACCTCCGAGTCCTGCGGAGCGGGCAAGGTGTGTTGCGGTGGCGTGTGCGTCGCGGGCCAGTGCTGCAACAGCGAAGGCTGCGGTGGTCGCGTGTGTTCGTCGAACCAGTGTACGGACTGCACCAATGACCTTCAGTGTGGGGCGGGCTCGCGCTGTTGTGGCGGGCGGTGCGTCAACGGGTCGTGCTGCACCTCGAGCGACTGCACCGGCGGCGCCGCCTGCCTCAACAATTCCTGTGAGCGCTGCACGGGCGACGAACAGTGCACAGCGGGCTCGGTGTGCTGCGCCGGCTCGTGCAAGCGGGGCAGTTGTTGCGACAACAGCTCCTGCGCGGGCCGGGTTTGCGTCGGCAACGAGTGTCGGGCGTGTACGACGTCGGCCCAGTGCGGGGCGGGGTCGGTGTGTTGCTCGGGGCTCTGTCGTCAGGGGGCCTGTTGCTCTGCCGCCGATTGCCCGCAGGGGCAGGCCTGCCGGGCCGGGCGTTGCGAGGGGTGCCAGTCGAACGGTGATTGTGGCACCGGCTCGGTGTGCTGCGACGGCGCCTGCCTCAGCGGCTCCTGTTGCACCTCGACCGACTGCCTCACGTCGCCTCAGGGGGGCGCCTGCATCGGCCATCGGTGTCAGGCGTGTCAGGCCGACAGACAGTGCGGCGCGCGCATGGCATGCTGCGACGGTGGCGCATGCGCGGTTGCCGGGGCATGTCGGTGAGCTTCGTTTCGGGAGGTCGTTCCTTTGGGCAGCCGAGTGCGCAGGGCCGGGTGTGTGTCAGCCGTCGTTGGAGTCATGGCGAGCGTTTCGGTTCAGGCCGAGAAGCCCCGCGACTGGGGCCAAAGAGCCATCGTCGACCCGGGTGAGCTGACGGGCGAGCTGGTGCTGGGCGCCGAGGAGACCGCGGCAGATCGCCTGGTGCGCGCCCGCATCACGGTTCGCGGCAGCGACCTGCCGCTCGGGAACGTGCTCAACCAGGTCGCGCGGTCGGCGCGGCTGGTGCTGGTCGTCGACAAAGAGGTGCGCACCGAACAGAAGGTCGTCGTGGACTTCGAGGGCATGCCCCTCGAGGGTGCGCTGGCGCAGCTGTTGACTCCGCTGGGGTACAGCTACGAGGTCGACGGGGAGCGCTCGTACCTTCGCGTGTTCGTCTACTCGGTGGCGACCTTCAAGGTGTCGATGCCGGTGGTGGTCCAGAACTGGACGACGGGCATCAGCAACGGAGGCAGCGACCCGACGGGCGGTGGTGCCCAGGGTGGCTCGCAGCCGGTGCTCTCGACCGCCGGTGGCAGTGGTGGCATGGGCGCGCGGGTCTCGTTGTCCACCCGCTCGGACACCAGCGGCCTGTGGGAAGAGGTGGAACGGTCTCTGTTGCGGTTGCTGGCAGAGCCGCAGAGCGTGCAGGTTCAGTCGGGACAGAATGACCCGTCGGCCCGGCCCGCGCTGGGGTCGTTCTCGGTCAACCGGGTGGCCGGCTTCGTGACGGTGCGAGCGCTGCCGAGCGTGATGCCCACCATCTCGTCGTACTTCCGTGCGCTCGAAGATGAGATGGGCCGCAGCGTGACGGTCGAGGTTCGGGTGATGCAGGTCGACTTGAACAACGACAAGGCCGCTGGCGTGGACTGGAACATGGCTGCCGTGGCGCTGGGGCCGGTGGTCCTCGAGACCAGTTCCCGCCTGGCGTCCGCTGCCTCGAACCCCATCTTCAGCGGGCAGTCGGCTGCCTCGGCGCCGGTCATTCAGCTCTCAGGCCGCGCCGGTGAAGCCTTCATTCGCGCGCTGGAGCAGCAGGGCGCGGTTCGGGTGCTGGCGCAGCCGACCATGGCGCTGGGGAACAACCTGCCTTCGTTGATCGAGCTCGCCGAGCTGCGCTCGTACGTCGACCAGATCACGACGACCGTGGTGGGCGTGGGCGCGGCGCAGACGGCGGTTCGAACGTCGACGGTGTCGAACGGCCTGGTGATGACGATGATGCCGCGGGTGCTCGACGGCGGAGACGTGTCGCTGGCGGTCGGCCTCATCATTCAGGAGGTGCTGGGCATCGAGTCGTTCCAGTTCCCTGGAGGCGCGGTGCAGCTGCCCAACACGATTCGACGCAGCTACAGCGGAGTGGTGCGGGCGAAGGTGAACGAGACGCTGGTGATGGGCGGGCTCATCACGACGCGGAAAGAGGAGCGGTCGCGTGGGCTGCCGTTCCTCGCGAAGATTCCCATCCTCGGCATCCTCTTCGGGCAGAAGGAGTATGTTGACCGCAAGAGCGAGCTCATCATTACCCTGACGCCACGAGAGGTGGCCCGCGTGAAGGCCGAACCGGTTCCCCTTCGGCTCGACCCCACGGTGGAATAGCTCGACATGCGGCGAGTCGTCTTCATCAATCAAGACATGGTCTACGTCGAGAACGCGACGCGGCTGGTGTCGATGGAAGAGCTGGCGAAGGCCAAGCTCGGGAAGAACACCAAGCTCCTCGTCGGCGTCGTCCCGTCCGAGGCGACCCGGCTGCTGGCGTCTGCGCGAACGCTCGACTCGGCGGTGACCCAGCAGTGCCCCCCGGGCTCGAGCGTGGCCACCGAGCTGCTGGCGACCAACACCTACCAGGTGTACTCGGTGCCTGACGCGACGCTCGACGCGCTGCGCGCCCTGTCGAACCGGGTGACCCTGGTGCCATACCCGGCGGCGGTCGCGCGGGCCCTCACCAAGGAGTCGGGGAGGCGGTCGCTCGTCGAGCGCACCCAGGTGTTCTTGCTGGGCCGCTCCGCGGAGCCGGACCCGGCTGAGAATCAGCGGGAAGTGGTGGCGGTCGAGGTGTTCGACTCGGCGTACCTGTTCACGGCGCTCCGAGGGAACGAGGTGCTCACCGTTCGGCTCGCGACCGGTAACGTGATGACCGAGCTGCAGCGTACGCTGGCCAGCGCGAGGTTCGACACGCCGGTCATCGTCTGCAGCGACGAGCAGGTCAGCCTCGACCTGCAGGCCAACGGCTTCGAGGTGGAAGAGGCACCGGCGACGGACGGCTTCATCGGGCTCGGCGCGCTCGAGCAGATCACCTCCATTCGCTTTCTCAACCAGTTCGAGTCGGCGCGCCTGCGGGAAGCGGCGAACCGCCGGCGCCTGCTCGCGTACCTCGGGGTTGCGGTGGTGGCCTTCGCGCTCGCAGGGGCGGCGCGCCTGTACTTCGGTACCCGCGAAGCCCTCGGGTCATCGACCCAGGCGTCGCTCACCATCGAGCGGGACACTCTGCGTGCGGGCCTGGTGGCGCTCCACCAGGAGCGGGTCGGCTCGGAGGTGCGGAAGAAGTCGAAGCAGGTGCGGGAAGAGCTGTTCGACCTGGTGACGTTGTTGCCGCCACAGGTCGAGCTGCTCAGCGTGACGCGCGACCAGCAGGGGCTGTCGGCGGTGCTCGAGCGGCGGGCCCAGGCGACGCCGTTCTCACGCGTCGAGCTGGTGGAGTTGCTGCACGCGTCGACCTACTTTCAGGGCGCGCGAATCACCGAAGAGTACGAAGGGCACCTCGTTCGCTACGTGCTCACCGTCGATGCTGCAGGGGAGCAGTAGGACATGCGCGTGTTGTTCATCATCATCGCGGCCGTGTTCGGCGGGGCCATCTGGCTTGCGACTTCGGCGAGCGACGCCAAGGACCGGGTCGCCAGCCTCGACGGCAACATTGCTGCCCTCAAGAGCGAGGTGGCGCGGCTGCGGGAAGAGACGGCGCGCTTCGAGAAACTCGACCCGTCCGAGCTCGAGCCGGCGAGCGTGGCCCTCTCGACGTTCTTCAACCGGGCGGTCGAGGCCGGCGAGGCCCTGGGCGTGGGCATTCGGGTCGAGGCGCGCAACAGCATGCAGGGGCAGTCGACCCTCGTTTTCGAGGACTCGCCCGACGGGCTGGTGGGCATCTCGGTGTGCCGCCTCAACGTGCGGGCGTCGATCGAGGGCGAAGAGGCGGTGCCGCTGCTGGCGATGATGGAGGAAGAGATCGCGGAGCTGCCGGTGACGGTGCAGGCGGTGAACGTACGGCGGTCGGGGGTGGACTTTGGGCTGGTGATGGAAGTCGATGTCTATGGGAGGACGCCATGAAGGACTGGAGCTTGTGGGTGGTGCTGGTGTTGTCGTGCGTCGCGCAGGCGCAACAGCCGCCGCCCACCGACGCCCCACCCGCTGCGCGCCCGAGCGAGACCGGCGTGACCGCCGGTGCGACGTCGAACACCGTCGTGCCCATGCAGTCCCGCGAAGTCGTCGAGCGGCTGAAGACGATGCGGGCGCAGCTGCTGCTCGACCAGGAGTACAACCGCCTGCTCGAGGCGCGGCTCAAGCGCTTCGAGCTGGAAGAGAAGCTCGGCCTCGACAGCGCCCAGGCGAAGCGAAAGGACGTGCCGTCACCGCCGCCGCGGCTGGCGACCGCGCCTTCCCGCCTGGACTCGGGCGACAGGGACCTCGTGGTGAAGTCGGTCACCGTCGCCCCCTTCAAGGAAGCCTTCGTGGTGTACAAGGGGCGCGTCTACACCGTGCGGCCCGGCGACAAGCTCGGTGACCTCGTGGTGCGAGATGTCACCGAGGTCGGCGTGGTGACGAATCGCTCGACGGTCCCGATGGAGTGATGCACATGCCTCCTCCTCCGACGAAAGACCTCCCGCTGACGAAAGAAACCCAGGCGCCGCGCTCGTCGCAGGGGCAGAAACGGCTGCCGCCGGCGGCGCCCGGCCGCGGCGGGCGACTGCACCTCGGAGAGATGTTGCTGCACGCCGGGGTGCTCAACCAGGCCAAGCTCGACCAGGCGCTCAGCATGTCGCGCCGCACTGGCGACCGGCTTGGCGCGGTGCTGGTGAAGAACGGCTTCGTGCGCCCGGAAGAGATCGCCCGGGCGCTGGCGAACCAGTTCCGGCTCGACTTCATCGACCCACCGCGGGTGCAGGTCGCGATCGTCGACCGCGAGCTGGTCAAGCGCGCCGGCGTGGCCTTGCTGAAGGAATCGAAGGTGCTGCCCATTCGGTACGAGGGCCGCGAGCTGCTGCTCCTGTCGGACCCGCTCGACACGCACGCCACCGACTCCGTCGAGGCGGTGCTGGGCAAGCGCCAGTATGCGGTGACCACCACCAGCGCCATCGAGATGGTTCTGCAAATCATCTCGTTCGAGTCGGTCGACGCCGATCAGATCGTCGAGAGCGCGCGCGACGGCATCGACGCCGGCGAGGTGAATGCGCTGCTGCAGTACATTCTGGCCAAGGCGGTGCTCGAGAAGGCGAGCGACGTGCACATCGAGCCGACGCCGACGGCGTCGGTGGTGCGCTACCGCGTCGACGGAAACTTGAAGGTGGCGCTGTCGGTGCCCCGCTCGCGCCACGAGAACCTCACCAACGTCATCTTCGGCATGGCCGGGGTCGACCTCTCGGACTTCGGCCGGCTGCACGACGGGCGCTTCTCGTTCAGCTTCGCCGGCCGCAACCTCGACATTCGCTTCGCGTCGAGCCCGACCATCGAGGGCCCCATGATGGTGATGCGAATCCTCGACGACACGAGGTCGCTCGCCACGCTCGAGGAGCTCGGCTACGCGCCGTGGAACCGCGCGGCCATCGACCAGCTGCTGCGCTTCCCCTTCGGGCTGGTGCTCGTCGTCGGGCCGACCGGCTCGGGCAAGACCACGACGCTGTACTCGTGCCTGAGCCGCATCAACGACGGCGCGACCAAGATTCTCACCGTCGAAGACCCGGTCGAGATTCGTCTGCCTTCGATTCAGCAGGTGCAGGTGAACGAGAAGGCCGAGGTCACCTTCGCGCGCGCGGTGCGCGCCTTCCTGCGGCAAGACCCCGACGTCATTCTCATCGGCGAGATTCGAGATGAAGAGACGGCACGCGAGGCCTTCCGGGCGGCCAACACGGGTCACCTCGTGTTCTCGACGCTGCACGCCAACTCGGCGGTCGAGGCGATTGGGCGTCTGTTCGACCTCGGTATGGACCCCTACCAGGTGGCCACCACCCTCATCGGCTGTCTGTCGCAGCGGCTGATGCGCAAGCTGTGTCGCCAGTGCGCGACCCGCACGGCGCTTCACCCGGGGCTGTTGCTCCCCGAGGTGGTGGAATTCGGCTTCCCCGGTGGCAAGGCGCCGGCGACGCCCATCGAGGTGCTCGACCAGGGGCCGGGGTGCCCTCGCTGCGACGAGGGCTTCGCCGGGCGAACCGTCATCGCCGAGGTGATGCAGTTCGATCGCGCGACGCGCGAGCTCGTGCACAGCCGCGCGTCGAACGTGCAGATCGTCAAGGCCGCTCGCGGCACCGGTTTTCGCACGATGGGCGACAACGCGTTTGCGCTCATGCTCAAAGGTGAGACGAGCCTCAAAGAAGTCGAAACGACGGTAGGACCCATCACGGCGGGCCGGCAGGCCCGAGCGGGGACATGACCATGCGCGTTCTTCTCATCGGCAGCCTTTGGTTGCTCGTCGGGTGCGACTCGTTTCTCGTTCCGCCCGTGGCGTGCCCGACGCGGCAGCTCATCAACCTTCGACAGACCGTGACGCTGGCAACGGGGACGAGGTTCTGTACCTCCGTCGACACCGCCTTCGCCGTGTCGTACGCGCCCCGCTTCGACCGCACGGTGCTCGGGCAAGACGGTCAGCCGGCCAATGGCCCCGACGATGACGCGCAGCTCATCGGCACCAGGGTGCGGGTGAGCCGAGGCGTCGCAGCGACGTTCCTGTGCAGCGCTCCTTCCGGTGACTGTGGAGATCGCGTCCCCGAGTACCAGACGCGCATCGGGACCGACGGCCGGCTGGCCTACCAGGGCCTTTTTTCCCTCGAGGGCTTCGACCTCGCCTTGTCGGGCGGCGACCAGTTCACGTGGGAAGGCACGGTGCTCACCGAGTCGTTTGGCCCGGGGAACAGCTGTGAAGTCACCGGGCGTGTCGAGGTGTCCTGCACCGCGCCGATGGTGAGGTGAGGCGGTGCACTTCCGCTACGAAGCCATCGGGAAATCAGGCCGGTTCGTCGAGGCGCGAGGCTCGGCCGGCAATATCGCCGAGCTGCGGGCGGACCTGTCGCGCGCCGGCCTGACGCTGATCGATGCCCGGCCCGACGTGCTGGCGAACGTGTCGGCGCTGCTGCGGCCGAGCATGCTGAGCACCGCGACGCTCATCGACATGTTCGGCTTCATGCGCGGCCTGCTGGGCATGGGCATCGACATGGTGTCAGCGTGGGACTCGGTCGGCGATGCCCTCACCGACCGAATGGCGAAGGAGGCGTGCCCGACGATTCAGGCCTCGATTCGCGCGGGGCATTCGCTGTCGACCTCGATGGAGCGCGCGGGCGTCTTTCCGGCCATCGTCATCGGCAACGTTCGCGCAGGTGAGGATTCGGGCAAGCTCGAGAAGGTGTTCGCCTCGCTCGAAGAGGCCTTCCGCCAGCAGCAGGCGCTTCGGCAGCAGGTGCTCAAGGCCACGATGTACCCGCTCATCTCGCTCGTCGTGCTCTTCTTCATCGCCGTCGGGCTGCTGACGGGCGTGGTGCCGCAGCTGCGGCAGATCTTCCCGCCCAACCCGCCGCTGCCGACGCGAATCCTGGTGTTCCTGTCGGACTCGGTCGTGGGCTACTGGTGGATGGTTCCCATCAGCATCGTCACCACGGTGCTGGTGTGGTGGCGCCTGCCCGAGTCGGCGAAGATGCGGGTCTGGGAAATCGTGTACCGGCTGCCGGTGCTGGGCGCGCCGCTGAAGAACGTGCTGCTGGCGAACACCTTCGACAACGTGGCCTTGATGCTGGACTCGGGTGTGGCGTTGACGACGACCATCCGCACCGTCGCCGAGTCAGTCACCTCGCCGGCGCTGCGGTCTCGCCTGCTGGCCATCGTCGGTTCCATCGAGAAGGGGGGGCGCCTGTCTGACGGCTTCCGAGACCCCTTCTTTCCGCCGGTCACCGCCGGTGTCATCGGGCAAGGCGAGCTGGTGGGCTCCATCGACGCCTACTTCCGGCGCCTCTCGGGCTTCTTCCGCGACCGCGCCCAGGCCCGCCTGCTGACGCTCTCGACGCTCCTCGAGCCGCTGTTGCTGCTGGTCGGCGGAGGAATGCTGATGTTGCTGGCCGTCGGCATCTTCCTGCCCATCTACGGGCAGATGAAGCGCATCGGGCGCTGACGACGAGCCCTTCGAGAGAGCGGGCGAGACCGCAGGCCCTCTCTCACTGGCACTTCAAGAAGCCATCTGCGCGGACCGTGAGGGTCTGGGAGCCGCTGCACGGGTGGTTCGCCGAGCCTCCAACGCCGGGCTTCGAGACGAAGCTGCAGCAGCGAATGAAGCCCTCCGGTTGCGGCCCGGGAGGACAGGCGTCCCCACACCCGGACTGCGGGAGCGCGGCAGTGAAGGCCGTCTGGAGCTGGGTGGGAATGGCCGTCGTCACGCCGAAGAGACACGCCGGCGAAGAGGTGGTGCTCGGCGCGTAGACGCTCACCTCGTAGGGGCGCTGCCACGGGTTGAGCATGAAGTCCAGCCCCAGATTCGACGGGTCTCCGGCGAGGTAGCCGTTGTTGAGCATCTCGAAGACGAAGAGCGACTCCTGAAAGTTGGCTGCACACCTGCCCTGGCTCTGCTCTCCCGGCCATCTCAGTTTGCGCCCGGCAGAGTCGACGTTCTGGGTGAAGTAGAGCCGGGCCGCGTCATGGAGCTGCATGACGTCGGCGGCAGACTTCTCGGCCATGCGCGTCTTCATCGCCTCGATGGCGTCGGGCACGATGGTCGCCGCGAGAATGGCCGCGACGCCGATGACGATGGCCAGCTCGAGCAGGGTGTAGCCGGTGCGACGTCTGCGGAGGTGACTCACGGGGGGCCTCAGTCGATGGGAGTGGTTCGAGGAGTGAAGGTGGGCGGAATCGTCCTGGTGAATTCGCTCGGCAGGTAGCTCTGCAACGCGCTGCCCGCGGACGAGTGGAGGGCCGGGCTCGAGGCCCGCACGCACACGGTGCTCTCATCCGTCAGCACGCTGCGCGTGTTGCAGGGGCCGCAGCCGGTGGTGCTCTCGAGCCCGACGCCACCGACGTCGCTCGCCGGGACACACGTCATGACGTCGACGCGGGCGGGGTAGAAGCAGACGACGTAGGGGAGACAGGACGGGTTGTAGCCGCCTCCATACCCGCTGCCGCCGCCGAGGAAGTCGAGGATGCTGGCCGTCGTCGGCGTCTGACCCGCAGCGCGCTGGCCTCCCCAGGCGTCACTCGCGGCGCCCGTCTCGCGGCACGTCGAGGGCAGGCCCTGCACCTGGGCGAGGTTGAAGCAGAGCGGCGAGGTCGGCCCCAGGCCCACCGGCGCGAGTCCCGGCCCTGGCTGAAAGGACACCAGGCCACTCGCCGGGTCGAACCGGCGGCCCCGCGCGAGCGCGTGACTCGCAGCCTCGGCGATGCCCCAAAGTTCGCTCCCGGCCCGGCGCGTCCGAGCCACCGCGAGCATGCCCTGCGCGAACACGACGACGGTGGCCAGCAGAATACCGATGACGCCCAGCACGATGCCGAACTCGAGCAGCGAATACCCTCGCACCCGCCGTCGCGCGTCCACGGCTACCTCATGGTCACGGTGAGGCGGCTGTTGGTGCAGGTGATGCCGTGGGCGACGGCGTTGCCGTGAAGGGCCTCGGCGATGGTCCCCTCCGTGCACTCGTCGGCGGGTACCGGAATGCTGATGGTGACGCAGGTATAGCCAGAGCAGAGGGCGCTCGCGCCGATGCTCGAGCCGTTCGAGGGGATGACGGCGTCTTCGGCGAGCGTGTCACCCCACGGCGTCAAGGTGTTCTCCGGAACGAACCCCCCGCCGCGCAGCCCCTTCATCGTCACGTTCTGCGGGTTGTTGGTGTCGGTCGAGACGCCGTAGGCCAGCCCCCGCGAATTGCGCTGCATGAACTGAACTGCGGCCTTTCGCAAGGTCAGCACCAGGTCCACCGCGGTGCGCTGGCGGCTCGCCTTGAAGTAACCCACGCTCCCAATGGTGACCCCCGCCATGACCGCGATGACGGCCAGGACGATACCGAACTCGACGAGCGAGAAGCCCCGGCGCGCTTTCACGGTGGGAAGGTCGAGTACTCGTCTTCTGCGGCTGCGCATAGAGGGCCCACGAGGAAGCCTGCCTTCCCCGATTCGGGGAAAGGGTACGCGAGGGGGCGATGGCAGGTCAATCTGAGCGCGTGAGCAGCGCCGTCAGGCGGCCTTCAAGGCGCCGAAGGTCGGCTGCACGAACGGCGGCGCGGGCCGGGCGAAGTAGTACCCCTGCATGCAATCGATACCCAGGACCGACAGCACCCGTCGCTCTTCGTCGGTCTCGATGGCCTCGGCGATCACCTCGCAGCCCAGCTCGCGCGCCAGCTCGAGCATCGACGCGACCACCAGCTGCTGCTTCCCCGACGCCGGCAGCCCGCGCACCAGGGAGCCGTCGAGCTTCACGAAGTCTGGCTCGACCGAGGCGAAGGTCGACAGCCCCGCATAGCCGGCGCCGAGATCATCGACTGCCAGGCGGAACCCCAGCGCGCGCAACGAGAAGAGCCTGCTCTTCAGGGCGTCGATGTCGGCCAGACTCGAGCGCTCGGTCAGCTCGAGCACCACCTTGCTCGAGAAGCGCGACAGGGGCGCGTCGGGGTCGAGCAGCTGCGGGTCGAGCAGGTCCTGCGGGTGCACGTTCACGAAGAGCAGCGCATCGGCCGGCAGCGAAGAGGCGTCGTGCGCCACCAGGCCCCGAATTCGCCGACTCAGCTCAGGGAGGCGGTGGGTCTGCTCTGCGAGGCTGAAGAGCTCGCCGGGGTGCGCCGCGCCATCGCGACAACGCACCAGCGCTTCCCACGCCATCGCGCGTTGCCCGCGGAAGGTCACGATGGGTTGGTAGGCCATGTGCAAAGACGCCATCGCCCGGTCGAGGCGGTGGTGCACCTGCGGCGAGGCCCCTGACGTGCGGGAACGCACCGCCTGGGTCACCACCGCGACCAGCTCGTCCACCTCGAAGGGCTTCTGCAGCAGGCGCGCGGCCTTGTGCTCGAGCGCCTGCATGGCCGCCTCGACGGTCGGCTGGCCGGACATCAGCACCACCGGCATCGACGCGTCGAACGAACGAATCGCCTTGAGCAGCTGCACCCCGTCGATCTGCGGCATGCGCACGTCGCTCACCACCGCGTCGAAGGCTCGGCCCTTCAGCTGCTCGATCACCCGGGTCGAGTCGCGCAGGCCTTCGACCACGAAGCCCGCCTGCTTGAGCACGGCCAGGCTGACGCGCAGGAAGAGGTCGTCATCGTCCACGACGAGGATGGTGCCAGGCGACGGGAGTGGGGGCGGGGTCGCCATGAGAACTCCTTGAGAGGGACAGGGACCCCTCAGCAAGCCCGGTGCCGGTACCGGGTGATCGGCATTCGCGGCCCTTGGGCGAGCGGCGGCAGAGTCAGGGCGGGCCCACGGTGTTCTCCCAGACCCCATGGTGCCCCGCTGCTGCCACCGGGGAAGGCACGTGCTAGGCCGCGCGCCCCATGAGCGATTCCCTCGAGCGAGACCCCTTGCGTCAACGCCTGTCGGCCCTCGAGAAGGTCGCTGAACAGGGGGGCGGCCCCGACCGCATCGCCAAGCAGCACAAGGACGGCAAGCTGACCGCTCGCGAGCGCCTCGACCTGCTGCTCGACCCGGGGTCGTTCACCGAGCTCGACAAGTTCGTCACCCATCGGGCCACCGACTTCGGCATGGCCGACAAGAAGATCCCCGGCGACGGGGTGGTGACCGGCTACGGCACCATCGACGGCCGGCAGGTCTTCGTCTTCGCCCAGGACTTCACGGTCTTCGGCGGCAGCCTCTCGGGCGCGTACGCCCAGAAGATCTGCAAGGTGATGGACCTCGCCACCCGCGTGGGCGCGCCCATCATCGGCCTCAATGACTCGGGTGGCGCGCGCATTCAAGAAGGCGTCGAGTCCCTCGCGGGGTACGCCGACATCTTCCTGCGCAACACCCTGGCCTCGGGCGTGGTGCCGCAGCTGTCGCTCATTCTCGGCCCCTGCGCCGGCGGCGCCGTCTACTCGCCGGCCATCACCGACTTCATCCTGATGACCCGCGCCTCGTCGTACATGTTCATCACCGGGCCCGACGTCATCAAGACCGTCACCCACGAAGACGTCACCAAGGACGCGCTGGGCGGCGCCATCGCCCACAACCAGAAGTCCGGCGTGGCGCACTTCGCCGCCGACGACGAGCAGGCCGCCATCGCGCTCACCCGCCAGCTGCTCTCGTTCATGCCGTCGAACAACGCCGAAGACCCGCCGGCCGTCGCCCCCGACGACGACGCGAGCCGCGAAGCGCCCGCGCTGGCCACCCTGATCCCCAGCAACCCCAACAAGCCCTACGACGTTCGAGAGGTGCTGCGGCTGGTCGTCGACCACCAGCACTTCTTCGAGGTGCAGGAACACTTCGCCCGCAACATCGTCATCGGCTTCGCGCGCCTCAATGGCCGCTCGGTAGGCCTGGTGGGCAACAACCCCGCGGTGCTGGCCGGCTGCCTCGACATCGACGCCTCGGTGAAGGCCGCGCGCTTCGTGCGGTTCTGCGACTGCTTCAACATTCCCCTCGTCACTTTCGTCGATGTGCCCGGCTTCCTGCCCGGCACCAACCAGGAATGGGGCGGCATCATCAAGCACGGCGCCAAGCTGCTGTACGCCTACGCCGAGGCCACCGTGCCCAAGGTGACCATCATCACCCGCAAGGCCTACGGAGGCGCCTACGACGTGATGGCCAGCAAGCACATTCGCGCCGACATCAACTACGCCTACCCCTCGGCCGAGATCGCCGTGATGGGCCCCGAGGGCGCGGTCAACATCATCTTCCGCAAAGAGCTGGACACCGCCGCCGACGCGGCCGCCGAGAAGAGCCGGCTCACCGCCGAATACCGCGAGAAGTTCGCCAACCCCTTCAAGGCTGCCGAGCTGGGCTACATCGACGAGGTGATTCGCCCTGAGCAGACCCGGGGCAAGGTGATTCGCGCCCTCGAGATGCTCAAAGACAAACGTCAAGACAACCCGCCGCGCAAACACGGCAACATTCCCCTGTAGAGGAGCAGACCGTCGATGACGGTCGACGGACCGAGCGCACGGCCCTGGCGAGGCGGCCTCCGGCGCGCCGGGTGAGGCTGTGGGTCGGGTCGGTCACTGAACGAGGCGCCACGAACGCTGCGATGCAATTCCGCGATGCCACCATGGGCCCCGACCTGCTCGACGCTGGGCGACCTCACCGGGCTGGAACCGGTCGCCTGCTCGCCGGGCAGCGTTCCGGCTCCGCCGGTCAGGGGACGCCGCCACGTTTGTGCCCGGCTCCGTGGACTCACTGGCAGGGCGCCTGACGGCATGGCCCGGCCCCAACAGCACGCCGCCATCGCGGTGATGAGCCTGTTCCTGCTCGCGGTGCTGCCCGTGGTGCTGCCGGACGGGTTCGTCTGGGTCGTGGTAGGGCTGTCGTGGGGCGTGGCCCTGGTGTCCTACGTGGCACGGGGCCGGTACGGCGTTGCGCGCGCGCACCTGCGGGCCAGGCGGTATGCGCAGGCCTTCGACGAATTCGCCGCCTTCGAGCGCCAGGCCTCTTCTTCCGCGTGGCGCCGCGCCCTGGGCTTCCTCTACGCGGGCTTTCAGACCAGCGACCCCATCGCCCTGGCCCGGGGTCACCTGGGCATCGTTCGCCTCGAGCAGGGTCGCCTGACCGAGGCCGAGGCGTTCCTGCGCGCGGCCCTCGACCAGGACCCTGACTACTGCCTGCCCTGGGCGAACCGTGCCATCGTGGCGGCGCTGAGCGGTGATGAAGCCGCCGCGCTGAAGTTCGCCACCACCGCGAAGGACCTGGGCTTTCGCGATCTGAAGCTCGACGCCGTCATCGCCGACGCCTTGAAGAAGCGCCGCGTGTCCCCTTGAAGGAGCTCGACCTGCCCATGCGCCTGTACCTCGTTCGGCACGCCATCGCTGAAGATGGCGAAGATGATGACGCCCGCGCCCTGACGCGCAAAGGGCGCAAACGCTTCGACGCGGTGGTCGAGCTGCTCGCAGCCCTCTCGGTGCGCTTCGACCGTGTCCTGCACAGCCCGAGGCTGAGGGCCGTTCAAACCGCAGAGCGGCTCGGCCCCCTGCTCGACGGCGAGTTCGAGGTGACCCCGCTGCTCGAGAAGGCGCCGGCCGAGCCGCTGCTCAGCGCGTGTGCGGGAGACGCCGTGGCCCTGGTCGGCCACGAGCCGCACCTGTCGACGCTGCTGTCGTGGCTGGTCACCGGCGAGAAGACCGCTGGCCGCTTCGCGGTCAAGAAGGGCGCCGTGGCGTGCCTCGAAGGCAACCTGAAGCCGGGCCAGATGACCCTGGCCTGGCTGCTCCCGCCGCGCATCGCGCGCCGCAGCAGCGGCAAGGGGGCCTGACGCATGGCGCGCCTCGTCGTCAGCCCGCAGCTCGAGCACCTGGTGGCCAGCGTCGACGTCGCGCGGGACTCCTTCGAGCCCGAGGCGATTCACCAGGTCAGGGTGGCCGGTCGCCGCGTGAAGGTGTGGCTGCGGCTGGCGGGGTACGAGGCGCTGCACCACGATCTGCGCTGGTTGATTCGCGGCCTTGGCCCGCTGCGCGATCTCGACGTGCTGCTCGACTCACCGCTGGCGAACGATGGGGCCTTCGGGCGGTGGCTGCGCGCCGAGCACACGGCGGCGAAGGCGTCGGCGAAGACCCTGCTGAACCACGCCCGCCTCGAGGGGCTGCTGCGCGCGCTTCGTTCGACCGGCAGCGCGCCGCGACGTCAGGCGCTCGAGGCCGCTGCGGGGCTGGCGACCCGCGCCGAGCGTCAGTGGCAGACCTTCACCTCACAGCGACTCGCGGCGCCGTCTGAGGCGCTCTTCGACCAGGTGCACGCGGTGCGTCGCGCGGCGCGCCAGGCCCGCTACGCCGCGGAGTGGACCGGCGCCGACCCGGATTCGTTCCGCGCCGTGCAGGAAGCGGTCGGGCCGGTGTGCGACCTGGTCGCGCTGAGGGCGCAGTTGATGTCCTTCGGGGCCGCGGCAGACCAGCGCTTCGTCGACGGGGCGATCCGTCGCGCGCTGAAGGCCCTGCACCGGCACCGCGGGTGGCCTTGAGCGCGACCCTGCTGCTTGCGGCCGGCGATGACGCAGGTTTCCTCCGACCGCCCTGTACCGGCACCGCGGGTGGCCTCGAGCGCGACCCTGCTGCTTGCGGCCGGCGATGACGCAAGGTTCCTCCGACCGCGCTGTACCGGCAACGCGGGTGGCCTCGAGCGCGACCCTGCTGCTTGCGGCCGGCGATGACGCAGGTTTCCTCCGACCGCGCTGTCCCGGCACCTCGGGTGGCCTCGAGCGCGATCCTTCCGCGTGTGGCCGCCGAGCACGCAGGTCACCCCCGACCGCCACCTGCACCGGCACCGCGGCGGGTGGCCTTCAGCGACCCTGCCGCTCGCGGCCGGTCCATGTCGCAGTTCTCCTTCGGCGTCACCAACGTCGCCGGCACGCGGTGGTGGGTGACGAGGGGGTGGTGGAGCCGTGACACGGGTCAGCCGCCGACGGCCGGGCAGGGCGCCTTTCCGGGCGCGAGGCGATTTCGACCGGCGCGCCCGACGGGTGCGATTGCGTGACATGCATTGACGGCCCTGCCGCCCTTTCGGTAACCCTGATGTCTCGCACCCTCTCGAGGCCCCATGACGACTCGTCACCTGTTGCCGTTGCTGTTCGCCTTCGGGTGCTCGACCCCCGTGCTGGTGGCCACTCCCGACGCGGGGACCGCGGGCGCCGAGGCAGGTGGCTCCGCCGCAGGTGGCACCGCCGCAGGTGGCACCGCGGCAGGTGGCACCGCCGCAGGTGGCGGAGCAGCAGGTGCCTCGGCCGGTGGCTTTGCGGGGGGTGACGCAGGCGGTTCGGCCGCAGGCCCCATCGACGCCGGCTCGGAAGCAGGTGGTGGCTCAGCTGGTGGTCGCGCAATCGTCGACGCCGGCGTCAGCGTGGTGCGCTTCGTGGCGGTCGGAGACACCGGCAAGGGAAACACCGGTCAGGCGGCCGTCGGCGCGGCGATCGGCACCCTGTGCGCCCAGCGGGGCTGCGACTTCGTGGTGCTCCTCGGCGACAACTTCTACCCCACGGGCGTGTCGTCGGTGACCGACCCCCAGTGGCAGACGGCCTTCGTGCAGCCCTATGCGACGGTCAACGCCCCCTTCTACGCGGTGCTCGGCAACCACGACTACGGCGGAGACGGCGCGGGCTACGAGACCAACAAGGCCGATGTCGAGGTGGCCTACAGCGCCACCAACCCGAAGTGGCGCATGCCGGCGCCGCACTACCGCTGGTCGGTGAGAGACGCCGAGTTCTTCGCCGCCGACACCAACCGCACCTTCTGGGGCGCCGACTCCCGGGCGCGCGCCGACTTCGCGACCTGGCTGCCCGCGTCGACAGCCACCTGGAAGATCGCGTTCGGCCATCACCCGTACCGATCCAACGGCCCGCACGGCAACGCCGGTGACTATGACGAGCGCTGCATCGGCAGCGTCTGCGCCTCGCCGCCGGGCTTCATCGATGGCCGCAACGTGAAGAGCTTCCTCGAGGCCACCGTGTGCGGGCGCGCCGACGTGTACCTGGCCGGGCACGATCATTCGCTGCAGTGGCTGAACGCCAACTGCGCGGGCACCCAGCTGCTGGTGTCGGGCAACGGCGCCTCGGCGACCAGCGTCAGCACCCGCAACCCGCACCACTTTCAGACGACCGAGCTCGGCTTCCTCTACGTCGAGCTGTCCGGGCGCACCTTC
>VYLD01000089.1_pt1 | contig 34645 bp, 31 predicted proteins | sample 5114401 | NCBI WGS metagenome assembly VYLD01 (sample SAMN12291783, study PRJNA351875) | freshwater metagenome | isolation source: freshwater lake | place: USA: Michigan, Gull Lake | collected 2013-08-08 | reverse complement strand
GCGAGCGAGGTGGGGCCGGTGGAGGAAGGCGCTGCTCCAGAGGCCGCCCGGCGCGTCTCGGCGTTGACCGCGGCGCTGCGTCGGCTCAACGACGTGGGGCCGGCGGCGAACCCCGAACGTGAAGACGGCGCGCGAGCGCAGGCGCGGCGAGCCTCGACGCCCAGGCCCCCCGTCCCGAGCGAGTCCGTCGATGACGCGGCCGTCGAGCCCGCCGAAGCGGACCCGATCAGCGCGCTGCAGGAACGGCTGCGTGATGTTCGCGTAGGGCCGCGCACGCTCGATCCCGCCGCGAAGGCACGCCTCTCGTCGCTGGCGAAGCGTCAGGCCACCGACGAGGTGAGCCTCGCGCAGCAGCTGGGCCTCAAGATGCGTCGGGTGGTGATCGACGCGGGCCACGGCGGGCACGACACCGGCGCCATCGGCCCCTCGGGCGTGCGCGAGAAGGACGTGTCCCTGGCCATCGCCCTCAAGCTGAAGGACCGGCTGGAAGCCCTGGGCCTCGAGGTGGTGTTGACCCGCGACGACGACACCTTCGTGGCCCTCGATGAGCGCACGCGCTTCGCCAACCAGGAACGGGGAGACTTGTTCATCTCGGTGCACTGCAACGCGGCGGCGAGCAAGAACCTGCGCGGCATCGAGACGTACACCCTCAACACCTCGAGCAACCGCTACTCGGTGCGCCTGGCCGCGCGAGAGAACGCCACCACCGAGCGGGGCGTGAACGATCTGCAATACATCCTGGCGGACCTGGCCACCAAGGCGAACACCGGTGAGTCCGCGCGCCTCGCCGAGCGGGTGCAGCAGAGCCTGATTCGGGGCCTGTCGAAGGACTACGGCGGCGTGCGCGATCTCGGCACCAAAGAGGCGCTCTTCGTGGTGCTGCTGGGCGCGAAGATGCCGGCGATTCTCGTCGAGACCTCGTTCCTCTCGAACCCTGATGACGAGCGTCGCCTGGCCAGCGACGAGTACCAGGGCGCGGTCGCTGCCCAGATCGCCGAGGCGGTCGACGGTTTCCTCGAGGCGCGGAACAAGATCGCCCAGGTCGACTGAGCCGCCACTCACAGAGAAAACAGAATCACGCCTTCGTATTTTGAGAAGTGTCTGGGGGCACCCGTCATGGCTGAAGGCCCCGGGTGCGACGTAGCCACTGGCTCGAGGCGGTGTCCTTCGCGACGGGGTTCGCGTCGTTGCTGCTGCAGATCGTCTGGCAGCGAATCATCTCGTTGCACGGCGGCGTCGATCTCGTCTCCAGCACCACGGTGGTCGCGGCCTTCATGGCGGGGCTCGGGCTCGGCAACCTGCTGGGTGGCGTGGTGGCTGATCGCGTGCAACCGCGCTCCGTCCTGCGCTGGTACGCGGCGTCCGCGGCGGGCGTGGGGTGCTACGGGCTGCTGAGCCCCGTGCTGCTCTATGACGGCTTCGGGCTGGTGGCAGGGTCGCTGAACGGGGTCTTCAGCGGCTTCCTGTTCAACCTGCTGGTGCTGGCCGTGCCCACCACCTTGATGGGCGTCTCGTTGCCGCTGCTCGCCCGCGCCGTGGTCTCGGTCAGCGACGAGGCCGCCCCCAGGGTCGGCCGACTGTACGCGGTCAACACGCTCGGGGCGGCCTGCGGAGCCGCCAGCTCCTGCTGGTTCCTGCTGGGCACCATCGGCTTCGTGGCCAGCGTGCGGGTGGCCTGTGGGCTGTACCTCTTGGCGGCGGTGGTGGCGGTGTGGCTCTCGCGAACCGGCTCCGTCGACGTCGAGGCCTCACCCAGGGAAACCGCCACGCCCACCGGGAAGGACCCCGCTGTGCGCTGGTACCTGGCCTACGCGCTGACCGGCGCGACGGCGCTGGGCCTCGAGGTGGTCTGCCTGCGCCTCGTCGACGCGTTGATGCGCTCGAACGCGTACACCTTCGGTCACGTGCTGACCCTGTACCTGCTCTGCTTCGCGTTCGGCGCAGCCGCTGGCGCCAGGCTGGTGAAGCGCGCTGCCACGCCGGGCCGCACCTTTCTGTTGTTGCAGTTGCCCATCGCCGCCACCTCGCTGCTGGGGCTGCTGCTGCTGGTGCACATGCCGGTGCCCCAGGTTCGCGAGATGTTCGAGAGCTACTTCGCCTCGGACGGGTACCTCACCACCGGCCCCACGCGGCCTGAGACGGCCCGGGCGTTCGCCAAGCTGCTCTTCGTCTACCTGCTCGGCCCCCTGACGGTGATGGGCGCGCCGGTGTTCCTGATGGGCGCTGCGTTCCCCTTCGTGCAGGCAGAGGTCTCGAAAGAGCTCAGCCGCCTCGGGCGCGGCACAGGCCGGTTGTTGTTCTCGAACATCGTGGGCAACGTCACGGGCACGCTGCTGGTGAGTTTCGTGGCGCTCGACGCCCTCGGCACCGCCGGCACCATCAGGCTGCTCGCCGCCAGCTGCGTCGCCTTGGGGGTGATTGGCCTGGTCAGCCTGCGCGGTGAAGTCGTCCGACTGGTCAGGTGGTCGGCGATCGCCCTGGTGGCCATCGCCGCGATCGGGGTCTTCCCGTCGAATGAGCGGCTGTGGGGGTTCTTTCACGCCGCCAGCGCGCAGGAGTTCGAGGTCATCGAGGAGCGCGCCTGCGTCAACGCGTGGGTCACCCGCACCGGCGAGCACGTGCTCTTCCTGAACGCCACCAGCCAGAACGGCTGGCCGTACGACGACTTTCACGTGGTGATCGGCATGGTGCCTTCGCTGCTGCACCCCTCGCCGAAGCGGGCGCTGGCGGTTGGCCTGGGCGCCGGCAGCACCGCCTGGAGCCTGCTGCAGGACGATCGCCTCTCGCAGGTGCAGTGCGTCGAGATCTGCGGCGGCGAGATCGAGCTGATTCGGCGCCTGGCGGCCAAAGGCTCTGCCGAGAGCCGGCAGCTGTTCGACGACCCGCGCAGCGAGCTGCTGGTGGGCGATGGCCGCAAACACCTGCTGGTTTCGCCTCGGCAGTGGGACGTGATCACCGTCGACGCCATGCGGCCGAACGGGGCGTCAGCCGGCAACGTGTACAGCCGGGAATTCTATTCGCTGGTGGCCTCACGGCTGGTGCCGCAGGGGCTGTTCGCCCAGTGGATTCCCACCGAGCGGGTGCTGACGACCGTCGCGCACGTCTTCCCCTATGTGATGACCATGGAGGTGCCCGGCGGGCGCGGTCGGTTCCTGGTGGCGTCGAACGAGCCCATCACGTTCGACCGTGACGCCCTGGTGCAGCGGGTCGAGCAGCGAACCTCGGCCTTCACCCCTGCGCAGCGCGAGGCGGTGCTGACCTTCGCGCGCACCCTGGCTCCGCTTCAGTACCGCACGGGTCAGCCGGCCGCGGCCGTCGAGGCGCGCGAGCTCAACACCGACCTGTTCCCGCGCGACGAGTACTTCCTCAACTCGAACTGACCCTGCGACGGAAACCGCCGGCTACGGCTGCTCGGCCTTGAGGATTCCGCCCCCGACGGTGCCCAGCCAGAGGGTGGTGCGCGTCTGGCCGTTGGCGGTCGTCACGGTGCCATCGATGGCCGTCACCTTGCGCTGGCTGCCCGCGTCGATCAGCCGCCACTGCACGCCGTCGAAGCGCATCATGAAGCCGAACCTCACTGGCGGGTTGGTGAGGCCCACCATGTACAGGGTGTCGACGCTGCGGCCCCACGAGGCGGTCGCCACGTCCATCGGAATGGGGAAGGACTCGTACGCCGTGAGGGTGGTGGTGTCCCAGTAGACGCCGTAGCGCGCGTCACCGAAGGCCCAGGCCTCACCACCACCCGGCGCGTAGAGCGTCTGCCAGGCGGCCTGGTTGACGGTCATCGAGGTCCGCAGGGTCCACATGGCGCCGTTGCGGCTGGCGAGCAGCTGATCGCCGGCCACCCACACCTCGGTCTCGCTCGGGCAGCTGATCGCGGTGAGGTTGCCGCCCATGGTGCCGACGGTGGTGGCCGCCAGGCTCGAGGCGTTGCCGCGGTAGACGGTGCTGTTGTCACCGGCGGCCACCAGCGTGTTGCCACACCACTGCAAGTCGCGAATGGCGCCCGCGAGGCTCACGCTCACCGGTGCCCAGGTCGTGAAGTCGTAGCGGAACAGGCCGGTGCGGGTCGACACGTGCACGTCTTCACCGTCGCGCGCGGTCACCGCGATCACCTCGGCCCCCTGAAACGGCTGCGGAGCCCCCAGCACGTCCCACCCGGTCGGCCCCTGGTGCAGCAGGCGCCCGGCCTTCGCCGTACAGGCCGCGTTGAGGCAGTCGTTGACGGTGACGAAGACGTCGTTGGGCGTCGCCGCGATGTCGGCCACGTCGGAATAGAAGCCCCGGCTGAGCTCGGTGAAGTCGCCGGTGGTGGCGTCCCACTGCCAGACCGCGCCGAGGTCGCCCACCACGTAGCCGATGGGCGAGCGGGGGCCGCCGCCAAACACGCCGCGAGGGAGCTGCGGCGCGCGCATGGTCCGCTCGGTCCACCCGGTGGGCGCCGGCGCCCCGCCGTCGAGCAAGAGGCCTGCGTCTGCATCCACGCCGCCGTCGAGCGCAGGCGCGCCCCCGGTCTGCCAGGTGGCGATCACGCTCTGGGTCCCCCGCTTGCCACCCAGCACCACCCGGCCATCGAAGACCCCCAGGGTGGTGAACTCGACCGTCGAAAGAGAGGCCGGCAGGTTGCTGGCCGACCAGGCGCCGCCCGAGAAGTGCCACAGGCGCCCGCCGCCCACCGCCCACGACTCTCCGGTGGTGGCATCGACGATGGTGCCGGTCTTGAGCAGCACCGCCAGCTCGCGCTCGAAGAGCGAGTCCCACACCCGCCGCGCGGGATCGTACCGGTAGATGCTGCCCAGCTCGTTGACCACCGCGAAGGCCCCGGCTCCATCGCCGGTGATCGCCATCACCCGCCGCAAAGTCGGGTTGTTCTCTTCGACCCACGCGCCGTTGCGGTAGGCGAGCAGGTTGTTGCCCGCGCCCGCGGCCATGCCGAAGGTGCCGTCGAACCACAACGAGCTGAGCTCGGAGATGTTGGTGGCGTTGAAGGTGCGCACCCGCGGCGCCGCGGTGCCCTTGAACTCGACGGCCACTCCCGACGAGCCCAGCACGCCGACCGCGATGGCGTTGGTGGCGGTGGTGCCGCCGATGGCGCGAAGCGACAGGCCGGGGCTCGAGTAGAGGCGTTGCCACTGGTCGCTGGCGCTGCGGGCCAAGACGGTGCCGTTCTCACCCACGAAGAGGGTGCCCAGGCCGCCGGGGGCGAGGGCTCCGCCGTACAGATCGTTTCCGGTGGGGAAGGGGTTGTCGTGCACCGCGGTGACCGGCCCCGGCCGCGGAGGATCGCGCACCACGAAGATCTTCGACGTCGCGGTCTTCATGCCGGCTTTGGCGGTGAGCACGGCCGTGCCGGGGTCGAGAGCGGTGACGGTGCCCGAGGCGTCGACCCTGGCCACCCGGGGCGGCAGCACGCTGAAGGTCACTGGCGCGTCGATCTCTTCGCCGGTGGGCGCGATGACCCTCGCGGTGAAGGCCCGCATCTCGCCGACGCGCAGGGTGACCTCTTTGGGCTCGACCTCGAGGCGATCGATGTTGGGCGTCAAGGGCGAGGTCAGCCAGAAGCGACCGGTGCGATCGGTGGTGGCCTCGACGTTCTTCAGGGGGTCCATGTTGGTGCGCGAGCCGGGCAGGGGGTTCAGGTACGACGAGTCACTGCCGGCCAGGCGCCGCATGTCCCAGGTGCCCGGGTCCACGCCCTTGACCAGCAGGTCTTCCTGCCAGGGCAGGAACAGCCTGACCGGCAGGGCGAAGCGCAGGTTGGTGGGGCTCAAGCGGTAGCCGACGCTGATGCGTTTGCGCTCGGGGATGTCGGGCAGCCCCATATCGTCGATGGTCACGAAGAGGGTGGTCGACTCGGTCACCGCCCCGCGCGGGAACTCGACCCCGGCGCCGCTGCGCACGAACAAGCCGCCCTCGGGGCCGACCACGATCATGCGATCATCACCGCCGCCGTCGGGCACGTCGACCACCGGGGGGCAGGCGCTGAGCCCCGCGCAGACCGTGAGCAGACCGAACAGCGGGGCCTTGCGGCCAACACGAGACGAAGCGGGTCCATCGACCCGTACGAACGGTGAGAACGACATCACAGGGGAGCTGCTCCTTCGGCCCTTGAACGGCTTGCGAACGGTCACCATACCGGGAATCTCTCTGGGAGTGGACGGTTGCCGACGATTCAGCGGTACCGTCAGATCGACTCGGTGGACCCCCCGTCTTGAAGGAGCCTTCGATGCCCCGTCTCATTCCCCTCATCACCGCCCTGGTGTCCTTCACGGTGTCGGCGCAGCCGGTGGTCCCCAAAGAAGGGACCCTGCCCAGCCTGGCGCCGCTGGTCGAGTCGGTGAAGGGCGCGGTGGTGAACATCGACGTGCGCAAAGAGGTGAAAGGCGACGAGCTGCTCGCGATGCCCGCCAGAATGCGCCGGGGCGACCGGCCGCCGACGTCGCAGGGCAGCGGCTCGGGGGTGATCGTCGACTCCAGGGGGCTGGTGCTCACCAACAACCACGTGGTGTCCGACGCGGTGACCATTCGGGTGCGGCTCGATGACGGGCGCAGCCTCGACGCCGAGATCCTCGGGCGCGATCCGCTCACCGACCTGGCCCTCATTCGGCTGAAAGGGAAGCTCGACAAGCTGCCCTCGGTCGCGCTCGGTGACTCCTCGCAGATGCGGGTGGGCGACTTCGTGGTGGCCATCGGCAACCCCTTCGGCCTCGCGCACACGGTGACCCTGGGCATCGTCTCGGCGAAAGACCGCGACATCATGGCGGGGCCGTACGACCAGTTTCTGCAGACCGACGCGGCCATCAACCCGGGCAACTCGGGCGGGCCGCTCTTCAACCTGAAGGGCGAAGTGGTGGGCATCAACACCATGATCAACGCCGCCGGCAACAGCATCGGCTTCGCGGTGCCGTCGAACCTGGCCAGAGCCCTGGTGCCGCAGCTCGAGGCGAAGGGCTTCGTGACGCGCGGGTGGCTGGGCATCGCGCCGCAAGACGTCTCGGGGCCGCTGGCCCGGGCGCTCAACGTGCCCACTGGCGAAGGCGCCCTGGTGGTGAGCGTCACCGAGGGCGGCCCGGCGGCGAAGGCCGGCGTGAAAGAAGAAGACGTGATCGTGGCCCTCGACGGCGTGAAGGTCACCACCAGCTCGGCGCTGGTGCGCATGGTGGGCCTCAAGCGCCCCGACGTACCGGTGGTGGTCTCGCTGATTCGCACCGGCAAGCCGCTCGAGCTGAAGGTGCTGCTGGGCACTCGCCCTGACGTGGAGGGCATCGGCGCGGTGGAGAAGCCTCAGGAGGTCGACGCTCCGGCCGCGCCACGCCTGGGGCTGTCGCTCGACGACCTCGACCCGCGGTTCGCGTCGGCCACGGGCCTCAAGGGCGGCGCCGCGGTGGTCGATGTCGCGCCCGGCTCGGCGGCTGAGAAGGGCGGCCTGCGGCGGGGCATGATCGTCACCGAACTCAACCGCAAGCCCGTCAAGGGCCGCGACGACGCGGTCAAAGAGCTCAAGGCCGTCAAGCCCGGCGAAGTGGTGCTGCTGCGCACCGCGATTCCCGGCGGCGGCAAGAGCCTGGTCGCCATCGAAGTGCCGTGAAGCGCGGGGTGAGGCCCCAAGAGGGCCGTTGAGCGCAGCCTGATGGTCGGCCGCCTGGTGGTCGACCGGGCGGCGTTGGCGGGCGGCGCTTGCGGGGCTGTCCGTCGATGCGCGCTCGCCGAATCCCGTGGCGCAGACGGGCTGAGGACACCCGGGGCGCGTCAATTCCGGGTCGCTGACCGCCGCGCGTCCCAGGAAGTCCGGACACCTGGACATATCGTCACCCCATGTAGTGTCACGCTTGCCCCTGTCTTCTCGCGCGTGCTACTTCCGCGTGCGTTCAAGGCCGATTTGCCGGCCTGCGCGCTCGTCGACCTCATCTCTGAGCGACGCGCCCGCGAGGGAAGGGGACAACTCGATGCGTCTCAAGCGGCTCGACATCACGGGGTTCAAGTCCTTCATGGACCGCATGGTCTTCACCTTCGACGACGGCATCACCGCCGTGGTCGGCCCCAACGGCTGCGGCAAGTCGAACGTGGTCGACGCCATTCGCTGGGTGATGGGCGAGCAGAGCGCGAAGAACCTGCGCGGCCGCGGCATGGAAGACGTGATCTTCAACGGCTCCGAGACGCACGCGCCGCTGTCCATGGCCGAGGTGACGCTGACCCTGACCATCGACGAGGGTGACGTGCTGCCCGAGACGCTGGCCGGGCTGCCCGAGGTCTCGGTGACGCGGCGGCTGTTCCGCTCGGGCGAGTCCGAGTATCAGCTCAACCGCACCACCACGCGCCTGCTCGACATCACCGAGCTGTTCCTGGGCACCGGCGTGGGCACGCGCGCGTACTCGATCATCGAGCAGGGGCGGGTGGGGCAGATCGTCTCGGCGCGCCCTGAAGACCGCCGCAGCTTCATCGAAGAGGCCGCCGGCATCACCAAGTACAAGGCCCGCCGCCGCGCCGCCGAGCGCAAGATGGAGCACACCCAGCACAACCTGCTGCGGGTGACCGACATCGTGGTCGAGCTCGAGCGCCGCCTCGACGCCCTCGAGCGCCAGGCGAAGAAGGCCGAGAAGTACAAGCGCCTCAAGGCCGAGATGCGCGACATCGAGCTGCACCACAGCGGCCACCGGTTCCTCGAGCTGTTCGCGCAGCGATCGCTGGTGACCGGCCAGCTCGACGGCGTGTCGGCCGATGAACGCGCGCAGAGCGCCACCATGCACGCCCTCGAGGCAGACATCGCGACCCGCAGGCAGGCGCTCGAGGCCGAGACGCTGGCGCTCGAGACCGCCGCGGCCGAGTTCTACGCGCTCGAGGCCCAGGTGCAGCTCGACGCCCAGAACCTGGGCCACTGGAAAGAAGATCTCGAGGCCACCCGCGCGCGCGTGCAGTCAGCCACCACCGAGCTGGCCTTCGTGGTCGAGCGCAAGCAGGTCGCCGAGCGCGAGAAGCTCGAGGCCGAGGCTGAGCTGCAGCGCCTGGGGCTGGCCTCGCGCGAAGACGAGGTGCAGCTCGAGGTGTACGAAGAGTCCCTGCGCCGGGCGGTCGAGCTGATGGGCCAGGTCACCGTGCGCCTCGACGCCGAACGTCGGGAACTGGTCGACGTGGTCACCCGGGTCGCCAACCACGAGTCGAACCTGGCCAACCTGGACGGGCGGCGCGCCGAGCTGCTCGGTCGGTCCGAGCGCCTGCGCGCCGAGCGTGAGACCCTGGCGACCGAGCAGGCGCAGCTGGAAGACGCCCGCAAAGAGGTGCTCTCGCGGGTCGAGCAGAGCCGCCAGTTCGCCATCGAGCTGAGCCAGCGCAGCGGTGAAGAGGAATCGTCGCTGTCGCGGCTGCGGGGTGAGTTCACCGAGAACGAGGTGATGGTGCTGGCGGTGCGCGACGAGCTGTCCGACAAGCGCAGCCGCCTGCAGTCGCTGGAAGAGATTCAGCGCACCTACGAGGGCTTCGATCGCGGCGTGCGCGCGGTGATGACGAAGGCCGGCGATGATCTGCGCCAGGCCGGGGTGTTCGGCCTGGTGTCCGACGTGGTCTCGGCGCCGCCCGAGTTCGAGAAGGCCATCGAGGCGGCCCTGGGTGAGCAGCTGCAGCACGTGATCGTCGAGACGCCCGCGCGCGCCACCGAGTACGTCGAGTACCTCAAGGCGCTGGGTGACGGGCGATCGACGTTCCTCCCGGTGAGCGCAGAACAGGTCGAGTCCCTGCCGCCGCTCGAGGGCAGCGAGGTGCGCGCCATGGCGCTCACCCAGGTGCAGGTGAAAGAAGAGCTGCTGCGGCCCCTCATCGCGCGCCTGCTGTCGGGCGTGGTGCTGGTGCACGATCTCGAGAGCGCGCACGCGCTGGCCGCACGGGCGCCGGGCTACACGTTCGTCACCGTCGATGGTGAGGTGCTTCGCCCCGGCGGAGCGCTCACCGGCGGCATCATGGAAGGCGCCGCGGTGGGGGCGCTGCAGAAGAAGCGTGAGGTCGCCGAGCTGGCCGTGCAGGTCAAGCAGCTCGAAGAGCGCTACCAGGACCTGATCACCCGCCACTACGAGCTGCAGAAGCAGGTGGGGCAGATCGAAGGGGTCCTCAAGGGCCTCGAGAAGAACAAGCACCAGGAAGAGCTGTCGCTGCAGGGCCACGAGAAGGACCTGTCGCAGGCCGCCAGCAGCCTGGTGAAGCTGAAGGAACGCATCGCCGGGCTCGACGCCGAGCGCTCGCAGCTCGACGCCAGCGCCGCCGCGATGGACTTCGAGCTCGAGGCGTCCCGCGGGGAGGTGGCGCACGGGCAGACCGACCGCCGCGCCCGCGAAGAGCGGGTGGCCCTGCTGTCTGGCGAGCTCGAGGCCCTCACCACCCGCAACGAGACGGTGCGCGCCGAGGCCACCACGCTGAAGGTGAAGGTGGCCTCGTCGAGCGAGCGCGGCAGCTCGGCCCGGCAGCGCGCCGACACCCTGGCCGATCAAGTGACCGAGCTGACCGAGCGCGCCGGGCGCCTCGCCGTCACCCGTGACGAGGGCAGCGTGCGCATCGCAGAGCTCGAGGTGCGGGTGGCTGAGATCGCTGAAGGTCGTGACGAGCGCGAGGCGAGCGTGGTGGGAACCCGCGCGACCCTCGACGCCCGCAAGCAGGTCAACACCGAGGCCGCCTCGAAGGTGCGTGAAGACGAGGCCCAGCTGAAGGACCTGCGCGGCGTGGTCGAGGGCCTCGCCCACGAGGTGACCGAGCTGACCCTCAAGGTTCGCGAGCAGTCCCTCGAGATGGACACCCTGGCCACGCTCTTGCGTGAACGGCACGCGGTCACCATCGACGAGGTGATCCACCAGTACCACCTGCACCCGCAGCTTGGGGCCGAGGCCGTCGAGCGCCTCAAAGAGCTGCGCGCCCAGGTCGAGAAGATGGGTGAGGTGAACGTCACCGCCATCGAGGAGCACCAGGAGCTCGCCCAGCGCTTCGAGTTCCTCTCGACCCAGAAGAAGGATCTCGAGAGTTCGCTCGAGAAGCTGACCGACGCCATCAAGACCATCGATGAGACCAGCCGGCAGCGCTTCAAGGAGACCTTCGACGTGGTGAACGAGAAGTTCCAGCAGGTGTTCCCGCGGCTGTTCGGCGGAGGCCGGGCCAGCCTGCTGCTCACCCAGGAGCCGGGGCAGACCGAGCCGGGCATCGAGATCCTCGCGCAGCCGCCGGGCAAGAAGCTGCAGAGCGTGAACCTCTTCTCGGGTGGAGAGAAGGCGCTGACGGCGGTGGCGCTGATCTTCGGCATCTTCCTGATCAAGCCGACGCCGTTCTGTCTGCTCGACGAGGTCGACGCGCCGCTCGATGAGGGGAACGTGGGCCGCTACAACGAGATGGTGCGCGAGATGAGCAAGACCTCGCAGTTCATCTTGATCACCCACAACAAGCGCACCATGGAGATCGGCGACACCCTCTACGGCGTCACCATGGAAGAGCCCGGCGTCTCGAAGCTGGTGGCCGTGAACATGAAGGAAGCGGCGGCCAACTCCGACGTGCAGGTGGCCTGAAAAGCGCTGCACCACGACCTTGCACGATGCGGTAGAGGGCGCGCCTCGTTCTTTCAAAGAGGAGCTGACCTCATGCTGCGTCGGGTGATCGTGCCGTGCCTCGTTGGACTCATCTCGTGTGTCACGCCGCAGGCCGAGCAGGCCCCGGCGAAGTCCGAGCCGGCGAAGTCCGTGGCCGCGCCGCCGCCTGAGCCTCCGAAGCTGGTGGTGGACAGGTCAAAGCCGATGCCACCGGGCCTCGATGAGGGCGCGCTCGACGTGAAGGCCGACCCCTGCGGCGACTTCTACCAGTACGCGTGCGGCGGCTGGCTTGCGAAGAACGAGATCCCCGCCGACCGGCCGCTCTATTCCCGCGGCTTCGTCACCATTCAGGACCGCAACGAGGCGCTGCTGAAGACCATCCTCGACGAGGCGGCGGCGGGGCAGCTGCCCGGGGGGACGCCGTTCGCGAAGCCGCTGGGTGACTACTTCGCGACGTGCCTCGATGAGCCGGCGCTCGAGAAGTCGCTGCCCGAGGTGAAGGCCTTCATCGCGAAGGTGGTGAAGGTGAAGGACCCGAAGTCGCTCGCCATCGCCATCGGCACCCTGCACGCGGCGGGGTACACGCCCTTCTTCGAGTTCTCGGCCGTGCAGGACCTGAAGAAGTCCACCGAGGTGATCGGCAACGTCGATCAAGGCGGGCTGGGCCTGCCTGATCGCGACTACTACCTCGATGACGACGTCAAGAAGAAAGAGGTGCGCGCGCTGTATCTCAGCCACGTCGAGGCCAGCTTCGGGCTGCTGGGCCTGCCGGCGAAGGACGTGCAGCGCAAAGCCGACGAGGTGCTGTCGCTCGAGACGCGGCTGGCGAAGGTGTCGCAGACCCAGGTGCAGCGGCGAGACCCGGCGAACGTCTACCACCGCATCGATCGCGCCGGCCTGCTGGCGCAGGCCAAAGACTTCCCCTGGGCCGAGTACTTCACCGCGGTGGGCGCCAAAGACGTGACCGCCATCAACGTGACCTCGGTGCCCTACGCCCAACAGCTCGCGGCCATCGCCAAAGACACCTCTCCGCAGGTGCTCGAGACGTACCTCTCATGGGTGGTGCTGCGCTCGGCGACGCCGGCGCTGCCGAAGGTCTTTCAAGACGAAGCGTTCGGGTACTCGTCGAAGGCCTTTACCGGCGCGAAGGTCGATCGCCCCCGCTGGAAGAAGTGCGTGGCCTTCACCGACGCCGAGCTCGGCGAGGCGCTGGGCCGCGAGTTCGTGCGCCGCGCGTTCGGCGACGACGGCAAGGCTCGCACCGCGGCGATGGTCGAGGCGCTGCAGAAGGCGTTCGAGGCGAACCTGGCGACGCTGCCCTGGTTCGATGAAGCGACCCGGCAGGCGGCGCTCGAGAAGGTGCGGCGCATGGTCGGCAACAACAAGATCGGCTTCCCCTCGGTCTGGCGCGACTACTCGGCGCTCACCACCTCGCGGGGCTCGTATTTCTCCAACGCGCAGGCCACCAGCCGCTTCGAGGTCAGCCGGCAGCTCGCGAAGATCGGCAAACCGGTCGACCGCACCGAGTGGCTGATGTCGGCCGCGATGGTGAACGCCTACTACGACCCCCAGAAGAACGAGATCGTCTTCCCCGCCGGCATCTTGCAGCCGCCGTTCTTCAACCGGGAAGCGACTGACGCGGTCAACTTTGGCTCGATGGGCATGGTGGTGGGCCACGAGATCACCCACGGGTTCGACGATGAAGGCCGCCAATACGATGTCGACGGCAACGTGCGCGACTGGTGGTCCGAGGCGGTGGGCAAGGCCTTCGTGGTGAAGGCCGACTGCGTGAAGCAGCAATACGCCGGCTACACGGCGATCGACGACATCAAGCTGAAGGGCGATCTCACCCTGGGCGAGAACATCGCCGACCTGGGCGGGCTCAAGCTGGCCCACGCCGCCATGGTCGACTGGTACTCGAAGAAGGCCGCCGCCGAGCAGCAGTACCGCTTCACGCCAAGCCAGCAGTTCTTCCTGGGGTTCGCGCAGTCATGGTGCACCAAGATGCGGCCCGAGATGGCCAGGCTGCGGGCGGCCACCGACCCGCACTCGCCGGCGCGCTTCCGGGTGCTGGGTCCCCTGGGCAACCTCGATGCGTTCTCGAAGGCCTTTCAGTGCTCCGAGCGCGCGCCGATGGTGCGCCGCGGGGCCGAGCGCTGCGACGTCTGGTGAGCCGATGGGTGGAAGTTCGATCCTTTGAACTCTGGCTTGATTTGGTCAGACGACCATGGCTAGCTTGGCCGAATGACCAAGGTCGCCGGAATGACCCCTCGGGCGCTGCACGCCCAGGCGCCCGAAGAGGACGCTGACGAGCGCATTCTCAAAGCGGCTGGGCGGTTGTTTCGCGAGAAGGGGTTCGCGGCGACGACGGTGCGTGAGATCGCGTCGGCGGCGAACATGTTGCCCGGCAGCCTGCACTACCGGTACGCGAGCAAAGACGACGTGCTGCTGGCGCTGATGAACCGGGCGGTGCAGCGCGCGATGACCGCGGTGAGGTCGGCCATCGGCGACGAGCAGAGCCCCGTCGAGCAGCTGCGGCTGGGCTTGCGCGCGCACCTCGAGATGTTGTGCAACGGTGACGACTCGCTCTACGTGTTGTTGTTCGACTGGCGGTCGCTGCCGCAGGGTGCCCGTGAAGGCGTCGAGCGGGGACGCGCTCGCTACGAGACCTTCTGGGACACGCTGCTGGCGCAGGCCCACGCCACCGGCAGCGCGCGGCCCATGCTCGACCTGTACCTGGTGCGGCAGTTCGGCTTTGGGGCCATCAACTGGGTGGCCACCTGGTACCGCAAGGGCGGCGCCTGCACCCCTGCGCAGATCGCCGACGCCTTCTTCAGCTACCTGGCCTTCGGCCTGCTGCACGAGCCCGCGCGCCCGCCTGATCTCGACACCCACTTCGCCGCGCTGATGGCGGCTTCACTCCCCCGAGGTTCCTGACCCATGGCCATCATCGATACCTTCTCGAACGTCATGGACACCCTGCCGCTGATGAAGGACGCCTCGGCCTCGGGCAACCTGCAGGTGCTGCGCTCGCTGCTGGGGCCGGCCTTTCGCGGCATGATCCAGAAGCGCGGCAAGCGTGAGCCGACCTCGACCATGCCGGTCAACTACGGCGTGCACTTCGACTGGAACTACCTGCGCGATCGGCCCGAGCTGGCGCGTCTGTACGAGGCGGCGAAGACCTCGCAGTGGAACTCGACCACCGACCTCGACTGGAAGGCCGACGTCGACCCCTTGAGCGACGAGACGGCGCTGCTCCCGTGGGACTTTCTGCCTATCTCGAACCTCGACTCGTTCAAGAAGGCGTCGCCGAAGGAGCGCGCGGTGCAGCGCCTGGGCATCACCGCGTGGCTGCTCTCGCAGTCCTTGCATGGTGAGCAGGGCGCGCTCTTCGCGGCGTGTCAGGTGACCGAGGCGGTGCCCTGGCTCGACGGCAAGCTGTACGGCTCGACGCAGGTGGTCGACGAAGGCCGGCACGTGGAGTCGTTCCACGCGTACCTGACCCGAAAGCTCGAGAAGAAGTACGAGATCAACGACAACCTGTACGTGGTCATCGACGCGCTGATGACCGACTCGCGGTGGGACATGAAGTTCCTCGGCATGCAGATCATGATCGAGGGCCTGGCCCTGGGCACCTTCGGCATGATTCAGCAGATGACCCGCGAGCCGCTGCTGAAGCAGATGCTCACGTACATCATCACCGACGAGGCCCGGCACGTTCACTACGGCGTGTTGGCCTTGAGCGAGTTCACCAGGCAGCTCAGCGAGCGCGAGCGTCGGGAACGGGAAGACTGGGCCTTCGAGGTCTCGCTCTTCTTGCGCAACCGCTTCTTCGCGCACGAGTTCTACGACGAGTACTACGCCCACTCGATGACGCGCGCGCAGTGGGAACGCACGGTGCTCGAGAGCGAGATGATGAGCCGCTTTCGCAAGACGATGTTCAAGCGCGTGATCCCCAACTTGAAGCGCATCGGCCTGCTCAGCGATCGCATTCGGCCGCGGTACGCCGAGCTGGGGCTGCTGGGCTTCGAGAACGGCAAGGCCGCTCCCGAGCTGACCGCGAAAGATCTGCTGACCGATCACGACTGAGGCTTCTCAGAACAACGAGAGCTGCGGGCTGGTTCTGACCGGGCGCCGGAAGGTGTCTGGTCTGTCCCAGGTGTCGTCACGGTTGAAGCCCAGGCGTCGGGTGGTGACCTCGAAGACCTGGGCGATGGCCTCAGCGTAGGGGCCTTCGCCGCGGCCGCGGACTCCGAAGCGGGCGTCGTACAATTTGCCGTCTCGCGTCTCACGCACCCGGTGCAGGATCTTCTCGGCCCGCAAGGGCAGGGCGGCGCGCACACGTGACTCGAACACCTCCTTCACGTGGCCAGGCAGGCGCAGCAGCACGTAGCCCGCGCCCCGTGCTCCCGCCTTCCACGCGGCCTCGAGCACCTCGCCCATGCCTTCGTCGGACACGCCGGGAATGATGGGGGCCACCATCACGCCGACGGGAATGCCGGCGCTCGCCAGCCGCTCGATGGCTTGAATGCGCCGCTGCGGAGTGGCCACCCCCGGCTCGAGCGCCCGCGCCAGGTCCTTGTCCCAGATGGGGATCGAGAGGGCCACGTGCACCGAGGCGTGGCGGTGCAGCTCGAGCAGCAGGTCGACGTCGCGCTCGATGAGCGGCGCCTTGGTCACGATGGCCACCGGGTTGCGGTACTCGGCGCAGACCTGAAGGCACTGGCGGGTCAGCTGCAGGCTGGCTTCGAGGGGTTGGAAGCAGTCGGTGACGCCGCTGAACATCACCAGCTCGCCCTTCCACGACGCCTTCTCGAAGGCCGCGCGCAACAGCTCGGGAGCCCGGCGCTTCACCACGATCCTGGTGTCGAAGTCGGTGCCGGCCCCGAACGAGAGGTACTCGTGGGTCGGCCGCGCGTAGCAGTAGGCGCAGGCGTGGTTGCAGCCGCGGTACGGGTTGACGGACCAGCGAAAGCCCAGGTCGGGGCTGTCATTCGAGGCGAGGATCGACTGGCTCGCGTCTTCGAAGAGCTCGACCTTCGCGAGCGGCACCTCATCGAGGTACTCAAGCTCGGTCGAGGCCCAGGGGTTGGGTGGGTTGGCGATGGGCGAGGGCTTCATGGTTCGACTTGAAGGCTGTACGGCCGTTCAGGTCAAGCCCGGGCATTGGCCCGAAGGTCAGCGCTGGGGGGGCGCCGTCTCGCCGACTGTCATCGAGCTGCTGCCCAACGAGACGAAGACGCTGAAGGAGTCGACGGTGACGGCGGCGACGCGCCTGTGGAAGGACTTCGAGCAGACGAAGGACTTTCGAGACGCTGATGGGCTGGAGCCGCCCGCACCCCTCGTCACCGGGTTGCCATGCGAGCTCACCCTTCCGCCCGACGCAGCCCTCTCCGCTGCGACCGTGGGGTACCTGACTGGCGAGCTGAAGAGCGCAGCGAAGGCCTGCCGCGCGGCCCGACAGGCCGGTGCGACGCTCGACTTCGCCGAGGTGACCTTCCGGTTGGTCTACGAGGTGGTCGTCGAGGAGCTCGGCGAGGACGATCAGGCCGTGGAGCTCCTGGCGAGGCACGCACACCTCCCGGCCGACCAGGGGCGTCGCGCCGTCGCTCACCTTCCGGCCGTGGTGTACCGAAGCTTGGGATCAACGCCGTGCCTCCCAGGTGTACCGAAGCCTGTTGAACGAGGGCGCGCGCGCCAGGTTCGTCCAACGCCGGGAAGTGTGAGGTGTCTCGGCTCGAGGTCTCCCTGCGAACCAGCCGCGCCGGGCGATCAGCTCGAGGTTCGGGAAGCGCCTCCTCAGACAGACACTCGACGCCAGTCGCTGTGCTGTGTCACCGGCCCAGCGCCGGGCGAACCAGCACATCTTGGCGCTTTCTCGCGGCGCCTGCCCCTGTCTCGTCTGCCGGTACCTTGACTCAAGTTCTTCCTGATCGGCGCTCTGGCGGCTGAATCTAAAACTTCAAGCGAGGCGGGTTGTTTTTTTAGATCTGTACACACTTCTGCCTGCGAACGAGAGCGCTTCATTCATTCAGCTTGACCGCAGCTCTTTGCAGCCGAGCGCGAGAGGCTGGGGCCGGGCAAAGAATGGGTCTCGTCGGGCGGCGCTTCTCCAGGCGGTGAGAGGGAGATCGTCAAGCGGAGCTCGGCGTGGCTCGCGGCGTGGGGCTTCAGGTGGATCGCGCGTGGCGGTGGGCTGTGGTAGGGTAAGCATACACGCTTCAACCCGTGAGGTGTTGTTATGGATTTGAACGCGCTGTTCACCTCTCTCGCCGCCACACCAGCATAAAACTTTTTGCGATTGCGCTGCTGGTGGTCGTCGTGGTGGGAGTGGGCGGCGCCTCGATCTGGGGGCGGCGCGCTGGCGAGGGGAGCAGGCTGCAGAGCGCGTCGGCGGCGCTGGTGTTGCTGGCGATCGCGGGGCTCTTTGGGCTCATGTATTGGAGCAGGGCCAAGGATGCGGGCGGGACGTTTGTGGGGACGCCGATCAAGCGCTACCTCTTGGGGGAGGATCGGGTGGCGCTGATCATGAAGCGCACGGTCACCAACAGGGTGCGCGATGTGGGGGAGACGGGGACCAGCGATGATACCAGCGTCGCGTGGGAGCTCGTGATCAGGGAGCTTGGGACAGGGGTGGAGGTGAAGCGGGTCGAGCTGATGGAGCGGGGCGGAGGGTCGCTGGCCACGCCCTGGCTGCGGGACGCGGGCGAGGGGCGGCTGTGGGTCTACGATGGCCTGCGGGTGTCGCGGGTAGATTTGAGGACGGGGGAGATCACGCGCGAGGCGGCGCGAGAGGGCGCGCTGTTGAGGCCGGAGTTTGTATTCGACGCGACGCGGCGCTGCATCGTGGAGGTGGAGGCCGGGCCGTTGGCGTTCGAGCGCGCGTCGCTGGCGCACAAGCAGGCGACCAGGCTCGCGCTGTCGCGGGCGGCGGACGGGGAGGTGGCGTGGAGCGAGGAGCTGGAGACGCTGTGCGGGTCGAGCGGGGCGCTGCGCGGGGCGTATCAAGTGGGTTGGGGGGCCGTGTTTGTGTTTGAGAGCGGAGCGTCGTGTGGGGTGGGCGCGGACGGGAGGGCGCGCTGGCGGCGGGGGCAGCGGGAGGTGTTTGACCTGGGGGAGGTGAAGGAGGCGCGGCTGTTCGAGGCAGCGGTTGACGGGGGGAAGCTGGAGCTGTGGGGGGCGTCTTCGAGCGGGCGGCAGCTGTATCGAGCGGTGGTGGCGGTGGAGGACGGGGCGGTGTCGATCAAGCAGACGCTGTGAGGGCTCGCGGTCTCGACCCCTTCCCGTGTTCAGCGTTGTTTGACCTGTACTTTCCGGTCCCCGGGTCAGCCGTGGTTCTGGTGTCCAGGTCACCGCAACGAGGAAGCCCCGACGCAACCGAGCGCTGCCGCCGAACTTCACGGTGCCGCTGAGGGTCGCGCTCGAGCCAGTTCCAGTCGACGTGGTGGTCACCCGGCGATGAGGTGACGTTCGGCGTGGCTCTTCAGACGGCCAGAATGCGCGTCAGCGAGCTGACGGCAGCGTCGTCGCGAACCGGCGCTGACAGGGTGGTGAGGCACAGCTGCACGTTGTTCACCTCGAAGCGGTTGGTGAACATCGTGTGCCCATCGAACGGGGCCGAGGTCTTGCGGCTGGCGGCCCCGATCGCTCCCAGGGCTTCGAGGTCGACGTTCTGGCCGCGGGCGGCCACCAGCAGACCGTCACCGGTGGTGAGCGCGACGGCGTCGAGGTTGCGCTTGAGGCACAGGGCGTCGAGGAAGTGGTTCAGCGCCTCGATGATTGACGGGGAGCGGCGAGTGCGGCGTTCCATGGGGTGTCCTCCAACGTGGGGTGAAGGCACACATCATCGTGGGTCTGAAAGGTTCGGCAAGAAAACGGCGGACACGGCGCTCGTCGCCTCAGGCCGGCTCCTTCGAGGCGCTCAAGGTTGGCGTCGGTTGGGCGACAGCGGGCGTCACCTCAGAGGTGGGCGGGACTTCGACGACCGGCTCAGACACCCTGGGCCCTGCGTCTTCGGCGCGGAACTCGGCGATCAGCTTCCCCGCCACGTAGAGAAACGGGAACGAAGCGAAGAGTCCCACGAAGCCCAGCAGGTGTTCCCAGGCGATCAGGCTCAAGATCAGCACGAAGCCCGGCAGTGGCACGTGGCGCGCGGCGAGGCGCGGGTTCAAGAAGTACGACTCGATCTTGTGCAGCACGAAGGTCAGCCCGATGAAGAGCCCGACGCCGAACCAGCCCTTCACCTGGAAGGCCAGCGCCGAGAGCACTGCCCCCGAGATCAGGTTCCCCACCACGGGGATCAGGCCTGACACGAAGATCAGCAGCATCAGCATGGGCACGTGGGGCACGCCGATGATCAGCAGCACCGGCAGGGTGAGCACCGCGTTGCAGGCGGCGACGATGAACTGCAGCTGAATGGTGAGGCTCACCGCGTCGGCCACGTACTCGGCCCAGCGCGCGATGGTGCCGAAGAACGACTCTCTGGGCAGCGTCTGGCGGAAGGCCCGAAGGCGGTCTTCATCGAGGAAGTACACGATGGCCAGCACCAGCCCGATGATCGCGTACAGGGCCAGGTGGCCCAGCTGGGAAGCCGACTGCGCGACGTTGCTGGCGTAGTGCTGCGCCGACTCGACCAGCTTCTCGGTGTCAGGCAGGTGCGGCGACAGCTCGAGGAACAGCGGGGTCTCTCTGGCGGCCGCGATTCGCTCAGGCAGGGTGGCGCGGGTCTCTTTCACCAGCTCGACCAGACGCCCGGCGCTCAACCAGGCGGCGAGGGCAACCAGCCCCGCCGAGACCGTCAACACGATGCCGAGGCAGAGGCTGCGCGCCAACTTGAAGGTTCGCGACAACAGCCCCGCAGACCAGAAGAGCGATCGCTCGAAGGCCACGAAGAAGGCCAGCAGCACGAACAGCTTCCGGAAGACGAGCAGCAGCGCGAGGAAGGCCAGCAGCGCCAGGCCGCGCCTGGGAGTCTTCTCCCGAAAGAAGTCGAGCAGTCGGTCACGCGTCACGGGTCACCCTTGAAGGGAACGTACACGTTCGGGCGCTTGCCGAGAGCCAGAAGGCCGACCCGAAGCTGCGGGTAGGTTCAAGAGTCGAACGGGTGCCCGGCGACGCGCAACCTCGGCAGTTCGTTACCTGACGCCCAGAAGGCTATTCCCCGCGTTTGGCCTTCCCCTGAAGAAGACCTGGGTAGAACAAGAAATACAAAAGCGGGCCAATCGAGCCTGCCACGAGCGTCACGATCGCAAAGGGCGCCACGGCGCGAAGCGATCGTCCGCTGCTGGTGTTGTCTCGAATCATGATGACGAACAGCAGCCCGCATGCAATCCACAGATCGACCACTGCTTGAGTCGTCGGTTGTTCTCTGAAGGCCACCTCGAAGACGCTGGTGTAGCCGAATTCCCAGGCGATCCAGCCAGTGTGGACAGAAAACAACAGCAAGATGACCGCAATGAATGGCCGCATCCGTCAACCTCCCCGTGTTCCACTGACAGCTCGATGCCGAGGCAGACGTTGAAGCTGCAGGTTCATGCCGGCCGCGAGCCGGCGCCGATCTCTCGAATCGCCGGATCATCAGACTGCCATGCATACCTGACGAGCAGCGCCATCAGCTGAGCGTCGGTCGCCGAACCCATCGACTCCGCCCGCCCCGCCGCGAACTGTTCTTCACAGACCTTCGCACCTGCGGCGAGGAGCAGCTCGACGCATTCCACGTGCAGGGCCGTGGTGCAGAAGGCGCCAATCGCCGCAGCGACCGGGTTGCCGCCACCGTCTTGTCCGTCCAGCGGGGCCCGTCGATCGATGGCTGACTGCACGACGTCGACGCGCCCGTAGGAGCAGGCGTTCGCGAGGTGTCTGGGCCGAATCCAGCACTCGAATCGATCGACGACCCGTGCGCCCGACCTGAAGTTGGTCTCGTGCCAGAGGTTCAGCAGATCGACTCGAAGGTGCCCCTCGACGAGCTGACAGGTCACACGATCGAAGCGCGGCTCACGCATCAGCCCGCTCTCGCGGGCGACCTCACTTGCCCGCGCGATGAACGCCAGGTCCTGAGGCAGGGGAACCATGAAGAGGTCAACGCGGGGCGTGGGCCACCACCGCAGGAAGGAAAGCTGGGGAACTAGGATTCGAAGCTTGCCCCGTTCCCTCTGAAAGAGGCTCCTGATAAGGCCCTTGTACGTAATCTGTACGTAATGGAGCTTGATCATGCCGACGTGGGCAGGGAAGTGGATTGGCGGGCGCTTCTACGTCAACGACGAGGGCAAGACCGTCTACGTGATTGAGAAGATGCTGGGTGGCGAGCGGTACTCGATCAAGCTCAGCAATCACCATGAGGACCTCGCCGTCGGTGAGTACACCCAGTTCCTCAAGGACCCTGCCGCTTACGTACGCCCGCCGCCTGTGCCCGAGGGCCCGCCAGACGCGGTGTACATCACGCTCGACCGCCTCAAGCTCTACATGGAGTCGATTCACGAGGCCTGCGAGGACCACCGCAAGGCCCGGCGCTCGTACCTGAAGCAGTGGGCCGACCTCAAACTGGACCTCCGTACCGTCGACCGGAAGACGCTGCGGGACGCGCTGAGTTCGTTCAAGGTGCTCAAGGGCCGCAACAAGGGCAAGCCGGCTGGTGGGCACTCTGGAAGAACCGAGGCGCTGAACGCCTTCTGTCGGTTCCTGGTCGTCGAGGGCGATCTCCCCGCGTGGAACCCGCTCGTCTTCGCTGGGAAGCCCAAAGCAACCCGCGCAGACCGGGAGGCGTACACGCTCGAGCAGTTGCGTGAGACCTACGAGAATCTGACCGACCAGCCCACCAAGGACCTCTTTCTGCTGCGGGCCTCCACCGGCTTGCATCACACCGAGATTCAGCAACTCGAAGGGTGCCGCGTGTTCAAGGGGCCGCTGCCAGAGAAGGGCGTCGGCATTCGCGAGCTCGGGGGCGACCACGAGATTCAGGGTGTGCTCCAGGTGATGCACAAGTCCAAGCGTCGCCACCGCCAGTCGGTGAATGCTGCTGGGCTTCGCGCTGCCCTTCGCCTCCGTGACGGCGTGCCGCATCGAGTTGCCGCGTGGAAGGCAATCGAGCCGCTGGTGCCGTCCAACTTGCGGCACACGTTCGTTACCCTGTCTGGGGAAGTCGGGACCTTGGTTCAGTTCCACGACGCGGGCGTCGACCGCGGGCGGATCGCGCAGATCGTTGGTCACCGTGCGGGTTCGACCATGACGGCCGACCGGTACGAGAAGGTGCAGGTGCCGCCGATGATTCGCCTGCCGTTAGAGTGGGATGTCCTCTAGCTCGAAGTCCGCATGGCCAGATGTGCGCCGCCTTCGCGCCTTCGGTGACGGCAGCAGGGCCCGGTCGATGGAGTCGATGGTGATCATGACTTTTCGCCCGACCCTTGATGCTCTCTTCAAGGTGCCGCAGCTGAGCAGCTCGAACACTCGGCGGCGACTGCAGCCGAGTCGGGCTTGGGCTTGCTCGATGGTGACGGTCAACGCGCCAGGTTGAACGAGCCTGGTCTCGGTGAGTGTCTTCAAGTCAGCCGCGATGCGCTCCAGCGCGCGGTGTACTTCATGGCTTCCGTGGTCTCCCGATTTCGAGGCAGCAATCAACACCCGAACCTCATCTCGAACGACGGCACGGAGTTCCTCGCGAATGATCGTGAGGAGATCTTCATTGGGGGATTTCGACAAGACAGCACCGGCTCGCCCCCGGCACGGGGCGACTGGCTACTTTGTGCTGGTCGGGACTGCCCGCACTACGCGGGCGCCCAACCAGCGAACTGCATTGCTGCGAGCACGTCGTCTCGGCGACCGTGTGGCTCTCGCGTATCTCGTTCTTCCTTCAGCGCCATCGACGCGGCCATCCGCGAACCACAGAGGTTGGAGAGGCCGACGTGCCGTCGGTGGCTCCCAGCCCGCGCTCGGCGGGCCCTCGGGTGATGCAAAAGAAACCGGGCTTGCCGGTTTCAAGGAACGAAATCTCACGGCGAGATCTTGCTCGTCAAGTCGTGGAGTCAGCCGCCCACTTTACCGGCGCAACATCTGTGCCGCCTCAGAGGGCAACGAGACCGCTTTACGCGACGGGCCTTCGCTGCCTGAAACTTCGCACGGGACGCCAAACTGACCGATGAGGGCAGACCGGCGCGGCGGCGACTGGTCGCTACTCGGACGCCTCGAACGCCCGGAAAACCTTGAGCGCACCTTCGACCCAGCCGCGCACAAATGAGTCGCTCGGGTATTCGTCGCCGGTCTCGCCTTTCCAGAACTCCAGGATCTGGTCGCGCTCGGCGTCGTCGCCGAAAAGAACGAGTGAGACCGACCAAGCGGGATCGTCCCGCTCAAGCATCACTTCGAGGTCGGTTTCAGCCCGGCCGAGGCGCTGCAGTTCGGAAAACTCGGCGCTCTCTTCTGCCCACGCGCTCCCGGCCTCGAGCCCCAGCTTGTAGGAGTTGTCTTCGGCGTCCAGCTTCGACTGCCGGAGCCGGGCGAGTACCTTCTGGTTCAACTTGGAGTTCTGCTGCATCGATTCCATCGCATCGACCTCTTTCTCAAATGCCCGTCGGGCAATGGCCGACCAGTTCACTTCGGGGCACCGGTCCATCCGGGCCTTCAGATCTTTGGTTATCGACAGCGTGTACCTGTGAAAACTCTCGGCCATGAGCGAATATTACGTAAGCGCTTACGTAAGTGTCAAGTCGCGGCCGTCAGACGCGCTCGAGGCTGCCGAGTGCGCCCGCCGACCCACCCTGCACGCCACGTGCAGGGCAGATCGACCGAGTTCAGCGCGTCTTCTTCGAAGGCTGTGACAGCAGCACGTCGGGGTCTTCCCCCCTTCGCGACTCGGTCTCGCTTGTTGCGACGCCCAGCGAGCAGGGCGATGTCGGCCTGCTGCAGAACGACCTTCCTGAGCAGCCTCACCCGGTGCAACGAGAGTTCGATGACGGCGGCCAGCATTCGCGGTGCACGCGACGCTGAGTCGTCATCGGGAAGGCTGCCGGTGTCGAGCAGCTCGGCCAACATCTCGGCCGACTCGAGTACCAACGCCAGCTCGGCGAGCTCGTCGGCGAGACTGACCTTGGGCGGTGCCATGGTCAGCGCTCCGCTGAGCAGCGGGACTTGTACGGGCAGCTCTTGCACGCCCACCCGCGCACCGGGAAGGAGACCCCGGCGTCGATTGCCTTCAAGACCCCTGCGGCGGTGCGCAGGAAGTCAGCCACGTCGCCGTCGTCGCGGCGCACGTCTTCCACCTGCACCGCGGGCACCTTGGTCTTGGTGGTCACGCTGAACCGCAAGCCCACTTCGCCCCAACCGAGTTGCCCGGCCGCGAAAGCGTACGCGGCGAGCTGCGTGTCATAGACAAGTTCGAGCGAGTACTTCTTACTGCTGGTCTTGTGCTCCACGACGACGCGGTGGCCGTCTTCCTCCACCACCAAGTCGAAGAAGCCCTTGAGCTTCTCGTCGAGGAGTTCGCCGGTCTCCACGTCGTATAGGTCGACAGTGAAGGGCACTTCGACCCCCAGCACCTTCTCCGGGCGAGCGGAGGGGTGCTTGAGCGTGACGTCGAGCATCTGCAGCCCCTTGGCCAGCGCCTCCTCGAAACCGGTGCCCTCTTCGTCGAGCTGCAGGGGCACCGGACCGTTCTTCGCCAGCGTCAACGTGTCGACGAATCGCTGCTTCACCTCGTCGACCGGTGCGGGCTCACCACGCTGCAACCAGCCGTGATGGTGGGCCAGCGCCGCGTGAAACGCCGAGCCGAACGCCAACGGCATCGGCACGAACTCCGGCTCGGCGCCGGTGATGTACCTGTACTCGTACTTCTTCGGGCACATCAGCCAGGCCTTCATCTGGCTCACCGAGAAGTGCAGGCCCTCCACGCTGATGGGCGCGTTCACGCAGCACCTTCTGGTGCACCTTCGTGGTCCGCGTGGTGGCCCGAGCCACCACCGTTCAATTGGCCTTGCAGAGCGGTGATCACCATCGATGCGACATTTCGGGGCAAGAACTCAAGTTGAACGCCGTGCGTGGCCTTGATTTGAGCGCGGAACGCCGACTGCTCGATCCCCAACTTGCGGGCGATGCTCCAGATGGCCGCGAGCTGTTTCGAAGACAGGCGGTTTCTGTCGGTCTGCTGGGGCCGCTCCTCCGCCGCGGCGGGCGTGCGCGTGTAGCCCGGCGGGGCGGTGGGCACTTGCGGCTGCGCCACGGGAGCCTGAGCCACCGGCGCCCGCACGACCTTCATCACCGGCGCGACGCTGGTGTCGATGTCGCCCGGCACAGCGTCGTCGTCGAGGGTGCCCTCGTAAGCCTGGCGGCCGACGCCGAAGAAGGCCGCCGCCTTTTTGAAGGCGTTCGTATACGCCCCCTTCCTCGCGTCGGCCTCGCTCGCAGCGACGTGACCGCCGTCGGCGAGAGCCTCGGCGAAGGTGATGAACTTCCCGTCGACCCACCGGCCGAGCTCCAGGGTGAGGTCGCAGATGGCCTCGAAGGCCTGGCGGCCGTTGGGACGGGTGAACTCCTTCACGGTGACGGTCCGGTGGGCGCGGAAGCCACCGATTCCAACCACGGCGCACAACCGGTTCGCGATGTGCTGGTAGCCGATGCCGGTCGTGTCGTACCCGCGTCCGGTGAGACGGCCCTCGGTGCGCTGGATGCAGCTCTCGGGGAACGGCGCGGCCAACGCCTCGTACATCTTCTTCATGTCGTTCTCGTTCATGGTGCTGCTCCTCGATGCGTAGAAACGACGAAGCCCCCGCTCCGCGGAATGCGGGGCGAGGGCTCGGTCGGTGTTCGGGTTGAACTTCGGTGTGTGGCTACTTCTTCGGCTTCGTCGGCCGCGCGTTGCACGCGGCGTCGATGAGAATCAGGGCGACCTTGATCGCCACTTTGATGACGGGCTTCCAATCCATGTTCTTGAACCTCAAGTCAGATGGTGAAGAGCGCCTCGGCGGCGACTTCATCCGCCGTGTCGAGACGCGAGATGGCGTGCGCTTCGTCAGACCAGGGCTTCAGCGACTCCGCTGACACGCCGATGCCCACGCCGAGAATTGTGATGCGGAGCTGCTCCGCGAGCTGCCTGATGACGGGAGCGTCCTGCGTCTCGCTCTCGCCGTCGGTGATGAGTACGACGTCGGCGGCCTTCATGCCCCCGGTGCTCGTTTGGATGATGGACAGCGCCCGTGCCAGGACGCCTGTGATGTTGGTACCGCCGGAGCAGGCGGTGAACAGCGTCTCCTCGGGCAGCTGGCTGCCGACTTCGACGATGTCCTGGCGCTTCACGTCGCCATCGAAGGCCACCAGCGCGAAGGGCCGACGCTGTCGTTGAGCCACGTCGAGCAACGCCAGCGCGACCGCGGTGCTCCACAGATCTTTGGGCCCGTCCATGCTGCCGCTCTTATCGAGGCAGACCACGAGCGGCCCTCGGCCCAGCGAGTCAGTGCCGGAGAGGCGGTACTGCATGACTTTCCCTTCCAACAGGCTGGCGAGGAACGCCTTCCGCAGGAGCGGATGCGAGAGCTTCACCAGCTCCGACGGCAGGATGCGGGAGAGGTTCGACCCGAGTTCGACGTCAGACACCTCGTCAGCACCGTGACGCACCTTTGCTTTCATCTTGGCTGCGGCGATGCGCTTGAACTTCCCTGCGAGCATGGCGAGGCGGGAGAGCCGCTCGTCTCGCTTGAGGCGCTGGCTGAGACGGCGGGCTGGTGAGCCCTGGGTACGGCCACCCCTGTGGGTGCTGGTGCCGAACCCCACGCCGCGGAGCCCCTCCGTTGCTTCGCGGTCCTTCTCGATGGCCTGCGACGACTTCTCGCAGGCTGACGCCACGGCCCTGCGCAGCACCGGCGGCTGCACCGAGTCTGTCGGCTGTTGAAGGTGTGGGCCGAGCGCCACCATCAGTGTCTCGACCGCCGTAGCCGCGGCGTCTGCGTCACCCAGACACTCCTGCGTGAGCCTGGCGAAAGCCGGTAGCTCAGCGCAGAGGGTGTGCAGCTTCTCAGCCCACTGCTGCAGCTCGCCTTCGGTGTCGTCGTTGGCGGCGACCTTTTCGCTACCGCCCGAGTAGAGCTTGTCGAACAGCTCGTCTTCGAGCTTCCGGGTCGGGGTATCTTCCCTCTGTACTTGGGGAAGTTCCCTGCTCTCCCTGTGCAAATAGACATGCCACCGGGGAACGTCGTGCACGATGCGGAGCATGATTACTTCTCCCTGCGCAGGCCGAGGCCCGAGCTGACCGCGCGAGCCAGGTCTTCGTGCATCGCGGTGATGTCGGCGTTGGCGAGGTCGATGCAGTCTTTCGCCCGACGCCCAGCCGACCTGCCCAGCTTCTGCAGCTTGGTCATCTGGGTCGTGAATTGCTCCAAAGCTGATGCCGCCTGGGCAATGAAAGCCCTTCGCTCGCCCGACTTGAGCTCGGCCACCTTGTCGGCGGTCTCCTTCGCAGCGTCGAGGATCTCCACCGCCTGGGCTGCCACCGGGTCAGCCAGCTTCCCGACCAGCGCGGCCACCTTCGTCCGTTCCTTCGGCTCACGCCAAAGAGCGTCGACCAGCAGTGTGAGATCCTCAGGCGTCGTTTCCCTTTCGCCAGCGAGCCAGGCTGCCGCCTGTACGAGCTTGAGTGACTTCTTCCAGCGGCGGTCGCTGGCGACAATGCCCCCTTCACCCCTGAGCGCGTCTCGAATCGTGATGAGGGCGTCGACCGTGGCGTCCGTAACCTTCACCTTGAGCACTTCTGCCTGGGCCGCGCGAAGGGTCTTCATGTCGAGGACAGTGGTGAGCTTCGGCTCGGGTGCGACGAGCACCGCCTTCAGGTTCTGGGGGCGGAGCAGGTAGTCGACGTGGTACCGAAGGGCAAAACGGTCAAAGAGGGCCTCGAGCTCCTTACCCTCGGGCAGCTCGTTGCTTGCGCCGAACAACGTCACCAGTGGCACCTGCATGGGCGCGCCGTCGTTGTGGAAGATGCGCTCGTTGATGAGCGAGAGCATCGCGTTGAGGATCGCGCTGTTCGCCTTGAACACCTCGTCTACGAAAGCGAACTCGGCACTGGGAAGCATGCCGATGGTGACACGCGTGAACTTGTCGGCTTCGAGGCCCTTCAACGACACAGGGCCGAACAGCTCCTCGGGGGTGCTGAACTTGGTGAGCAGCCGCTCGAAGTACGAGCCGCCGAACGCCTGGGCGAGAGCACGCACCAGCGCGCTCTTCGCGGTACCAGGGGGACCGAGTAGCAGCACATGCTCACCGGCCAGCACAGCGGCAAGCGAGCCGTCGATGACGTTGGTGCGCTCGGGGAAACGGGACATCAGCTCCGCCCTGAGGGCGGCGAAGAGCTTCTGCATGGTGGTGCTCCTTGGTGGTGGGGTTGGTGAAGCCGGGCCTCGACGTCAGGCCGCATGCTTCGCGTTGAGCAGCGTCTCGATGGAGGCCGACAGGCAGTCGAGGGTTCGATCCAGATCGACGACCTGGATGTTCAACACGTCGCGATACAATTGGGCTCGTGCCTTCAGCGTGTCGAAGGCATCGAGGCGCCTGACCAAGGTGGACGAGCGCTCCGGAGGCTGCGCCATGAACGACGCGACCTCATTCTTCAACTCGGTGAGTTCGGCCTCGATTGATTTTGAAGCCGCGTCGCCAAGGGTGCGGTGTGCATCAGCGCTGTCGTGCACAGGCAACAAGTAGAACCGACTCGAGCCAATCGACTCGATGGCAACCTGCAGCTTCCGCATCGACTCAGCGTGCGGCGCAGGCACCCACCAAACGCCGCCGTTCTCTCGAACCAGAACTGCGCTCATCGACTGCAGTGCGCGAGTGATCGTACGTCTCACGTCATCAGTGGTGTGGGTGTCGCGCAGTTCCGCCAACCGCGCCTTGATGCTGACGACGAGGTCATGGGTAGGCGCGTCAGTGCCCACGTTGCCGGTGAGCATCTCGAGGCCGACCTTCGCCTCCTGCGTGTATGTGAGGGTGCCGTCAGGGTGCTTCTCCTCCCGCACGATTGCGAACACGACGGTGGCCTCATCATCGACGGCCAGTCGAATGAGCCGGTCGCCAAGGCCGACGGCGGCCTCGCGGGCCGCGAGCTTGAACGCCTTCTCGAGCGTAGGCGGCTCAGGGAGCAGTTGGTGCGGAAGGCCGGTCTGCTTCCACTTCGACTCGAGTTCGCTGCGACTGATTGCGGCGTCGGACAGAACCCAGAAATTGAGGTCCCCAAGGTGAGTGCCTCCGGTGTTCAACGCGGTGACGATGTTCTTCAGAGCTGCGTTCATGGTGATGCCTCTGCGCCGGGGCGCGGTTGGTGGTGGTGGTGGTGGTGATCGGGTGGGGAACGACGACGGGCGGCGAGCTACGCACCCTGCGATGACGCCACGAACTTCGAGGCGAGGTCTTCAGCCCACGACTGGGAGTCGAGGAACTTGGTGCCAGTGGCAATGACAACGGCGGCACCGCCGCCGAACTCGTTCACCCTGAGCTTGCTGCAGGTGTACGCCCACGAGAACGTGATGACGCCGGTCAGGCGGAACTTCTTGAGGAAGGCCTCGAGTACGACCGCGACCTGGTCGGGGTTTCCGCTTTCTTCGGCGTACAGCCACAGCGCGCCGACCCCGTCAGCATCGTCTCGGGTCGGCTCGATGCTCCACTGGAAGTCGAGGTAGTCCCAGCGCTCGTCGATGATGCGGCGGCCGAGAGGGCCGAGCGCGCGAGCACGCTTCTCGTCGAGCTCGCCGGGGGAGTCGAAGAGTCGGGTGATGGCGGCGAGAGTCTTGGCGGCCCAACTGAGTTCGGCCTTCGTCTTCAACGGAACGCTCAAGCTGAACTGCAAATAGTTGTTGGCCATGGTGGTGCCTCCGCCCGAGTTGGGCGTGTTGTTGGTGAAGGGCGACGGGCTTCAACGGGCGTGTCGAAGGGCATCGCCGACGGCGAAGACCAGCACGGCCGCGGCGGGTGACAGCGAGACGAGCGTCTGGTGGACGACGAAGGTGCCGACGGTTTCGGTGCAGGTCCAGGCCGTGAGGCCGACGCCGCAGTTGCTGGCATGCAGGACGGCCGCGGTGACCCAGCAGACGGGCACCAGCGAGATGGCGACGGAGACCAGTAGCCAGCCGACGCCCAGTCGTACCAGGAGGGAGAGTCGCATGGGGCCTTCCTGCGCCGGGACGGCGCTGGTGTTTGAGGGGTTGGATGGGCGGGCGCGGCCCCGCCGTTGTGGCTCGGGTTTGCCCAAGGTTCTTCTTTAAACTAGAAGTCTCGTGTGACCGCCCGCGATGACCTCATTCGCTACGAGCCCCTGAGGGCGGAAATCAGGCGTGCGTTTCAGTTTTGGAACCGGAAGTTCTGGGACGGGAAGCTGCCGGAGCCCGTCTTCAATTTTCACCCGCAAGCACCGAACGGTCGCAGGCTGGGGCACTTCTGTCCGGCGGCGTGGAAGCCGGGGGACCTGCGCACCAGCGACCAAGATGAGATCGTCTTCTACGCCGACCTGTGCCTCGAGCGCGGCATGGCGGACGTCATCGGTACGCTCGTCCACGAGATGGTGCACTTGTGGCAGCACGTCGCTGGCGGGGCGTCGCCGTACGGTCACCACAACCTCGCCTTCCACGCTGAAGCCCGGCGCGTTGGCTTCAAGACCAAGAAGGGCGACTACACGGGTCACACCGATCCCACCCCTGCTTTCAAGGCGGCCATCGCTGAGTTCGATCCGAAACTGACGGGCATTCCCTTCCGCAGGGTTCGTCGACGGAAGGGCGCCCTGAAGAAGTGGGTCTGCCGGTGCGGTGACTTCTCGGTGCGGGTCGCCGTGAACTGGTTCAACGCGACATGCAATCGGTGCGGCAGTCGCTTTCGCGCTGCTCCGGAAAAGTAGGTGTTCGTGTCGATGAAACGTCGTTGTCAGTCTCTTGTACCAAGCGACCCCCGCCTTCTTCTGCTCAATCCTCTGACGCTCGGTATTTCCTTACGGCGTTCCGTATCCTGCACCTAGTGCTGCACCATCGGGAGGGCGTCGCCCCCTTCAGCGCGAATGAGACGTAGGTGGCACGGCAGGCCTCAGCCTCACACCGTCGAACACGGCCTCCGCCACCAACGACAAGGTCTTGCACCGCCATCATCGCCAGCGACCCGAACAGTGAAAGAGATCGCCATGATTGTTGGGGCCCGCCGGGCCCGCGGTGGCGCCTGACATTGACGATGACCGGCCGCACGGACCTGAGCATCGGCTCGAAGGCGGCAGTCATTTCGCCTGGCGCGCTCCCGACCAGCCTCACAGCGTCGATCAACGCACGGGCGGCCGCGACGAAGTCGGCGACGGGCTCCTGGTACAGCGACCAGAAGTCGTAGCTCAACGGGATCGGGTAGCTGAAGCTCTCGAGCTGTTCGGCAGGGATGCCTCGGAAGTACCGCCCCCAGGTGTCGCCGAGACTCTCCCGAACAGGCGGGCCGCCGTGCAGCGGCCGAACGAACGCGGCAGCCGTTGGCTGAAGTATGGCGTTGGCGGGAACAAAGACCTCTCGGTCGGCTCCGAATTCGTCACCGGGCAGCCTGTGGACCCCAAGAGTCGAAACAACTACCTCGGGCTCTGACACCGGAAACTCCGACCAGCCGCCGCCTCCACGGAGGTAGCCACGTTGTTTGCCATGGGGGTCGGGCTCAAGGTGGACGAGCTCGACCCGATGCGGGAGCAGCCCGAGCAAACCGTGCTTTGAGCACCAGCCCGTGATCTGTGCTGCGCTCTTGGCTGGAAGCTCATCGCCAGTATTGAGCCCCTGCAGCGCCTGGGTCAGGGCCATCAGGGACTGGTAGGGCGTCTGACCTCGCCTACGCCCCTCGCGTTTTGCGCCGTAGGCCCTCCACGGGTCAGACGGCTGAAGCCGAGCACCATCTGCCGGGCGAATGCATCCGTCGCGCACCTCGTACCTGTCGAAGCGCCACCATTCACCAGCAAGCTCAGGCAGTTGGAGGGTCATGAATGTAATCGCAGAGTAACCACTCTATCCGATTACGGCCGAGGCGTCGTATCAATCTGATCACGGAGCCAGTGGGGCTCCCCGAGATCACGCGAACGAATCGAGAGGGTGAACGCAACATGAAGAAGGCCTCCACGTCGAAAACCCAGTCTCGGCCGACAAGTCGGCGCCACGCAGGCCAGGAGTTCGCGTTGCCCTTTCGGCGGCACCGGGACGGTCGCGTGCTGCCCGAGGGCGTCAAGGTGGGCTTCAACAGCGACGACGACATTCGCCTGTACGAGAAGCTGCCACCCGGCAGGCCGTTCCCTGCAGGTCAGAAGTTCCTACACGGGGGGCAGCGGCCCGCACTCGGCCAGTACGTGAAGGTCAAGGTCTCGCTTGCCAGGAAGATGCGCGACGACCTCGGCGAGCTGACCGACTGGTTCGCCGTCGGCGGGCGCGTGGTGCACGTTGTCGACGAGAACACCGTCGTGGCGCTGGTCAGCCCAACGACGCTGAACACGCCCCTGCTCTACGAGGGCGACTGGCATGTCGTTCTTCGCTTCGACCCCGACTACCCGTTTCCGTGGGTCCTCCGGTGGATGGGGAGGGCCGCACGCTGAACCCACGAAGAAGACGTCTCATCTGCAATCACACCCCCAACCCAGAGGTCATTCAGCAATGAAAATCAAAGGCCACGTCGTATTCCTCGAACCTCAGCGCCCGAGCTACCCGCAGAAGCCCGGCTTCAAGCTCTGCTTCGGTCTCTACAAAACAGCCGACGCGGCGAAGACCGACGTCGCGGCGCTCGTTGCCCCGGCCTTTCTCTCCGACCCGAACAGTCCCTGGTTCCACTTGAGGCACGCCTACAAAGAAGGCGAACGCCTTTGGGTCGCGGAGGTCGATGTCGAGGCAGAGCCGGTGGATCCTGTAGAACTCTGCGCAGCACTCGACGGCGATGAGTTCGAAGTCAACGAGGTGGACTCGGGTCCGGCAGTTGAGGCCCAGATGCGCAAGGTACTGCTGGGAGGTGGACAGTGACGCGCATCCCCCCGAGCACATGCCCCCGTTGTGGCGACGACATCGCCCCGGGCATGAGCGCCCTGTCGCGCGCCGACAGCGACACCGAGGTCTGCTCGCTCTGCGGAAGCGAGGAGGCGTTGGGCCAATACCAGGAACAAGAGATCACCGCGGTGGCGTGCATCACAGTCGCCCCGCGAGGTGTACTCCCAGAGTGGGCGCGCCGCTGGCGGTCGCAGGTCGTGTCGAAGCGCTTTACCCAGTAACTCGAGGTCGGCCGCCACGGGTTGTCTCCCGACCGCCCACGCCTATGCTTGTAGTGAACTACTTCCGAATTTTCGGAGGCCACATGTCCCAAGCAGCTTGTCACACCACCACGCTGACCGCGCCGCTCGAAATCTGGGCGGCGCTCGACCTGGTCAGAGCCAGCCGAGCCAAGGTCACCGGCCGTCGACCGACGACGCGCGAACTCCTGCTGCAGGCGGTCACGGAGTTCATCGAGCGGGAGCGGCAACGCCACAAGTGAAAACGCCCCGGTAACCAGCCGGGGCGCAGCAAGACGAACCCAGGGAATGGAGAACGTTATGCGAATTGAAAATAGCACGCAGGGACTTCCCGCACAAGCGACTGGGACGGTCCCGTGATGACCAGCGCAGAGTTGGAGTTCATCAGGAGACTGGCCGCCAACTGGATTGATTGGGCACGGACCGCGGCGTTCGTCGCCTTTGGCGTCAGCTCGCCCGAAATCGCCGAGTTCGCCATCTTCGACGCCCTCTTCGATGCCAAGGATGACCCGCACGAACAGGAGTGCATCGTCTACGCCCTGGAAAGCAACGTCCAACGCAAGGGCTACACGAAGCCGTGCCCGCCGTTGCCCACCTTGGCCGCACAGGGGAAGTGGTTGGTTGACGAAATTTGCAACCAGCTCGCCCAGCGCCAGCTTTGGGGCAAGGTGATCTGCTGAGAAGCATGAAGTCCAACGAACCAATGAACCAAAACACCAACGATAAAGGCTCTCCAGCGGGCAGCAACTGTAGTGTTCCCCGTCTGTCAAGACACGGACGCTCGCGGCAATTGGGTGTGTTGAGCGCCATGTCAGTGGTTCAGGCCGCCTGAGCGACCGGCTTCGAGAGATGA
>VYLD01000110.1_pt1 | contig 34717 bp, 34 predicted proteins | sample 5114401 | NCBI WGS metagenome assembly VYLD01 (sample SAMN12291783, study PRJNA351875) | freshwater metagenome | isolation source: freshwater lake | place: USA: Michigan, Gull Lake | collected 2013-08-08 | reverse complement strand
CGGCGGCGCGTCCAACACCGGCGGCGGAACGTCGCACACGGCCGGCGGCAGCGCGGGAGGCACCGCTTCGACGGACGCTGGCGTGCCGACCACCTGCACCTTCAACGCGGACTGCGGCGTCGGCGCCTGGTGCGTGAACGCGACGTGCTTCTTCGGGTGCAGCGCTGACACGGACTGCGGCTCGACCCAGTCGTGCCAGGGCGGCCTCTGCAAGCCCCGCCCGGTCGGCAGCTGCAGCACCAGCGCGCAGTGCACCCAGGGTCAAGACTGCGTCAACGCCACCTGCGCGAGCCGCTGCACGTCGACCGCCCAGTGCACGGGCGCCACCACCTGCCGCATCGGCTACTGCCTGGCCACCACCACCACCGTGTGCAGCGGCAACTGTGACTGCCCGACGGGCCAGCGCTGCCTCGCCGGCACCTGCGCTCCTTGACGTGGCGTTGGTCGACGCCTGCTTTCGAAAGGGCTCCGACCACGACGTCTGCGCCGCTCGTGACGCCTCGAGGTGAGGCGCCCACGAGCGGCGTTGTCCTTCCCGTGAGGGTCAGGACCTCGCGGTCAGCGCCCTCGCCAGCTCGTCATAGAGGTGAATCGCGCTCTTCACCGACTTGCCGAAGTCACCCAGGTTGAGGCTCTCGTTCTCGCTGTGCGCGTTGGTGTACGGGTCTTCGACGCCGATGAGCAACGCGGGCACTCCGCCGAGCTCGGTCGAGAAGGGCTGGACGAAGGGAATCGAGCCGCCGCACCCGATGGCCACGGCCCTGACGCCGTACCCCAGCTCGAGCGCGCGGAAGGCCGCCTGAAACGCCGGCCCCGACGAGTCGGTGTACCACCACCCAGCGCCCTGCTCGGGCTCGGCGTGCACCTCGACGCCCCACGGCGCGGCCCGCTTCAGCGCCTCGATGAGCTTCTGGCTCACGTCCACCGGGTCGAGGTCGGGCACCAGCCGAATGCCCACCCTGGCCCACGCGGAGTCACAGACGATGTTGCGCGCGTCCTTCTTCGAGCTGGCCCGCAGGGCGTTGATGGTGAGCGACGGCTGCCGCCAGTTGGTCTCCCAGGGGTGCCGCTCACCGCCCATGATCTGCACCCCGGGCAACAGGCCAGCCTGACGGCGAAAGGTGTCCCTGTCCCCCGGCAGCGCGGCGATCGACGCCCGCTCGGCGTCGGTCAGAGGCTTCACCTTCTCGGCGATGCCTGCGATCGCGATGGTGCCATCGGGGTTGGTCAGCGACGCCAGCATGCGGCACAGCGCCATGGTCGCGTCGGGCACCGGCCCGCCCCACCTGCCCGAGTGCAGTGACTGCTTCAGCGCCCGCACCTCGACGTTCACCGTCACCAGCCCGCGCAGGGCGGTGGTGATGCTGGGCAACCCGGTCTCGAAGTTGCTCGTGTCGGTCAACACGATGGCGTCGGCCGACAGCAGCGCGCGGTGCGTACGCAGGAACTCGGCGAGGTGGTTCGAGCCGATCTCCTCTTCACCCTCGATGAGCACCTTGACGTTGAGCGGCAGGCTGCCCGCCGCCTGCAGCCACGACGCCACCGCGCTGGTGTGCACCACGATGCCAGCCTTGTCGTCGGCCGCCCCGCGCCCGTAGAGGCGTCCGTCTCGCTCGGTCGGCTCGAAGGGCGGTGACTTCCACAACGACTCGTCACCCGCCGGCTGCACGTCATGGTGCGCGTACAGCAACAGCGTGGGCCTGCCGGGCGCCTTCAGCAGCTCGCCGTACACGTACGGGTGGGCCTGGGACACCTCGAGCAGCTTCACGTTCTCGAAGCCGCGCGTCTTCAGCAGCACGGCCGTGGCTTCGGCGCTCGCCCGCACGTGCGCGGGGTCGAAGCCCTCGAAGCTCACCGATGGAATGCGCACCAGCGCCTTGAGGTCATCGAGGTACTTCGACTGGTGCTGCTCGAAATGGGTCAGCGCGTTCGCGAGGGACATGGCGACCGTCTACCTCAACGCGAAGGTCGCCTGCACCGCCAGTCAGGGGGTCGAGCAAGAGCGCCGCGTACGTCTGCCGCACCGGCTCGTCGACGCCCAGCGCCCACCGCTCGTGCGGCGATGGGCAGTGATAGGTGCCGAAGAGCAGATCGCACCACGGCGCCACGTTCGCGAAGTTCATCACCGGCCCCGGGTGCCTGGCGTGGTGCCAGGCGTGCACCTCGGGAGCACCGCACAACCACCGCAGCGGGCCCAGCGGCACGCGCACGTTGGAGTGGATGAAGACCGACCACAGCCCGCGGAACACGAAGAAGGTGCCGATGAGCTCGACCCGAAACCCGAGCGCGAGCGCTGGCAGGTTGAGCACCAGCTGGCTCGAGAACCCGTCGAGCGGGTGTTCCCGATGCGCGGCCACCCAGTCGAGGTGTTCGACCGTGTGGTGCACGCGATGAATGCGCCACAAGGGCGGCCAGGCATGGCAGGCGCGGTGGAACCAGTAGATCGACAGACGTCGCGAACGTTCTCGAACTGGAACGAGTCGTCGAGCGGGCCAAGGGTGACGCGCCACACGTCGTGCAGCACCGGCTCACGCGCGCCGACGCACACGATGGTCACCGTGCACTGCGGGCAGACTCCGACGACGCCCGGCACGACCCCCGAGGGCAGGGCCTTCATGAGCACCTCTTTAGGCTCGGCGCCGTCCTTCGCGGGCACGAAGTCCCGCGGCCCCAACGCGTAGAGGTAGCGGTCGCGCGGCTCGAGCTCCGCGTCGAGTTCGCTCAGCTTCTCCGTGTAGCGCTTCGACTCTGCGAACAGGCGCCGCTGGGCCAACGCGAGCTGCTTGAGGTTCATCTTGCACTCTGACTGTGCACCGCGGCCCTGAAACCTCATGAACTTCGGCGCGGCGATCGCGATCGCGCCGCCGATGCAGAGAATGATCGCCGCTCCGGTGAGCGAGACGACGACGGCGACACGCTTGGAGGCCGGACTCCGGAGATGGCTCATTCGACCTCCACGGCCTTCACCTTCACAGTGCGCGAGTAACCCTTTCGGGCCGAGAGGCCGGGCACACCGGTGATGGCTCCTGCCAGCCGCATGAAGCGGGGGGGGCTTCCTGGCGTTGCGAGCCCGCTCGAGGTGCTGACGGACGATCTCGCTCCTGGGGATGCCGGTTTCACGGCTGACCTGGTCGAGCCGCTGATCGAGCTCTGGTGTCAGACGAATCGTGAGCGCGTGGAGCCTGCAGAGAGGGTGTATTCCAACGCTCTCAACGTCGGAAGTCGCGCCGCTTCCCTCGACCGGAACGAGACGAAACGAGCTGAGGCGCTGCGAGCGGCCTGCACCGGCTTGACGGGTGTCACGGCTTCTCACAGAGTGACCACCATGACCAAGACGCAGGTCTACTTTGCAGAATCCGATTTTCAAGCGCTGCACAAGCTGTCAATCGCTCGCAAGAAGAGCGTAGCGGCCCTGATTCGCGACGCCGTGAAGCGCACCTACCTCGAGCCGCTCGACGGACCGGTGGCGGTCTTCAGGGGTCAGGCAAAGCGCACTTCGACGGACCACGACGCGATTTACGACGACCCCTGAGATGGCGGCCTCGCGCGACGTGTTCGTCGATACCGGCGCGTGGATCGCGCTGGCGGTCGCCACCGACCCCTTGCACCCTCGCGCAGTCGAAACCTGGCGCCGTTTGCTCCAGGACGGTCGAGGGCTCGCCACGTCGATTCCGGTGGTGATGGAGACCTTCACCTTTCTCGAACGCAACACGACGCGAGAGGCGGCGCTGCGTTGGAAAGACTCGCTCGGCGATGTCCGGCGTTTGCGCCTCCTGGAGTGCTCGAAGAAGGACCTGGCCGCGAGCTGGAAGTGGTTCGAGCACCGTGAGCTTCACAGGCTCTCATCCGTGGACGCGGTCAGCTTCGTGGTGATGGGCACCCATCGGCTCCGCCAGGTGTTCACGTTCGACCATCACTTCGCGTCCGCGGGCTTCACCATCGTCGACTGAGTTGAAAAGACGACTCCGTCACGCAGGCACGCGCCCGGTGACGACCACACACGGCAGCCCGCCGTTCTGAACCGTGACGCGCGCGTCGATCGGCAGCCCCAACCGCCAGCCAGGCACCGCGCGCGCGAGCGATTTCCCCACGGCGCGGTACAGCTCTGAGAGGTCGAAGCGGTTCCCCACCCGCTTCCCGTACGGCAGGTTGGCGATCACCATGCCGCTGCCGGGTCCCGGCGCCGTCAGCTGGGTCGCGTCGAGGCGCTCGAGCTTCAGCGTGTCGACCACCCCCGCGCGTCTGGCGTTCCGCCGCGCCACCCCCAGCGCCCCGGCGTTGACGTCTGATCCCCGCAGCCACGTCGCGATGGCCGGCGCCGGCTGCTTCGCCCGTACGAGCGCACCCGCGTCGTGGCCACCAAAGCGCTCGAAGGCGAACGACCGCAGGCGCCCCGGTTGCAGCCCCTGCGCCCGCTCGGCGGCCTCGATGATCACCGTGCCCGAGCCGCACATCACGTCCCACAAGGCCTCTCCCGGTGCCCACCCGCTCAGGCGCAAGAGCCCCGCCGCCAGCGTCTCACGCAAGGGAGCCTTCCCCGTCTCCTGCCGCCACCCGCGCACGTGCAGCAGGTCACCCGAGGTGTCGACGCTCACCAGACAGGAGGCGCGGTCGAGCCTGAAGCTCACCTCGACGCCCCCTTCCGACGAGGCGCCCCAGGCCTTCACCGCTTCATTGCGCCACACCTCGGGCGTCACCTTCGGCGTGGCGCCCTTCTCGACCTGCACGCTCAAGGAGAAGGGCCCGCGAGCCAGCAGCGAAGCGATGGGAAGGCGCCGCAGCTCGCCAGGTTGACCAACCCGCCCCACCCGCAGCAGCAGGCGACTGGCGAGGCGGCTCTGCACGTTGACCCGCACCATCGAGCCGTCAGGCCCCGACCCTTCGCAGCCACCGGTCGTCACGTGAGCGTTCACGCCGAGGTCCTTCAGCTCGGCTTCCAGCGCCTGCTCGAGCCCGGGCGTGCAGCCGACGAAGAACGCCTCGGTCACGCTGCGCCCGACGCCTCACCCCACAGCACCCGCACGGCTTTGGGTCGCACGCCAGTGGCGGTCAACAACGCCTCGAGCTTGAGCCTCGCCTCCCGGCTCTCGCGGTGCACCTTGCGGCCGAGGATCAGCTCGTTCTTCAGCGAGTGCTCCCAGCCGGTCAGCTCGGTCACCGTCACCTGGTAGCCGAAGCTCTCCAGCAGCAGCGCGCGGATGACGTTGGTGAGGTGTGAGCCGAATTCCCGCCGGTGCCACCCGTGCGCGAAGAGCGACTGCATCGCGGGCTCGACGGCGCGGCGGCTCTCTTTCAGCTGCTGCGCCACCTCGGCCTGACAGCATGGCACCAGCGCCACGTGGTCGGCCTTGTGCTTCACCGCCGCGATGATGGCGTCGTCGGTGGCCGTGTCACACGCGTGCAGCCCGGTCAGCACGTGCACACGCTCGGGGTACGGCGCGGCCTCGATGCTGGCCTCGGCGAACGTCATGCGTCCGTACCCGAGGGCCCGCGCGCGCTCCTTCGAGCGGCTCACCAGGTCGCCCCGGGACTCGATCGACAGCAGCTCACCGGACGACGCTTTGGCGAAGAACAGCTCGTACAGCACGAAGCCCAGGTAGGCGTTGCCGCTGCCCACGTCGACCACCACCGGCGACGGCGAGCGGGTGAAGGCGTCGTCCAGCGCCGGCTGCAGCAACCCCACCAGGTGGTTGACCTGCTTCAGCTTGCGCCGCGCGTCCGCGTTGAGGTGCCCCTCGCGCGTCAACAGGTGCAGGGTCTTCAGCAGCTCAGGAGACTGATCGGGCAACAGCTCGGCCCGAACGTGCGGCGCTTCGATCTTCTGGCGGGCGTCGCTCATGACGAAGGACTTCCACGCACGGCGCGCTCACCGCCGTCAGACCGCGACGACCTCGACGATCTCGGGAATGGCCTCGCGCAGGCGCGTCTCGATGCCCATGCGCAGCGTGGCCGTCGACGAGGGGCACCCTGCGCAGCTGCCCTGCATGTGCAGGTACACGGTGCCGTTCTCGACGCGATCGAGGGTGATGTCGCCGCCGTCCTGCGCGACCGCGGGCCGAATCTCGGCGTCGAGGATCTCGCGAATGCGCACTTCCATGTCAGAGCCGCCGTGCACCACCTTCTGCGCCAGCGCCTCGAGCACCTCGGCCTTCACCACGGTCTCGTTGCCGGTGAGGTGCGTGTCGATGGCCAGCATCACGCCGTCGTTCAGCTCGTCCCACTCGCCCTCGTCGCCCTTGGTGACGGTGACGAAGTTCGTGCCCAGCATCACCGCCGTCACGCCCTTGATGTCGAACAGGCGCGTCGCCAGCGGAGACTTCTCGGTCGCGACGTCTCTCGACACGAAGTTCATCGCGCCCCGGGGCAGCAGCGGCAGATCGACCACGTACTTCAGGGTGTTCGGGTTGGGCGTCCACTCGAGCTGAATGTTGACTGACATGGGTTCGACTCCTTGAAATGAATTCAGGCTGTTAGGGACGATCGCCGTCGAAATCAACCCCCCGACGCCCGAGCGGCCTCCCCGAGCGGAGGCCCTTCCGGCTCGAACTCCCCCAGGTCCAGCTCGAGCTCCAGCGGCAGCGCGTTGTCCAGCTCGAGCGCAGGCTGCTCGCCAAAGTCGAGCTCGGCCTCGGGCACGGTCGAAGCGGGAGGCAACAGCTGCTCCATGGCCTTGCCATCGCGCGCCCGGCCAGACGGCTTCCCGGGCAGCGGCAGCATCTGGTTCGCCTCACGCACGTGCTGGACCAGCTGGCGCGCCACCAGGTCGACCATCTGGTAGGCGAACCGGTGCCCCGAGGCGAACAGGTTGTCGAAGTCGCGCGCTGACATGCGAAACAGGCGCGCCGGCCCGGTGGTCACGCAGCTCGCCGAGCGCGGCCCATTGTCGATGCATGCCACCACGCCAAACATGGTGCCCGCGGGCAGGTTGGCGAGGGTCTTCCCGTTGCGACCGACCGACACCTCGCCTTCCACCAGAAAGTAGGCCCCGTCGCTGGGTTCTCCTTCGGCGAAGAGGGGCGTCAGCTCGTGCAGCTCGAGCAGCTCGAGCTTTTGGCCCAACGCCAGCTTCACCACCGCCGGCAGCGTCTTGAACGCAGGAAAGGCGTCGAGCGCTTCGGACTCGGGGCGGCGGCTTCGGGGCAGCACCGGCGTCGACACCACCTGGTCACCCGCGGGCACGATGCGCTCGTTGGTGGCCCGCAGCCGCTGGCACAGGTCCAGGCAGATCTTGCGAAGCACCTTGAAGGCCGCCGGCACGAAGGTGCCTCGCATGGCGTGAAACTCGTTGGCGTCGATCTCGTGCGCGACCCCGTCGTGCGTCACCACCACCGTGGCAGACCGGGGCCCGTCATCGACCAGCGCCATCTCGCCCACCACATCACCCATGCGACTGGAGGCGACCGCGACCGCGCGCTTCTGCCCCTGCGCGGTGCTGATCGAGACCTCGGCGCCCTCACCCAGCACCCACATCGCCCTGCCCGGCTCGCCCTCGCGAAACAGCACGTCGCCCGCGGTGAGCTGCACCGGGCGCAGCAGCCGCAGCACCTCGCCCATGTCGTGCGGTGCGACCAGCGAGAAGAGCGAAATGCCACGAATGAACTGCTCGAGGGCCGAGGGGGCGGTCGTCACAATCTCTTTCCTAGCACGCGTTGGGGGCTACACTCGTGCGCGCCCATGCGCACCTTCGTCTGTCTGCTGCTGGTCGGCGCCACGCCGACGCTGGGGCAACGTCTGGCCATCGTGCCCTTCAGCGGCAGCACCGGGGCCGCGGTGCGCAACCAGCTCATCGCGGGCCTCTGCGCAGATACCGACTGCGTCAACCCGGCGAAGGTGACGACCGGCGACAAGCCCGACTGGAAGAAGGCGAAAAAAGAGGCGCTGCAGTTCTTCATCACCGGCACGATCGTCAGGAAGGGGAAGGCCAGCACGCTCACCGTCGAGGTCGCCAGTCGGCCTGGCCCGCCGCGCCTGAAGCGGGCGTGGTCGCTCACCGATGACACCCTGGCCCCAGCGACCCTGCAGCAGGTCCTCGCGGCCGTTCAGCAGGTCCTGGCGCGGTCCGAGCCCGAGGCGCCGGACGAGGCCGCGGACGAGCCCTCTCGAACAGGCGTGAATGAGCCGCGGGCCCCGGTCATGCCGGCGCCCGACCCGATCGCCCGGCGAATTCCCTTCATCGCCGTCGAGGCCGGGTTCGACCTGCTGAACCGGAACTTCTCGTACGTGGCCCCCGTCACCAACCTGCGCAAGTACCGGCTGGACGCGTTCCCCCTCGCCGCCGCCAGGCTCGAGCTGTACCCGCTGGCGCTCAGGCGTCAGGACCTGCTGGGCGGGGTAGGAATCGAGGCAGCGGTGTCGTTCGCGCCCTGGCTGCGCTCGAGTCGTGAGAGCGAGCCCGGTGACGTGTACCCGACCTCGACGGTGCGCTTCGACGCGGGGCTGTCGTGGCGAGTCATGCCGCTGAAGACCTTCAACCTCTCGCTCATTCCCCTGATTGGGGTTCGGGTGCACAGCTTCACCGTCGCGCCCAACGCCGCAGGTGCGCGGCTCGATCTGCTGCCGAACCTCTCGTATGTCGGCCTTCGGGTGGGCGCCGGGGTCGAGCTCGGCCTGCTCGGCGACCTGCTCTTCGTGTTCGGGCGGTTCTGCGTGGTGCCGGTGCTGTCTTCGGGCGAGATCCTCTCGCAGACCTTCTTCCCTTCGGGCTCGAACCTGGGGCTCGACGGAAGCGTCGGCTTCGGGGTTGGCCTGCTGCCGGGCCTGCAGGTTCGCGCGGCCTTCGACGTGACGAGCTATGCGATGACCTTCAAGACCGAGCCGACCGACGCGTACGTCGCCGAGGGCGCCGTCGACCGGTACGTCGGTGGGACTGCCACGCTGCGCTTCCAGTACTGAAGACTTCGGTGTTCAAGGCTTTCAGGTCCCAGAAAGAAAGCGTCAGGCACCTCGAGCCGGTCAACCGACCACGCGGTTCCGGCCGCCCTTCTTGGCTTTGTACAGGTTGGCGTCGGCGATCTTGATGAACTGCAGCGTCTCGGTCATCTCGCCGGTCAGATCTGCCACGCCGACGCTGATCGCCACCGGTATGTCTTTGCCCTCGAAGGTGAAGCGGTGGTCTTCGACCAGCTTGCGGATCTTCTCGGCGAACTTGCGGGCGTTCTCGGCGCCGGCCTCGGGCATCACCACCGCGAATTCCTCTCCGCCATAGCGCGCGAAGCATTCTTCACGGCGAATGCGCGGCCGCAGCGTCTGGGCCAGCTCGCGCAGCACGTAGTCACCGGCGAGGTGCCCGTTGGTGTCGTTGATCACCTTGAAGTGATCGATGTCGAACATGATCAGCGACAACGAGCGATTGTAGCGGTGACAGCGCCCCATCTCGCGCTCGAGGAACTCGAGGAAGAAGCGCTTGTTGTTCACCTGCGTGAGCCCGTCGCAGATGGTCAGCTGGTAGATCTCTTCGTGGTACAGCGTCTCGATGTTGCCACCCTGCAGGAACTTGAAGATGGCGCCGCCCACCTTCACCAGGTCGCCCGAGCGCAGCGGCTGCTCTTCGTGAATCTCGTCGTCGTTGAGGTAGGTGCCGTTGGTCGAGCCGAGGTCCTTCACGAAGAACTTCGCCTCGCGCACCGCCACCTGCGCGTGCCGTCGTGAGACATTGTCGAGATCGATGACGATGGTGTTCTTCTCGTCGCGGCCGATGGTCAGCTCGTCGCCGTCGATGACGAACTTCTTGCCCAGCTCGGGCCCGTGAATCTCGACCAGGCAGCTCTCGCCACTGAGCTTGACCTGGTCCTTCAGCTTGCGAATCGTAGTGACCCGCGTGTCGTGACCCGCCATCGGGGTCGCAGTCGTAGCACAGCCCTCTTTCAGGTCAGCAGTCGGGGGCGCTGTCACCCACGTTGGAAGGGCGCAGGTGCGTCACCCGCGCGTGGTACCGTGTGAGGTCCCCATGAGCTTCGCGGTGCGGCCGATGGTGGTGGTGTTCCTGATGGGCTCGTCGCTGCTGGGGTGCGTCAAGCAGGTGGTGCGGGTGCCGCCCGAGGCCTTCGTGACCTTGTCGGGCCAGCGCGCGAGCTACCGCGATTGGTCGCGGGTCATCGACGTCTGCCTGGTCGAACCCACGGTGGTGACGCGAGACCTCGACTCGATGAGCGCGTTGCTGGCGACCTTGCTGGGGCAGACCAGCGCCGGGCCCGAGGGCGTCTGGGCCGACGAGCACCTCGCCGTGCTGGAGCAGGCAGCGCGAACCCTGCCGGTCGCGCTGGACCTCGAGCGAAAGGCCCTCACCCAGATCTCGAGGGCCCGCTGCCGCTTCGACGGCACCACCCGCGCAACCGAGCTCAACGAACAGGCCAGCAAGCGGCTCGCCGAAGCGCCTGAGCTGCTCACGCAGGTGCGGGCGCGAAAGGCGCTGGCGGCGTGGAAGGCGTCGATGCCCGAGGTGCAGCAGGCCGCGAAGGACAAGGGCTGCGCCGCGCCCGCCAAAGGGCAGAGAGCCCCGCCGGGGCCCGTGGTGTACGCGGCCTTCGAAGACGAGCGGGGTCGCACCGAGTGGCTCTTCTGTGACGGCGCGAAGGTCGCCGCTGCGCCGGGCAACGTGCCTGGCTTCGAGGCGCCGACGGTCGACCCATCGGTGAAGAAGCCGAAGAAGACCCCTGAGCCAAAGCGCTACCTCGAGGCGCAAGCGCGGTTTCCGCCAGCCGACGTCAGCCGGGCGCCCCGCCTGCCCGCCCGCAAGGCTGCGGCTGCTGCCGATGGCGCCGCTGAACCTGAGTGACCAGAGCAGCGCCGCGCGAATCCCCTGGAAGCCGTGATTCCTTTGAAGTCTCTGCGGTGGTTTCGGGCGGCCTCTTCGTGGCGCCTCCCCGACGTCACCTACCAGGCCCACTCGTCAGCGCGCCAAAGACTGCGCCGCGAAACGTCTCACAGACGTCTTCGAAGGACTTCGGCCCGCGGGCACGAGGTCAGGAGACCGTTTGCCCGATGTGCTGCGCCGCCCAGCGGGCGATGCCGAAGATGGTCTCTTGCGGGTTGACCCCCAGCGACGTGGGGAGCACCGAGCCGTCGACCACGAACAGGTTGTCGAGCGAGTGGTACTTCAGGTGCGGGTCGACGACCGAGGTCGACGCGTCCTTGCCCATGCGGCAGCCGCCCATCTGGTGCGCGGTCGCCACCTTCAGCTGCACTGGAGCCCAGGCCGCGTCATCCAGCTTGCCCAGCTCGTTGACCGACTTCATCACCACCGGCTCGAGGTGCAGCGAGCGCACTTCTCTGGCCCCCGCGGCGAACTGCAGCTTCACCATCTCGCGGGTCGACGCGCGAAACGCCTCCCAGTGGGCGGGCGTGAAGGCGTACTGAATCGAGTGCCGGCCGTAGGCGCCGTCTCGCAGCCTCACGGTGGCGCCCTCTTCTTCTGGCAAGAGGCCGTCGACGTGCAACGCGAGCATCACGTTGAGGTGCTTCAGCTGCGTCATGGTGTCCTGGGTGGCGGGCCCCAGGCCCGTCGCCACGATGGACGCGAGCATGGGGTGCACCGGCGGCACCTCGAGCAGAAAGCCCATCTTGCCCGGCCCGCGGTCGGTGAAGTGGTGCGAATACACGCTCTGAGGAGCCCCCGAGAATGCGTTCACCTCGTGCTCGAAGAGCGCCATGGTCACCAGCACCGGGTGCAGCCAGGTCTTCTCGCCCACCCGCCCCTCGGACAGCAGCTGCGAGCGCAGCAGCAGCGCCGGCGAGTTGATGGCCCCGCCGCTCACCACCGTGACCTTCGGCTTCACCGTCACCTTGACGCCCGTGGGCTTGTTGGTGACCACGTCGAGCACCTCGGCGCGCACCGCGGTGACCTTGCGACCGTCCCACTCGAGCACCCGGGCCGAGGTGTTGGCGTACAGGGTGACGCCCTGCTCGACCGCGTCGGGGATGACGGTGACCAGCATCGACTGCTTGGCGTCGATGGGGCACCCCATGCCGCAGTAGCCCAGGTTCGCGCAGCCGTTGACGTTGCGACGAATCAGCCCGCGCTCGTACCCCAGCGCGCCCAGGCCGTCCCACAGCACCTTGTTGTTGGCGTTGATCAGCTCGAGCGGCCACGGCGCCACGTGCAGCCGGCGCTCGATGGCTTCCCAGTGTGGCGTCAACGTCTCGACGCTGAGCGTGTCGACGCCGAACCGTTCTTTCCAGATCTTCAGGATTCGCTCGGGGGTTCGAAAGGTGCTGCACCAGTTCACCGTGGTGCCGCCGCCCACGCTGCGCCCCTGCAGCACGGTGATGGCCAGGTCGTCGGTCGCCCGGTTGCCCAGCTCCTGGTACAGGTTCCCGAAGGCGCGCGGCTCGGTCATGTCGAACTCGCGGCGCGTGTGGTACCCGCCCTCTTCGAGCATCACCACCCGCTTGCCCTGCTTCGCCAGCTCGTGCGCCGTCCACGCGCCGCCGGCACCCGAGCCGATCACACACACGTCACAGTCGAGGGTGACGTCGGCGGTGAGCTCGTCGCCGGTGAAGATGCGCCCCATCGTCACGGTGCACCTCCATCGACGGCGGGCGCCTCGACGAAGGTGCCGTTCCCCACCGGGCGCTCGACGCCAGCCCCCTTCCAGACGGGAGCCGTTGGGTCGACCACGCCTGCGGGTGGCCCCGGGTAGCCGACGGCCGCCCACGTGAGCGGAGAGCCGAAGTACGAGGCCATGATCACCCCGCGCAGCGCCATGAAGCCGGTGCGCCTGAGCGTCAGCCGGCTGGTCTGCCACTCCGCCAGCACCGCGTCCTGGTCATCGCCGGACATGCGGGTGAAGGCGGTGGGCCTTCGCCCAAGCAGGAAGTTGGGCAACGCGTTCTCGAACAACATCAGCAGCTGCTTCGTCTCGGCCAGCGCGGTCGAGTCGACCACCGAGAGGATGCGATCGGCCTGCCGCGCCACCTGCACCGTCTCGACGGTGGGGAACCCGTCTTTGCGGGGAATGAGGCGCCAGGCGATGGCTGAGATCACCGCGTACTCCCGAGGCGTCAGCACCAACAGGCCGTCGCTCGGCAGATCGACCTCGACCGACGAACGACTGGCCAGAAACCCGGTGCCGCCGAGCGCGAGCAGGGCGCCGCCAAAGAGCCCCTTGCGAAGAACGCCTCGCCTCGACTGTCGCGCTCCCGGGGGAGGCAGGTACATCTTCATGAGTCCCGCAAGCTACACGGTCGTCACGCGTCGCGCTCGCCTCGCTCGTTTCACGCACCGGTGAGCCTGACTGATGGGTGTACGCTGCCCCCATGAGCGGACGAACGATGGCCATGATCCTCGCCGGGGGCGCCGGCACCCGCCTCGACCCCCTCACCCGCGAGCGCGCCAAGCCGGCCGTGCCCTTCGGAGGCCGCTACCGCATCATCGACTTCTGCCTCTCGAACTTCGTCAACTCGGGCATCTTCAAGCTGAAGGTGCTGACCCAGTACAAGTCCGACTCGCTGAACAACCACCTCTCACGGTCCTGGCGCATGACGGCCTTCATCGGCCACTACTGCGAGACCGTGCCCGCGCAGATGCGCACCGGGGGCGATTGGTACAAGGGCAACGCCGACGCGATCTTCCAGAACCTGAACCTCATCACCGACGAGAGCCCGGACCACGTCTTCGTCTTCGGCGCCGACCACATCTACCAGATGGACACCCGCCAGATGCTGGACTTCCACCTCGCCAGGCGCGCGGACTGCACGGTGGCGGTGCTGCCGGTGCCCATCGAAGAGGGCAGCCAGTTCGGCATTCTGGAGGTGGCCGAGGACGGGCGGGTGGTGCGCTTCCTCGAAAAGCCCAAAGACCCGCCGCCCATGCCCAACGACCCCACGCGGTGCCTGGCGTCCATGGGCAACTACCTCTTCACCACCGACGCGCTGGTCAACGAGGTGAGCCAGGACTCGCGGCTCGAGGCGTCGGCGCACGACTTCGGCAAGTCGATTCTGTCGTCGATGCACGAACGGGCGCGGGTCTACGCCTACGACTTCACCAGCAACGTGGTGCCCGGCCAGGGTCAGCGCGAGCGCGGCTACTGGCGCGACGTGGGCACCCTCGACGCCTACTACCAGAGCAACATGGACCTGGTGGGCGTCGAGCCGATCTTCAACCTGTACAACGCCGACTGGCCCATTCACACCGCGAACTCCACGCTGCCCCCGGCCAAGTTCGTCTTCAACGACGTCGAGAACAAGCGCATCGGGCGGGCCACCGACTCGTTGGTCAGCGAGGGCTGCATCGTCTCAGGGGGCGCGGTGCACCGCTCGGTGCTCTCGCCGCGCGTGCGCGTCAACTCCTGGGCCGAGGTGAAGGACTGCATCTTGATGGAAGGCGTCGAGATCGGCCGTCACGCGGTCGTACGACGGGCGATCATCGACAAGAACGTGACCATTCCTCCGGGCACCCGAATCGGCGTCAACCCTGAAGAAGACGCCAAGCGCTTCACCATCACCGAGTCGGGCATCGTGGTCATCCCCAAGGGGGCGCGGGTCGACTGACGCCGAAGGTCGCTCGCAACCCGGCGCCCGTCAGGGGAACCCGTCGTCCTGCCACGCTGAAAGCCGCTGGCGAAGGGCTTCACGCGCTCCCCGAAACCTCGCCAGGTGCTCGTCCCGCGATCGCGGCTCGAAGGTCGCCGGGTCGTCGATCGGCCAGTGCAGCCTGCGCGCGTTTCCCAGAAACACCGGGCATTCTTCTTCGGCGCAGAGCGTGATGACCGTGTCGACGGTCTGGTGATCGATGGTGTCGACCGACTTGCTGACGTGGGTCGACAGGTCGACGCCGACCTCGCGCATCACCTCGATGGCCCAGGGGTTGACCCGCCCAGGCCGACTGCCTGCACTCTGAATGGGGAACGAGGACCCGAACAGCTTCCGCGCCCACCCCTCGGCCATCTGGCTGCGGGCGGAGTTGGCGACACACAACAGCAACAGCCCACGTGGGGTCGGCATGATATCGTCATTCTACGATGAAGAAGGGCGTGACAGAAGCCGCGTGTCCACCCGCTGACGTGCGCCCCGACCTGCGCCCGGTGGAAGGCGCCGAGGCCGATCACGAGCTGGCGGCGTTCGCGAAGGCCCTCGCCCACCCGGCGCGGGTCACCATCTTGCGGCTGCTGGCGACGCGCACCAGCTGCGTCTGCGGAGAGCTGGTCGCCGAGCTGCCCCTCGCCCAGTCGACGGTGTCGCAGCACCTCAAGGTGCTCAAGCAGGCCGGGCTCATTCGAGGGCAGATCTCGGGCCCTCGCACCTGCTACTGCCTCGAGCCCCGGGCGCTGCGTCGCCTCAAGGCCCTCGTGGGAGCCCTCTAAATCGAAAGAAGACGATGAAGCGCCTCTCGTTCCTGGACCGGTACCTCACGCTCTGGATCTTCCTGGCGATGGCGCTGGGGGTGGTGCTCTCGCTCGTTGCGCCGGGGTTTGCCGCGGTGCTCGAAGGCATGCGCGTCGGGTCCACGTCGGTGCCCATCGCGGTTGGGCTGATCGTGATGATGTACCCACCACTCGCCAAGGTCCGCTACGAGGACTTGCCGCGAGTCTTTGCCAACCGGCGCGTGCTCGGTCTCTCGTTGGTGCAGAACTGGGTGGTGGGACCGGTGCTGATGTTCGCGCTGGCCGTCATCTTCCTTCGCGACCGGCCAGACTTCATGGTCGGCCTGATCCTCATCGGGCTCGCCCGCTGCATCGCGATGGTGCTGGTGTGGAACGAGCTGGCCGAGGGCGACGCGGAGTACTGCGCTGGCCTGGTGGCCTTCAACTCGATCTTCCAGGTGCTGTTCTTCCCTGTCTACGCGTGGCTCTTCGGCGACGTGCTGCCGCACGCGCTCGGCCTTCAAGGCGCGGTGATTCAGCTGTCCATGTTCGACATCGGCCGAACGGTGGCGCTCTACCTCGGCGTACCGTTCGTGCTGGGCTTCTTGACCCGCCTGACCTTGCGACGCGCCAAAGGCGAGCTGTGGTACCGCGGGCGCTTCCTGCCGGCCATCGGGCCCCTCACCCTCATCGCCTTGCTGTTCACCATCACGGTGATGTTCTCGCTGAAGGGTGAGGCGTTGGTGGCGCTGCCGCTGGACGTGTTGCGCATCGCCCTGCCGCTGTTGCTCTATTTCGTGATCATGTTCTTCGCCTCGTTCTGGATGTCGAGACGCAGCGGCGTCACCTACCGGCAGACCGCGACCCTCTCGTTGACGGCCGCGTCGAACAACTTCGAGCTGGCCATCGCCGTGGCCATCGCCACCTTCGGGCTGGGCAGCGGAGAGGCGTTCGTGGCGGTCATCGGCCCCCTCGTCGAGGTGCCGGTGCTGCTCGGCCTGGTCCAGGTCGCAACCCGAATGCGCACCCGGTGGGCTGGGCCTGCACCGGTGCCTGCAGGCGCATAGCGCCGCCACAGAGCCACTGCGGTCACCCTTCTCTGAGTCGGGCCGCGAGGGAGCATGCCCGCGCCGTTGCGCTGGTCGCGTCGAGGCTGCTCCCCGGGAGCGGCACCAGCGCTCACGAGCGCCCTTGCTCGCCTCGCCTGCGAGACGTACGCCGCCGCCTCGTGTTCGCCGCCCTGCCCCGCTGGAGCCGCCTGGCGCTGATGCTGGTCGGCTCACGCGTGCTCGCGCTGATCGCGATGGTCGCTGGCAGCTACCGCCCCCGCCCCGACGACGACCTGCATTGGGTCGGCAACGACGGTGCCTTCTTCTGGGACCAGGTGCCCATTCGGTGGCTCGACGTATGGGGCCGTTGGGACACGATGTTCTACTGGCAGATCTCGAAGGGCGGCTACCCGGCCCTGCCACCCGACGGAGGGTGGGTCTTCCACGCCGCGTACTTCCCCCTCTTCCCCTCGATGATGCGGGGCCTCAGCGTGGTGCTCTTCGGCCTCGAGCCCTACCTGTGCGGCGTGTTGCTCGCGCAGGTCTTTTTGGTCGGCGCGGTCGTCTACCTCGACAAGCTGGTGCGGCTGGACCACGAGGGTCCGTTCGCTGAGCTGGTGGTGCTGTGCCTGATGGCCTACCCGGGCACCCACTTCCTCTCGTGCGTGTACCCGGAATCGCTGGCGCTCTTCCTGGCGGTGTTCGGCGTGTACTGCGTGCGCACGGGCAAGTGGTTCGTCGCGGGCCTGGCCTGCATGCTCGCGGCGCTCACCCGCTCGTCGGGGGTCATCATGTGCGTGCCGGTGCTGTACGAGCTGGTCCGCGGAGTCCCCGGCCGCTGGCAGCTGCTCACCCCAAAGCTGCTCATCTTCGCGCTGCCGCTCTGCAGCCTGTTGTTCTGGGCCTCGATGAACCAGGTCATGTTCGCCGACCCGCTGTACTTCATGCACGTGCAGGCCGGCTGGGGGCGGCGGCCGAGCTTCTTCCTCGAGCCCCTGCTGTCCACCACGTTGTCCCTCGACTACCACCTCTTCACGCTGGCCTCGGTGGCCGGCGTCATCTTCGCCCTGAAGAAGCGTGAACGGCCCGGCTACATCGGCATGGCGCTGGTCAACGTGATGCTGCCGTTGAGCACGGGCCTGCTGCGGGGCATTCACCGCTACATGGCGTCGAACTTTCCCCTCTTCATCTTCCTCGCGCGCGCCCTGCAGCCACGGCCCCGGTGGAAGGCGGGGTACGTGGGGGTCGGCCTGCTGGTGATGATGGGCTTCGCCTATCGCTGGGGCCAGGGGTACCAGCCGAATTGAGCGCGTCTGTGGCCACCGACGAACGCCTGCGCGCGGTGCTCGGCCTGTCGCTGGGGCTGTGGGTGGTCGGCGTGCAGACGCACGAGGCCCTGGCGACCACCGGCGGGTGGCTCACCACCACCCTCGCCCTCGCGCTGAACTTCCGCGCCCGCGGAGCGCTGGTCGACGCAGGCCGGTCGTGGTGGGCCCTGACCGCCTTCCTGACGTGGACGCTGATCGGCCCAGCCGCGCTCGGGCACCTTCCCACCGGCAGCGGGGTCGCCCGAACGCTCGACGTGCTGCTGGTGCCCGGAGCCCTGCTCGCCTGTCGCGCGCTGCCCGAAAAGACCCTGTGGCGGGTGGCGATCGCGGGCGGGGCGACCCTGTTGCTCTCGGGCTTCGTCGCCGGGCTGCAGCACTTCGGGGCCTGGCCCCGCGCCGAAGCCTTCGAAGCCCTGCGATGGACCCGGCTGCCGTTCGAGCGCGTCTACGAGACCGTTCCAGGCCGTGACGATCGCTTCATGGCCGGCGGGCTGTTGTTGCACCGGCTGCGCTTCGCCAACGTGACCTCTGCGCTGACGGTGCTGGCCTTTGCTGGCGCGCTGAGGCTGCCAGGCAGGCGGGCCTTTCTCTCGATCGTCGCGCTGGCGGGGGTCACCTCGGTGGCGATCTTCCCCCACGCGCGGGCGGCGCTGGTTTCGCTGGTGCTGGCGCTGCTGGTGGTCGCGGGCCTCGGGGCCTCTCGCAAGAGGGTCGCGCTGGCGCTGGGCGCGGCGGTGGTCGGGCTGGTCACGCTGCTGGTGCTCGTCACGCCCTCGATGCGTTCCCGCCTCGGCGCCGCGATGGACGCCGAGGGCACTGGAGATCGGGTGCTGCTGGTGAACGCGGGGCTCGCCGCAGTGAAACAAGCTCCGGTGAGCGGCGTCGGCCTGGGCCGGTTCAAGCCCGGCGACTGGGCCGGCCCCGACGCGCCAGCCAGCGTTCGCGCGCACCAGGGCAAGGCCCACAACCAGTTCTTGAGCCTGGCCGCTGAAGGGGGCGTGCTCTCACCGGCGCTGTTGCTGGCCTTCCTCGCGTTCGTCGCGGCCCAGGCCAGAAAGGACCTGCCGGACTCGGCGGCGACGTTCGGCGCGTTGGCGCTCCTGCTCGCCTTGAGCGCCCTGCACGACCCGCTCTTCCATGCGGAGTCGTCGATGGCCCTCTTCGGTTCCCTGGGGGCCGCGTTGGGCCTCTCGCGCCGAGCCGCCTGAAGGAGCCTTCACTTCACCGCGTGCTGCTGCTGCTCGAACCGCTTCAGGGTGACGTCGATCTCGGCGTTCACCGCCTTGAGCATGTCCTGCTTCTCTCGAAACGGCAGGAACGCGCTCTTGAACCCCGACACCATGATGGTCGTCAGGTCCTCGAGCGACAGCCCCAGCTGCTGATGCGCCACCCAGTACTCGTTGGTGACCGTGGTGTCGGTGATCAGCCGGTTGTCGGTGTTGATGGTCACCCGCAGGCCGTAGTCCAGGTAGAACTTGAGCGGGTGCGCGCTCATGTCGGTGACCGCGCGGGTCTGCAGGTTCGACGAGGGGCAGCATTCGAGCGGGATGCGGTGATCGTTCACATAGTTGAGCAGGTCGCCGTCTTCGCGCAGTCGAACGCCATGGCCGATGCGGTGGGCCCCCAGGTAGTGCAGCGCCTGGCTGATCGACTCGGGCCCGTAGGCCTCACCCGCGTGGGCGGTGCAGTTCACGTTGTTCTTCAGGATCAGCTGAAAGGCTTCCCGGTGTTCCTTGGCGGGAAAGTTCGCCTCGGCGCCGGCGAGATCGAAGCCCACCACGCCGCGGTTCTTGTACGCCACGCACAGCTCGGCGAGGCGAACGCTCGACTGCGGGTTCATGTGGCGAATGCCGCACAGAATCAGGCCGTACTTCAGGCGCGTCTCGTGTTTGGCCTTGCGCAGGCCCTCGAGCACCGAGTCGATGATGGCGGTCAGCTTCAGCCCGCGCTGCTGGTGCAGCACCGGCGCGTAGCGCACCTCGAGGTACCGGACGTTCTCGGCGGCCGCGTCGACCCCCAGCTCATAGGCCGCGCGAAAGAGCGCCTCTTCGGTCTGCAGCACCGAGCAGGTCACGTCGAAGGCCACCAGGTAGTCTTCGAGGCTGTTGCAGAGCTCGCCCTTGTGAATGGCCTTCGCCAGGCCGTCTTCGGTCTCGGCGATCAGCTTCACGCGCTGTTGCTGCGCCAGCTCGAGAATGGTCGACAGGCGCATCGAGCCGTCGAGGTGGCAGTGCAGATCGGTCTTGGGCAGCGCGTGCAACAGCGCCTGGGTCACCTCGATCTTCGGCACCGCCACCGTCTGCGGCCCCGGAGGGTGCCAATGGGTCGACGAGATGCCAGCCTCGAGGGGCGCCGGCAGGTTGAAGTCGTCGTCCTGAACGAAGGGCATGGCGAAGGGTACCGCCGACGCTCGCAGCCCGCGAACTTCGTCACTTCACGATGCGAAGGTGCCCTCGGCGAGGAGGCGTGGGCTCTTTGGGCGCCTGATCAGCGCCACCTGTCTCTTCGAGCAGCACTTCGCGCAGCACCGTGCCCGAGGGCCTGGCGTCTTCGAGGGCCTGGGGTGCTCCCGAGGCGACCTCGGCCAGGGCCGCGGCGATCTCAGAGCGCGGGCCCCGCGACTGCTCGGTCTTCTGGTGTTCGGCCTTCTGCTTCTCGACCGCCCCCTGCAGCAGCTCTTCGGGCATGTCTTCGGGGTACATGAAGAAGTCATGCGAGACGTGGCTGGCGATGGCGTACAGCGACGACCACGGCACGCCCACGGTGAAGCGCTCGCCCCCGAAGGACAGCGTCTCGCGCACGCCCCAGTCGTTCACGCTGAGGTCAGGGGGCTCGAAGCGGAACGAGATGTTCAGCACCAGGTGGTGGTTGGTGGCGAACTTCTTTGGCACCAGCACCCCCGGGCGCCGCGCGTCGAGGTGCACCTGCACCATGCCCTTCTCGAGCGCGTCGAGCAGGCGGGTCTTCTTCTCCTCGTTGCGTGTGTCCATTGGGAAAACAGACCCTTGCCACCAGGCCGTGAGAGCAAACCTAAGCCGACCCGAGGTGCCGCGCATCACTCAAAACGGGCCTTCCCTCACCGCCGTCGCATGGCGCGATCGATCTCCCGCTTGCTGTCGCGTTCCTTGATGGTCTGCCGGCGGTCGACGGAGTTCTTGCCCTTGCCCAGGCCCAGCTTGACCTTGGCGCGCGCGCCTTTGAAGTACAGGGCCAGCGGCACGATGGTGTAGCCGCGCTCGGCGACCCTGGCCGCCCACTTCTCGATCTCTGCCTTGTGCAGCAGCAGCTTGCGCGAGCGCGTCGGCAGGTGGGCGAAGTTGGCCGCCGGTCGGTACTGCCCGATGTGGGCGTTGTGCAGGAAGAGCTCACCCTTGATGGGCAGCGCATACGAGTCGGACAGGTTGGCTTCGCCGTTGCGCAACGCCTTCACCTCGCTGCCGATCAACGCCAGCCCCGCCTCGAGGGTGTCGTCGATCTCGTAGTCGAAGGTGGCGCGTCGGTTGTCGCAGATGAGGCGCTCGGACTCGTCTCTGGGGCGGGCCATGGAGCCTTCAGCTTCCCTTCAGCGTCAACGGCACGTTGTCGATGAGGCGGGTGGTGCCCAGGAACCCAGCGACCAGCGCGCGGGAGGTCTGGCCCGGGCTCAACGTCACCAGCGGCGCCAGGGAGTCGGCGTGCCGCACCTCGAGGTAGTCGAGCCGAACCTGCGCCTCGGCCAACACCTGCTGCCCCAGGTCCACCAGCGCCGCCACGTCGGCCTGGCCGTCGCTCGCCGCCGCCTGCATGGCGCGCAGGGCCCTCGACAACGACAGCGCCCGAACGCGATCCTCAGCCGACAGGTAGGCGTTGCGCGACGACATCGCCAGGCCGTCGGGCTCGCGCACGGTGGGCAGCCCCACGATGGACACGCCCAGCTCGAGGTCCTTCGCGAGCGCCTTGATGACCTGCAGCTGCTGCCAGTCCTTCTCGCCGAACAACGCCACGTCGGGGCGGAAGAGCGAGAGCAGCTTGGTGACCACCGTCGCCACGCCGCGAAAATGGCCGGGCCGCCGGTCACCGCACAGGCCCTGGCTGACCTGCTCGACGTTCACGGACGTCTGGTAGCCGGGCGGGTACACCGCCGCGGGCGTCGGAGCGTAGACCACCGACACGCCGGCGCCGCCGCATCGCTGAAGGTCGCCCTCGAGGTCACGGGGGTACCGGGCGAGGTCTTCGGTGGGCCCGAACTGGGTGGGGTTGACGAAGATGGTGGCAGCCACCACGTCGCAGCGCGCGGCGCCTTCCCGCATCAGCGACACGTGGCCCTCGTGCAGGAAGCCCATGGTGGGCACCAGGGCCAGGCGATGGCCCCGTCGACGAAGATCGCGCTCGAAGAAGCGAACCTCTTCGGGCGTGTGCAGCACACGCGGCAGCTTCACGAACCTGCCCTCGTGCTGGTCGCGACGCGGAGGCCCTTCACCTCGGTACTAGACCGGCACGCCATAGACGCCGCTCTTCTCTTCGCGCTCGCTCGCGGGCAGGTCGGGGTTCGAGGCCACCAGCCGCATGGTGCTCGAGCGGAAGGAATGGTCTTCGTCGGGGAAGGTGCCCTCGCGCACCTCTGAGAAGAACCCCTTGGCCGCGTCGGTCACGGTGCGATGGCCGTCGGCGTAGCGCTTGACGAACTTCGGCTTGAAGGCCGGGTTCATGCCCAGCAGGTCGTAGCAGACCAGCACCTGCCCATCGCAGTGTTTGCCGGCGCCGATGCCGATGGTGGGAATGCCGAGGCGGGCGGTGATGGTGCGGGCCAGCTCGAGGGGCACGCCTTCCATCACCAGCGCGTAGCAGCCGGCCTGCTCGAGGGCGACCGCGTCGTCCACCAGCTGCCGCGCCGTCTCTTCGTCGCGCCCCTGCACCACGTAGCCGCCCATCTTGTGCACGGACTGGGGCGTCAGGCCGATGTGGCCCATCACCGGAATCGAGGCCCGCACGATGCGCGAGATGACCTCGGCGAACTCGGTGCCGCCCTCGAGCTTCACCGAGCCCACGTTGCCCTCGGACACCAGGCGCCCGGCGTTGCGCACCGCCTCTTCGTGGCTGTTCTGGTAGCTCATGAAGGGCATGTCGCCGACCACGTGCGCGCGCTGCGCACCGCGGGTGACCGCCTTCGAGTGGTACACCATCTGGTCCATGGTGACGGGCAGGGTCGAGTCGTTGCCCTGCACCACCATGCCCAGCGAATCGCCGACCAACAGCACGTCAGCGCCGGCCTCGTCGAGAATGCGCGCGAAGGTGGCGTCGTACGCGGTGACCATGCAGATCTTCTGACCTGCGGCCTTCTGCTTCTTCAGGGTGTGGATGGTGACCTTGTTCATGGTTCACCTCCAAAGTGCGCCTGTGGGTGGGCGCTGTCGTGCGGCGAACATCTGGTGGGGCGCCGCGATGCCCCGTGCTGGTGAGTGCTGCGACGATCCAGGTCCACGGTGGATCCCGGTCGTTGTTCCTCGTCGTGTTTCGCCGCCTCGAACTTCGTGGTCGCCGTCACGGTGAAGAAACACCTTCTTGCTCGGCTACTTGCGACTTGGCAACGGCTGGTAGTGCACCGTGCCCTTCCGGGTCTGTCGAACCACCTGCAACAGGTTCTCGAGATCATCGGAATTGTTCACGAAATCGATGTCTGAGGTGTTGACCACCAACAGGGGCGTGTCCTGGTAGTGGAAGAAGAAGTCGTTGTACGCCTTGCACAGCGACTCCAGGTAGACGGGGTCGAACCTGCGCTCGAACTCGCGGCCGCGCTTCTTGATGCGGGCCAGCAACACGTCGAGGCGGGCCTGCAGGTAGATGACGAGATCAGGCCGGGTCACCCGCGGCGTGAGGGCGTCGAAGACCCGCTCGTACAGCGCCAGCTCGTTGGGGTCGAGCGTCAGGGTCGCGAAGATGCGGTCCTTGGCGAACAGGTAGTCGCTGACCGTGACCTCGCTGAACAGGTCCTGTTGAAACAGCTCCTGCTGCTGCCGGAAGCGCGACAGCAGGAAGAACATCTGGGTCTGAAACGCGAACTTGTTCCGGTCCGAATAGAAGCTCGCCAGGAACGGGTTCTCTTCCACCACCTCCATCACCCGCCGCGCCTGGAAGCGCTCGGCCACGATGTTGGTGAGCGATGACTTGCCGACGCCGATGGGCCCTTCGACCACGATGTAGCGGTGCTCCAACTTCATGTCGTGCGCCGCTCCTCGAGAAATACGCCCCAAGGCCGATCTGCAGGCTTCGGGAAAAAGTCGAAGCACCCTCCCACAGGCCACCTGCCCTCGCAATGATCAGCCACGCGGCGTGACCGTTGACGCCGTCGACGCAGGTCACCACGCTGCCGGGCCATGAGTGACGAGCGAAAGCTGTTGCGGGCGCTGCCGGCGCGAAGCGTCGACGATCTGCTCGCCGAGCTGGCGGCCGCACAGGTCCGGGTCGCCCGCGGAGAGCCGCTGACCCCGCCCATCGTCACCCTGCACCTCGCGCACGGCGTCCAGGCCACCGGACAGCTCATCGACATGCTCTCGGACCCGCGCCGCGGCACCACCCTGCTCATGCACCTGTCCGGGCCAGGGCGGCATGAACGCGCCGCCGACGTCATCTACGTGAAGGCCGACCAGGTGATGGCGCTCACGGTTCATGGCGCAGTGGGGCACCTGGCGCTGCTCTCGGCGGGGCAGGTCACCGAGCCGCCGGGGCCTCCCCCGTCTCGCCTCGAGGTGCGCCGCGCGCTCGAGCGCCATCGCGCGCAGCTGAACCGTCACCTGGGCCTCGAGCTGGGGTGGTCGTGCGACGTGGAGCACCTCGCTGCAGCGCAATTGGCAGGCGTCGTCGAGCTCTCAGAGGCCATCGCCGCTGCCCTCGCGTCGGCGACGCGCGACGAACTCGGCCTGGCCGCAGTCAAGGCCCGCCTGAAGGCCGTGTCCCTGCAGCCGGGACCCACGACGCGCTGACGCTGGTCGAAGACGCCCTGTTCGTCACTGCGGAGCTCGGTCAGCAACCCAGGTCGTGGCCCACCGCCACCGAGACCCTCGCCCGCCTCGAAGCGCTATTCTGACGGTCGTCAGCGCGCATTTCAGCGCGATTTGCCGCCCCCGGAAGGCACTTTTCTGAGTGATCTCAAGTATTTCTTTGACGGTACGTGACCGTACACCTATGGTCACCTCCATGCCCAATGGGAGGGGTCGTCAAGCGAAGGTTGTCAGCCTGCAGCGCGCTTCACCTGTCGCCGACCAGCCGGTGCTGCGTCCCCCTGTCGAGGCGAGCCCCCTCTACGGCGTGGCGATGCTCAAGATCGCGATGGAGCTGAAGAAGGCCGACGCGGCGCCCCTCGACGAGCTGGTACGTGGGGTGTTGGCGCGCATGCGGCTGCCCGAAGCTGAGTTTCGCAGCTACCTCGAAGCGAACGGCGGCCTCCTGCGCACCATCGCCTCGAAGCGGGGTTACTGACCGATGGCCAGGCGGTTGAAGGTTCCCGACCGGGTGCTCGAGCGCGCGAAGGCCGCCGTGACGGTCGCGGCCAAAAAGCCGACGCCGCCGCAGCCCCCGGTGACCAGGCGGTTGTTGCCGAGAGAGAAGGTCGAGCGGGCGCTGAAGAAGCTGCACCCGATGGACTGACCGTTCGTTCGAGCACGGCCTGGCGCAAGGTGACCGTCTGACGCTGGCCGTGGTGGCCGCTCGAAGGGCCTCGCTCGGGTCGTCTGTCACGGCAGAAGAAACGCGACCCCCTCAGGACGACGCGGCGTCGCGCCCGAAAGATGCCGTTGGGGCACCGGGCGTTCTCCGTCCGGGGCCGTCGGTTTGCGCCCTAAGGTTCGAGGGCTCCAATGCCGCTGCCCCGCCTTCACCTCTTCGAGTTCAACGACTCGCCCTTCGTGCCGAGGGTGCTGCAGCGGTCGATCATCTCAGCGCTCAGTCGCACCCTTCGCTGGGGCCACATGCTCGATGGGCTGGTGCAGCCATTCGTCGAGTTCCTCGAAGCCAGCGGCGCTCGCGACGTGCTGGACCTCGCGTCGGGCGCGGGAGACCCGGCGGTGGTGCTGCTGCAGGCGCTGAAGGCGCGGGGCGTTGCGCTGCCGGTGATGACGCTCACCGACCTGCAACCCCACCCTGAGGCGTGGCGCGCGCTGGCGGCCGCCGACCCGGACCACGTTCGGTTCGTCACCGAGCCGGTCGACGCTACCAACCTCACCCCGCAGCTGGGCCAGGGCCGCGCGCGCATCATCATCAACGCCCTGCACCACTTTCCCCCAGCGCTCGCCCAACGGGTGCTGCTCGGCATGGCGAAAGACGGCCCCGGGGTGTTCGTGGGCGAGGGCCTGGTCCGCAACCCGCTCTCGTTCGTCGCCATGACGCCCTGGGGCATTCCCGCGCTGCTCGCCGAGCCGGTCCTCGCGCCTGACTCGAAGCTCCAGCGCGCCGTGCTCACCTGGCTGTCGCCCATCGCCCTGCTCGCCTCGGCCTGGGACGGCACCGTCAGCACCTTTCGCTGTTACTCGCGTGACGAGCTGATGCGCTTCGTCGAGCCGCTGGGGCCGGGGTGGCGCTGGGAGTTCGGCCACTACGACGTCGCGGCCTTCGGGCAGGGATCCTACTTCTGGGGTGTGCCTTCGAAGCGCGGCCCCTGACGACCGCCTCGAGTCACTTTCGGCGCGGTGCGAGGGCTGGCGGGTCTTTCACCGGCCCAAGCGCCCGCTCGATGGCAGCAAACTCTTCGACGGACAGGGTCTCGGCCCGCCGTTTGGGATCGATGCCTGCCGTCGCGAGGGCCGCGTCGAGCTGGTAGAGGTCTGCCAGCGAACGGTCGCTCGCGAGCGAGTTGTTCAAGGTCTTGCGACGCTGCGCGAAGCCGGCCTTCACCACCTGGCGAAAGCGCGCTTCGCTATTCACCTCGGCTCGCGGGCTCGTGCGACGAGACAACCGCACCACCGCGCTGTCGACCTTCGGCGGCGGGTGAAAGGCACGCGCAGGAATGTCCATCACGTGCTCGACGTGGAACCGAAGGCCCAACAGCACCGACAGCAGCCCGTAGTCTCGTCCACCGGGGGCCGCGCTCAGCCGCTCGACCACCTCGGCCTGCAGCGTGAACACCGCCCGCCGCACGTGCTCGACCTGGTCCAACACCTCGAAGAGGATCGGGCTCGACAGGTGGTACGGCAGGTTGCCCACCACGATCACCTGATCGACCCCGGCGGTGGCGGCGAAGTCGAGGTCGGCGGCGTTGCCCTCGACCAGCTTGAGGCCCGGCAGCCGCTCGGCCGCCAGCACCTTCACCATGTCGCGATCGCGCTCGACGGCGATCAGCGTGGCGCCCGTCTCGAGCAGCACCCGCGTCAGGTGACCCAGACCCGGCCCCAGCTCGATCACCACGTCGTCGGCGGTGAGCATGGCCTCGTCGACGATGCGCTCGAGGATCAGCGGGTCTGCCAGGAAGTTCTGGCCCCAGCTCTGCTTGGGGCGCAGCCCGTGACGCTGCAGCACCTGCTTCGGAGTCTCAGCCACGCGCGCCCGTTCCCCCCAACCGCCAGGTCGGGTCTGCCATCAGCGTGAGGTCGGCGCGAACACCACGGCGAAGGGCCTCGAAGCCAGCGACGGCGATCATCGCGCCGTTGTCGGTGCACAGGCGCTTCGGCGGCAGGTGCACCTCGAACCCCGAGTCCTGGCCGCGCTCGAGGGCCAACGCGCGCAGCCGGGAGTTGGCGGCGACGCCGCCGCAGAGCACCAGGGTCCGGGCGCCGACCTTCTTCGCGCCGAGGATCAGCTTCCGGGTGAGGGCGTCGGCCACGGCCTCTTGAAACGAGGCGCACAGATCATTCAGCGCCTGCCCGGTCGGCACTCCGTGCTTCTGCACGTGCACCAGCACCGCGGTCTTCAGGCCCGAGAAGCTCCAGTCGAGCACCTCGTGGCTCTTGAGCGCGCGGGGGAAGGCGATGGCGGTGGGGTCTCCCGTCTGCGCCAGGGTGTCGATGGGCAGCCCACCGGGGTACGGAAGCCCCAGCAGCCGCGCCACCTTGTCGAAGGCCTCGCCGGCGGCGTCATCGCGCGTCGTGCCCAGCCGCGTGTACTCGCCGTAGCCCTGGACCTCATACAGCGTGGTGTGACCGCCTGAAACGCAGAGCCCCAGAAATGGAGGCTCGGGCGCGTCGGGCGTGAGTCGAATCGCCAGCAGGTGGCCCTCGAGGTGGTTGACGCCCACCAGTGGCAGGCCGGTGGCCATCGAGATCGCCTTGGCGACCTGCAGCCCCACCAACAGCGCGCCCTGCAGGCCGGGGCCCGAGGTGACCGCGAGCCCATCGAGCTGTGCGAGGGTGACCTGCGCGCGGGTCAGCGCCTCGTCGATGACGGGCATCACCTGCAGCACGTGGTTGCGGCTCGCCAGCTCGGGCACCACCCCACCCCAGCGGCGGTGAATGTCCATCTGCGTCGAGACGACGTCGCTCAGCGCCTCTCGACCGTCACGCACCACCGCCGCCGCGGTCTCGTCACACGACGTCTCGATGCCAAGGCACAACACGTGTGGGTCTTTAGGGGATCGCCTGCAGCGCCGCCCGCACTTCGTCGGCCTGGGCGCCTTTGGGGTTCAGCTCGAGGTACCGCTTGTAGGGCCCCTTCGCTTCACCATCGCGACCCAGGTTCTGCTGAGCGATGCCGAGCGCCAACCACGCGCGCGCGTTCGCCGGGTCGGCCCGGGTGGCTTCTTTCAGATGGGGAATCGCCTCGCGAAAGCCCGTCTCAGAGAACACCAGGCTGATGCCCAGGCCGGTCCGCGCGGCGGGGTCTGCGGGGCGATCTTTCACCGCCTGGCGGTACAGCCCCACGGCCTTGCCCCACCGCTCGGCGACGATGGCCGCCCGCCCGTCTTCGATGAGCTTGCCGTACGCGGCGTCGGTCAACGCGCCGGCCGCTGGACCCGCACCGCCGTCGACCGCGGCGGCCATCACCGGAAGGCCGGCATCGCGCCCCGGCGCCGGCCCCGCGTCTTTGGCCTGCGCGCTGCCAGCGTCAGCGGCTGGCTTGACACCAGCATCGGCCGGCGAGAGGCCCGCGTCCTTCACCGCAGCGCCAGCATCCGCGGCCGCACCACCGTCTCGTGAGGGCTGCCCGGCGTCTCGCGGTGGCAGGCCGGCGTCCAACGGCCCACCGTCTCCTGCAGCCGTGCCGCCGTCGCGAGGCTGCACGCCAACGTCGGTCGCGCCAGCGTCTCGCACGGTCACCAGCGCCGCGACTGTGGCGTCAAACCCATCACCTGCGTCGGCCTCGGCGCGAAGTGGCTCGACGGGCGTTGCCGTGGTGAGCACCGCAGGTTCTGACGGCTCGTCGAGGCCAGCGTCGATGTCGTCAGGCGCCACCACGACCTGCTCGGGCGTTCCAGCATCGGAGGAGACGACGGGCTTCGCGCCGTCCTGGGTGAAGAGGGCGATGGTGCCAGCGATGCCGACCAGCAGCCCGAGGCCGATGACGATGGGCAGGGCGCGCGACTTCTGGGGGACGAGCTCTTCGCCCGTGTAGGGCTGGGAGTTCGAGCCGATGGTGTCTTCGAAGAACGCTTCTTCCAACTCGGGCGGCGGCGCGTTCGCCGCAGGCCCGGTGGGAACGATGGTCGGCAGGGCCTTGCTCGCTGGGGCCTGACTCTCTGCTGCGATCGGCGGCACCTTGGCGGCTGGAGGCTGGCTCGCTGCGGCGACCGGCGGAGCTTTGGCGGGGGGCTGCCCCCCTGCGGCGACTTGTGCGCCCTTCGCCGTAGGCTGGCTCGCCCCGGCGATCGGTGCGAGCGGCGCCGGAGCCTCGGCGAGCACCCCGGCCGGTGGCCTGGTGGGGGGCGTGACGCTCGGAGTCAGCGCGGAGTGAACCTGCGGGGTCTGATCAAACTCGCCGAGAGGAACGGAGGGCGTGGCGTCGCCTCCACCCGGGCCGGTGAAGGTCAACGGCTTCACGGGCGGCAGGCTGAACTTCTCTTTGGCCGCTCCTCCAAAAACGGGCGGGACGGCAACCGGCACAGCTGGCACCGCCGCGGTCAGAGTCGGCGCGGCCACGGGAGCCGCCGGCACAGCCACCGGCACTGCGCCAGCAACCGGCACTGCGCCAGCCACGGCAGGCACTGCGCCAGTCACGGTCGGCACAGCGACAGGCGCTGGCGGCACGGCCATGGTTGCAGCCGGCACGGCGACAGGCGCGGCCTTCACCGGTTCGGTTGAGGGCGCCGGTCCTGTCAGGGTCCGTTCGACCCTCGCCCAGCCCGAAACGGGGGCCCACGTCGAGGTCCCTCCGAGACCTTCGAGGCCTTCGGGGTCGACCTGCGCCCAGGACTCGACCAACGAGGCACGAGCGCGCTCGAGTTCCCTCGACGGGCGCTCGACGAGGAACTGCGAAGGCGCTGGGGCCGCGGGGGGCGCCGGCGCGACAGGCGCTGGTTCTGGCTTTGCGGGCGCTGGTTCGGGCTCGACCGCCGCCGGCGGGCCCGACTCGACGAGACGCGCAGGTTCAGGGTCGGCCGCGGGCGCCGGCACGGGCGCACCCTTCGGTCGGGGCTCGAAGTGAAAGATGGGGGCCTGGGGTGTGGTCGCCGGCTGTGGCGCGGCAGGCGATTTCTGCTGGGCCGACACCGGCGCGATGGGCGGCGGCGTGATGTCACTGGGTGGCGTCGGAGCAGAAGTGGGCAGTGGGTCGAGCTCGAGCGGCAGGTCGATGGGCTCTTCCACCCCAAGCGGTGGAAGCTCGGGTTCGGCCAGGGCGAGCTGCTCTGCGAGCGATGGTGGCGACGCCGCCGGAGGCAGCGCGGCGACTGGCTCGGGCACGACGGGAGCGGGGCCGGTGTTGAGCCACTCTTCGATGCCCGGCTTGCGCGGGCGATCGCCCTGCACCGACTCGGTGCCGACCTCTTTGATCAGCCCCTCGAAGAAGAGCTTCGAGATGATGCCCAGCGCCGCGAGATCTTCGAAGTCCGAGTCGTCGACGACGCGCGACAACGTTCGGCGGCCATCGAACAGGCGCAGCAGCCCGTTCACCTCATCGGGGATCTCGGCCAGCCGGTCGGCGAGTTGCCCGTAGTCGAGCTCGAAGACGGTCTCCAGAGGAGGCAGCTGCTCGAGCATGCGGCCCCACTCGTCGAGGCGGCGCATGCCTTCCATCAACAGCCCCTGCGTCGACACCTCGATGCGCTCGCCGCGGTCGAGCGCCGCGAAGGACACCTCGAACTGGCCCTCGAAGGTGTTCAGCATTCGGTAGAAGGCGTTCTCACCGCGCAGGCGACCGAGCTCGGCGTCGACGACCCGACCGTCCCTGAAGAAGATGGTGCCCTGTCGTTCGCCCTGCAGCGAGATGACGCCGGTCTTGCGGCCGATCTCGAAGGTCTGCACGAGGTCGACGACGCCCATGTCCGACAGGTTTCCCGCGAAACCCGCGCGCTGCTCCTTCTTCTCGAAGCGTTCCTTCTCGACCTTGGTGAGGATCATCCTCACGCGGGTGACGACCTCTTTGATGTAGATCGGCTTGGTGAGGTAGTCCTCGGCGCCGGTCTCGAGGCCCTTCACCTTCGACTCGACCGATTTCTGGCTGGTGAGGAAGACGTAGGGAATGTGCTTCAGGCGCTCGTCGCTCTTGAGCACCCTGCAGAGCTCGAAGCCGTCCATCTCGGGCATGCGCGTCTCTGAGAGCACCAGATCCGGCGGGCTGATCTGAACCTTCTCGAGCGCGTCTTTGCCATGAATGGCGGTGGTGACCTGGAAGCCGGCCTTCTTCAGGCTGACTTCCATTACGCGAAGGCTCTTCGCGTCACCATCGACCAGGAGCAGGTGCTGCTTTGCCACGCGTTCCGTCCCTTTCGGCCACTCGTTCTAAAAGTCCCGGAATGTTTGGCCTTGCACGGGGGTGTGTCAACGTTTCCAATGACGATCATGCGTGCGGATCAGCGCCGTCATGAGCGCAAGAGCTTGAAGGTCCAGTTCCACGCCCGTGACGCGCAGGGGGTCGGCCAGCTGGTCTTCGAGAGCGCAGACCTTTCCCCTGGGGGTACCTTCCTCAAGAGTGAGCTGTTGCTCGAGCAGGGCGAGCTGCTCTTTCTCGAAGTGACCCTGTCGATGGGTCAGGTGATTCGGGCACAGGCGCGGGTGGCCTGGGTGCGCCGGTTTCCGCAGCCGCAGGAGCCCGCAGGCATGGGGGTCGAGTTCGTCGCGATGCCCGAGGCTGATCGGGAAGCGCTGCTGGCGTTCCTCGGCGCCTGACGCCGCCCCACGGGGTCCCACCTGGCGGAAGCTTCAGGTTCAGCCGAAGATGCCGCCTCCCTTCTTGCCGGCCTGTTCCTTTTCCTTCTTCCGGCGCATCTCGATGAGGCGCAGCTCCTGGCTGGCTTCGAGGTGGCGTGGGTTGATGCGCACGGCTTCGCGGAAGTGCTTCTCGGCGCGGTCCATGTCGCCCTCGACCCTGGCGATGACGCCGAGCTGGTAGTGCGCGCGATCGCAGGCCGGATCGATGATGAGCGCCTTCTGCATCATGGCCCGCGCAGCGGCCGCTTCGGCCTTTCGTGACGGGTCCATATAGATGGCCCACGCCTGGGCAGCGAGGGTCTGCCCGCCGCGATCGAGCGCGTGGGCCCGGGCAAAGTGATCTTCAGCTTGTTTGTAGTCGCGCTTCTTGAACCAGGCGTCGCCCATCTTGAAGAGGTCGGACGCCTGTTGCTGCGTCGCTGACGAAAGCCCCGGCGCGGGCAGTACGGGCGTTCGGGCTCTGAGCGCCGCCTGCGTCGCCTGGTACGCCGTACGCCGCGCGTCGTCGTAGAGGGTCTCATAGGCCTCTCGAATGCCCTCGAAGACGGCGCTCATCTTGCTCGCGAGCCCGCTCAGGGACGGCGGGAGTCGGTCTGGGTGAAAGGTTCGCGCCAGGCTCAGGAACGCCGCCTTGATCTGCTCGCGCGAGGCCTGAGGCGTGACCCCGAGGGTGGCGAAGTAGTCCTTCTTCTTCAGCTGCTCGTGGCGGGCCTCGATCTGCGCCGCGAGCTGGAGGTCTTGCGGGGTGGTGGTGGGAAGACCCGCGGACGACGCCTGGGGCCGCGCAGCAGCAGGGGCCGCAGCACGGGCCGCGGACCTGGTCGCCGATGGCGAAGGCATGACTCCCGACGGTGGCGAGGTGCTGCCCGAAGGAGCCGTCGCGCTGACCGAGCCGAGGCTTTCCATGGCGCGACGCAACAAGCGCTGTCGGCGCAAACGTGCGTCATCGGGCGAATCGGTTGGGTCCTCGAGGTCGGTGGACGGCGTGTCAGCGGGCCCGGCGATCTCGGCCTCGATGATGGGCTCGACGAGCAAATCGGCGCTCCCCGCAACTGGTTGACCGACGAGCGCCTCGAGGCTCGAGTCGACCCGACGCAGCGCCTCTTCGAACGACCCCACGGACCCGACAGAGGGTTGGCCAGTGCTGGCGGACTGAGCGCCGCCCCACAGGTTTGCCTCTTCGCCGGGCTGACTGCGACCGAACACCAGCGGGCGCGGCGCAGCGCTGCGCGGAGGCGCTGCGGTGGGCAGTCGATAGCTGGAGTCGGTCTTCTCTTCTGCGCGGCGCGTGAGGTTGAGCTCGATCGGGGTGGGCGCCTCGGGAGCAGGCGACACCGAGCGCTTCAACGCCTCGTTCATCTGTTTGAGCAGGTCTTGTTGTTGGCGGTGGCGAGCCGCCAGCTCGCGATCGGCCGGGTTGGTGCCGCCGACGGCGTCCTGCATGGACCTGGGCTCCACGGGGACGGGCCCGAGCACCGTCAGGGTCGCTCGGCGACGGTCAGCGGACTGACGAGCGAGGGCCTCGGCGTCGGCCTTGAGCTGGGCGAGGCGAGCCTGCTCGGCAGGGTCCAACGCGCCGGACGGAGTCGACCGGGCGACCCCCGCCTGTTCCGGGCGTACCCACTGCGTGACCTCGACCTGCCGGCGCTGCGCCTCGGCCTCGTCGGTCGCCTTGCGACGGCGCTGCGCTTCACGAACCTCGAGCTCGGCCTGTCGACGTGAGTCGGCCAGCCGGGCCTCGTCGGCTTTGCGGCGCTCGTCTTCCTCGAGGGCCTGGGCCTGGCGTGCGGCATCGGCGCGTCGGCGTGCGTCGGCGGAGCGTTGGGCCTCGGCGCGGGCGGCGGCGGCGACCCTGCCTTCCTCGGCCTCACGAGCTTCTTCTTCGGCGAGCAGGCGGTGCGCGTCGGCCGTTCGGGCCTCCTCGACCTCACGGGCTTCCTCCTCGGCGAGGAGTCGGCGCGCGGCGGCGGTTCGGGCTTCTTCCTGTGAGAGCACGCGCTGGGCTTCGTTGGTTCGCCGTTGCTCCGCTTCAGCTCGACGACGGCTCTCGAGGAGAGCGACCTCGGCGAGACGGGCTTGCTCCGCGGCCGCTCGCGCTTCTGCCGCAAGGCGTGTTTGCTCGGCGCGCCGAGCCTCTTCGACCAGGCGCAGTGCCTCGACCCGGCGGGCCTCCTCGTCGAGACGAGTTTGTTCGGCGAGTCGTGCTTGTTCGACTCGCGCTTCCTCAGCCAACCGCGCTTCTTCTGCCTGACGCGCCTCTTCAGCCAACCGTGCATCTTCGGCCTCAACCAGTCGCGCCTCTTCGGCCAGAAAAGCTTGCTGCGCCAGCCGCGCTTCTTCCGCCAGTCGTGCTTCTTCGGCCAGCCGCGCTTGTTCGGCGGCCACCCGTGCTTCCTCGGCCAGCCGTGCTTGTTCGGCGAGGCGTGCTTCTTCTGCCAGCCGCCCTTGTTCGGCAAGGCGTGCTTCTTCAGCCAGCCGCGCTGCTTCAGCCAATCGCGCTTCTTCGGCGAGGCGCCGTGCTTGTTCGGCCAGCCGTGCTTCTTCAGCCAGCCGTGCTTCTTCGGCAAGGCGCGCTTCTTCGGCCAGCCGTGCTTCTTCAGCCAACCGTGCTTCTTCAGCCAGTCGTGCTTCTTCGGCGAGGCCCGCTTCTTCGGCGAGGCGCGCTTCTTCGGCGAGGCGCGCTTCTTCGGCGAGGCGCGCTTCTTCGGCGAGGCGCGCTTCTTCGGCCAATCGCGCTTCTTCGGCCAATCGTGCTTCTTCGACCAGCCGCGCTT
>VYLD01000180.1_pt1 | contig 34736 bp, 34 predicted proteins | sample 5114401 | NCBI WGS metagenome assembly VYLD01 (sample SAMN12291783, study PRJNA351875) | freshwater metagenome | isolation source: freshwater lake | place: USA: Michigan, Gull Lake | collected 2013-08-08 | reverse complement strand
TCGTCTCGGCCCAGCGACGCGTGAGCGGGCTGACGGCCTCGTCGGGCCTGGTCTCCCAGACGGCGTGGGCCCAGGCCATGCCGGCGTCGCGGGGCCGCTGCACGCGCGCGTAGAGCTCGGCGAGGCGGGCCCAGCCCAGCTGGCGCTCGGTGGAGTCCGCGCGCGCCTCGAGCTCGAGGAAGCTCGTCTCTTCGCGCGTCACCAGGGCCTCGACCTCGCTTGGCGTGCGGGCCACCTCGACGGTCACACTGGCGGTGACGCGCGGCGCGTCGACCGCCTGCGAAGGCGTGGGCGCGCGCGGCTCTTGTCGACGAGGGCGGCCGCGCACCTTGCCATCTTCATCAGGGCCTGGAGGACCCGCGCGCGGGACCGGAGTGGCTGGCGCCGCCTCTTCGCTCGCGAGGAAGGGCTCGAAGTCGAACGTCGCCGAGCGCACCCAGGCCTCGAGCGTCTCGGCGGCCCCGTCGATGATGTACTCGACCCACTCGGTGAGCGGCCGGAAGGACCCCTCGGCGATCGACCAGCGCGCAAAGCCGTTCGCCGTCGGCTCGAGCCAGGTGACCAGGTCTGCGTCGGGCGCCAGCCAGGTGCGCAACCGGTCACGGCGCAGCGGCGGCTCGAGGGTGAGGCCCACCGGCGCGAAGAGGTTCTGCAGCTCGGCGACGCGCGCGTAGGCGATGCCGGGCAGGGCTCCGGTGTTCGACTCACGCCCCGGCCGGGCCCGCAACACCACCACCTCGCCGCTCACCGCGAAGAGCACGTTCTCGAGCTGCACCTCGGGCAGGCCCCGCACCAGCGCCTCGACCTGGGCTTTGGGGCTCTTGAGGTGCCCGTCGGGGCGCAGCACGTACAGGGTCGGCGCGTCGGGCCGCGCGGCCCGGGCCAGCGTCAAGGTGACGGGAATCTTCGGCAGGTTCGACTCGGCGTGACGTTCCTCGACGTTCGGCACGGCGTCGGCGGCCACCAGCTGATCGACGTCTGTCCAGGCGCCCTGGGGCACCCGCCACCACGCGCCCTCGGCGGTGATCAACACCAGCGCGGGCGCCTCGAGGTCCAGCGCGCCATCGAGGGGGTGCTGCGAGCCCACCTCGGTCCACACCCGGTCCTGACCGGCGGGCGTGGGCACGAAGGCCCGCAGCCCATCGAGGTGATCGAGCGCTCGAGAGAGCACGAACCACGGCGGCTCGACCACCTTCACCAGGGCCACCAGGCCCAACGCGCCGTCGAGGGCCCGCAGCTCTTGACGGTCGCAGCCCAGGCGCAGCAGCTCACCCGACAGCTCGAGCAGCGTGCGCTGACCCTGAACGGTGAAGAGCACCAGGGTGGGGTTCCCGGTCGGCTCGCCCACGCGGCGGGGCGGCAGCGCCTCGGCCCAGCACGACACCGCCCGCAGCGTCGAGGTGACCGTGCGCTCGAGCACCCCTGCGGCCAGCAGCGCCTTGCGGGCTCTTTGGGGCAACGGCTGGCTCGGCGCGATGAGCAGCTCGCCGTCGGTGCTGCGCGCCACCGACGCGGCGCGCCGCTGGACCTCGAGCGGCACCAGCCCCGATCGCAACGCGACCTGGAACGCCTCGTCGCCTGGGAAGACCAACACGTCCATCACCGCGCGACTGTAACGAATGCCACCTGCTGCCGCAGTGGTTGATCCACGGGGTTTCAGGTTGACTTGTGCACCTTCTCGCCCCTCACGGCAGCGACTGCAGGTACGTCACCAGCTGGGCGTTCTGGGTCGTCGCCAGCAGCACGTCCTTCGCGCGCAGATCTGCCTGGGACAGCCAGGTCGGCACGATGGGCGGCACGTCGAGCTTCGCGTCTCGCACCCGGCGCATCACGGTCTGCGCTTCGGCGTAGAACTGGTTCAACGCCAGCCGGTCTCCGATGGGCAGCCGGAACAACGAGGTCAGGTCCCGCTTGAGCGAGGCCAGGTCGTAGCTGAGGGTCGCCATCAGCCCTTGCTCGCCGCGGCTTCGCGTTGGGCCGGCGCCTGGCTCGGCTTCTCTTCCACCACCGCGCCCTGCCCCTGTCGCTCGATGGTGATGGTGCCCAGCTCATCGGGCGTCACCTTGCCGCCGGCCATCAGCGCCTCGACGATCTTCTTGTGGGCCTCTTCGTGCTCGGCGGGCAGCGCGTCAGAGTCGCTCTCGTACTTCACCCACACGTTCTTCTTCTTCGTCACCGGGTCGACTTCGAGTCTCAAGATCAGGGTGGCCATGAAGGGCTCTCTTCAACGGTCGGAGGGAACGGGATGTTTCTTCTCGACCGCCGGCAGCACCGACGCCAGCGCTTCTTTGTCGAGCACCTTCTTCTCGAGCAGCAGATCCCTCAACGTCGCCACCAGCACGCGGTGCTCATCGAGGATGCGGTTGGCCCGGGTGCGCTGCTCCTCGAGGATGTGCTTCACCGAGGCCTCCATCGCCGCGAGCGACGACTCCGAGATGGGCTCTTTTTCGCCGGTCTCGAACCGCCGCACGCCCACCGCGTCGCCGCCCATGCCGAACTCTTCCACCAGGGCCCGCGCGATGTCCGTGGCGCGATCGAGGTCAGACGCGCTGCCGATGGACAGGTCTTCCAGGAACAGCTGCTCGGCCTCACGGCCACCGAACAAGGTGCAGATCTGATCGAGCAGCTGCCCGCGGGTCACCACGTACCGGCTGGCCGGCTCGGAATAGCTGACGAACCCCAGCGCGCCCACCAGGTCAGACCGAATCGAGATGCGATCGATGGCCGGCGAGTTGGGGGTGAACAACGCCGCCACTGCGTGCCCCGCCTCGTGCGTGGCGATGACGCGCTCTTCGCGGGGCGTCAGGGTGGGCCGCTCGGTGAAGCTGTTGAGGGTCTTCTCGATCTCATCGGCCTCGGTGGGCCCGGTCTTCTTCTCGCGCAGCCGCGTGCGTGCCAGCGCCCGGCAGATGGCCTGCAGGTGGTCGCCCGAGTGCCTCGAGCCGGTGCCTTCGACGAAGTCGCCGGTCTTCTTGACCAGAAAGTCCATGCCCCGCGGCGAGAGCTGCAGCCCCAGCTTCTGGTCGTAGATGCCGATGATGGCGCGCCGGTCTTCGGCGTTTGGAAACGGAATGTGCAGGTGGAACTCGAACCTCCCCGGCCGCAGCAGCGCGGGGTCCAGCGACTCGACGAAGTTGGTGGTGCCGACCACGAAGACCAGCTCGTCCTTGCGGAAGCCGTCCATCTCGGTGAGCAGCTGGTTCACCATCGAGTGCTCGACGCCCGAGCCCTGGTACGTGCCGCGCGCGGTGGCGAACGAGTCGAGCTCGTCGAACACGATGATGGCCGGCGCCGCCTGGCGCGCGCGGGTGAAGACCTGCCGAAGGTTCTCTTCCGACTCGCCCACCCACTTCGACTTCAGCTCGGGCCCGCTGACGATGGTGACGGCGGCGCCCAGCGTGGTGGCCATGGCCTTGGCGAACAGCGTCTTGCCGGTCCCCGGAGGCCCCCAGAAGATCATGCCGCGGGGAATCAGCCCCTCGATGGCCTTCATCTGCGCTTCGTCGCCGCTCGAGTCCTTCAGGGCCAACACGTCGACGATCTCTTTTTTGAGGCGCTCCTTCACCTTGGCGTAGCCACCGATGTCCTTGTCGAGGTCGACGTCGGGCAGGGTCAGCTGGCCGACCAGGGTGGCCTGGCGCAGCTGGCGCTCGGCGGGACGCGGGTCGCTCGGGTAGTCCTCCCCGCTGACCGTCGACAGCAACCGGCGCAGGCGCACCGCGTTCACGCCCGAGACGTGTTTGTAGAGCTGGTACGGCTTGAGGGCGCGCGCGTTCGACAGCTTGCGGCTCTCGCGCTGGGTGATGAGGTGCGCCAGCCGCTCGCGCGGAACTCCGAGCAGCGTCTCTCGGCGGGGGAACAGGTTCTCGATGGTCTTCGGCAGCGGAAACGACGGGTCCTTGAAGCCCAGGAAGACCAGCTCGGGGTTCTCGTACAACAGCGGAATCACCTCGCGCGCTTCGCTGGTCAGCCCGCCCACCGAGGTGGTGAGCAGATCGAGGTGCGGCAACACCAGCACGCGCTCGCTCACCGCGCCCCGCACCGCCTCGCGCAGATAGAAGACGATGGTGCCGACCAGGCCCATGCCGGGCTGCAGCGCCGGCAGCTCGGGAATGGGCCGCCCATCGAGGTACAAGAAGCTGCGCCCCTCTTTTTTCAGCCGATCGCGCACGGCCTTGTAGAGGTACGGCGTCAGCTCTTTTTCGCCCTCGATGAGCGTGGGCAAGCCGCGCCGCAGGGCATCGGTGACGCGGGTGATCTCGGCCGGGTACGCCGCTTCGACCGACGAGAACGCGTTCAGCTCGACGGGCAACTGTTCTTCAGGGGTGAGAATGCTCACTTACACGCGCACCTTGATGGTGAGGCCGCCGTTGGCGTCCTCGTGGATCTCTTCGACCTGCCCCAGCTCGGCCGCGCGCGTCTTCAGCGCGGTCGCCGTCACCCGGTTGACCACCCCGTCGAGCTCGCCCTTCAGGTCCCGCAGGGTGCCTTCCAGCTCGGCGGTGACCTTCCTTCGCAGCGCCTCTTCTTCGGTCTTCGCCTCGCGCTTGAGCGCCTCTTGCGCCACCCGTCGCAGCGCGACTTCCCGCTCGTCCTTCACGCCCTGGTCGACCACCGCCGAGCGCTCGGTCTCGAGCTTCACGTCGGCGTGGCCCTGAGCCGTGGCGGTGACCTGGCCGGTCTCGAGGTTCACCTCGACCTCGACGCCGTTCTGCTCTTTGCGGGTGGCGAGGGCGCCGTCGCGCGTGAAGCCCTTCCGGGCCAGTTCGAGGGCCAGCAGCTCGCGCATGCGCTCTTTCTGCAGAATCGGCAGCAGCTCGAGGGTCGAGGTGACGCCGTCTTCGACCTGCACATGGTGGGACAACGACTCTTTGATCGAGATTCGGTAGGCGCGGCTCATGGTGGGTAGCGCAGCACACCTCACCGGCACCCGTCACGCCTGCAAGCCAATCGTGCCCGCCCAAAAGCGGTCGAGCGTTGATTGCGCTTTCGCGGCAAAGCAGTCATCGATGCGCCCGTGCTCTTCGCGACGCTGGCTGCTGTGGTGATGGCTGCGCCCCCTGCGCAGGGCAAGACGCTGAAGGTCCCGAAGCCCGCCACCTTCGGCGCGACCTCGGCTGAAGCCGACGCCGTGCAGGCCGCCGTGAAGCTCGAGCTCGAGGCCGAAGGGTACACCACCGTGACCGCCGACGACGCGAAGGGCTTTACGGCCATCATCTCGGGCAGCGTCACCAGGCTGGGCGCAGGCTACGTGGTGAACCTGGCCATCATTCGGCAGGCCGACCACCAGGTGCTCGCGAGCGTGCGCGAAGAGGCCAGGTCTTCAGCAGACCTGCCACGGGCGAGCATCGCCATCGCCAGGCAGCTCACCGCGAGCCTGCGTCTGGCGGCGGGCGAGCGGGCGAAGGTGCTGCTGAAGGCCACCGATCGCAGCGCACCACCCCGCGCCATGCGGTGAAGACCTGAGTCGGAGATGACCGGGAGAAAGCGGCTTGTGACGCGCTCGGCAATCCGCTTACGCTTCAGTTTGCCAGCCACAGCGGAAGACTCAAAGCAGTGGCACCTGGGGGAGCCCGCACATGACGACGTTCGCGACGGCCAGTATCGCGCAAGGTGGACCCGAGGTCGCTGAGGCACTCCAGGCGCAGCTGCGGGCCCAGCTCAAAGACGCGCAGCCGGCGTTCACGATGGTGTTCGCTTCACCCCGTCACCCGCTGCAGACGTTGCTGCCGCGTTTTTGCGCCGCCTGGCCAGGGTTGACGCTCGGCGTCTCGTCTTCGGGCGAGTTCACCGAGAGCGGCGATTTGAAGGGCTCTGTCACGGCGGTGGCGGTGGCGGGCGAGTTCAAGGCCTTCGCGGGGGTCGGTCGTGGCCTCAAGACGAACCCCGAGCAGGCGGTGGCCGAGGCGCTGGCGCAGCTGCCCCAGACCACGAAAGGCCTCCCGCATCGGACCGTCATCATGCTGGTTCGACCCGCTGGCCGGGCGCAGCGACGAGACCGTGGCTGCCGCCTCGAAGCTGCTGGGCCCCGGCGCCAGGCTGGTGGGTGGCGCGGCCGGTGACGACCTCGAGATGAAGGCCACGTGGGTGGGGGCGAACGACCAGGTCGCGACGGACGCGGTGGTGCTGGCGGCGCTGTTCTCAGCCCGGCCGTTGGGCATCGGGGTTCATCATGGGCACAGCCCGCTGTCGCGGCCGCTCAAGGTCACCAGAGCCGAGGGCAACACCGTCGCTGAAATCGACGGCCAGCCCGCCTGGGACGTCTGGCGGGAACAGACGCGCGAACACGCCCTCTCCAGCGGCATCGACCCCGACGCCCTGCAGGCGGCTGACGTCGGTGCTTTTTTGCTGCGGTACGAAGCGGGCATCGCGGTCGGCACTGAACTCCAGATTCGAGCGCCCCTGTCCCTCGGCCCCAACGGGTCGATCAACTTCGCCTGCGGTATTCCCCAGGGGTCGCTGGTGCGCATCACCGAGAGCACCGCGCCCCGGCAGATCTCGAGCGCCCGCGCCGCAGCGCGGCTGGCGCGGGGCGGGTTGCCAACGAAGTACGCGGGCGCGATCGTCTTCGATTGCATCTGCCGCAACCTCATTCTCGGGTCGCAGTTCGCGACCGCCGTTCGGGGAATCTCGGAAGAGCTCGGCGGTGCGCCGCTCGCGGGCTTCGAGACGTACGGCGAGATCGCCCTCGACGTCGGCGACAAGTCTGGCTTTCACAACACCACCACCGTGGTGTTGAGCTTCCCCGCGTAGACCGCACGACGGGAGCTAACCTGTTCGGCGCTCGAGACCCTATCGCGCTGCGCCGTGGGTCGAGCCGGCGAGTGATTGCGGCATCGGAAACCGAACGGCGTGTCTGCGGAAGTTGAGCGCCACGCCCAGCAACGCGTCGGTCACCACGAAGCAGATGGGCAGCTCGGGCTCGGCGTCGGTCACCACCTGAGCCTTGAACCCCCGGGCCCGCAGAAACGTCGCCGCGGCCTCAGCGCTCTGCAGCGGGTCCTTCACCACCACGCCCAGGCTGCCCGCGGTTCCACCCAGCTTCTCGCGCACCCATGGCTCAGGGCAGGTGATGAGGGTGAAGCCGTCCCACAAGATGGCGCGGCGCACGCCGGGCGTGTCACCACGAAACCGCTGCGTCAGCCCGTGCTGGGCGAGCAGCGCCACGACGGCGTCCTGGGCCGCGTGAGAGGGCGTCGCGAAGATGCGCGACCCCAGGTCGGGAATCGGCAAGAGGTTCTTCCCCGCGAGCGCGAACAACGCCCACACCAGCACCACCCCCAGCGGAACGAGCACCCACAGCGGAATGAACATGCCTTGTGCCTCCTCAGGTCGACAGGGCCTCGAGCTCGGCCACCACCTGCTCGGCGGCGCGAAACCCCGCTGGGCCAAGCCTTTCCCAGTCTTTGACCATCGCCTGCGCCGCCTCGTAGCCGTCGTCGATGAAGCGGGTGCCGCGGTTGCGCTGGTCCCACTGCTCGAGGCGCTGCACGACGCGGAACAGGGCGCCGGCCTGGTGCCGCGCCTCTGAGCGCTCCCGCAGCGACGCCTCGGGGTCGAGCATCACCAGGTCTTTCGCGGTGCCGCCGAGCTTGAGCCACGCTGACGCGGCGTCGATGAAGAAGCGCGCCAGGTGGCGCGCCTGGGTCTGCTCGAGCAGGTCGAGGAAGCTGCTCGCCACCAGCGCCTGCGCCCGCCCCACCCTCGCCAGCACCTGGGGCTGCGCGAGCTGAACCTTCTGGCGTTCGGCGTCGAGCCAGGCGTCGCCCAGCAGGTCGAGCAGCCCCTGGACGAAGGGCAGGTGCGCCACCGTGAGCGGCGTCACGGTCAAGGGCGCCACCTTCGCGAGCGAGCCCGCGTGCACCAGCTGCGCGAGCGCCACCGCGCGCAGCACGGGCTGCTGCATCAACGCTGCCTCTGCCGCCGTGCCGCGGGCCCGCTGGAGCAACAACACCACCAGCACCTCTTCGGCCAGCGTGAGGCTTCCGGTGAGGTCCAACCTGGCGACCTCGGGCTCGGCCAGCGGCGTGCGCAGCACCCACTGCAACAGGCGAAGGGTGTTGGCGGTGAAGCCCAGCGGCGGCAGCGCTCTGGCCCACAGGCGCCCGGCGACCTCATTGGTCCACCCGCCGCAGGTGAGCAGCGCGAGCGCCAGCCCTCGGGCCAGCGTGTCCTCGAGCAGCGCGGCCGAGGTGGGCCCGAGCTTCTGGGGCACCGCGCAGGCAAAGAGCAACAGCCGGGTGACCTCGGCAGGCGGCGCCGCGCCGACCAGACATCGGGCCAGCGAGACCAGGTTGGCCTCGGCGTGCGTGATGCGCGCCAGGCTCATTCTGCGGCACCATCGAGCAGCCGGCGCACCACGTCAGCCGGCGCCGGCCAGCCGTTCACCGTCAGCTGACCGTCTTGCCAGCGCAGCTCGACGGTGTTCGAGGTCGAGAAGCGCGGGTCTTCGGGGCGGTAGGCGTCGGTCAAGAAGTGCATTCGCTGGTTGGTCGAGCCCAGCCAGCGTCGCCTCGTCTCGGGGGCCGACGCGTCATATCTGCCGTCGACCAGCAGGTCGGTGTGGTCCAGCAGCGCCTGCACGCCCGCGCGCCCGGCGCCTGCCTGCGCGCGGAGTTCGGCCAGGGTGTACCCGCTGTAGACCATCACCGTCTTCCCTCCGCCTTTCACCAGGCGCGCGAGGGTGGCGACGTCTTCGGCCTGCTCGAAGGGCTCTCCGCCCAGCATCGACAGCCCCTCGACCGTGGGCGCCGCGAGCACCTGGTTGGCCAGGACCCTGGGGTCGACCAGCGAGCCGCCGCGGCCGTGGGCGAACATCTCGGGGTTGCAGCAGCCGATGCAGCGAATGGTGCACCCCTGCACCCACACCGCGAACCGAACTCCCGGGCCTTCGGCTTCGGTGTCGTTGATCTGCTGAGCCACGCGCAACACGCCGTGACTCTAATCGCCGACCGTCGGCCCGAACACGCCGTTCGTCTGGTGCGCAGGCGCGGTTCGGCGAGCGTCGGCACCTGAGCGGTCATGAACGAGCCCGTCTTCTTCGCCAGCGCCTTCGAAGGCCTGTACCTGCGTGGCCTCGATGGCCTGCTGACCCCTTCCATCGTCGGTGGGCTGAAGGCCCGAGGCCTCGACCTGGGCCACCCCCTGCAGGCCGCCTACCCCTTCACCGTGTGGAGCGACTGCATGTTCTTCACCGCGAAGGCGGTCTGGCCCCACCTGCCCGAAGCCGAGGGCGTCGAGGAATTGGGGGCCGCCTTCATGCGGGGCTTCACCGGCACCCTCATCGGCAGCGCGGTGACGCAGATGGCGAAGCTGGTGGGCGTCGAGCGCACCCTGCGCCGCATGCACCGCAACAGCCGCACCACCAACAACATGTTCGTCTCGACCGCCGAGACCCTGGGTCCGGGGCACCTGGTGCTCGAGACGGTCCTCGAGCCCGGCTTCGTCGGCCGCGTGCCCGCCACCACCTCCAGCGGGGCCCGGTTTCAGGGCGGTATCGTGCTGGGCATCTTCCAGGCGCTCGAGCGACCCGCGCCGCGCCTTCAGCTGAGCCTGGTCGACGCGTCAGCCCAACACACCACCATCGACGTGCAGTGGTGGGACGCCGACCGGGTGGGCTTCTCGCTGTGAGTGAGAAGGCCCCACCCTGCCGGGGCGCGCCTGTGAGCAGGGTCAGCTTCGAGCCGTAACGCCTGCGCCTGGCAGGGTGTTGGTTTGATTCAACATGAACGATGATGGATGGTGCCACCATGCCTTCCCGCCCTGTCCAGATCTCGATCGACGTCGACCTGCTCGAGCGTGTGGACCGCGACGAGGAGACCCGGACCGCTGGGCGCTCGGGTCTCATTCGACGCGCGCTCGAGCACTACCTCGAGGCCAAGCGCCGGCGCGGGGTCGATGCGCGGCTCCGGCAGGCCTACGGCGAGGTCCCCCTCGAGCGCGAAGTGCTCGACCTGATGACCGCTCAGGCCTGGCCGGAGGAGAAGTGAAGCAGGTTCGCCGCGGGGAGATCTGGCTGCTCGACCGGCCGCGCCCGAACAAGCGACGCCCGGTGGTGGTGCTGACCCGAGACGTGCTGGTGGGCCTGCTCGACACGGTCACGGTCTGCGCGGTGACCTCGACGCGGCGGGGCGCCCCCACCGAGGTTCCGCTGGGCGTCGAGCACGGCCTCAAGGGACCTTCCTGCGCGAACGCCGTGAACCTCTTCACGGTGCGGCAGGCCGAGCTGCGCACGTTCGTCGGGTCGCTGCGGCCGGCCGAGCTCGAGGCGCTGTGTGACGCGACCGCCGTCGCGCTCGGGTGCGACTGACGTCACCGGCGCAGGGTACGGCGAGTCACCCCACGCCCGCTCGCGCACCTCGAGAAGAGCCTGCTGGCGCCAGCAGAAGAGCGTCTGCTTCACTGACGCGAGTACACGGCCCCGTTCATGACCATCAGGGAGTCGCCGGTCATGCCGACCGTGGAGATCCACTGGGGCATGTCTCCTGGCCGAAGCTCGAGCAGGTAGCCCTCGAGGCGCCACGCCCCCGGCCCGAACGCGCCATTGGCGCTGAAGACGTAGCGGGAGCCCGCGGCCGCCTGCCACGTCCCGACCAGCTGCTCCGAGGTGGGAGGCGTCAGCGGCGAATAGCGAGCCTTACCGACCTTGAAGAAGGGGCCGTCGTCATCCGTGCCGGACTCGAACGAATCGCTCGACGTGAAGCCGTCGCTGCGCCGGGTGAACGTGCCCGCTGAGATGTCGCAGGTGCCCACGCCCGTGGCGCCGCGTTGCGCCCCTGGCCCTCGAGGTCGACGAGCAGGCCTGCGCCGGGCCGCGGCCTGGTCGCGCAGGTGCCGTCGGCCAGAAAGACCATCACCTCGGCCTTGCCCTTGTCGAAGGAGTCCAGCTGCTACCGCCACCACAAGCCCTGGGGCTGCCCGTCCACCAACTCCGCGTCAGGAATCTGCACCCCTCGTCCACTGGGGAGAAAACCAGGCGAGCCCGGGAAGAGGTCGGGGGTCTCACCTCGCGGGAGCGCTTGAACGTCGCTCGCCTGCAGGCTGTCGCCGCTCGAGCCCGCGGCGACGAGGACGACGAGCGACAACCCTGAGCACACGGCGCAACTGGCGCCAGCGGCCATCAGAATCCAGAACAGCGCGCTCTTGCCTTTCCACATGACTTTCGCCCTCCGGTCGGAGTTCACGAGGTACCACCTCACGCCTGTCGGTGCGCTGGCGCAGCGGCAACCCAAAGGGACTGGAGTCGGGAGCTCGGTGTCTTGCTCAATCCCCTCGGTGAGGTTCCGTGGAAGGCCGTCGATGCCGGGCAACTCCGCTGGCCTGCTCGGTTCGAAACCGACGGACGCTGAGTGGCGCGCGCAGGGCGACTTCCGGCGGAGGGTGCGTGGGGTCCTCTGCGGCTGGCCTGAACAGGCTCGTTGCCCTATAGCGCGAGCACACCCGAGGCCTTCTCCATCAACGCCAGGCGGCGCCGGGTGACGGGGCTGGTGCCGTCGATGAGGCTGCGCGTCTCTTCCAGCACCCGCTCGAGGCCGAACAGCTGCACTGACGAGTCTTCCGTCACAGTGCCTCCCGACACCGGCGGCAGCCAGGCCACCATCGCGTCCGTTCCTCCGCGCAGCAGGGCGGACACCGCCGCGAAGCCCAGGCGGCCCGCCACCGCGCGGTCCTGGTAGCTGGGGTTGCCGCCTCGCACCACGTGCCCCAGCACCGTCGCGCGGATCTCGACCGCCGGCAGCTCGGGGCGCATCAGCTCTTCGGTGGCGCGCACCAGCGTGGTGCAGGGCACCTGCACCCCTTCGGACTTGATGACCAGGATGCGGCGCTTGCCCCGCGCGTAGCCGGTGCGAATCACGGTGGCGATGGCCTCGACGAGCTGCACCTCGCTCTTGCCCTCTTCCCGAATCAGCACCGCGTCGGCGGCCACCGCGACCGCGCTGGCCATGGCCAGGTACCCGCAGTCACGCCCCATCACCTCGACCACGAAGGCCCGGCGGTGCGCCCGCGCGGTGTCCGAGATGCTGTCACAGGCATGCACGATGGTGTTCAGCGCCGTGTCGACCCCCAGCGCAGTGGCTGTACAGCCAATATCATTGTCAATGGACCCTGGAATGCCAATGATTGGCAAACCAGACTCGACCGCCAGAAAATGCGCACCGGTGAGCGAGCCATTGCCGCCAATGACAATCAGCCCCTCGAGCCCGCGCTGCCGCAGCTGCTGCGTAGCCTGCTCGCGCCCCTTCAGTTCCCGGAAGCGCGCGCTGCGGGCCGAGCCAATCAAGGTGCCGCCCTGGTTGCCGGCCGCGTCGACCTCGACGTCCACCGCCACCTGCCCGTCAGCCAGCACCTTCGTCAGCTCGCGAAAGTGCCCGTCCATCAACCCGTCGTAGCCCTCGAGGGCTCCGAACACCTGCACCCCCTTCGACGCCCCCAGCTTGGTCACGGCGCGAATGGCGGCGTTCATGCCGGGGGAATCGCCCCCCGAGGTGAGCACGGCGATCTTCTTCATGCCCCGCAGTGTGTGCGGCAACGCCGCGCCTGCAAAGCGTCTCGTTCAGGCCCCGACGGGGTGCTCGCTGACACGCCGCAGCACCTCGTCGACGCCCTGCCCGCGCAGCACCGCGTGGCGCAGCGAGAACAACCACTCGGCGTGCGCCCGCGTCGCTTCGGACTCGACCTGCCAGGTCACGAAGTCGCGGCTCCACGGGAAGGCGTGCGCCAGGCCCCGCTTCACCAACGCGTCACGCACGAGGCGGCCCACCGCGACGTGCGCATCGCCGTCGAGGTGCAGATGCCCCAGCTCGTGCTCACCGACGTAGAAGTCGGCGCCGTCGACGCGGGTCTCGTCGCCCAGCTGCCAGTGCGTGCGCGCCTGAACCTGTGGCCAGCCTGTGAGCACCTCGGCGAGGGCCTGCGCGGCCTTCGGCGTCAGTCTGGGCGGCGGTTGAAATCGACCCTTGTCAGCGAGCTTCATGCGCCCACGAGTAAAGCCCCAGCCTCGCAGCCGCCCGACAACGTCGCCGCACCCGTTGGCGCCCCCTGGTTGCTCGACGACGACGGGGACCGGGTGGTGGGTCAGCGCGGCGCGACCGGCGATTCGGTCTCACACACGGTGCAGGTGCCATCAGGGCGAAGCAGGGCCGGCGGGCAGGGGACCTTCTCACCGGGGCGAACACCGGCGCAGCTGTCACACCACAGCTGCGGCCGGTAGAACTTGCCGATGTTCAACGCGGCAACGTGGTTCATCGCGTGCAGCGTCTCGAAGGTCTGACCGCATTTGTCGCAAGGGTCGCTCATGGAGTCCTCCCGGTCGTCGCTAGCTAGTCTCCTGCGTGCGCGTTGTCCAACGATGGACCCAGGTCAAGCCGTCAACAGCTCTCCCGCCATCGCCCATGACAGCTCGCGGCCGTCGACGTCGAGCATCACCTCGGGGTCCTGGTGGTCCTTCACCCGGCCGCGGTCGTCGACCAGCGCCACCACTGCCGCGCCGAAGAGCTCGGTGGTCGTCGAGCCCTGCACCGGCCACGCAGCGAGGCCCACGTTCGCCGGAACGCCGTGTTCCCCCAGGTGCTCACGAACGGCCTCCACCACCCCGAAGCCCGCCACCACGCTCACCGCCGGGCTGACGACGGCGAACAGGTCGGTCGACACCAGGTGCAGCGTCGCGCCGGGCGGCAGCTGACGCTCGAGGACCTCCAGCGCGCCTTTTGGAAAGAGGGGCACCGGCACGCCAGGCTCGACCAGCAGCAGCACGCCGCGGTCTACCAGGTCCACCGCCTCTGCGAGCGCCACGTCCACCCGCGCGCGCGCGTCGACCGACCTCGTCACCTCGCTGAGCATGGTCCCGCCTCCCGCTCGGGGCATCGACACGCGGTGGCCTTCGGTTCAACCGACGGCTTCCCTCGACGCAGCCCGCCACACCAGAGGCCCCATCAGCCTTGTCCCCGGAGACCCAGCTGCGCTTGAAGCCCCTCATGCAACGGCTTCGTCACAACGCCCTCGTCTTCGCAGTGTTTCTGGCAGCTTGTCCGAAGCCAGGCAGGGGCGGAGGCGTGAGCGCGTCACGCCGCTGCGAGTTCGATTGGAAGGGCAGCGGCCTCTTTTCCCTCGAGGGCGAAGGCGCCTCGGCCAAACGAATCGACTCGGCCGCGATGTTCATCGGGGGCACGGGCGCTCAGGCGCGGGTCGGCGCGATGTGCTGCTGCGCAATGACCTGGTGCGCGTGGCCATCGAGCAGCCGGGGCGCTCGGTGGGCCCGCTGCTCTCGGGTGGAGGCCTCATCGACGCAGACCTGGTGCGCCCCGAAGGCCAGGGCGGCCGCGACGTCTTCGGGCGCATGGGCCTGTTCTACGCGCTGGGGCGGCTCTCGAGCGTCACCGAGGTCGAGGTGCTCGCCGATGGCAGCCAGGGCGGGCCTGCGGTGGTGGCCTCCACGGGGAAGGACGTGGCTCATGACCTGCTCAACCTGAAGTCCCTGCTCGGCCGCGTCGCCGGACTGCCGCTCGAGCTGGCCGTGGACCCCTCGGTGCCGCTCGACGTGCGCGCCACCACCTACCACGTGCTGTCCCCCAGCGAGGCGCGGGTGCGGGTGCTCACCGCGTTCTGCAACGACTCGGACCAGACGGTGAAGCTGCCGCTCATCGAGCTGCTCGATGTGGGCGCCTTCGAGCTCTTCAACCCCGGCGGCTGCGCCAACGGCCTGGGCACCAGCAAGCTCGACGACAGCGACTGCGTGGCCGACAGGTCCCGCTGGGTGGGCACGCAGGGCGATGGCGTGGCCTACGGGGTTCGCAGCCAGTCGCTGACTGACGTCAAGAAGCCCGTCAAGGCCAACGCCGTCATCGGGTACGGCGGGGTGGTGGGCTCGTTCATCGAAGGCGAGAACCTGCAGGGCCTGCTGTCGTGGTTCGACCCGGCTGCCACTTCGCGCCCGGGCACCTTCAACGTGCTGGCGAAGACCCAGCGCGCCTACCTGCGCGACTTCATCATCGCGAAGGACCTGGCAGGCGTGGGCGACGTCATCGCGGCCGCCGATGGGCAGGTCACCGGCACCGTCGAGCTCACCGTGCTGCCCGGCGGGCAACCGTCTGCCGAGGGCGCGCGGGTGAGCGTCATCGATGCCTCCAACGTGATGGCGACACTCATCGTCGCTGACGGCGACGGCCGGGGCCGGGCCACGCTGCCTCCGGGTGACTACCGCGCCAGCGCCACCCGGGCCGGCTTGACCATCGGCCAGAGCGTGCCCTTCACCGTCACCGCGACCCAGACCACGCAGGCCACGCTCACCCTCGGAGAAGGCCGGGCCCTGTCGGTGACGGTCAAGGACCTCGCGAACCAGCCCAGCCCCGCGAAGGTCACCGCCTTCTGCGCCAACGGCCCCTGCCCGCTCACCGCGGCGTCCTACGCGCGGCACCTGCTGGTCGACCCGCCACCCATGCGCGCGGCGGCCATCGGCGCCGTCCCGCTCACGGGTCAGCTCACCCTCTCCCTGCCGCCCGGAGAATACGACGTCGTCGTCTCGCGGGGCCCCGAGTACAGCACCTGGCCCGACACCTGGCCGATGCGCGGCGCCCGCGTCGACCTGCGCACCCAGGATGCCTCGGTCACCGCCAGCCTGGGCAAGGTGGTCGACTCCTCGGGGTGGTCTTCAGCCGACCTGCACGTGCACGGCGTCAACAGCACCGACAGCGCGGTGCTCAACGAGGTGCGCGTGGCCACCTTCATCGCCGAAGGCGTCGACGTGCTGCTCTCGACGGACCACGAGGTCATCACCGACTTCGCGCCCGTGGTGCGCGCGCTCAACGCCGAGCACCTCATCGCCACCATGGTAGGCGAGGAGGTCACCAGCTTCGACCACGGCCACTTCAACGCCTTCCCGCTCGTGCAAGACGCCTCGCAGCCCAACGGCGGCGCCTTCGACCACGCCGGCGGAGAAGACGGCCCCACGTTGCGAATGCCTCAGGTCTTCGCGGGCCTGAAGGCTGCACACCCGGGCTCGGTGGTGCAGCTCAACCACCCTCGCGGGGGCAGCGGCGTGCTGACGCAGCTGAGAGTCGACACCGCGAGCCTCGCGACGCACGCTGCTCCCACCGAGTTCGGCATGGTCCCTTCGCCCGACGCCACGGCCGACGACACGCGGCTGCTCGGCGATGGCTTCGACGCGGTGGAGTCAGCCAACGGCACCTCGCCCAGCTTCGCGGTGCTGAACGACTGGATGACGTTTCTCTCGCGAGGCACGGTGCGCACCGCCACCGGCGTGTCTGACACCCACCAGCGCCTCAGCGACTCCCCGGGCTATTCACGCACCTACGCGAAGGTGGCCAACGAGACGCCGCAGGGCTTCTCACCCGCCGCCTTCGCCGAGGCGATTCGAACCCAGCAGGCCTTCATCACCAACGGGCCCTTCCTCAACGTCACCGCGCAGAAGCTCGACGCCAGCTCGCAGCCAGTCGGCCCCCAGGTGGGCATCGGCCAGACGCTCTCGGTGTCGGCCAACGACGCGGTCAGGCTCACCGTCGACGTGCAGGGCCCCGAGTGGATGCAGCTCGACCGCCTCGAGGTCTTCAGCCACGCGCCCGGCCGCGAGGCCACCAATGGTCAGTCGAACGGCACCTGGCCCGACGCGCGCACGCTGGAGCGGAAGGTGCTCTCACCAGCGTCGCTCAAGGTCGAGCCGGTGCCGGGCACCGCCCTGCGACGCCTGCACGTGACCGAGACGGTGGTGGTGCGGCCGGCGAGGGACAGTTGGTACGTGGTGATGGTGCGCGGCACCGGCGGCCTGACCATGCGCCCACTGCACGGCGACAGGCCCTGGGCCCTGGCCAACGCCGTGCTCATCGACGCCGATGGGTCGGGCCGATACGACGACTTTCCCTTGAAGCCCGGTCAGCCGCTGAAGGTCGCTGCGCAGCCCCAACGGCCCCGGGTGCCGACAGCCGACGAGCTCGCCCGCGCCATCGTGAAGCTGCTCGAGCATCGCCACGAGTGAGGCGACGCGCGCGCCTGGCCGCCGCTCATCGAGCCGTACCAACCCGTCGAAGAACCCCACCGAGCCCGGTCGACGAGCGCTGGTGCCGTGCCGGCGCACCCCCCGCAAGAAGCAGCCTACGGCGAGCCGAACCGCTGGTTCGCGAGGGAAGCCCTGGCCTGTGCGCGGCTCCTCTGCGGAGAGGTGGATCAAGCCGTCGCCGATCTTCGCGCGCTGGCGGAGGAGTGGCCCGAGTGGCTGGCGGCGACGCGTCGTCGATGGCACTGGCCGACCTCGCCGACACTTCCCCCGACGAGGCGCGGTTCGAGCTCTCGGAACGGGCACTCAAGACGACGCAGGCGCTCGGTCTGAGTCCTTGAGTCCGGGACCACTCGGGAATCGCGCGCAGACCGAAATCGACGTCGGAGATTCGCAGGCCGGTGACGAGGGCGCCGCGGTCGATGCGCTCAGTAGATCATCAACTTGGCGGCGCGGACGAAGCAGGCACGCGTCTCGTTGGCTCCGTCGACCGCGACATCGATCAGGCCCGAGTCCGCACGGCCCAGCTCGAGGCGCCTCCAGAACCCGTCTGGGCCGGCCCACACCGATTCGAGCTCGTCGCCATGGTTCACGACGAGGCGCGGAAGCCCTGCCGAATCCGCCGCGATGGCGTGCTGGGTGGTGGAGAACGTCTCGACGAGTGACTGGCGAACGGAGCTGCTCGAAAGCGACGCGGCGAGCGCGATGTCGTGCACGCCGACGCCGCTGAGCAGGTACGCGCGAGTGCTGCTCGCCGCCCACAGGGACGCACGGCCCCCACCCGTCGAAGGCAATGTCACCACGCTGGTGGCGGCGGGTGTCCAGCCGATGAGGAAGTTGCGACTGTTGCCGCTGATGCTGTCGGTGCCGACGATGGGGAAGAGCAGCCGCGAGCCCTCGAAGGTGAGGTCGCCCGTGATGGTCTGGCTGCTGCTCGCGGAGACGGGCGAGGGCGCGGTGACGACGGCGCGAGTCCAGGACGAGGCGCCGTTGCGAACGGCCACGACGACCCGGTTGCAGCCGAACCCACCGCATGCGACAGGGCGTGCCCCATAGGCGATGGAGGGAGCGCTCGCGGCGCCCAGCGTGAGGCTGGGCCCGTTGGAGCTGAACGGCTCGGTGGGCGAGTCGACGCGCTCCCGGAGCCAGGACCCGCCCGACTTCGTGGCGTAGATGACCTGGTTGTCACGCACGTAGACCAGGTGCGGCGTGCCGTTCGCCTCGACCTGCAGCTGCACCAGCTGGTCGATGATGCCGCCGGTGTTGAAGCCCATCGCGTCCACCACCTCGGCTTGCACCGTTCCGTTGCTGAACTCGCCGAAGTGCACGGCCGGGTGAATTCGGCTCGTCCATGCGACGAAGAGCCGGTTGCCCGTAGCCCACAGCCCACACGCGCCGCCAACGTCATCCCCCGTCGGCAGGGCCACCACGGGGACCCGAATGAAAGGGGTGATGGTGACGGTCAGGGACGCGGTGGCCGTCCCTCCGCGGTCGTCAGTGACGGTGACGATCACGGTGAAGGTGCCAGCCGACGCGTACGCACGGCTCGCCGTCGCGACAGCGCCACTCACCGCCGGCGATCCGTCGCCGAAGTCGAACCGGTAGGAGGTGATCGTTCCATCGGCGTCGGACGAGCTGCTGGCGTCGAACGTCAGCGTCTGGGTTGCCTGGCCCGACGAGGGGCCGGCGAGCCGCGCGATCGGCGGGACGTTCATCGTCGTCATCATCACCGTCAGCGTGACGCTCGCGCTGGCCGTGCGCCCACCGGAGTCGGTCGCGGTGAGGCTAATCGTGTGCGCGCCAGCCGAGAGGCCCGCAGTCGAGAACGGGCTCCCGGTGCCGAGGGCGCCATCGCGGCTCGAACTCCAGCGCAGCGCCATGCCCATCAGCGCGCCGTCTTCCGGGTCGACGGCCGTTCCCGTGAAGGACACCGACGTGCCGGCGGTGACGGTGCTCCCAGTCGACGGCGTCGTGATGGTGACGGTCGGCGGGCGGTTCTGCGGCAGCACCCGAACCACGACGGCAGCGGTGCCGGTGTTGCCGCCAGAGTCACGGGCGACGAGGGTGATGGTGTGGTCGCCCACCGTGAGCGCCGTCGTCGACAGCGGGCTGCCGGTTCCGAGCGGCCCATCCAGGCTCGAGCTCCACGCGAGGCCTGAGCCCATGAGCACGCCATCCTCCGGGTCCTGGCCGGTGCCGATGAAGGTGAGCGCGGTGCCCTGGAAAACAGTCTGCATCGAGGTGGGCGAGGTGATCGTCGCAGTCGGCGGCTGGTTGTTCGCTGCGTTGACCGACACCGTGACAGACGCAGTCCCGGTCGCGCCCATCGAGTCGGTCGCCGTCAGGGTGAGGGTGTGCACGCCCTGCGTCAGCGTGGCCATCGCGGGTGTCCCCGAGCCGAGCGCTCCATCGACGCTGGACCGCCAGACGAGCGCCGCACCCTGGAGCAAGCCGTCTTCGAGATCTGACGCCGAGCCCTCCAGCGCGGTGGCCATACCGAGCGCGAGCGGCGCGCCGTTCGTCGGCCGGGTGATGACGACGACCGGCGGCCGATTGGTGCCCGGGCGCACCACCGTGAGTGTGATGGAGGCCAGCCCCGTTCGCCCCGAGCGGTCCGTCGCCGTCAAGACGATGCGGTGTGCGCCAAGCGCGGCGTTGCCGAAGGTGACCCGCGTGCCCGAGCCGATGACGCCGGCGCGGTCGCTCGTCCACACGAGCGCGCCACCAGCGAGTGGACCGTCTTCGGCGTCGATCGCCGTTCCTTCGAAGACGATGGGCGTACCCTCGTCGGCGAGCGCGCCGTTGAGCGGCTGGGTGATGGTGACGACCGGGTCGGACATCGCCATGCCCCCGTCGGGCAAGAGGCCGCCATCGAGGCCAGCTCCGCCGTCCTGAACGATGGTGCCGCCGTCCTCGGCGATGGTTCCGAGTCGCACGAAGACCGAGACCTGGGCGCTCCCGAGGTTGCCGTCGCGGTCGACGGCTTCGAGGGTGAGGCGGTGCTCTCCGGGTGAGAGCAACACGGTGGTGATGGCGCCCTGGCCGACCCGGCCGTCGCGGTCAGACTTCCACGTCACCCGGTCAGGCGTGAGGAGCTCATCGGGATCGGACACCTCGCCCGACACGGCATGGGGCCCGGCGCCTTCGAGGAGCGACCAGTCGGACGGCGTCGTGATGCGGACGCTGGGCGCGGAGCCACCGCCGCATTGGCAGCTGGCCAGGAGACCGAGCGAGAGAAGGAGGAGCGCTCGCACGGCCGCCTCACTGGAACATGATGCGGCCGCCAGACTGGTAGCAGAGGCTCACTTCGCCAGAGGTCGGGTTCACCGCGAGCGAGGCCGACGAGCTCGTGGCCGAACCGAGCTGCGTGTAGCTCCAGAAGCCAGCCGGGTTTGGTGAGACCAGCTCGAGCACGCTGCCATGCAGGTGCAGGAGCACGGGCCGGGTCTGCGCCCAGACAATGTCCCCGGTGAACGACCCGGGGGCGTTCTGTTCGACCGAGGAGAAAGCGCGCGTCGAGCTCGAGAGGGTCGGGCTGAGGGTGAGGTCGAACAGCCCGGTCTCAGTGCGGTACAGGGCCCGCGTCGGCGAGACGACGACGCCGTCGAGCGCGCGTGCGTCGCCGAACGCGAACAGCGTGGTGGCGGTGGGCGTCCAGCCGACGAGGAAGTTGCGACTGTTGCTGCTGTTGATGTCGGTGGCGACGATGGGGAAGAGTAGCCGCGAGCCATCGAAGGTGAGGTCGCCCGTGATGGTCTGGTAGCTGCTCGCGGAGACGGGCGAGGGCGCGGTGACGAGGGCGCGAGTCCAGGACGAGGGGCCGCTGCGGACGGCCACGACGACGCGGTTGCAGAACCCACAGGCGGCGGCAGGGCGTACCGCATAGGCGATGGAGGGAGCGCCCGCGGCGCCCAGCGTGACTGCAGGCGGCGCTGGCGCAGGCACTCCAACGGGCCCGGTGTACGACTCAGTGGGCGAGTCGACGCGCTCACGGAGCCAGGAGCCGCCCGACTTCGTGGCGTAGAAGACCTGGTTGTCACGCACGTAGACGAGGTGCGGCGTGCCGTTCGCCTCGACCTGCAGCTGCACGTGCTGATCGATGATGCCGCCGGTGTTGAAGCCCATCGCGTCCACCACCTCGAGCGCCCACGTCGAGCCGTTCCAGCGGCCGTACATGAGGGCCGGGTGGGTCGCGGTGGTGAAGGCGATGGCGACGTTGCTGGTGGAGCCCTCGTACTTCACGTCGCACGCGCCGCCGGAGACCTCGAGCGTGCCGCCGTCGAGCACCGGCATGGGCGTGGCGAGGAGCGCAGCCTGGGCCGACATCGCGCGGTTCGACGACGCCTGAGACTGAATGGCGAACTGCCACGACACCTGGCCCGAGGAGCCATCTCGCCGCACCACGCGCACCGAGAGCTCAGCCATCGACGACGGCGGCAGCGTCCACTCGGCGACTGAGCCCGAGGCGGTCAGCGCGCCCGACGAAGCAGAGAACTCGACGCGCTGAACGAGGGCGGGGTCGACGTGAACGCGGAAGCGCTCCTTCGCGCCGCTGACGTAGGTGCCCGTGCCCTCCAGCCGCTCGAGGCCTCGAACGCCGTTGGTGTCACCAACGCCTTCCATCAGGGACTCAGGGGGCTTCAGCGCTTCGGTGGCGCCACAGGCGAGCAAGAGCAGGCAGGGCAGGGCGAGGAAGATGCGGATCATGCGGGCTCCAGTGAGAGGATCGGTGGGCAGACCCCTCTGGGGCGCGCCGAGTGCAATAGTTCCGATGAGTCGCGCGAGAACAGGGTCGATGACCTCGACGCTCACGGCGTCATCGTTCGAACAGGTGGCTCCTCCAGCTCCATCAACCTGCCATCTGGCGTGACCCTGAGCCCCCGTCGACGCCCACCCGTGCAACGAGTCATTGGGCTCCTTGCTCCGTCTCCGTCGACGCGTGGCCGTCCCTGCTTGGCGTGCGCGAGCGCGAGACGGGTCGACGGCGCGACGTCGCCACCACGACGCGTTCCGTTACGCGCTCACGCTGCTGCCGGTCGTGCCCGACACCAACCGCGTGTTGTTGGCTAGGCCTGACGCCACTTCGCAGCGGCCCACCCGGTTGGGCGTGACACCGACGGGGGCTCCCACGCTCGCCGCGGTGCGCGACGCCTTCGAGAGCTTGCGGCAGAGGGTCGAGCGCTCGCCTGGGCGCGCCGGGCTCTCTGTCTTCTTCGCAGGTCATGGCGACGTCGCGGGCGGAGAGGGTTTCCTCGAGCTGGAAGACGGGCGCCTGACCGGCGCGATGCTCGAGGCGTGGCTGTCGACCCTGAAGGCCAGCGAAGTCCATGTCGTCCTCGACCGCTGCAACTCCTACTTCGTGCTGAGCCCTCGCAAACCAGGCGGGCAGCGCTTCTCAACGCCGGCGGATTTCGCGGCGTTGCTCGGGCGACGGCTCCCGCAGGTCGGCGTCTTCCTGTCGACGGGCGCAGAGGCCGAGAGTTGGGAGTGGAGTGAATTGGAGTCGGGCGTGTTCAGCTACCTCCTGCGCTCGGGGCTGGCCGGCCCCGCGGACCTCGATGGCGACGGCACCATCACGTACGGCGAACTTCGTCGCTTCGTGGGCATCGCGGCGGCCGACGTCTCGAACCAACGTCTGCGGCCTCGAGTGTTCGCGCGTGGGCCCGACGGGGCCGATGCTCGACCATTCCTGACGCTCCCCGCTCGAGGCACGATTGGTCTTCGGAGCCTCGAGCCGACCCCGACCCACCTGGTGGTGACCGACCTCGACGGCACACGGTGGTTGGAGGCGAACGTCGAGGCAGGCCAGCCGTTGACGTTCCAGGTGCCCACGCGACTGGCCACGCAGCTCCGCGTCCAGGAGCGAGGCTCATCGACGCAGCGCCTCTTCTGGCCGGACGCGATTCTGGAGTTCGCGCAGCTCCCCCTGGAACCGACCCCCGCGCTGACGGCGCGCGGGGGGCACCGTCGCTTGCGGCGCTGTTCGCGACGTCATTCGGGCCAGTGGCCGTGAAGGCGTTCGACGCGCAGCATCCGTGCGCGCGCCGGGGCCTTCGCATCGGGTGGCCTGCACCATCGGGGAATGACACCGCACCGGCAACGAACCCGCGACCATAGCAGGCGCTGGTTGTTCCAACCCGGGTGAATCCGACCGCGCCCGAGGTGATCCTGAAATAGCCACAAGTCGTCGCTGGGTCCGCGGTCCACGGCGCCAGAAACGTGGGCGCCACGGTGTCGTTGGTGAAGACTGAGAAGGCGGTGGTGATTCCTCCCATGTATTGGCTGGGGAACAGCGTCGTCGTGTCGAACCACACGGGATATGATACATGCAAGCGCACGACGTGTGTCATCCAAAGTGTTGGTGCGTTCGCGTAGTGATTTGGGTGCGGCTCCTTTGGATAGACGGCCTGTCTTCCGAGGGGAAACGGGCGTTGGATTCGGCTTCGCTACGTTCGAGAAATGGCTTCCCGAGGGCACCTTCGATCACCATCACCGAGGGAGCGAAGGTCTTCCTCGGGACGGCATCCAGTGGGCTCAGCGTCAACGCAAAGCCCCGGATTTCATGAGAAATGTCGTCTATCCAAAGGATCCGCACCCTAGTGATTTGGATATGACCACCAATAGTTTCCAAGCGGCGGCAGGCCCGTCGTCGCGACCGCGGCGAGGCGTTGCTCGATGAAACGTTCGGCAACGCTTGGCCGGAGCACAAAACTGCCTGAGCAATAGGCACCTCGGCACGGACTGTAGCCGTCCGGATCCATCGCCCCTGTCGAGAAGCCCGAATTCAACTCCTGGGAACTCGATGAAAGTGTGTAGTCGTCTACGTCTTCGTCAAAGAACCGCGGTGAACGCACGACAGAGTTCGCGTTCATCGTTGTCAAAAAACCTGTACGGCAACTCGTGTGGGCGGTGTTGTGACTCTCGAGGGTGGGCGCTGGAACGTTGTAACAAACGTCATGCGCCATCACGATATTGTTGCGCACTTCGCCGCCGCTGCTGGACACGATGCCCGTGCAGGTCGACTGCATGCACGATGCGCCAAGAACGGTGTTGTTGCGAATGACTGTATTGCCGGTCGTCGAACTGATGCCGACACCCACGTGAGCACGGACGACGTTGTGCCACGCACTCGCTCCTGCCCCGGCCACACGCCGCCAGAAAAAGAGTCAGAATAGAAATGCGCATGGCGGCCTCCGGCAGCAATCCGTGAAGAAGAAGGCGAACAAAGCTGGAAATGGGGAGGAGGTCGAGTGGGCGTTGGGGCCCGCCGGGCTGCGGGGAAGGGTGTCGTGAGGCGACAGACCGCTGTCGTCACGCGCCAGCGTGATAGTTTTGGCAGGTGCCTTTCGCTCGAACGGCCTCGTACACGGTGGCCGGGTCCACCGTCGCTGCGCTCCTCGGCTACGTGAAGGCCCGCGGGCTCGACCTCACCCCCGAGCTCGCGCCGTACGGGCTGACGCTCGAGGAACTGCTCAAGCCCGATTGCCGGCTGGCCGTCGAGACCGCCGAGGCCCTGTGGGTGCTGGCCGCCGAGCGCCTGAAGGAACCGGACTTCGGCCTGCGCTTCGCGGCCTGCCTCGACCTCGATGGCTTTCACCTCGTCGGGCACCTCGCCGCCTCGAGCGCCACCGTCGGGCAGGCCATCGACCGGGTGGTCGAGTTCTCACGCCTGCTCCATGACGCGGGCCGCACCGAGGCCGAGCGCATCGACGGTGAGGTGCACCTCTTCCCCGGGTGTCGCGGCCTGCCGAAGCCACCGCCGAACCAGCTCGCCGAGTTCAACACCGCGAGCACCGTGGTGCTGATTCGGTTCATCAGCGGCCGCCCCGAGTGGAAGCCTGACGCGGTGCACTTCTTCCACCCCCCGCCTCCCGACGTGCGACCACACCGCGCGCTTTTTCACGTGGCGCCGACCTTCAACCAACCCGAGACCACGCTGGTGTTCCCCGAGGCCGACCTGGCGCTGCCGGTGAGGGTGAGCTCGCCGTCACGTCTTGGCCAGTACCTCGAGTCCTACGCGCGCACCCTGCTGGAGCAGCTTCCCGAGAAACACGATGACCTGCGCGACCAGGTGCTGCGCGCGCTCATCTCGAGCCTGCCGCGAGGAGGCCTCACCATCGAGGCCGCCGCCCACCGCCTGGCGATGACGCCCCGCACCCTGCAGCGTCGCCTGGCCGAGACCGGCGACACGTTCTCTGAGCTGGTCGACGAAGCGCGCCTGACCACCGCGCAGCAGTACCTGGCCGACGACCGCCTGACCCTGGGTGAGATTTCGTACCTGCTGGGGTTCAACGAGCCGAGCACGTTCCACAAGGCGTTCCGACGGTGGAAGGGCGTGCCCCCCGGAGCCTGGCGCGAACAGGCGCTGGGCCGCGCGCGCCTCTGACGACCGCTGTCGTCCGCCGACAATCGAGTGTCGCGAGCGGACACTGCCGCGGCGGCGCTTCAGCGCGACACGTGAGGCATGAACTCCATCGCCCTGCTGCTCCTGCTGTCTCACACCCCACCAACCACACCACCCGCTCCCGTCGCGCCGCAGCGGCAGCTGACCGTTCACGCGTTTCGGTCGCCCAGCATCGGCGTCGAAGTTCGTGAGGGGTTCCTCGCGCTGCACGTCGGCGTCTTCCCGCTCATCGTCGACAGCCCCCCCGAGGGCGGCACGCGCACCACCTGGTTCCTGAAGACGGGCGTGACGGGGTACTTCCTTCGGTACGACCTCGGCTCGGGCCGGCCGTCGAGCCTCTTCGCGTCGGTGTCGCTGGTGCAGGGGCTCAACCACGCGTGGAACGTCAGCGAGTCCATCACGCGGGGCACCGGCGTTCACGCCGAGCTCGGCGTGGTCTGGGCGGCCTGGCGCGGCCTCGACCTGCGGCTCGGCCTCGGCGCCCTCGTCGGCTTCGACGGCCGCTTCAACCTGCACCCCACCCCCGGCTTTAGCTGGTCCACCGTCTTCTGAAAGGGCAACCCACCCATGAATCGCCAACGTCTCGTCGCCGGTCTCTCGCTCATCGCCTTCCCTCTCGCCGTGCAGGTGCCGTTCACGCTGCTCATCAGGCGCTTCAGCTACCCGGACATTCTGCTGCGCGGCGCCGACGAGGTGCTCACGCGCTTTCACGCTGGGGGCAGCGAGATGGTGTGGACCTGGTACCTCTACGCCCTGTGCACCCTGGGCCTGGGCTTCGTGGCGACGCTGTTGCCCGACGCGCTGGGGCAGCACGGGCCCATCGCGCGGAGCTCGGTGGTGAGCGGCGTCATCGCCGCCCTGGTGCAGCTGTTCGGGCTGCTGCGGTGGGTGCTGGTGGTGCCGTTCATCACCATGCTCGGTGAGCACGTGGGGCCGCTCTTCATGGCGGTGTGGACGACCACGGCCTCGTTGATGCTGCTGAAAGCCCACGCGCCGAAGGTCATCGCAGTGGCCGGCTTCGTCAGCGCGGTGCTCTTCCTCGCAGGCCTGGGCTCGGGCCTGTCGCGCGCGGTGCCCATGCCAGCCTTCGTTCAGCCGCTGCCCATGGTCGCGTTCATCGTCTGGTCGGTCTGGGCCCTGGCGACCGGCGTCCTGCTGGTGGTTCGGGCGCGAGCCGCGGCAGGAGCACGAATGGGTCTGACCTCTGCTGCGAGCTGATTACTTCTCGGCGTCGACCCGCAGGCTGGTGACGTTCTTCAAGACGCCCTCTTCCCAGCCACCAGCCACCTTCCACCAGCTCACCGCTCTGGGCCTTGAGGGCCGCGGCGACCTTTCCGTTGAAGTGCGCGTCGCGCGGCCTGGTCCGCGACGACGTCGAAGATGAAGCGCTCTTCGACCGTGGCCTGGTTCGCCAGGGCGTACCAGAGCAGCGTCTGCGGCTCGTGCTGCGCGACGAGGTCACGCCCCGCGACCAGGAACGCGCCGAGTTCGATGGGTCACGGTGAACGAGCCGGGGTGAACCGAGCGTCAAAGGCAGTCACCGCCAGTTGACCTCCGCGGTGGAACCCTGCTCCACCTTCGACTTGAGCGCGCGAAAACGAAACTCGCGGGGAGCCCCAATCAGCGCCCACGGGTTCGCGGCGTACCAGTATTCGCCGCGGCCCTGCTTCAGCACCACGGCTGCAACCGGGCGCCCGTTCACCGTCAAGTGCCCAGGGGGCCCGTCTGCCGCGCCCGGGGTGGTCGCCGCCTGTTGCAGCAGCTGCATCACGTACTCGAGGGGCTCGAGCCGCGCGAAGCCACTCACGAATGCGCTTGCGAAGGCGCTCGCTGCGCGTCCGCCAGTCCTCGACGACGGGCGCTGCGGACGCGGAGGCCGAGACGGCCCTGGTGGGCACCGTCACGCAGACCACCTGTCCTGTGAGCCTGGGTTCGAGCCGTTCGGTCTCCCACCGCGCCCGCAACGCGTCGCCGTTGAAGCGAGCGGCGCACGGCGGTCTTCCCGGCTCGGGCACTTCGAGGGCGGCGACGGTCTGCTGGTAGCGCAACTGTCTGTTCCACGTCTTGAACCAGCTCGTTCGCTACGAAGCCAAAGCACCAGCGGGCCACCTTCGCGCTTCAGCGACCGGCACGTCGCCACCGGCAACGGCGGACAAGGGCTGGCTCGTCCGAAGGGCAGACGTGGTGGCCATCCACGGCCCTCGCCTGTTGCATGCGCCGCGCATACAAACGAGCGAAATGCATGCTGCGTTGTTGAGCACCCCTCCTGCAAAGACACGCAACGTGGAGCACGCCGAAGGTTCGTCGTGACGGCGGCTGCGCTGACCGTCGCTGGCCTGGCGCGAGCGCGAGTCAGCGCATCACGTTGTGCAGCCGGCGCATCAGCAGCGGGTGGCTCATGGTCTTCTCCACCTTCGCGGACAGCTTGTTGGCGACCACGGCCTGCGCCTGGGCCATCAGCGCCGCGTCGTTCATGTAGTGCGAGAGCTGAGGGCCCACGGTGAGCAGCTTCACCCCATCGAAGGCCACCTGCGCATCACCAACCAGCGCCCGCGCCACGTTGTCCGCGCTCAGCTCGTCGATGCGGGCCAGAGGGCGGAACACGCTGCGAATGAACTGACGGGCCAACGAGGTGTGGCCGAGCGCGATGTGCGCCAGCTCGTGCCCGATGATGAAGCCGAGGGCTCGGGGGTTCTTCGACGCGAGCGCGCCCCACACGGCGTCGTCCGTCAACAGCACCACCTGCTTGCCCGCCAGCTTGAGGGCGAGCGCGTTGAGCGCGCCGTCTTCGTAAAGGTACAGGTCCGGCGTCTCCTTGAGGCCCAGGCGCGCGCAGAACGACTCCACGCACCCATTGAGCTCGGGCAACTGGGCCGCGTCGATGCGTACCGCCTGCCCCTGGATGACGGCCCGAATGCGGCGAGCCTGCAGCCACGCGGTGACCGCGCCAAGCGCAAGCAAGAAGAGGATGCCGCCCATGCTGCCCACCAGCGCGACCAGGAACACGGCAGCCAGCAACAGCGTGCCCAGCATGGCGCGCCACGAGGTGCCCTCGGCCACATGGTGCGAGGCGTCGACGGGCGTGGAGCCGAACTCCAGGTCGATCATCGGCGAAGAAGCCGAGTGGCCGGGGGTCGCGGAGGGAGGGAGAACGACGGCGCCAACGTGGCGATGATGAGAGAGTTGAGGCTGCATGGGAGCTCCGGTGACGGGAAGTGTGGGTGACGGTGGAGAGACACACACCCGGGCACCCGTGTGCAAAATGTACTCTCACAACTCCGTGCCCGTGCCCGCTCCCCTGCCCGGCTTTCTCGAAGTCGAGATCGGCACCTTCTGCAACCGCCAGTGCGCCTGGTGCCCCAATGGCTGGCATGACCGGGGTGTGGCAGGCAACTCGAAGGCCATGGCCGACGCGACCTTCACGGCGCTGCTCGACGATCTGCACGAGTACCGGGGCTGGTTTGCCTTTCACAACTACAACGAGCCGATGGCAGACCCGCGGCTGCTCGAGCGTATGCGCCACGCCCGGGCCGCGATGCCCGACGCGCGGCTCGAGGTTCACACCAACGGCGATTTCCTCACGCCACGCAGCCTGAAAGAGCTGATCGAGGCGGGCTGCACGCTGACGCGGGTGACGCTCTACCCGGCGAACGAGCGGGCCCTGGCGCCGCCCGACGAGGGCCGCCTGCACCGGTTGCTCGAGCGCCTGGGCCTTCAGAGCGAGGCGCGCGAAGAGAAGGCCTCGAAGCTCGAGCACCGCCTGCAGCTGGGGTCGATGGAGCTGGTGCTGCGCCTGCCGTGCATCGAGCGCTACACGGACCGCGCGGGCTCGGTCGACTTCGCGCCGCTGCGCGCGGCCGGCCCCCGCGAACAGCCCTGCTACCTGCCCTTCCACTCGGCCGCCGTCGACGTGCACGGCGCGCTCAAGGTGTGTTGTCATATCTATGACTCGACCGACCCGGCGATGCAGACGTATGTCATTGGCAACGTCGCCACCACGCCCTTCACCGAGCTGTGGCGTTCGCGGCGCATGGAGTCCTTGAGGCAGCAGCTGGCGACCGCCAATTACTCACAGCTGAGCGCCTGCGCCTCGTGCAGCCACGTGACTCCGGAGTGGATGGTGCCGAAGGCGAAGGCCCGGGCGCGCGCCATGGGTTGGAAATAGGTTCAGGCGTTCAGAACAAAACGACCACCTGAACGCGTGGAATGGGCCCCTTGCCGAGGGCACGCCTTCGGGGCACGCCGTTCCACCGGTCGAAGGCCGCGCGAACGTCTCGTTGACCCGTTTCAATCAGCCGCTGCCGTGGTGGCTGGTGGTGACTGAAGGGGAACCACGCTCCCAATTCGGCCAGCTTCGCGCCGAGGGTGCGCTCGAACGCCTCGAGGCGGTCGGCCCCGAAGCCCCCGCGCCGGACGAACACCTTGAGGTCCAGGTCTGACGACAGACCGGGCACCGGCCCGAATTCCCTCACGACGTCACCAGCGCGCACCGTGAGATCATTCCCCTCGAGCTGCTCGGGCGCTACCTCTCGCACCTGACGGCGATTCATGACCCTTGAGCCATGCGCCACACAGCCGACCAGGCCCGCGCCGAGGGTCTTTCGAAGAATCTCCTCGAGCCCCTCGAGGAGCTCGGGCGTCAGCCCCACCACCACCAGCGAGCCCTGACCATCGAGGCGCGGGCGCTCGACGTGGCCCAGCGCCTTTGCGAGGCGGGTGGCGGTTTGATGAGAGTGTTTGCCTTCGGGCAGGTGCTGGGAGGTCGACATCAGGCGCTTCCACTCGGTGAGCCGCCGGGGGCCCTTTCGCCGGTAGAGCAGCGTGGCCAACGCCTCGGCCTCGACGAACGGGCGAACCACCTGCGACCACCGACGCCCGGGGTGGTTGGAGCGACCGCGCAGGCGCACCAGCTCCTCGACCCATCGCGCGGCCAGGCGCTGCTCGGCGCGAGGAAGGGGATCGTCCTTCACCAGCAGCACCTGCCAGGGCGCCCGGTGGCCCCGAGCCAGCGCGGCGATGAGCTCAGGGGCTTTTCCCAGGACATCGAAGCGCGGCGCGGGCACCCGCTGTTTCCAATACACCGACGAGAGCACCTCTGGCCGTCGCAGCGCACGCAGCCGCTCGGTCAAGCCGACGAAGGCACGCCGTTGTGTTGCGGTGGCTGTCTTCGAGGTGTCGAAGAACGGCCGCAGCCCGTCAGAGAAGCCGTCGATGAACGCGCGATCGAACCAGCGCAGCGCCTCCCGCTCGCCAGGCGCGTGCACCCCGCCTTCGTTCAGCACCTGCACCAGCATCGAGACCAACCGCCGCCACACCAGCCGGTGGATTCTCACGGCGTACCGGTTCTCGAGGAAGCGCCAGTCTGGGAAGTAGTCGCGCAGGAACCTCACCGTCGAGTAGTCGATCAGGTGCCCGTCGAGGCGCACGTTCCCCGGCGTGGGGTTGAACCCGTGTATCTGCAGCGCGTCGGTGCGGCCGATGTCGTGGCCGAGGTTGCGCGCGAACTGGGCGACGAAGGCGCGGACCTGCGCAGGCCTGGTCGCGTCGAAGTCGGGCCGCAGCACCTCCCGGCCGGCGTGGTTGAGCATCGCGAGGAAGAGCGTGGGTTGATGCGACCAGGCCCGCAGGTGCCCCAGGCGCAGGTGGGTGCGCGCGACGCGAAGCCCAGACAGCGCCGGCCACCGAACGCCCGTGTTGTCGCGCGTGGTGTGGCTCGTCGAGCAGACGGCCAGGTACTCCGGGGTGTCGAAGCCCAGGCGCGCCAGCTCATCGGCCACCGTCGCTTCCCACAGCGCACGCGGAAACGAGACGAACCCGTCTTCGTGAAACGCCCGCCCCTTCCAGGCCAGCGGCGTGGGGCCCAGCCCTTTGAGGGACAGCTCCCGGCGTCGGTCACCCGCGCCGATCGTCCCCAACAGCACCGCGCGCCCGTCACCCTTCGGCCCGCGCCGGCGATCGAGCGCGATCATGTCGACGTAGCGCGAGGCGACGTGCGTGGTGTGCGGTGGCGCCCGGGTCGAGAGCGCTCCGAGTGACAGCACCTGGGCGTCGGTCCAGGTCAGCCCAAGGCGCGCCTTCAGGCCCCGGTTGGTCCACACCATGCGGGCCTTCGGGTCGGTGCCTACCTCGACGTCGACGTGAAAGCGGCCGCTGGGAGGCATCACCAGCGGGTCCACGGTGAGGCGAGGCGCTCGTTTGGGTTGTTTCCATTGGCGCGCGAGCCCGCCGGGGCTCTTCGCCGTGAACCGTGGAGGCGCCACCCGCCGCCCAGCGTCGAGCAGCCACACCTGACCGTTGACCCACCTCAGATTCGAAGGCGTGACATCGAACCGCACCTCGAGCCGCTCCTCGAGGGGGCGCAGGACCGCCAGCAGACCAAACACCTGCCTGGCCTGCCTCTTCGACAGAAAAGACAACACACGCCCGTCGACATGGTCTCGAACCAGGGCCCGACCGTCGGGCCGGGCGGCGTGGAGGCGAGGCACCGGGACTCCGTGGCGGGCCAGCTCGGCGTTCAGCGTGACCTCTTCTTTCAGCCTCGCGCGCGCCTCGGGGCCCGGCAGAGCGACCTTGACCACCAGCGGGCCGGCGCGAAACACCTGCGCGGTCTGCCCCACCCCGAGGCGTGGCAGGGTGTCCCAGACCCCCGGCAGAAGCAGCGGGTGCGACGTGGCGATGGCCCGCTTCACGAGCGCGTCGCGGGCTGACCAAACGCTCCGGGCGCGGTGAAGATGGCCCGCGCGAACACCTCGACCGCCTGCCGCGACGGCGCAGGGCCCAACACTTCCCGCTGCAGGGCCTCGACCACCCGCGCCAGGGAAGAGGGCAACGGCGCCTGCGCCTCGCCCGCGGAGCACCAGTCCCGCAGGGCACGCACGGCGCCTTCGTCGAGGCCCAACGCGGGCCACTGGCGACGGCAGAAGCCCGCCGCGATGGCGTCGTGCAGGCGGCGCTGGGTGACCCCCTGCGTGGCGGTAATGCCGGTGCTCGACTCGCGGTACTGCACCAGCGGGCGCATCACGTTGGCGGCGCGGGTGAGCTCGAGGGCCCGGGTCCACAGCTCGAAGTCACCGGCCACCCGCATCGTCTCGTCGTAGCGAAGGTCCAGCGCGCGGCGCCACATCACGGTGGAGTGCACGAAAGGCGGCGCCACCAGGCACCGCAGGCGAATCGCCAGGTCGCCCTCGGGCACCGGCTGCAGGCCCTTTGGCCGCCCCTGCTCGTCGATGCGCTCACACTGCGAGCCCAGCAGGCCGACCTGCGGCTGGGCGTCGAAGACCTCGAGCTGAACGGCGAGCCGGTGGGGGAAGCAGACGTCGTCGGCGTCGAGCCGGGCGATGAACGTGCCCGAGGCCTTCTGAAGCGCGCGGTTGGCCGAAGCGAAGGGGCCCAGGTTCTGCTCGTTGCGAAGCACCTGGAGCCGCGCATCGGTGTACCGGCCGAGCACAGCGGCGGTGTCATCGGTCGACGCGTCATCGACCAGCACCACCTCGAGGTCAGCCATGGACTGCCCAAGCACGCTGTCGAGCGCCGCCGGAAGAAACCGGGCCGCGTTGAAGCTGCTGATCACCACGCTGACCCGAGGCACCTCGCGGGGCGTAGCGAAGAGCCCGGTTCACGGTCAATCACCGCCTCGTGTCACGGTCGCGTGACGACCGAGAAGGCACTTGCGAGGCCGCGGTGGGTCGATCAACGGTACCGTTCCCGTGAGCGAGCCCGCGCCCAGCGAAGAAGCCGAGCTGTCGGTTGAAGAGAGCTTCGGCCGCCTCTTCGACGCGCTCAAGAGCCGAGGCGCGCTGTTCGCCAGGGTCGGCGGCGACGTGGCCTTCTACGTCAAGGGCGCCAAACCACCCATGTGGCAGGTCTCGAACCTCGGCGGGCGGGTGGTGGTGAAGCCAGGCACTCCGCCCTTCCCCGTCTGCACCATCGGGCTTTCGCCCCCAGTCCTGTCATGGCTGGTTCAAGGCACCCTCGACGTGGAACGGAACTTTCGGCAGAAGCGCCTGGCGGTCGAGGGAGACCTCGAGGCCCTGAAGGTGTTCGTCAGCTGTTTTGCTCCCCTCGAAGCCGATGGGAGCTGAAGCACCCGCGAAAATATCTTTCGCGGCCAAACGCAACACATCCCTTTGAGGGGAGACACACATGGCATCAATCAAACTGGACACCGTGCGGTCGGGCGTGAAGCTGTTGTCGGGCGTGCTCAAGAAGGCCGACTTCGAGGGCAACGCCGATGGCAAGATCAGCAACGGCGAGCTGAAGGCGTTCAAGGATTCGTACGGCGACGGCGCGTCGCTCGACAAGGCGATGGCCTCGGTTCACAAGTACGCGCAGGCCAAGTTCGGCGTCACCAACCCCAGCGCCACCCAGCTGAACAAGGCGCTCGGCGACGCGATGCAGTTCACCGCGCGCGCAGACATCGACAAGTCGAAGGACCTCTCGCCCACCGAGCGCAAGGCGCTGGCCAAGACCTGGGACTCGGTCGTCGAGTTCGCCAAGGACTACAAGGGCACCAGCGTGCGCGACATCGTGACGCCCCGCAACGCTCCCTGAAGTGTCTGTTCTGCACTGACGGCGCGGGGCTCACCCAGAGCCCTGCGCCGCTCGGCGAGCGCCGTCAGGCCGGCTTGTTCGCCAGCACCGCCTCGATGGACGCCATCACCTCGGCGGTCAACCTGGGCACCACCTCGAGCGCCTTCATGTTCTCGTGCACCTGCTCGGGGCGGCCTCGTTGGGCGCGCCGGTCGGCACCGCGGTGCCTCGGCCCACGCCTCTCTGCCGCCCGGGAGATCGCGATCCGTGCTGAACAGGACTTGCACCCGGAAGCGAGCTGGCGTGTCAGCCGGTGACCATGCGCGCACTCCGATTTCTTGCTCCCCTTCTTGTCCTTGCCGCCTGCGGCGCCACTGAACCTCCTGCCTCAAACCCCTGTGCTGACGGGTGCTTTGCCAGCAGCGGCTCCTGCATCAAGGCGGCCGACCAGATCGAAACACTCTGTGGCTTGAGCGGTGGCGGCTCGTGTCAGAACTGCATCATCCAGGGGCTCGTTTGTCAGAAGGGCTTTGGCTGCACGCGTGGCCCCACCACGGGCGGAGGCTCTGCAGGTGGCGGTGAGGCATCGGCTGGTGGAACCGCATCGGCTGGTGGAACCGCGTCGGCTGGTGGAACCGCGTCGGCGGGTGGAACCGCGTCGGCGGGTGGAACCGCGTTGGCGGGTGGAACCGCGTCGGCTGGTGGAACCGCGTTGGCGGGTGGAACCGCGTCGGCGGGTGGAACCGCGTCGGCGGGTGGAACCGCGTCGGCGGGTGGAACCGCGTCGGCGGGTGGAAC
>VYLD01000093.1_pt1 | contig 34743 bp, 34 predicted proteins | sample 5114401 | NCBI WGS metagenome assembly VYLD01 (sample SAMN12291783, study PRJNA351875) | freshwater metagenome | isolation source: freshwater lake | place: USA: Michigan, Gull Lake | collected 2013-08-08 | reverse complement strand
ACACGAGAGGCCGCAGACCCTATCAGCCCGTCGAGGAAAGCCGACCGGCCGGTCCGATCACCAGCGCCCGTGGGGACGACGGGTCGGTCTCTGCTGACCGAACCGGTTGACTTGTGGTGGGCCGACCGCGCAAGGACCTTCCAGTGAGAGTCTTCCTGGTTCTGGTCGTCGTCACCGCGGGCTGCTTGCCGGTGATCGACGTGCCGCCGCCGCCCACCTGCGACGCGTCGGACGCGGGGACGTCGACGCCCCGGGGCCGCTCGGTGCTGGTGGGCGAGCCGGCCCTGGTGATCATCTCTCGCAGCGCGAGCGAGTGCCCGGGCGGTGCAGGCGAAGGTGACGGACTCGCAGCAGCAGCCGCTGGCGGCTGACGTGACGGGCCCCTTCTCTCGCGGGCGCTTCATCAGCGCCGAGGTGCGCTTCACGCCGACCCGCGCTCGACCGGTGACCGTCTCTTGCGCAGCGGCCGCTCCATGAGCGCGGCGCGCTCGGGGCCTTCGCGGTGACGCAGGCGCTGCACGTGACGGCCAAGTTGCTGGTCGGCCGGGAAGGGCCCAACGACGGGGTCGGGCACGGGCGGGTGCTGGGGCCCACCGCTGGCTGGCGCCTGTTCCCTGCCGGGACCCCTTCGGGGCACGCCGCGACGCTGTACTCGATGATTGGCGTGCTCTCGGCATACTTCGCGAGACCATGGTTGAGCGCGGTGTTGCAAGTGATTGGCGCGGTGTTCTGCGGCACCTTGCTCATCGACGACTATGATTTCTTGTCTGATCTGCTCTGGGGCGCCGCGCTGGGTCAGGCGGTCGGCGAATGGGTGGTGAAGAACCGCTCCAGCCGACCCCTGCAGCCATGGCACCTGTCGCTGACCCCCGTCGTCGACCTGCGCGGCGGTGCCGTTGCGGTGTCGGTGATGGCGCGATTCTGACCGGTCATCGACCATCAAGATGAGGTGACGCCCACTGCACGTCCGACCTGCCCACATCGGGAGCCGACGGAGTTGTTCTTGCAAACACATTCATCATGCTCCGCGCGCTCGGCAGGTTCACCTTCGACCGCCGGTGGCCGGTGCTCGCCGTCACGGGCGTGCTGCTCATCGCCTCGGTGGTGTCGTTGTTCTTCAAGGGCCAGCTCTCGGCGGGCACCATCGAGGGCCTGGAAGCAGGGCGCACCGACCGCCTCATCGAGCGCGTGACCGGGCGCGCCGCCGACACCACGGTGGTTCTGCTCTTCCACTCCGCCGACACGACGGTCAGCGATGAGGCCGTCACGGCAGCCCTCGAGCCGTCGCGCACCGACCCGCGGGTCGACGCGGTGGCCCTGCCCCCATTTCACACCAGCGCAGACGGCCACACGGCGTTCGCCCTGGTGATGATGAAGGGCGACCCGAAGGCTGCGCTGGCGGCGTGGCCCGAGGTGCGCGCCCTGGTGCACAGCCCGACCCTCGAGGTGACGGCCACCGGGTGGCTGCCGTTCATGCACGACCTCAACGTGCAGCTCGAGAAGGACCTGCTGCTCGCCGAGCTGATCTCGATTCCGCTGGCGCTCGTGGTGTTGCTGCTGGTCTTCCGCTCGGTGGTGGCCGCGTTGCTGCCCGTCGCGGTGGGCGGGCTGGCCGTCATCGGCGGCGTGGGCCTGGTCTTCGCCCTCTCGCACGTCATGGACGTCTCGCAGTACACCATCAACGTCTGCTCGCTCATCGGCCTCGGCGTGGCCATCGACTATTCACTCTTCACGGTGAGCCGGTACCGCGAAGAGCTGGCGGCGGGTCACGACTTCCGCGAGGCGCTCATTCGCGCGGTCGACCACGCCGGAAGGGTGGTGGCCTTCTCGAGCCTCGCGGTCGGGTCCGGCCTCGCGGGGCTGCTGTTCTTCAATGGCTCGTACCTGATGACCATGGGGCTCGGCGGGGCCATCGTCGTCGCGCTCGCGGCGCTCTTCGCGCTCACCTTTCTGCCTGCGCTGCTGGCAGTGCTGGGGCCTCGCATCAACGCGCTGCGAATTCCCCTGCCGCACCTCAAGACGCCGGTGGGCTTCTGGCACCGCCTCGCCCTGGGCGTGATGCGAAGGCCCGTGCTGGTGCTGGTGCCCACGCTGGCGGTGTTGTCGCTGCTCGCGGCTCCGTTCTTGAAGATTCGGCTGGCCGCGTCGGACATCAGCGTGTTGCCCCCGCAGCTCGAGGCGGCGCGTGGCTTTGCCCGCTTGCAGCAGCAGTTCCCCGACGAGGGCGACCCGCACTTCTCGGTGGCGGTGGCCTTCCCCTCGGGCTCGCCCTTCACCCCCGCGCGCGTCGCGGCGCTGTTCGAGCTCTCGCAGCGCATCGGCGCGATGCCGCACGTGCGCACAGTGCAGAGCCCGGTGCTGCTTCAGCCGGGCATGACGCTGGCCATGGTGCAGCAGGTGTTTCTGCAGCCGCCGCCCGAGGTGGCCGGGCTTCAGCGCGCCTTCTCGAAGGACTCGGTGGTCTTCCTGCGCGCCATCAGCACCGAGCCGCCCGACAGCGACGCCTCGCGCGAGGTGGTGAAGGCGCTGCGGGCGAACCGGGCGGTGGCCGACGGCGCGCTGGTGGTGGGCGGCGAGAGCGCGAACGACGTCGACACCACCGCGTACCTGCTGCGCCGTGCTCCCTGGGCGGCTGGCTTCATCGTGGGGGCGACGTTGCTGGTGTTGTTCCTGCTGCTGGGCTCGGTGCTGCTGCCCATCAAGGCGGTGCTGATGAACTTCTTGTCCATCGGCGGAGCGTTCGGCGCGCTGGTCTTCATCTTTCAAGAGGGCCACGGCGGGCTGCTGACCGTGCGGCCACACGCGCTCGAGCCGGTGCTGCCGGTGTTGTTGTTCTGCGTCTTGTTCGGGCTGTCGATGGACTACGAGGTCTTGATTCTCACGCGCATGAAGGAAGCGTACGAGCGTACGCACGACAACACGCTGGCGGTCGGTGAGGGCCTCGAGAAGACCGGCGGGCTGGTGACCTCAGCGGCGGCCATCATGGTCGCGGTGTTCATCTCCTTCGGCCTCGCGAAGGTGGTGCTGATTCAAGCGGTCGGCGTGGGCATGGCCATCGCGGTCGCGCTCGACGCCACCCTGGTGCGGGTGCTGCTGGTGCCCGCGACGATGCGGCTGTTCGGCGACGCCAACTGGTGGGGCCCGAAGTGGCTGGCGCACTGGCACCCGAGGCCAGGCCCCGCGCGCACCCCCGACCTCCCCCAAGCCGGCACCGGGCACGAGCCTTGACGCGGGCCCTTCGCTTCAGGGGCTGAAGGTCACGACCGGTGGTGTTGCAGGGCGAACTCCAGGCCACTGCGCACAGCGGTGGCCTGGGCCTCGTTGCACTGGGCCGGTGAGGTGCGCGGGCTGTCCGGGTACACCTCGGTGGTGGTGGTGAAGCGCGCGCCCGTCAGGCCTGCGCACAACCCGAGCGCCTTCACGTCATAGTGCACCACGCCGCGGGCCTTCAGGGGCTCTCCGATGAGCTGCCCCTGCGCGTCGGGCTCGGCGATGTGGGTCACCGCGGCGACGGCCTCGATGATGGCAGCCTGGAAGCCCGGCTGCGGGTTGGCGCTGTCGTCGACCAGATAGAACCCGTCGGGGATGACGCCTGGCTCGAAGGTCTTCCCGTCTCGCGCCGCCAAAGCCGGGCGGAACTCGGTCTCGTCCGAGTTGGTCGTCTCGTGAAGGTCGAGGTGCGCGAGGAAGCGGCCCCGGTACGGCGCGACGAAGGCCATCAGGTGGCGCGCCTCAGGCGCAGCGCCGTCGGGCTTGAAGGACCGGTTCGGGTCGACGGCCTCAGGGTTCCACCGCTGAACGCGCTCGTAGGCCCAGGGGCTCACGCACGGAGCGATGAGCAGGTTGAGCCGGCCCTCGAAGGCGGCCGCGTCGCGTTCGGCAAAACGTAGGGCGCCATGCACACCGCTGGTCTCGTAGCCGTGCACGCCGCCGGTCACCATCGCCAGCGGCAGCGCGTCGTTCCACGCTCGGCTCTTCAACACGAAGAGGGGGAAGCGGCCGTCGACGCCGTACTCGAGCGTTCCCAGTGAGATGACCTCGAAGCGAGAGGTGAGCGCCTCGACGAGGTGCCCCACCTCCTCGACCGAGCGCTGCTTCTTCACCGAGGCCCGCCACCGTTCTTTCTCGACAGCGGTCCACGGGACGAGCGGAGTCCCGATGTCAAAAGGCGCGTGCATGGCGGCGCGTCGTAGCACCCCGGTCTGTCGCGAAGAACGGCGGTGCATGACGGCTCAGGCTGCGGCTCGGCTCGGCGCGCGCTACGGTCGGCCACGCTCATGAACGGTGACTCGGACCTCGGGTCGCGTGTGTCCCACCTGCTGGCGACCATCGACCCGGACCAGGCGAAGACGGCGCTGCGCGACCCGCGGTCGACCATCGAGCCTCTGCGCCCCGGGTCGGAAAGCGCGCGCTCGAGGTGGTGCAGGGGCTGACGCACGACCACCGCGCCTACGTCGAGCAGGCGGTGTTGGGGCAAGGCGGCATGGGCGTGGTGAAGCTGGCGCGCCAGGTGAGCCTGGGTCGGCCGGTGGCCTTGAAGACGCTGAAGGCACAGGGCTCGGTGACCGACGCCGAGGCGCTGCTGGCCGAGGCCTGGCTGGCGGGCTCGCTCGAGCACCCCGGCATTCTGCCCATCTACGCCGTGTCGCTGGGGGCTGACGGTGGGCCCCTGGTGGTGATGAAGCGCATCGAGGGGGTGACGTGGACCGCACTGCTGAGGGGCGAGGCCGAGCTCGACCTGTACGCTCGTGGGCGCTCGAGGCTCGAGGCGCACCTGCGCGTCGCCATGTCGTTGTGCGACGCCGTTCACTTCGCGCACTCGCGCGGCGTGGTGCACCGCGACCTCAAGCCAGACAACGTCATGCTCGGTCGCTTCGGAGAGGTGTACCTGGTCGACTGGGCATCGCGACGGGCCCCGGGCCCACCACGCAGTTCGCTGGCACGCCGGCGTACATGGCGCCCGAGATGCTCGGGGGTGACGGGGCGACGCTGTCCGCGCGCACCGACGTCTACCTCCTGGGCGCCATCCTGCATGAGGTGGTGACCGGCCGGCCGCCCCACGTGAGCCAGTCGGTCCGCGAACTGTTCGAGAGCGTGTTGCGCTCGACGCCGTCGCTGCCTGCCGACGTCCCCGGCGAGCTGACTCAGCTGATCTGCGCCTGTCTTTCGAGGCAGCCCGAGCAGCGACCGGCGAGCGCGCTCGAGGTGCGGTTGGGCCTCGAGCGCTTCCTCGAGCACCAGGGCTCGCGCGAGCTGGTCGAGCAGGTCCTCGAGTTCACCTTCTCAAAAGGGCAAGAGCTCATACGCCGTGCTGTCGTCTGGCCTTCAGCTGTTCTGGAGCCCTGAGCGGTTGCTGTTGGTCCTCGACGCCTACCCTGATGACCCGGGAATCCCAGACCTGAGTCGCAACCTTGCATTCGTCGCCTGTCGCCGCTGCTCCTGGACGGTGACGGCGATACCCACTTCGTGAGTCATGCCTTCTTCGAAGGGCGATGGGACTGGCCTCTTCTGCGGCACCAACCTTCTGGCGGCATCGACCATTCGGAGCAGCTCGGCCGGTTCGACACTGGCGCGCGCCCGCCCGGGCTCGTTCGCTCTCGGCGTCACCAGTCATCCTCCGGCAAGTCGACGGGGTCGTGGCTGACTCGTTGCCCATTCACATACACGGTGGACCAGCGCCGTCGTTCGCGCGCCTTTTCTGCCGCGGTGGCCGGACCGGTCGTGAGTGGAACCGCACTCAGCGCAGCGGCCGCCTCGCGGCTCAGACCGATGGCCTGCGGCTCAGGACCTGCGTGGGGTCGAGGGCACGAGTCGGCGTCGAAGAACCACCGCCGTTCACGCTCATCACAGACCAATCGAAGACGCGCCACCGTGTGTGTCGTGCTGACGCAGAGGTCGTGCAGGTCAGGTGCGACCTGCTGGCGATCGACGTGGGCCGCCAGTCGGGCGATGAGCGTCAGGCCGACGTCCTCTGCCACGACAGCATCAGTCGCCCGTGTGCTGATCAGCTCGCCGGTCTTCCGGTCGAAGCGGGTCAAGATGGCGTTGATGACGAAGCCAGCCTGCTGCCTGGTCACGTCGAGTTGGTCTTCAGTTCCACCGAAACATCCCGAGTGCCCGAACCTCACCGTCAGTCGGGCACCGATGGTCGAGGCCAGACAGGCCAGTGACCCGGTGGGGGAGCCGTCAAGCCGGCGCGGGGCCGCCGCATGACGCCTCTGGGGCGCTTCGGACGACAGAACAGGACGCTCGTCGACCTTCGGAAGGCCGTTTGCGCAGCTGAGGCCCAGCATCAGCATCGCGAGCCGGCATTGGCGCAGAGCGGACATTGCGCGCCTGACAGCGCGGCGATCAGGTGCGTTCCTGGGCGTCGCTTCGCCGCTTCAGGGGCTGAGCTGAAACGAGACATCTGCCGCGCGGCCCAGGCCCTCGACCACGCTGGTGAAGGCGTCGGCGGTGCGCAGCCGCTCCTGGCCGAACTTGCGCGCGAACAGCTGCTGCACCGCAGGCACCTGCGACGAGCCCCCGGTGAGGAACACCGAGTCGATGCGCAGCCCCGAGGGCATGCGGGTGAGCAGCTCATCAGTGCAGGCTTCCAGCTCGTCGATGAGGTGCGCCGAGGCGGTGTCGAACTCCTCGCGGGTGATGGTCTCGTGAATGACGATGCGCGCCTCTTCGAAGTCGATGTGGGCCCGCGGCTTCGTGGACAGCTCGACCTTGGCCTTTTCGATGGCCCGGTAGAGCCGAAACCCCAGGTTTTCCATCACCAGGTCTTCGAGTGCTTGTATTGCTTTTTTGTCATCACTGCTTTTCAGCATCAGGTCGAGCAGCTCGCGGGTCTTCTTTTCGCGAATCAAAGACATCTCATTCCATGACAACAACCGGCTCGACACGTACGTCGGCATCGTCATGCGCTGGTGCCCGTGGCCGACCTCGTAGGTCGAGCCCTGGCCGAAGTACCGCAGCAGCTTCTGCTTCATGATGGCGGCGTCGAAGCGGTCTCCGCCGACGTACACGCCCGACGAGGCCACCACGTCGGCGCGACGGTCGCCTCTGCCGCGGCGCCCGGGGCCCAGGTGCATCAGCGTCAGGTCAGACGTGCCGGCGCCGAAGTCGGCCACCAGCACCACCTCGTCGTCGGTGAGCGCCGCCTCGTATGCCAGCGCCGCCGCGATGGGCTCGATGAGGAAGCGCACCTGGGTGAAGCCCGCCAGCTCTGCGGCCTTTCGCAGGCGTTGCTCGGCGAAGGCGTCGGCGGCGGCCTCGGTCGAGAACCGCGCGGGCCGCCCCAGCACCACCTCGTTGAGCTCGTGGCCCACCGCTTCCGAGGCGAGGGTGCGCACGCGGCGCAGGAACACCGCGATGAGGTCTTCGAGGGTCAGCGTGCGGCCGCGCAGCTGGGTGCGGGTGAACGAGCTCGCCGGCAACCAGGTCTTCATGGACTGAATGAAGCGGCCCGCAGGGTCTTCCTGGTACTGCTCGATGGCCTGTTGCCCCGCGAGCGTCTCTTTGCTGCCGTCGGGAAAGAACAGCACCGAGCGCAACAGCCGGGGCTGCGGCGCTGCGAGGTCGATGCGCAGCACCTCTCCGGTCGAGAGCGCGACCGCCGTGTTGCTGGTGCCGAAGTCGAGGCCGCAGGTGGGCATGGGACGCGCGCTGTAGGCGCCCTCGCGTGCCGAGTCGAGGAGCGCCGAAGGTGGGGTGCAGGCTTCTCACGAGGTCGGTCCTTGTGACGAAGGCCGACGTGCGCCCGCGCGACGACCGGCAGGAGGACGTGGCGGTGTTTCAAGGGTGCTTTGATGATGCCGGGCCAGGAAGCCAGGTCATGGTTTCAACGGCTGTCGACGCACTCCCCGCCGAGAGCGTCGCCGCGTCCAACCGCCGGGGCTCATCCATGGGGAGTCACGTCTCGAGAGGCGCGTGCACCGTTTCAGTGAGGTCGGGGGTGGGGTGTCGTTGCCGCCACCTCGACCGCCCTATGGGCGTCGGCGCAGCGGCCTTCCTCCTGGTGGCGCTGGCCTTCGAGCGAAGCGGCGGGCCTTCGACGCAGGTCTGGGCGGTCACGGTGCTGTGGGCCGGAGGGGCCGGTCTGGCCACACTGCTGACTCGAGGGTTCTCGGCGCTCAACGAGCACGAGCCAGAGGTCGCTGAGCCGCTCTTCGCGCAGTTCCACGAAGGCGTGGTGGTGCTCGGCTTCGCTGGTCTCGCATTGTCCGTGTTCACCATGGTGGTCGCCCGAGTCCGGCGTCAACACACGCCACGCTGGGTGGCAGCGAGTGCGTTGCTGGGAGGCCTGGTGTGGAGCGCGAGTCTGCCATTGGCCGCGGACGCCGACGCGGGGCCCATCGAGCCTGTGTGGGCGCTCGACTCGCCGTCTGCTGGGTTCCTGGTCGAGGGCTGTGTGGACCCCATTCCGATCGCCCCCTTTGTGCTCGAGGTGGCGCCTTCTGTGATCAGGTTGAACGGGAAGGTAGTGGCGATGCCGTGCGACCTCCAGCGACGCCTGCAAGAGGGGGTGGCGCGGCTTCAGGAAATGCAGGCAGACCTGGGCTTGCAGAGCCCGATCAACGAGATCAACGTCATCGCGTTGCCTCATGTGCCAGTGCCGACGGAGTGGCTCGCAACGGCTGCCCGGATGGGCATCACCCGTGTGAACATGGCCTCGAACGTCGAGAAGCGGCACCGCTCACACAGCCGCGGCATGGTGGTGTCGACTGGCACCTGCGCCATCAGCCTCGAGCTCTCGCCCAGCGGCGAAGACCCGAATCAGTTTGCAACCTGGAAGAGCCTCGCAGAGGCGCGGTCTCAGCGACCCTTCGCCCTGGCGGTGTCACCTGCCGACGGTGCGTGCAGTCCGTAGCCGGACGGCCCCTCACGGCGAGGTGACGAACTGCTTGAGCACCGCTCGCACGCCATCGTCGTTCAGCAGCGCGGAGTGCTCGGCCTTCGTCTCGACCACCTCGGGAACGATGGGCCTGGGCGGCAGCGCGCGCACGGCCAGCACGGAAGCGTCGCCGTCGCCGCGAGCAGGCTCGGTCAAGTCCACCGACCCATCGGCCTTCACCTTCCACGCCTCGACCGTCGAGCGACCCTTGCCCACGATGGCCAGGGCCTTCCACGCCGGCGCGGGGCCGTCTTCGTCACCCATGCCGGCCCAGAACGCGCGGTGGTCTGCGAGGCGCCTTTCCAGCTGCCGCCGGTAGGCCGGGTTGTCACGCACCGCCTGTTCCCCAAACAACCCCCACCGAGCTGCGAGCCATTGCTCGGCGTCATAGGCGTGCACGTCGACGGGCCTGCCAGCGGCGTCCACGAAGAAGTCGGGCTGCGGGCCCAGCAGCTGCCACGACGCGGGGAAGGTGAGCAGCGCCTCGGCGTTCATCAGCGCGGTGTTGCTGGCCGTGCGGGTGCCCAGCTGAAGGTCGTCCCATTGGCCGGGGCCTCCTTTGAACGGCGTGCCCACGAAGGCCACCTTCACCACCGCAGCCTTCACTGCGTCGGACGCCTGCCGCAGGCAGGACAGCGACACCAGCCCACCCATCGAGTGCCCGATGAGCCGCACCCGTTTGCCAGGCCCCAGCGCCTCGATGCGCGCGCAGAGTCCTCTTCCACTCTCACGAATATCCTGCCGCCAATCATAGGCATACACCTGAAAACCCTGAATTTCTGTCTTCGCCCAGTCCATCCACGAGCCGTAGGGGTTCTCTTCGAAGAGCAGGGGAATGGCGGTGAGCCTGGTCAGCGGGCCAAGGACATGCAACGGGCCGTAACGGGGAAACTCGCGCTGTCCTTCGAACGGCAACGCCAGCGACCGGTCGCCCTGCGACAGGCCTTGACCCGGCGTGACATAGGCCAGCTCTCCGGTCTCGGTGGCGAGGAAGCTGGCGCGGTACCCGTGCAGGAAGAAGGTGACGTCGTCGCCGCTGACCGGCAGCAGCACCGGCTGCGGCGCCACGCAGGCGCCGAGGTGAACGGCGGCCAGCAGGAGCAGAGGTCTCATGTCAGGGGTGTGCCATCACGTGCTGGCCCCCGCATTGGATTTCTCGAAGGCCGGTTCGCGCGCTTTCCCGTGCGGGCTGCTATGGGCAGACCGGTGTCGACCTCACTGGTGACAGGGCTGTTGGGTGTGGCGCTGGGCATGCGTCACGCGGTCGAGCCCGACCACCTGGCGGCCGTGTCGACGCTGGCCACCGAGCAGCGCACCGCCCGCGCGGGCCTCTGGGTGGGCGCGTTGTGGGGGCTCGGCCATTCCATCTCGCTGATGGTGGTGGGTGGCTCGTTGGCGTTGCTCGAGGCGCAGATGCCCCGACCGCTCGAGCTGGGCCTCGAGGTGTTGGTGGCGGTGATGATCGTGGCGTTGGGGGTGCGCGCGGTGCGCCGCTCTCTGCTCGAGGGTCGAGCCGGCCCCGCCGCCACGCACTCCCACGGCGGCGTGCCGCATACCCACCCGGCGGCCGTCGAGCACGTGCACCTGCACTCGACGACGTTCGCGACCCGGCCGTTGCTGGTGGGGCTGATGCACGGGCTGGCGGGCAGCGGCGCCTTGACGGCCCTGGTGCTGGCCGAGCTGCCGACGGTGGCCTCGCGCCTGACCTACATCGCCCTCTTCGGAGGTGGCAGCGTGGTGGGCATGGCGCTGCTCACCGGCCTGCTGGGCGTGCCGTTGATGCGCCTGACGCGGGTGCCGAAGGTGGCCGCCTCTCTGCTCGCGGTCACCGGCACCCTGTCGGTCGGCGTGGGCCTGTTCTGGGGCGTGGTGTCCCTCGAGCGGTTGCTCGGCGTGTGGTGACGAGCAGGTGCTCGCGCCCGTCACCATCGACCGCCCGGTTCGCGCTGCCACGCCGTGGGTGGTGTTGGCGCTGGCGGTGTGGAGCGTCGGGCTGTTGGTACAACACCTGCGCGAGGTGCCCCCGGCCGTCGAGCGACCGGGGTGGCAGCGGCCCTTCAGCGAGCTGAGCGAGGCTGATCAGCGCTTCTTTCGACAGCTGCGTGAGAGCCTGTTCGACGTCGAGCGCCTGCGCGCACTCGAGGGAACGTGGCCTGAAGCGCAGCGCCTGAAGGACCTTGGCCTCGAGCCCTTCACCGAGGAGGGGTGGAAGAAGCAAGCCCACGGCGTGTACACCACGTACTCGTGGGCCGGGCCCGTCGACGGGTCGGCGGTGCGATGGTTGGTGCTGTACATCGAGCCGTCACCGCAGCTGCTCGCCGACCAGAGCCCGCCGCCGCCCGACGATGAAGAGCATCACACCCTGCGCGATGGAACGCCGGTGCACGTGACCGTCTGGTCCATCGCCAACGACGGCTCGCCGATGGGTGATGAGGTGCTGGCGTTTCCTGCGGCCGAGGGCTGGCTCGAGCGCCGCACGCGGTAGCCGCTTCACGTCGGCAGAACACGGCTGAGCAGCAACCCGGCGTTGCCGAGGTCGACCGCTGGAGCATTCTCCCCCGGCTGATACGCGCTCACCAGATACCGTTGGCCCTCGAGCTCGACCTGCGTCCCCGTTGGCAGCCAGAGGCCTCGCATCATCGCCGTGCCGAACGCGGTCATCACGGCCTCGGTCGTCTCGACGAGGCGGTGCAGGGGACCCTCCGAGCTCCGCAGCTCGGCCACCAGGTCGGGCCGGCCCAGCTTCAACATTCCGCGGGTGTGCATCACGTTGCCGCGGCCCGGGGCGTGGTCGGTCTCGATGGTGATGGTGACCTCACGGGTGAAGCGGGGCTCGAGGGGCGTGGGCCAGGCCAGCAGGTCTTCGGCCAGGTGCCAGCTGCGCGCGCGGTCATCGAAGATGACGTCTGCGCCGCGTCGAACCAGCCACCGCGCCATGGCCCACACGCACTGCAGGTAGCCGAGGTCAGCGGCGTCGGCCAGGTCCACCTCGATGCAGGCGCAGTGCTGGGCGCGCGCGAAGCGCTCTCTGGACAGCTCGGGGTCCCTCAGCCGGTGCACGGCCAGCGGTAGCCGGCCCTCGTGGCCCAGAATGGTATCGAACAGCTCGGTCGCCGTGGGGCGCGCGTACAGGCCCAGGTCGATACACCCGGGAAAGTCCGAGAAAGGGCACCACGGGTCGGCGGCCGGGCCCATTCCATCCATCGGAAAGGGGGCCGATGAAAAGGCATACACCCTGAAGGTGACGTGAGCGCCGGTGTCGACGAACTCGGGTCGTAACCAGAGTGGATGGTCAGACATTCAGCGGTTGGTCACCTTCGCGCCATCGAGCACCACCGGGTAGATGACGCCGATGCCCAGGTCCTTGTCGGCGCTGACGGTGCCCTCGACGGTCACCTGGTCTTGCGCCTTGACCTCGGCCGAGAGAATCACCACCAGGTCGTTGTCCTTCGAGTCGGCGCTGCCGCTGCCGTCGGTGAGGTGCGCGTAGGTGGTGCCGTTGACCGAGGTGACCTTGGCCACGGTGCCCTTCACCCGCACCGTGCGGCCGGCCAGCAACGCCCGCTCGCTGAAGACGTTCGCCACTCGAAGGTCCAGCGCGCCTTCAGCCTTGTTCAGCGCGGCCACGGCCTGCTCGGTCACGCTCTTCGTGCCGGCGGGTGGGTGCCCCGAGGGCAGCCCCGGCGGCGCGGGCACCTCGGCGACCGCCCCCGAAGACAGCGCCCCAAACCAGATGCTGGGGAAGGTGCGACCGAGTGACTTGCTGGTGAAGTTCGACATCTCGGTCTGCGCGGCGACGGTGACCGGCTGGCCCGTGACGATGGACGTGTTGGTCGCCACCGCCGCCCACACCTCACCGCCGCTCGTCGACAGGCGCAGGTAGGTGTAGTTCGGCACCTGAATCACCTCGGCCACGGGCCCGGTGAGGAAGGTGGGCGCCGCTCGCTCGGGGGGAGGACTCTCTGGAGCGAAGGGCGGAGGCTGTGGTGTCGCTGGCGCCGCGGCAACGACCGACGGCGTCGTCGTCGTCGGGCTCGAGGACCGCCCCAACAGGTACCCGACCGCGAAGACCGACAACAGCACCGAGACGAGGACGGCTGGTTTCATGGGCAGTGGACTACTGGACCTCGTGACCCGGAGCCAGCAGGGCTGCGCCTCGACCACTTGATGTGGCTCATGCGCCGAATGAGCCAGGCGGCCTGTCACACCTCGTCACGCATCGCGCTCCAACCAGCACCACCTCGTTCCCCGAAGGAGCCGCCCATGCCCACCGCAGCTCGCCTGGCCCTGCTCAGCGTCGCGTTGTCGACGGCCCCCGCCTGGGCGCAACCGGCGCAGGTCGAGGCCCGGGCGCCCCTTCAAAAGGCCTTCGACGTGCAGCTCGACCCGACGCCGTTCTTCCTCGAGGGCTGGCTGGTCGCGCCCTTCCAGGCGGGGCCGGGCCTGTTCTTCGCGCCGTGGGTGGGCAGTTCGTTCAGCGTGGCGCCGCAGCCGTTCGGCATCGACGAGGTGGCCATCACCAGAGAGCTCGTCGGTTGCACGGGGGCGCTGCAGGTGGGCTGGAAATTCTGCTTCTAGAAAAGACAAACATCTTTTTTGCGAGGTTTACTCCATGGGTTGGGCAACGGATCAACGTATTCTCATCACCGGCGCGTCGGACGGCATCGGGGCCGAGCTGGCGCGGCAGCTGTCGGCGGACCGGCCAAAGCTGGTGTTGGCCGCGCGCAACCGGGAAGGCCTCGAGCGGGTGGCCGCCGACTGCCGAGCGCGCGGGGCCGAGGTGCTGGTGGTGCCGACCGACGTCGGCGACGAGCGCCAGTGTCAGGCGCTGCTCGATGCGACGCGGTCACGCTTCGACGGCCTCGACGTGCTCGTCAACAACGCCGGAGTCTCGACGCACGCCTCCCTCGACGACGCGCTCGACACCGGGTTGTTCGACAGGCTGCTGAGGGTCAACTTGATGGGCAGCGTGTGGTGCACCCGCGCGGCGTTGCCGATGCAGAGGGCCAGCCAGGGTCGCCTGGTCACCGTGTGCAGCCTGGCCGGGCGCCTCGGCATCGCCCACCGCACCGCGTACTGCACCAGTAAGTTCGCGCAGGATGGGTTCTTTCAGGCCCTGCGCGCCGAGCTCTTCGGCAGCGGCGTCAGCGTCACGCTCGTCTACCCGGGCTTCGTGGCGTCGGGCTTCGCCGAGCACAGCCTCGGTCGCGATGGGAAGGCCGCCGGTATTCCCGTGGTGAAGCGCGAAGCGGTGATGTCGGTCGAGACCTGCGCGGCGCACGTGCTGACCGCCGCGACGAAGCGCAGCCTCGAGGTGGTGCTCACGCCCGAGGGCAAGGTGGGCATGGCGCTCAAGCTGGTCTCGCCCGCGCTGGTCGACGGCCTCGCGCGACGCACGGTGGCGCGGTCGAAGAAGAAGGCCTGAGTGTTCAGCGCGCTCAGGCGGTGCGACGCAGGAAGCTCACTCGCCGAGCGCTCGCAGCATCTTCAAGAATCCAGCGAAGTGAGGGCTCGCCGCCGCGAGCCGGTCGAGGCCGGTCTCGATGGCGATGAGCGCTCCGTAGACGGGCTTCTCGTAGCCGGGGCGAATCGCGGCAACTCGCGCCGACGGGTGCGTGTCTGGGCCATCGTTGATGTTCTCGACCTTCCCGTCGAACTGAACGTTGACCTGATCGAGCGCTCGGGCCTGCGTCGGAGAAAAGACGGTCGTACACAGCGATGGAGCGACAAACGCGAAGGCCTCGAACTCATGCACCGACAGATAGGGCCGGAACCGCGTGCTCCCGATGTCCTGCCGCCACGCGCGTTCGACGTTCTCGGCCCACAGCGCGGCGCTGCTGGCCTTTTGGGTGGCGCCCGGAAAGTCGTCGGGCAGGCCGTAGAGGTCGAGGATCGAGGTCACCAGCACCGCGCTCGTATCTGCAAGCAGCAGCTCGGTGTCGCGCCGAACCGGCGCATACGTCGAGACGCCGCCACGAAAGTGCCCGCCCGACTTCACCCGCTTCGTCTTGAGGAGCACCGGGACCAGCTCGACGCGGTTCGCGCGCAGGTCAGGGCGAAGGACCTCGGTGACGAACTGCTCTTCGGTCTGGCCCTCGACCAGTAGAAGGACCTTCTTCACCTCGGCCGCCCGCCGATCACGTTCTTCTCCCAGAGATCGCCGAGTCCGTACTCCTCGAGCCAGCCGGCGATCTCTGCCTCGGTGGGCCGACGAAAAGTGGACGCGTCGTGTTCGTCACGGTCGACGACGATGAGCTCGCTCGGGTCGAGTTGATTGACGAAGGCCGTCGATTGCGTCGCCGCAACGATCTGCAGGTTGGCCTCGGTCGCGACCGAGCGGAACAGGTTCGCGAGGTGGGTGATCGCGAACGGGTGCAGGCCAAGCTCGGGCTCGTCGATGACCAGCACCTCGGGCCGCTCCGGCTGGTGCAGCATCGTGACCATGCAGATGAACCTGAGCGTTCCGTCCGAGAGCGAATGCCCGTCGAGATATTGGTCTGACCCGCGCTCCTTCCACTCGAGCTTGATGACGTCTGGGTTCAGCCTGCTGGGTTGAAGCGTGAAGTCTTCGAAGAACGGAGCGACCTGCTGCACCGACTTCAGAATGCGCTGGTACGACGTGGGCTCGCGCGACTGCGTTCGATACAGCACAGCAGCGAGGTTCGATCCGTCCTCGCGGAGCGCGTGGTTGTCGTCGACCTTGCCGGCTTGCTTGACGCCGGCGGAGCGCGAGGTGTCGTGGAAGTGGAACAGCCGCCACGACTGCATCGCGGGGAGAACCTTCGACGGAAGGCCTGCCCGCTTCAGGGTGCTTTCCCTGTTCAGGGAGACGTGATGCCCGTTGATCGAGGTCCAGACGTCTCCGTCGATTGATGCGAGTTCGTCATGAATGACGAGCGAGCCATCGTCGGACGGGACCAGGCTGACCTCGTAGCCGCTGGAGCCGAACCGGACCTTGAATCGAAGCTGCGGCGTGTGCTTCTGGCCATGCCGCAGCCAGCGGTCTGCACCACCCGCCGTCAGCACCGCCTCCTGGAGATGCTGGTCGACGATCTGCCGAACCGCCCGGAACGCACCGACGAAGTTGCTCTTCCCCGAGCCATTGGCGCCGATGAGCACGTTCAGTCGCTTCAACTCGACGCACGCGTTGGCGATCGACCGGTAGCCCTCGATCTCGATGGAATCGAGCATGCTCGGGGTCTACCGCATTTCATTCCAGCCGGGTCAACGACGCCGGCTCCTCGACGGTTCCGCGAACAGACTCGAGCTCACCGATCAGGTTCGTCTGGAACGGGCGGCTTCAGGCCCGTCAACGCGACTCCGCGCGCGCCTTGAACTCTTCGTTCATCTTCACGAACCCGGCCGGGGCCCCCTGCATCATCGGCAGTCGTTTCATCACCATCGACAACACGCCCCCGTACCGCTCACGGTTGACGAGCCGGGTGCGGTTGCCGTCGAGGCGCTCGAGCTCGAAGAAGTGCTCGCCGTCGAACACCCCCGGGACGCCGGTGCGCGCGAGCCACGCGAAACGAACCGTGGGCTCGCAGTGACTGACGGTCGGGGCGAACTCGTACGGGTCCGTGCCTGGCGCCGACAGCTTCAGCTTCAGCACGTTCCCCGGGCCCGCAGCGCCGCCCAGCCACGCGAGCTGGGAGTTCCACTGGGAATACGACGGGAAGTCGACGATGACCGCCCACACCTGCTCTGGCGCAGCGTTGATGACGACCTCTTCGCGTATCTCGAACGAGGTCTGGCTCAACGCGCCGACGAGCAGCAGCGCCGCCGCAGCCAGCCCGACGAGGACGCGCGCACCGCGGCTCAGCGCGCCCAGCCGGTTCGCCGCAGGAAGGCCTCGAGCCCCTCGAGGGCCGGGTGCAGCGCCCGCAGCCCGGGGATGAAGGCGTCGCCGCCCAGAGAATCGAAGGCTTCCCACATCGCGCCGAACTCTTCGCTGACCGCCCGAATCGCCGGAATCGCCTGCTCATTGGCCGCCGACTGCACTGGCCGCCCCGTCACCTTCGTGAAGACCGCCGCGATGTCGCCCGGCGTCAACGAGTCACCCGCCAGGTCGAACGCCGCGCCGATGAAATCAGACGGTCGCTCGAAGGCCATCGTCGCGAAGGCCCCGATGTCGGGCGTCGAGACCAGCTGCAGCCGCTGGTGCGCCCGAATGGGAAGCTCGAGGCGGCCTTCGCGTGCCTTGGCGCCGAAGTCCATGAAGGGGGAGTTGAAGTTCTCCATGAAGAACGCCGGCCGCAGCACGGTCGCGGGCACCTTCGAGTCGAGCAGGTGGCGCTCGACCTCCTGCTTGGTCACCACGTGTGGCACCTTGCTGGGCCACGCGTAGCCGCTGCCCACCGACGAGAAGACCAGGTGCGCGACCTTCGCGGCCTTCGCGGCGTCGACCAGGTTCTTCCCCTGCTTCACCTCGCCCGCGGCGCCCAGCGGCTTGCCAGTCGCCATGCCGTCCCAGAAGTTGGTGAGCGCGAAGACGCCGTGCGCGCCGGCGAAGGCCCGCTCGAGGGAAGGCTGGTCGAGCAGGTCGGCCGCCACCACCTCGACGCCCAGGCTGGTCAGCGCCTGCGCTTCGGGCTTCTTCGGGTCCCGCGTGAGGGCCTTGACGTGAAAGGCGCGGCGCAGGCTCTTGACGACGGCGCCTCCCTGCTGGCCGGTGGCTCCGGTGACGACGATGGTGGGGGTCTTGTTGGCGTTCATGGTGAGGCCTTTCGGTACGACGAGGTTCGCGACAGATACCGTCGGCCACCGCCTGCAACAATATTGAGCCCGGCAACGAATCGTTCCACCATTGCAACGATGCGGGACTTGAACGAGCTGGCGGTGTTCTCGGCGGTGGTGCGGCACGGAGGCTTCACGGCAGCGGCGACGGCCCTGGGCCTGCAGAAGTCGACGGTGAGCCGCATGGTGGCGCGCCTCGAAGAGCGGCTCGGGACCCGCCTGTTGCTGCGCACCAGCCGTCAACTGGCGGTGACCGAAGCGGGCCGGACGTTTCTCGAGCGGTGCGACGAGGGGCTGCGCCTGCTCGACGCGGCCGAAGGCGTGATGGACGCCGAAGAGCACCTCGCCGGCACGGTGCGCGTCACCGCGATGCCGGACTTCGCCGAGCGGTACCTCGCGCCGCTGGTGGGTGAGTTCGCGAAGGCGCAGCCACAGGTGCAGGTCGAGCTGGTCCTCACCACCCGCCTGGTCGACCTCGTCGACGAACGCATCGACCTCGCCATCCGCTCGGGGCCGTTGCCCGACTCGTCATTGGTCGCGCGTCGCGTGGGCACCGCCACCCGGTGTCTGGTCGCCAGCCCCGCGTACCTCGAAGCTCACGGCCGACCGCGCAGCGTGACCGACCTCGCGAAGCACCAGTGCCTCGCCTACCGCACCACCGATGGCTCGGTGTCGTGGCGGCTGCTCACCTCGAAGGGGCCGCGGAACGTTCGCCTCACGGCCCGCCTCGCCGCCGATGACTTCACGGTGCTGCACGACTGGGCCGTCGCAGGCCTGGGCATCACCCTGCTGCCCGGCTTCGTGTGCGAGGCGTCGCTCGGGTCCGGTGCGCTGGTCCCGCTGCTGCGTGGCTCGGTCAACGAGCAGGTTCCGTTGTTCCTGGTGCACCCGCAGGGCCGCCACCTGCCGGTGCGAGTTCGGCTGCTGCACGATTTCATCGTCGAGCGACTGAGCGCGCGGCGCGCGTAAGCCTTTTGCGGGTGCGACCTGACACGGTGTCCGCTGACCCCACGCCTCCATGTCCCACTCGAGGGGCTCCCGCAGCGGCGTCTCGTCATGGAGCCAGATCACAGGCGCATAGAAGATCTTGCCCGTCTTGGTGGAGACCCCGAGCGTGTCCAGCACCTTTGCGACCGGCGCGATGCTGAGGACGTAGATCATCGGAAGCACCACGCCGAGCGTCACCAGGATGATCGACGTCTCGTTGGGGCGCAGCGCTGGTCTCGACATTCGCGGGGCAGGAGACCCCCAAACGGCCCCCCGGCCCCCGGTGTCGAGGCGCGGCCCATCGGTCGGTCGCCCGATCGGTCTTCGGCCCGAGGCCCGGCTTCTCAATCCACGCTCCGAAGCCGGCTGGGTATGCTCGAGCCCCATGGCGCGCTGCGGTCGCTGCGATGAAGAGCACGATGAGGTCGAACCCGCGGGCCGCCGCCCCGATGCGGTCTTCGCGGTGCCCAGGGAGGAACGAGCGGCGCGCATCAGGGACTCCGACGACCTGGTGAGCATCGACGACCAGGCCTTCTTCGTTCGTGGGGTCGTGCAGCTGCCGGTGCTCGGTCGCGAGCAGGGTTACGGGTGGGGCTTCTGGGCGAAGGTCGCGAAGGCCCACTTCGAGGAATACCTGCGGTACTTCGACGACGACCCGCCGCTCGAGCACACGGGCTTTCCCGGCACGCTCGCCAATCAGACGCGCTGGTTGTCACCGACCCTGGGCCTGCCCGTGCATGTGCTGCTGGGTCGGGGCAAAGCCCGGCCAGGCTTGGTGCTGCTCGGCGAATCGCACGAGCTCTCGCGACACCAGACGCGCGGCGTGAGCGAGGCGCTCGTGCGCACCTGGAGCGACGTCATCTCGAGCACCCACCCGCCCGCGCCGGTGATGCCTCCGAAGCAGCCGACGTTGTCGGTCGAGGGCTGGCTCGTGGCGCGGCCTGATCAGGTCGGTCAACCACTCCATGCCTTGACGGCGCCGCCGAAGGAAGGCGACCTCGCCAAGGTGCCGTTCGTCTTCCATGCCGCAGATGAATCGGGCGCGGTCGTCGAACGCGTCGAGTACATGTGGGTCCAGCTCAGCGAGGTCGGCAGCGACGGTTGGTGGCGCGGCACGCTCGACAACCACCCCTTCGTGCCCGGCCCCATCGACGCGGGCTCGCCGGTCTGGGTTCGTGCCGAACACCTGCTCGCGTATCAACGCGGCTGATTCAGTCCTGGGTCGGAGTGCCTGCTCCGTCGGCGCGAACTGTCCACTGAAACCATCCCAGCGCGATAAGGGACCCAGCGACCCTGGGCAGCCAGGGCGCGGAGAAGACCGGCTCGAACAGCTGACCGTCGCGGCGAGCGCGGTACCTGAACCCTCCCGTCTTGGTCCTCGAGCCGGGAAACTGCTTGAGCACGTCGCGCTCGAACCGGGTCTGAAGCGTCGCTTCGTCGAGCGGCGTCGTCGACCCGACGGCATCGCACGGCTGCTCGGCACCGGGGCTCCCGACGGCGCGAACCACGTGGAGCGGAATGGTGATGCGCACCGGCTGGCCGTTCGACAGCAGCATCATGCCGAGGCCCCAGGTCTGTTCGACGTCCAACCCACGAACTCGGCGCCACCCTACGCTGAAGAAGTCGCCGCCGACCGCCCGGTCGGGAGCAAGGCTGCTCGACACCACGCTCTGCACGACCTCGAAGTGCCAGTCCTCGTCGGGCCCCACCCAGGGCAGCTGACTGGCCAGCGCGCGCACCTTCTCGAGGGCCTGCGCTTCGGTCACGTCGGGCCCCGTGACGTCGAGGTACGAGCGGTCTGCGACGAACGCGCGAAGCTCGGTCGACGTCGCGTCGTATTGCCACCCGCCGACCTGCAGCGGGCCTTTGGGAATGCCCATTCGCGCCTCGAGGCCCGGTTCGGGATTCATCACCACCGGCAAGTCCTGGCGGCGCCCGTTCACGGCCTCGTCCAGCGCCTCGAAGGACTCGCGGTACTCGTCCTCGGTCGTCACCACCCGCTCGACCCGGAACCAGGGCAGCGCGCCTTCGATGGCAGTCGACACCGGTCGGCAGCGCATCAGCGGCAACTGGCGCGGCGGCTCGCAGCCGGTGGCCACGATCGTCAGCACCACCGACAGCACGCACCGACCGTTCAGTCTCACGTCGCCGTCACCTCGCCCAGAGAGAAGGCGAAGCGTAGCCGCGAACGTCGCCTGCCATCAGCCCCTGGTGGTGGCCCGTCGGTATTGCAGCAGGTAGCGCACCGGCACCGGCAGCCGTGGCGAGCTCACCTCGATGGCCACGTCGAGCCGGTCTCCGTCGGGGGACACCGAGAACACGGTCTTCCGCCGCCCCAGCTCGTTCCAGGTGACCTGGGTGAGGCTGGTGTCGGTGAGCTGGTGGGTGAGCTCGTTGGCCGAGCCGTCGAGGCCGATGAGCGTGCCGACGCCGCCGATGGTGGTCGCCTGGAGCGGGCCCGAGACGCAGGTCACCGCGTCCTTGTTGCGTCGAATGGTGATGGAAGGGAACACCGGGTTCTTCTCTCGCAGCGTCGCCACCACGAGGGGCTTGAGCAGTACACCGAAGGGCTCGCCGGTCGCGTCGACGGCCCGATCCACGGCGGTCTGGTTGGCCTTCGCGTCGACGCTCACCCAGGTGCCCTCGACGGTCGGGGTGGCGGCGAGCAGGGTCATCAGCAGCCCGGTCATCGCGGTCTCCAGAGCAGGCCCGATGGCACCGGTGAAAGGCAGAACAGCGATGGGTTCGACGCGTGCATGGACGCGGAGTGGTTGCCGCGAGCAGGTGGAAACGATCACCGAGTCAACGGCTCACGGACTGCGCTGATGGCAGACGGTGCAGTTCGCGGGTCCCGAGAACAGCGTCACCTGGTCGATGGACCGTGGACCTCCTCGTGGCGGCTCCCGACCAGCATCGCTGTTACGCATTTCTTCACCGATTCCACTTTCTGGCCGGCGTCACCGTCATCCTCCCGAAAACAGGCTGCGAGCCGAATCGGTGAAGAGATGCGTAACAACGAACGGCTTCAGGGACTCAGCGAGTGCGGCGCTTCGAGGGTGACCGGTTCTCCCCGAGGGAACCGTGAACCACATCACGCGCCTGGGGCTGGTCGGCGATTGCTGCCTTCACCGTCTCGTAGGAACGAGTCCGGGTCGACGGCCTCGCGCAGCGGAGTCCGGTGTTCCCGGTGGCGTCGATGATGACCTGCGCCAACAGGCTCCCTCGAGGGCTCCTGTCAGACGGTGTTCGATGGAATCGCGTCGGGCCCGTGCGATTCTGGGGCTCTGATGGCCACCGAGCCGATGCTCCGCTTCGCTTCACCGCACGACTGGAACGCGTGGCTCGAGCAACACCGCGAGACCCCGACCGGTCTCTGGCTCGAGTTCGCGAAGAAGGGCGCGCCGTTCAGCACCCTCACCTACGCCCAGGCCCTCGAGGTCGCCCTCTGCTGGGGGTGGATCGATGGGCAGAAGGGGTCGGTGGACCACCTCACCTGGAAGCAGCGCTTCACGCCGCGGCGAGCGCGAAGCATCTGGTCGAAGGTGAACCGCGAGAAGGCCGAGGGCCTGATTCGTGATGGTCGCATGCAGCCGCGCGGGCTCGCCGAGGTGACTCGCGCCAAAGCCGACGGGCGGTGGGCTGCGGCGTACGACTCTCCGAAACAGGCGACAGAGCCTGACGACCTGAAGCAGGCCCTCGACGCTTCGACTGCGGCGCGCACACTGTTCGACCGCCTCGATGGCACCAACCGCTACGCCATTCTCCACCGGGTCGCGACCGCGAAGCTCGAGAAGACGCGCGCCCGCCGCATCGCCACCTTCGTCGCCATGCTCGAGAAGGGTGAGGTGGTGTACCCCGACCGGCTGCCCGCCAAGACGTCGCCCCGGAAGTAAGCCCTCCGCCGGGCACCAGACCTGGGTGGCATTCCTCGAGTCTGCAGGGTGGGGCTCTTCCACTGGAGACATCGCATGCTGCAGCGGAGCACGGTCACCGTCCGGTGGCTCTTGATGGTCTCGCTGTCAGGAGGCTGTTCATCGCGAGAGGCCGCGGTCACCGATGCGCTGCCGACGCCGTCTCACGCGACGTCGGTCGAGGTCAGCACGCAGACGGTCCAGGTCCTCGCGGCACGCGAGCCCACGCTCTCGCAACGGCTTGGCATGCAGGCGGTGCCCTGGGTCGACCAGAGAACAACGCAACACCGATGCCGCCCGAGGTGTCGTTGTTGCGCATTTCTTCGTCGATTCGATTTCTGGGCCGATCTCCCCGTCATCTCCTTGAAACCAGGCAGTGAGCTGATTCGGTGAAGAGATGCGTAACGAGGGCTTCAGGGACTCAGCGAGTGCGGCGCTTCGTCGGCACCTCGAGCGTGACCGGTTTCCCGCCCGCTTCAGCAGGCGCGCCGTCACGTTCAGCTGGGCGTCGTTGCGCTTCCCGAAGAGCGCCAGACGCTCGAGCCGCTGAGGAGCGCCATCGTCGAAGCGCACCCGGGGGGCAGTGGTGCGTCACGGCCGCGAGAACGTCTCGTCGAGCACCATCACCAGCTTCTGCACGTCAGCCGCATAGAACGCGGCGGCGTTGAGGGTGTTGAGCTCGATGAGGCGCAGCCCGTTCGCGGTCTCGGCCACGTCCATCACGTACGCCTCGTGGGGCCGCCACTCGCTCGCGCGCGCTGTCGCGAACGCGACCACGTGTTCAGGCACATCCCAGCTGGAGAACACCGTCGAGCCCCGCTTGGAGAGCGAGCTGGTGACGACCCGGTCGAGCACCACCCAGCACCGGTACTCGGCGTGGATCGCGACGGGCCGCGCGACCTGCACGAGGGAGCCCTCACGCAGCGTCTGGCTGCCCTCGCCGAGGAGCACGGAGCGCTGCCACTGATGGAACGTGTCGGGTTCGAACACCCGGCCCGAGAACGCCTTGGTGTCGTCGATGGGCCGCAGAAAAGCCGGCGCATCGAGGCGCACCTCACCAAATCGCAGGACTCGGGAGCCCGCGTTCAACAGGTGTTCGCCCCACTGCTGCCGCTGACGACGGAAGTCCTGCTCGGCCAGGTCGAAGACGCCCGGCAACCACCCGTACCGTCGCGCGGCGTGGCGCATCGAGTACGAGCCCATGCAGATGACGTCGTGACGGTCCACGTTCGGAGCAGGGTGCAGCTCGCCGACCAGGGGAACCACGGTGTGCATCGAGTGCGGCAGCCCGAAGCGCTGCAACGTCTCGACCAGGACGTCCCACCCCGGCTCGTGCTGCCACGCTTCCTGAAGAACCCAGAACATGCGCGGCTCCGACGAGGGGCTGCCGGCTTCCCGACGCGCCGCTCACGGCACCGTGAAGCGAAGGCCCGTGTCCGTCTCGTTGCAGTTCCTGCCGCGCACCTTCACCGGGTAGCTGCCCGCCGCCAGCGCCGGAGCGTCACCCACGTACCCGGCCGCCGTCGCCACGCCGCGCGCGATGGCCGCGTCGCCCACCACCACGTCGAGCGCCGCGTTCAGGTTCTGCCCGGTCACCACCACCTCGTTCCCCGACGCCGTCACGCCCGTCACCACCGGGTTCGGCAGCGCCGGGTCGCACACGAAGAACGGGTAGCGCGCGAAGGCCTGGCCGCCGCGGTCGTCGCGCACCACCAGCCACATCGTGCCAGTGCGGTTGGCCGGCACCGGGTCCTCGGGGAACTCGGTCGAGCCCGGCGCGAAGAACGTCACCCGCTCGCTCGTGCTGGTGTCGAACCGGGCCGCCGAGAAACGCCCCGCGCTGGAATACCAGCTGCCCACCAGCGCCTCGGTCTTGGTCACCGGGCCGCTCGGCTGCTCCTCGACATACGTGTCCCGGCTGCTCTCGGGCACCTGCACCGAGAGGCTGACCTTCGCGCCAGGCTTCACCGGCACGCGCCCGTTCAAGGGGTGCACCGCGCCGTCGACCACCAGGTTCACGATGCCGGGGTTGCGGTTGCGCTGCTCGGGCGGCTTCTGACTCACGAGCACGCGGGTGAGCGCCACCACCACCGAGGTCTCCTTGCGCTCGATGCGGGCGAAGTATTCTTTCAGCTTGGCGTCGGTCGCCAGCGGGTCGACCTCTTCACCCACCACCAGCGACAGCACCTGCCCGACCGAGCCCGCCCGCCGCACGGGGCTGTCGGCGGCCAGCACGTCGAACACACCGCGCGTCGACTGGTAGGTGCTCGACAACCCGAAGCCGAGCAGCTGCAGGCCCGGCGGGTAGTCCGTAATCTGCGTGGGTCGCAGCAGAATCGAGGCGTCGTTGCAGGCGCTGCGGCCGAGGTCCTGGGGGTCTGGCTCACAGCCCACCCACAACACCGTGCTCACCGCGCCAGGCACCGCCGGGTCGGTCTTCAGCACCGAGAGCCGGGTCGGCTCGCCCGGGCCCACCTCGGGCGGCTCGGCGGTGATGGCCAGCACCCGCAGGTCCTTCACCAGGGTCTCGGGGTCGAAGCGGGCGTTGGTGCAGCCCACCGTCAGACACCCCAGCAGCAGCGCGCGTCTCACCATTCACCCCTCAGGCCCAGCGTCGGCAGAATTGGAATGCCATACACATAGGCAGACTGCGAATAATTGAAGTTATAGAATTGCGCCTCGGGGTTCTGCTGGTTGGTCGCGTTCTGCACATCGAGGTACGCGGTGAGGCTGAAGTCGTCGAAGATGAACCGCTTGTCGACCCGCACGTCGAGCTGCACGAAGGTGGGCAGGCGCTGGCTCCACGGGAGGGCGGGGATCGGCACGTACTGGTTGCCATTGGCGTCGAAGATGGACGTGCTGATGGGCGTCACCAGCGGCCCCGAGGCCACGCGGAAGCGGGCGCCCAGGTTGATGTTGAAGGGCAACACCACGCTGCCCACCACGATGAGGTTGTGAGGCTGGTCGAGCGGGCCGGGCGCGAACCGCACGTCTCCGTAATAATCGCGCTCGAAGCGGGACAGGCTGTACGAGACCCACCCCAGAAAATACTTCGTCGGCCGTACGCGCAGCAGCACTTCACTGCCGTAGGCCCGGCCGTACCCTTCGCTGTTGAAGCGCGTCTCGGCGCCCGGAATGCTCAGGTCGCTGCCGCTGCCGTTGGCGAGGCCGAGGCGGGCCTGGTTGAAGAAGGCCTTGTAGTAGCCCTGCACGTCGAGCTCGAAGAGCTTGAACAGCCGCGCCTCGAGCCCCACCGTGAAGTGCCACGCGCCTTCGGGCAGCAGGCCGGGGTTGCCGAAGACCGGCGAGAGCTGACCGCCGCGGTAGTCGGGAGGCTGCTGGTACATCGCCACCCCGCCCTTCACGGTGAGGACGTCGATGGGCGAGTAGCGCACCGAGAGGCGCGGGTTCAGCCAGACGCGGCGCATGACGGCCAGCTCTCCGTCGAAGCGCAGGCCCCCGCGCACCTGCAGCGTGTCGAGGGGCGTCCAGGTGGCGTCGAGGAAGAGGCCCGGCTCGACGTACACGCTGCGCTCGGTCTCGGCGATGAGGCGGCGGGTGACGTAGGGGTCGGGCAGCTGGTTGGGGCGGAAGACCGGCGGGCGCTGCGCATCGAAGACGGTGGGCGTGATGAGCGCGTCGAGGCCGCCGTTGAGCACCAGCTTCGCATCGGGCACGTCGACCCTCAGGCGCTCCCGCAGCTGCACCGGCACCTGGGTGGTGCGGAAAAAAATCTCCTGCACGGTGCTGTTCTGGCTGCTGGCGTCGAACCCCACCGAGTTTCGCGAGACGAAGGTGATGCGCGACGAGAGCCGCTGGTCCACGCCCAGCACCAGGCGGTTGTAGAGCACCGAGCTGCCCGCCGAGCCCTGCCCTTCGATATCGGGCTCGAGCAGGGGGTTGGGGGCGAGAAAGCTCCAGCGGTCAGAGGAGCCGTACACCGCGATGAAGAGCCGGTCTTTCGAGCTCCCCGCTCGGCGCTCGAGGCGCGCTTGATAGTCGAAGTACGTGGGCGCCAGGCCGAAGCCGACCGGCGACTGCGGCGCGAAGGTCTTCAGCGCGAAGGGCAACACCAGCTGCGCGAGGCCGTAGCGGCCGGCGGCAGAGAGGCTCCAGTTCTCGCTGACCGGCGCCTCGACCAGCGCCGACACGTCGAACACGTTCACGTCGACCGCGCCGTGCAGGCCGGTCTTCGAGGGCGTGCGCACCTCGGCGGTGATGAGGCCACCGATGCTGCGCCCATAGTCGGCGGCGAAGTTGCCCGGCGCGAAGGCGATGCTGTCGAGGGTGGCCGAGTTGAAGGTCGCGGTGAGGCCCGCGAAGTGGAACAGCTGCGGAATCTGAATCTCGTCGAGGTACACCCGCGAGTCCCACGCCTTCGAGCCGCGCACCACCAGGGCGCTGCCGCCGAACGGTGAACGCGCCACGCCGGGCAGGTTCTGCACCACGCGAAAGGCGTCGTTGTTGGTGCCGGCGATCATCTTGAATTCGCCCTGGGTCAGCCGCACCTGGGCGACCTCGCGCCGGTCCTTCACCCCGCGCACGATGGTCTCGTTGCCGCTGGCCTTGCGCAGCACGTACGTCACCTCGGTGCGCTCGCCGGCCTTCACCTCTTCGGTCTCGAGGAACGTCTCATAGCCCGCGGCGCTGACGGTCACCTTCACCGGCCCTGGGGGAATGTCGCGGGCCTCGAAGCGGCCCTGGTCATTCGAGGTCAGCTCCTGCTCGCCCACCACCACCGAGGCGGCTGCGATGGGCTCGCGCGTGCCGGCGGTCTTGAGCAGGCCTGAGAAGTTGACGACCGACACGCCGGCGTCCCCTGGCACGATGGGAACCTCGACCAGCTGCTGCTGCACCGTGAAGTTCGAGGTGAACTGAATGCGCACCGGCGCGGGTTTCCCGTCGACCTCGGCAGGGGTGAAGCGCAGCTTCTTCGCGGCCTCGACAGCGGCGGCGTCGAAGGCGGGGCCGGCGCTGGTGACGACGGTGACGGCGGTGACGGCTCCATCAGGCCCGAGGTCGAGGGCCATCACCACCGAGGCGCCGACGCCCGCGTCCATCAGCTCGGCGGGGAAGACGGGCTCGACCTGCTCGAGCAGCGTGGGCGCTTTGGTGAGGGTCTGGGCAAGGGCCGCGTGGGCCACCAGCACCCAGAGAGAGAGGAGTCGACGCACCGGGCGCCTGTAGCGCAGCCACCGCGCGCGGTGGAACTGAGTCGACGTGAGCCTCGTGGAACGCCGTGTCAGCCGAGCGAAGGGTAGGCTCCAGCGCTCATGGCGCTCTTCGAGTCCACGTTGCACCCCGAGGGCTTTCACGGCTCGGGCAAGACCAGGCGCTTCTTCGAGGGCTGGTACGTCAAGCTCGTCTCGGCCGACCGGCAGCAGCGCTGGGCCGTGATTCCCGGGGTGTTCCTCGGCCCCGAGGGCGGCGGCGAAGCCTTCGTGCAGGTGCTCGACGGAGCGACCAAACGCAGCTGGTTCTGCCGCTACGAGCTGAACGAGTTCGAGGCGAAGGCCAACACCTTCGAGGTGCGCGTGGGGCCCAATCACTTCTCGACGAGGGGCCTCACGCTCTCGCTGAAGGACGGGCCGCTGCAGGGGACGCTGGCGTTCACCAGCTTCAACCCGTGGCCGGTGACGCTGACGTCTCCGGGCATCATGGGCTGGTACGCGTACGTGCCGTTCATGGAGTGCTACCACGGTGTCGTCAGCTTCTTTCACACCCTGGGCGGCGCGCTGACCATCGAGGGCCAGGAGGTCTCGTTCGACGGCGGGGTCGGCTACCTCGAGAAGGACTGGGGCCAGGCGTTCCCCGCCGCCTCCGTGTGGATGCAGACCAACCACTTCACCACTCCGCAGACCTCGCTCGTCGCGTCAGCGGCCATCATTCCCTGGTTGTCGGGCAGCTTTCCCGGCCTCATCGCGGGGCTGTGGCAGCAGGGCCGGCTGTACCGCTTCGCCACCTACACCGGCGCGCGCCTCGAAGCGCTGGCCGTCGACGACACGCACGTGCGCATGACCTTCGCCGACCAGGAGCACCGCCTCGAGTTGGTGACCGAGCGACGGGGTGGAGGGTTGCTGCACGCTCCGGTGCGGACCCAGATGCACAAGCGCGTGGAGGAGTCGCTCGACGCCGAGGTGCAGGTGCGGCTGTCGACGGTGCGGGGCGGGGCGACAATGTTCGAAGAGGTCGGACGCGTCGCGGGTCTCGAGGTCCACGGCGAGCTGGACCGGTTGATCTCGATGACGAAGGCCCGATGACCGCTCGAGCCAGCAAGGCGGCACCAGTACGCACCGAAGAAGGGTGTCGCCTTCAGGCTGACGGGATGCAGGCAGAATCCGATACAGCCGCGGCGATCTCTCTACCCAGTTCAAATCGAGCAGGTTGACTGATTCTTCACTCGTCTTTTCTTGAGGTCAGCTCACCAGGGGAGGGGGCGCTGGACGCCTTCATATCAATGGTCAGCTGATCCCGAATGCCCGGCGCAAGGAGGGCGTTGACTTGCTCATCACTCATCGCATTGGGCAATTGGGGACTCATCCGGTGCCATCGGATGGTCCGGTAGAGATCCTGGAGCCCTATTCTCGGAAACGCATCCGAAAAGTATGAGGTCAGTGTGGCAACTCTTATCGGGCGACCCTCCAGACCCAATAGCTGCCAGAGCAACTCGATCAACTGCACTGGGGTTGACGTTGAGGCTGCCCGCCTCAGTGCGGCAACTACTTCTGAGGTTTTTTCATCCATTTGGTTTCCTCGCGTGGCCGGTCATTGCCGGGCAGTACCAGTATGCGCCGAAGAAGGGTGTCATCTTCAGGCTGACGGCCGAAGCCCTGGTCCGCTGCCGCGGCGATCAGACAATCAGGTCGACCACCGCCGGTTGATCACGAACGAGCGCGGTCGACGACAGGAAGACTGCGCGTCTATCCAAACGAACCGCACCCGACTAATCGAATGGACCCTCGAAGCCTGCGAACAACGAAGCGCATCGTGGGTCTTCGATGTTGACTCGCTGAGTGGTGAAACCGACGCCCTTCGAGCACGCGAGGTGGGCATTCCCAGCGAACCTGATGGTGAAAATCCTCGAATCATCAATGGTCCTGGTTTGGTGGCTCACGGCCTGCGAAGGAATGAACGTGAAGACGCCGCTCACTCTGCGATTCGGTTGAAGCGTGACATCAGCGTCGAGCAAGATCATCCTGTCGCCGACATACACGTCTGCCTCGCCCTCAGAGCCAGGCGTTGGGTCGCGGTTCGCAGGTGGCGACGATGCGGGCTGACGCACGCTCCAAGCGATACCGCTGGCGCCTTTGACCAAGAAATCAAGATCTCTCGTGATGGCGCGTCTCTTCACGATGACGTTCGAACCCATACGGCTGAACTCTTCTGTGTCGAAGGTCAGCTGCTGCAACATTTCAAGCCGACCACCCTCCACGACGCCCTCTGTTTGCATGAGGAACGCCAGTGTCAGCGGCTCGGCATCCCCGAAGTCGGCCCGAACCAGCAAGTTTCCGTTCGTGAGCCCGACCGGAAACTCATAGAAAATCCTAGGAGGAGCTTGGGCCCTCAGTATCTGGTCCTGAACCGAGGAATTCGAGCACGCCAGCAGGAGAGACGTCAGAAAAAGAGATGATTTCATTATCGATCCTTCAATGGAAGTGAGAAGAAATTTTCCCGACTGTCAGAGCCCGTGTCCTACATCAAATGCCGTGACGCACTCGTCTGTCCAGGGCTCCCCAGCACCGGGAGTTCTGCCTTGGTCTGCCCCGCCCAGCCCCCGAGGACCCTTCCCTGCAGCCCGGCGGGGTCCCAACGCTCCATCGCCCCCTTCGCGCTTCAAGCTCAGTTCGCGTTCCCTTCAGGATCAACCCTGCTGGTATGACGCACTCATGGTTTTGCTTGGCGACATTCGGGTCCAAGCGTTCAGGTGTTTCGAGGACTTGACCGTCGAAGGGCTGGGCCGGCTCAACGTCATCGTCGGGGCGAACAACAGCGGCAAGAGCGCGCTCCTCGACGCGGTTCACGTCCTGACGACAAAGGGTCATCCCGGGTGTCTGTGGGACCTGCTGCGGGCGCGGGGACAGCTGTTCACCGATGCCGTCGGAGAAGAGCTCGGCGATGTCTCGGAGCTGTTCTGGGGTCGCCCAAACCTGAGACTGTTGGAGAGCGGGGGCCCAATCATTCGGCTGTCGTCGACGCGCGAATCGGTGACGATGAAGGCGATCGGTACAGCACCCGTCGGGCTCGAGGTACAAACGACCGGAAAAGACTTCGTGCTCACGCTCGTGGCGGGCAAGGGCGTGTCGCGCGCCCAGATTCAAGCCGCAGAAGAAGAAGCCGGCCCAGCACCGCTCTCCGTGGTGCACGTTCGCAGTCAGCTGACTCCGCCACTCGTGCTCCAGCGAGGCTGGGCGCCGCTGGCGGGCAACCCGGGCGAGGAGACCGTCGCCGAAGCGCTTCGGTGCATCGACCCGTCGATCGAGAGGAGCATCTACGCGCCCAACACACCTCAACCGCTGGGTTACGAGGGCTGGTACCTCCGTCGCGTCGGGTCGCAGCTCCGCGAGCCGTTCTCCAGGCAGGGAGAGGGCTTGAAGCGAGCGCTGGCCCTCTCCATCGCGATGGCAAACGCCGAAGGCGGCACCCTGCTCGTCGACGAGGTCGAGAACGGGCTGCACTACACCGTCATCCCCGAGATCTGGCGGTTTCTCATTCGGGCCTCGAGAAAGCTGAACCTGCAGGTCTTCATGACCTCACACAGCCGAGACCTGATCGATGGGTTCGGGCGGGCACAGGAACTCGAAGGCACCGTTCTGGACGACGTGGTCTTCTTTCGACTCGAGCGCGGCAACCCTCACGCCACCCGAATCTCGCACCGCGTCGCGGCCTCACTCGGGGAGAGTGGTCAGGACCTGAGATGAAGCTCGACCGCACTCGGCAACGGCTCTTCGTCGAAGGCACCGACGACCTCTTCGTGGTCGCGAACCTGCTCGAGCGCGAACTCGTCGGTATCGATCTCGACAGGTTCATTTCGTCCTCCAAGGCTTCGCCTGGCGACTGCGCTTCGCGTGCTCCTTGCAGGCGACTACCCGGCGTGGGCCATCGCGGTGACCGGCTTCAGCCTCGCCGCCAGGGCCGCCGGCACCACCGAGATGGCGGTCACCACCGCAGTGATGAACCCCAGCGCGATGGCCACCCACTTCAGCGTGGGCACGATGATCAACGTGTCCGACAGCAGCACGAACTGCACGCCCTGCGGCAGCGGCACGTGGGCCGCGGTCAGCCCCACCGAGAGCGCGACGCCCAGCACCGCGCCGAACAGCGTGGCGAGCAGGCCCAGCAGGAACCCCTCGGCCACGAACATCGCCAGCACACTCGGTCGCTGCATGCCGATGGCCCGCAGGGTGCCAATCTCCCGCGTGCGCCCACGAATGCTGATCCACATCACGATCATGATGCCCACCCCCACCACCGCCAGCAGCACCGTGGCGAGGAAGAACGAGAGGGCGCTCATCAAATCCACCGTCCACGAGGCGAAGCTGACCTCGTCGTGCCAGTTGGTGAGGTCGAGCTTCTGGCCGGTCCACCCCTCGCGGGCCACGTTCTCGAACTTGAAGAAGAAGGCGCGGGGGTCTTCATCCATCAGCAGGTAGCCGGCGTTGCCCAGCGCGTCCCGCAGCCGCGCCTGCACCTGCTTGATGACGTCGAGGTCGGCGGTGGGCAGGTAGATCTGCAGCGCGCCGGTGGTGTCGTCGTTGAGCTGGTAGAGCTTCTGCAGCGTGGCCGCGTTGAGGAAGCACGAGAAGCTGCTCATCATGCCCATGCTGTTCGCGATGGCGACCACGGTGACGTCGATGGTGTTGTTGGTGCCGCGGGTGGTGGGCGCCGAGAGGGTGACCGCGTCGCCCACCTTCACGTCGAGCGTGGCGGCCTGATCTTCGAAGAGCAGCAGCGAGCCGGGCTTCGCCAGGTCTTCGAGGCGACCGTCTTTGATATGTAATATCTGTCGAAGCCCCTGCTCTTCGCCGATGTCGACGCCGCCGAGGCCGATGAGCTGCGAGCCCGAATCAGAGATGACCTTCGCGAAGCCCCGGCCCCGCGAGGCGATGTAGACGGCCTCGGGCACCGCCTGACGAATCACCTTCGTCACCGCCGCGGCGTGCGTCACCACCGGCGCAGCCTGACCGGCGTTCACCTTGAAGAAGCCGGCGACGTTCACGTGCCCGCTGAGCAGCGTGGTCGACGACTCGATGAGCGAGCGGTTCATGCCCTCTGAGACGCCGAGCATCAGCACCAGCAGCATCGAGACCGAGGCGATGGCCGTGCCCAACGCGAGGGACCGGCGACGGGCCTGCCAGAGTGAGAGGAACGCGATTCGCAGCAGCATGGGTGGTGCGTGTAGCGCACCTGAGCGACCCGTACGACGCGAGGGGGCTGGCCTTTCAGTCTCGACGCTGGCTTGGGAGTCGTGGGCGGGCGGGTGCGTCAGTCAGGCCCCAGCGCGCGCCGTAGCCCGCTGGTGTCCGAGAACCCGAGCAGGAAGGCGACCTCGGACCGGTTGACGTACGCATCGGCCAGCAGCCTCGGCCCCTTGTTGCGCAGGCGGTTGAACGGACCGATTCACCCGACCGCGATCGCAGATGGAGAACGCGGTGCTACCGGGGAGAGAACGCCACACCCAGGGAACCTCCGACGCTGCGAAGGTCGTTCTGGTTGAACAGGAAGCCCTGCCCGTAGCCCACGAACTCGGTGTAGTGCACCCCGAGCAGCAGGCTGATGCCGAGGTCGGCCCGAGGCGTCCACCTGAGGCGCGCGCCCACGTCGACCGCCAGCGCCGTGCCCAGGTCTGCCTCGTTCAAGAGCCTGTTCTCGATGGTGCTGACCCGCTCGCCCATGGGGGTCTTCCGGTCATCACCTGACAGCGGCGTGCCGAGGAAACCGAACCCCACGAAGACGGGGAACTCGACCGAGACGCCCAGGTCGGGGGCCACCTCGAAGCTGGGCATCAGAAACGCCGCGGCGAACCCGAACTGCGTCGCGACGAAGACCGTCGACTGTCCGCGATAGGTCTCGCCCTCGGGCAGCGCGACCGGGTAGCGCGTCCCGTCCCAGGCGGCGGGGCGGTAGCCAAGGCCCAGCCCGGCCGACAACCACTTCCAGCGCACGCCGAAGGCGGTCGTCGCGCCGAGGTGCGCATGACCCAGGTTGGTGAAGAGGCGCGCCGACTGTTCGATGAACCAGCTCGTCTCACGCGGCCGGGCCAGGGCCGTGACGGCGGCGGTGTCTTCAGCGAGCGCTCCAGAAGCCAACAGCACAGTCAATACAACACAGAGTCGTCGATGCGTTTTCATGGGTGGCCTCTTCAGAGTGCTTCGGGGAGCAGAACCCACGTCGGCTGGCGGACCTCGCCGAACCTCACGCGGAACGAGACGTCGAACTCGAGCACCGACTTCGCGCCGTCGCCGCCGTACCCTTCGGGTGCTGCCAACATGCCCTGGGCGTGCAGCGAGAAGCGGGGCGAGAGGGCGACTTCAGCGCCCGCAATCACCGCCAGGCCGGGGAAGCCTGCCAGCTCGCGGCCTCCCGTCAGGTCGAAGGCCAGCGGCAGCACCGTTCCCGTATGGAATCGCAAGACCTCGGTGGCCGCGAACTGCGCGATGAAGGCCACGTCGGCGGTGGCCGCGAGGATCGAGCGCTCGGCGTTGAACATCGAGCGCACGCCGCCCGCGACGACCAGGTCTGCCGTCAGCCGCGACGACCCACCCAGGTGAAGCAACAGCGGGACGCGGGCCCGCAGCCTCGTCGCGTCGGGCACGACGTACCCGTCGAGGGCCACGTTCTGCGCCCAGCTCAACCCGAGATCGAGCCCGACGCCTAAGCTCCCGACCCTCACCCGATAGGCGAGGCGCCCGAAGAGCGGCCCGTGGTCCGAGGTCGACACGGTCACGCCGACCGTGCAGGCTCGACCTCGAGTTCGCGAGTTCGGCCTGGACTCGAAGCCGAACGCAATTGAGGCTGGGACGCGAGCGGCCACCGCGCGTGGAGAAGCTCGAGGACGGAGATCTTTCCGGCCCAGGCCCCGAGGCACCTCGGGGCTCGCGCCGGCGCAACTGAATCTAAACAGGATCCCGCTGAGCGGGATCCATTCCTTGGTTGACGAATGAAGCAGAGAGGATCATGGGGGCGCGATCTCTTTCGGTTTGGGGGTCGTGATGGGTCGCGCGAAGA
>VYLD01000087.1_pt1 | contig 34744 bp, 32 predicted proteins | sample 5114401 | NCBI WGS metagenome assembly VYLD01 (sample SAMN12291783, study PRJNA351875) | freshwater metagenome | isolation source: freshwater lake | place: USA: Michigan, Gull Lake | collected 2013-08-08 | reverse complement strand
CCTGAGCACCTTGTCCTGCCTGAGCACCTTGTCCTGCCTGAGCACCCTGGCCTGCCTGAGCACCCTGGCCTGCCTGAGCACCCTGGCCTGCCTGAGCACCCTGGCCTGCCTGAGCACCCTGGCCTGGCTGAGCTCCCTGCTCAACAACCTGCGCCGGCTCGGACACACCCTGCTGCGCTGCGGCCTGCTGCGAACCAACCGATTGGGAACCGTCAGCGTGAGAAGCGACTGGCTGGGAAGTGGGTGGCTGGCCCGCTGAATGCTGAGCCGCTTCCTCCGCGACGGGGGCCGGGACCTCGAGCGCCGCTGGAGCTGAAGTCGTGGCAGCCGCGGCTGGCGGGGGCTGGGCCGCATGGGTGGACTGCACCGAGGTCTGCACCGCTTCGCCGATTCGCCGTCGCACCACCACGCCCTTGGGCGCGACCGCCGGCGGAGCAGCCTTCGGCTTGAGCTTGTCGACGATCTTCTTCACCGCCTCGACGGCCTGATCATCTTCCAGCGACGACGAGTGGCTCTTCACGTCATACCCGAGCGAACTCAAGGTCGTGACCACGGCCTTGTTGTCCAGCTCGATGCCGTGGTTGTCCTTCAACTCTTTTGCGATCTCATGAACGCGCTTCTTCGACATGCGGGAGCCCCGTACTTCAGAAAGTGTGACGAAGGAAGGGTGCAAGCCCCCGCCTTCAGACCTGGAAGAGATGTGCCGTGCCCGTCACGCGCAAACGAGCGCGCGGGCGCCTCTGCTGAACCGAACTTGGCCTACTGGTGAATGGTCGACTTCGGTTCCTGCAGGGCTGCCTCCAGGTGAATCACATCCAGCTCGATGGACTGCTTGAAGGCGCGCTGGAAAGCCTTCTTCTTTGCGGCTGCTCGCAAGCAGCCTGGACCACAGAGATATGCCCCCCTGCCAGGGGCGGTCTGCGGCGTATCACGCACGGGCTGGCGCTGCGCGTTGAGCACCAGCCGGAAGAGCAGCGACTTCTGCTGCTTCTTTCCACACCCGAGGCAGCTGCGAACCGGCCCCGGTGTTCCGCTGCCATCGCGACCCGTCGTCGTCGACGAGGTGTCTGGTGTGGCCGTCAGGCGGGCGCCCCCAGCGAGAGCACGGGCTTGCCCTTGAGCGCGTCGAGCTCGGCGCGCTTCTTGGCTTCTTCCTGCAGGTAGCGCTCGGCCGCGCTCTTCACCTGCCGGGCCTTCTTGATGCCGATGCCCGACACGTTGCCGAGGCGGGTGAGGTCAGCTTCCTTCACCACGTCTTCGACGGTGCCGTAGCCGGCCAGCTTGAAGGACTGCAGGTTCGAGCTGCCGATGCCAGTGACGCGAATGAGGCGCTCGTCCTGGGTCAGATCGTCAGGGTGTTTGCGCTGCTCCTCGAGGCGACGGGCTTCGCGATCGCGCTCGAGCTGCTCGAGCTCGACGGCGTCGGCCACCATGCGGGTGCGGGCAGTCTCCTGCATCGCGGGCACCTTGGTGGCGTCGAGCCCGGGGATCTGCGCCAGCACCTCGGGGTTGGCCTCGGCGACGTCCTTCGCCATTCGAAAGCCGTGCGCATACAGGGTCTCGACCAACAGCTCGCTCACGCCCGGCAGAGAGCCGAGGGACCGATCGGCGAAGTCCCTCATCTCTTTCACGCGGCTCTCGGAGTTGATGTCCAGCTTCCAGCCGGTCAGCTGCCACGCCAGGCGCACGTTCTGGCCCGAGCGGCCGATGGCCAGCGAGAGCTGGTCGTCGGGCACGATGATCTCCATGGCGTGGTTGGCCTCGTCGATGATCACCCGGCTGACCTCGGCGGGCGCCAGCGCCGCGCACACGAAGCGCGCGGGATCTTCGTCGAACTCGACGATGTCGATCTTCTCGCCGCGCAGCTCCTGCACCACGGCCTGCACGCGGCTGCCCTTGATGCCGACGCAGGCGCCCACCGGGTCGACGTCACCGTCGCGGCTGGACACGGCGATCTTCGAGCGCCGCCCGGGCTCGCGGGCCGCGGCCTCGATCACCACGATGCCCTCGGCGATCTCGGGCACTTCCATCTCGAACAGCTTGGTGAGCAGGTTCACCGACGCCCGCGAAAGGATGATCTGGGGCCCCTTGGACTCGCGCAGCACGTCGAGCACGAAGGCCTGCACCCGGTCGCCCGGGCGGTACACCTCGCGCGGCACCTGCTCGCGCACCGGCAACACGGCCTCGGCCCGGCCCAGGTCGACGATCAGGTTCCCGCGCTCGAGGCGGCGCGCGATGCCGGTGACGATCTCGCCCTTGCGGTCCTTGTACTCGTTGAAGACGTTCTCGCGCTCGACATCGCGGGTGCGCTGCAGCAGCACCTGCTTGGCGGTCTGCGCGGCGATGCGCCCGAACCCACGCCGGAAGGTCTTGAGGCCCAGAATGTCGCCGTACTGCTCGTCCTGCGCCTTCGCCTCGGCCGCGTCTTCGTCGCGGTAGAAGATCTGAAACACCAGCTCATCGCCGTGCTGCACTTCCATGCCCCGCGAGGCGGCCTGATCGACCTGCATCTGGTTCACGGCCTGAATGGGGTCTTCGATCTTGTCGACCACCTGAATGGCCTGAAAGATCTCGACCACGCCCTTCTCGGCCTCGAACTTGGCCTCCAGGTTCCGCTCCTGGCCAAAGTGCTTCTTGGCGGCCGTCTTCATCGCGTCTTCCAGCGTGGCCACGAGAATGGCCTTGTCGATGCCCTTGTCTTTGGCGACCTGGGTCAACACGTCATCGAGTCGGGGAGCGGCGGTGGGGGTCATGGTCTCTTTCCTGTTCCACGGCCCCGGCCTCGTCTTTCGAAGCGGGACCTGTCTGTGTGCGGCGGTGAGCAAACGACGGTGATGAAACGACGGTGATCAAACGACGACGAGAAACAGCGGTGGGTCAGAACTCGAACTCGAGGTTGGCTCTGGCGATGTCCTTGAGCGGAATGGTGAAAGCGCCGGCGCCCTCGACGGTCACGGCGATGAGGTCGCTCTTCACGTCGGTCAGCGTGCCGACGAAGTTCTTGCGGGGGGGCTCTCCGACGGGGCCGAAGGTCTTCACCCGCACCTTTTTCCCCAGCACCCGCTGGTAGTGCTCGACCTTCTTGAGGGGGCGGTTGACCCCGGGGCTCGACACCTCGAGCGAGTACTCGTGCGGAATGAAGTCGTCGACATCGAGCGCCACGTCGACCGCCCGGCTGGCCTTCTGACACTCATCGACGCCCACCGCGCCGTTCGGGTTGTCGATGAAGAGCCGCAACACGAAGCCGACCTGCGGCTCACGGACGAACTCGACGTCGAGCAGCTCGAGGCCTTCGCCCGCGACGAGGCCCTCGCAGAGCGCGCGCGCTTTGTCTTCGATGGTCTGGCGATTCCGGGATTCGGCCATGGGGCAGGGGTGCGAGGGGGTGAACGACGACGGCAATCACGACGACGGCGGTGGCGAAGAATGAAAGCCCTGAAAACGCAAAGTGGGCCAACGCGGGCCCACTTCGTACAGCACACAAAGTGTCGCGGGCCTCCTACGTCATCAGGTGGTCCGATGTAAACCTCCCCCATCACGGCGGCCGAAAAATGTCAGGCATTGCGAGCAGTTGAAGAGTGGCTTTTGAAGCCGGACATGACCCTGCTGGCAGCTGTGCAGATGACGAGCGGCGCTGACAAGGCCGAGAACCTGGAGCACGCCACGGCGTTGATTCGAAGAGCCGCCAGCCGCGGCGCGACCTTCATCGGTGTGCCCGAGAACTTCTCGTGGATGGGGCTGGAAGCCGATCGGGCGGCCAACGCGGAGGCGCTCGACGGGCCGACCCTGACGGCGATGCAGGCCCTGGCGCGAGAGCTGGCCGTCACGCTGTTGGCTGGCTCGGTGCTCGAGCTCGGCGCGCCTGGCGGGCGGTGCTTCAACACCTCGGTGCTGTTCGGGCCCGACGGCGCCCGCCTGGGCGTGTACCGCAAGCTGCACCTCTTCGATGTCGAGGTGGGTGACGGGCAGACGTACCGGGAATCGGCCGCCGTCGCTCCAGGCACCGACGTGGTGGTCGCCCAGGCGCCGCTCGGCAAGGTCGGGCTGTCGGTCTGCTACGACCTGCGCTTCCCCGAGCTGTACCGTCGGCATTCGGCCCAGGGTGCCGTGCTGCTCACGGTGCCGTCGGCGTTCACCCTCTCGACCGGAAAAGACCATTGGGAAGTGCTGCTGCGAGCGCGGGCCATCGAGAACCAGGCCTACGTGCTCGCGCCGGCGCAGCAGGGTCGACACGTCAAGGACCGGCTCACGTGGGGCCACGCGATGATCGCCGACCCGTGGGGGCTGGTGGTCGCGCGCGCCAGCGAAGGCGAGGGCCTGGCCATGGCCGAGCTCGACGTCGGCCTGATCGAGAAGGTACGGGTGAACCTGCCGGCGCTGCAGCACCGCCGGTTGTAGGGGCAGGGAATCAGCGGTTCTGCGGCATCAAGGGCGACGGCGGCGAACCGCGCGCCGCGTCGAGGGGCAGCTCCATCGAAGCGGCTTCGCTCGAGGCCGCCGTGAAGAGCGCCGACAGCGCGTTACCAGACGGGCACTGGTCGGGCGAACGCTTCAGCTTTCTCGTCTGGTCGACCAGCAGCACCCGCCGCACGGCAAGGCCCGAGGCCTCGACCTCGACAGGCGCCGTGGGCGACAGTCGCGCCAGGCGCACGCAGTACGCCAGCAGCGGCAGCGCGTCGCGCAAGATCGCGTCGCGCAGCTCAGGCGGCACGCTGCCCTCGTGTGAGACGGCCAGCCGGTGTTCGACGCCGTTGGGCTGGGCCGTGAGCTGGTAGCTGACCGACCACGACCTGAACAGCTCACGGCGAACCTGCCTGCCCCTGGACTGGCTCGCCAGGAACGCATCGAGGGACCGGCTCTGAACATCGAGGCACACGTGCGCGAGATCGGCGACCTGGGCGGGCGTGAGCGTGGGCTCGGGCTGCTTCTTACCGAAGCCTGGCAACTTCGATCGCCAGTCCATCAAGCGGGAGCCCAGAAGCGACATCTGGTGCTTATGCACATCGCCTGCTCGCCTGAACAAGAGGGTGGATCTTTCCACCGCAGGCAGACTCGCGAAGCAGGGCGAGCCCACGTATGAGCCCGACATCGTGAGAGCGGCGCTCGTCGGGCTGGCAGTGTTGACCACCGGGTGCGCGACCACCCGCCTTCAGGGCCAGCGCCCACCGCTTTCGCCAATGGAAGCCGGGCCGATGCGCGTGGTGGTGCTCGAGCCTCTCTCTGAGCGGCTGGCCGCGACCCCGCCCACCTCGGGGGGCCCGCAGCTGTTCTCGGGGGCGCCGACGCTGCAGCGCCTGTCCGAGCGGGTGCTGGAGGTGGTGAAGGGGCTGCGCCCGACCTGGCAGGTCGTCACCCCGGCCGAAGCCTCGCGCGGCCTGTCGCGCCCCGCGGTGGCGGTGCGAACGGTGATCACCGGCAGCGGGTTGGTGGCGAGCGACCGCGCTCCAAAGACCGCGGCGTTCGGGTTCGGGCTGGTCGTCTTGCCGCTCTTGATCTTCGCCGCCCTGCCCGTCGAAGAGACCCAGCGGGTGGTGGGGGCGCTGCAGACCGTCACCGTCGAGCCGAAGGTGCTCGTGCAGCGGCTCACCCGGGGCCCCTCGGGCGTGGTCGACGGGCTGAACGTCACCGGCCTTTCGCTCACCAGGCGCGCCTTCGCGCTCGACGTCGAGTACGACGAAGGCTTGTTTGCCGACGAGCGCCCCCGCGCCGAGGTGCTGCGCGAGGGGTTCATCGAAAAGCTGGCCTTTGCCATCGTCACCTTCATCGAGGAGGACACACCGTGAGCTTCTGGGACACCCTCAAGCCGTCGAAGCGAGCGGCGCAGTGCACCGGCGTCGTGTTGTCGGAGGACCGCAAGGCCTTGTCGTTGACCTGGAATGACGGCACCGCCCACGTGCTCAGCGCGCGGCTGCTGCGTCAGTACTGCCCGTGCGCCGAGTGCGTCGAGGAGTGGAGCGGCAAGCGCACCTATGACGTCGAGCAGATCCCCGCGGACATGAAGATCGTCGAGGTCGCGTCGGTGGGCAACTACGCGCTCACCTTCACCTTCGGGGACCTCCACCGCACGGGCATCTTCAACTGGGAAACGTTGCAGGCGCTCTCGGCGACCACCCCACCGCCGGTTTGAGGCAGACTGACGAACTCATGACTGACGAACAGCCGAGCGACCCGCGCGAGCCGGGCCCCGCGCTTTGTGCTGATGGGTCGTTGGACCTCGGGCAGCCCGCGACGATCCCGGCGACCGAAGACCCCGCACCGCAGCCCGTCGCCGAGCCTGAGGCGCCGCTCGAGCTGGTCGAGCGCCCGTGGACCCCGCCCCCGGTGTGGGAACCGGAACCGGCGTATCGCCCGACGCCGACGCCGCAGCCCTCGGGGTCCGGCCGGTGGCCGATTGGCGTCGCGGTCGTGACGGCGATCGGCGCGGTGGTGGTGGCGGGGCTGGTGGTGTGGCGCTGGGCGCCCCCGCAGGACGGGGTCACCAGCACTCCCGCATTTCTCGAATGGCTGCCAGCCATCGCCAGGGCAACGGTGATCATCGAGAGCAGCCCCGCTGGAGCGACCGTCGTCGCCAACGATGAGACCCTCGGAGTCACGCCGTGGGCCGGGAGCCTGCCGCTGGCCCCGACCACCGAGCTCAGGCTGACCCTCAAGGGGTATCAGCCCTGGACCGGGACCCTGAAGGAAGCGCCCGAGCACCACCTGTCCGTCACCTTGAGGAGGGCGCGATGACCACGGTGCTCGGCCGATTCGAGCTTCAACGCCAGCTGGGGGCCGGGGGCATGGCCGAGGTGTGGCTCGCGCGCACCTCGGGGCCGAGCGGGTTCAGCAAGCAGGTGGTGGTCAAGCGCATCTTGCCGGGCCTGTTGGCGGACCCGACCGTCGTCGAGCTGTTCAAGAGCGAAGCGCGCATCGCCGCCAGGCTCGATCACCCCAACCTGCTGCAGGTGTTCGAGTTCGGTCAACAGCCTGACGGCTCGTTCGTGATGGTGATGGAGCTGGTCGACGGCGCCAGCCTGCGCGCGGTCCTTCGAGCGGCCCAACAGGCAGGCCTTCGGCTCGACGTTCGGCTGGTGGCCAGGCTCATGGCGCAGGCCTGCGAAGGGCTGGCGGCGGCGCACGCGCTGGTCGACGAGGCCGGCGACCCCATGCACCTGGTGCACCGGGACGTCAGCCCAGACAACATTCTACTGGCGCGTACCGGTGGCGTGAAGCTCGCCGACTTCGGCATCGCGCGCATCAGCCGCGGCGCCGAGGTCACCGCCGCGGGCAGCTTTCGAGGCAAGTTGGGGTACGCGGCGCCCGAGCAGGTGCTCGGCGACGCGGTGAATCAGCAGACCGATCTGTGGGCGGTGGGCGTCACCCTGTTCGAGCTGTTGACCTTCGAGCGGCCCTTCGGGGTGGACGGAGACGTCGCGCTCATCCAGGCGACGGTCACGGGTACTCCACGACGGGTCGACGCGGTGCGCACCGACTGCCCCGCCGCGCTGGCCGACATCGTGGCCCTCTGCCTCGAGCGCGACCTTGCTCGCCGATGGGAAAGCGCCCACACGGTCAGCGCCGCCCTCGAGCAGTTCATCGCGGCCACCGGCCCCCCGGTCTCGTCGAGCGCGCTGGGAGCGTTGCTCACCACGCTCAAGCTCGAGCCTGCGCGCAGCCCCAGCGGAACCCCCGCCGCGGTCTCCCTCGCGGTGTTCGAGGGCGAAGGCTTCAAGCCGGTCGCCGAGCTCGGCCTCGACGGCAAGCTCTACCGGATGCGCGAGACACCGGCGCCGCAGCCGCCCGAGGACCCGGCGCCCAGCCTCGATGAGCAGCCCGAGTGGAACCCTGGGCCCACCGACGCCGGGCAGGCGGTCGTGACGAACCTCGCCGAGCGCTTCGAGACCCTTGGGGCCGTGCCGCCCGACCAGGCGCCGGGCCACGGTTCCGCCACGCAGGCGGTTCGATCGCCGAGCGCCGACGAACGAGCGTCGGACCCCGCCCGTTCTTCGCGCCGAAGCGTGCTCAAGCCCCTGCTCGCCCTCGCCGCGGTGGTGGTCCTGGGGGTGGTCGGCGCAGCGCGGTTCAAGGCCTCGCCGGCGCGCGCGCGGGTGGGCGCGGTCATCATTCAGAGCGAACCGACGGGCGCCCAGGTGGTGGTGAACGGCCAGGTGATGGGTGAGACGCCGTGGGCGACGGACAACCGCGCGGGCCTGTCGATCGTGCTCAAACGCAGAGGGTATCTGGACAGCACGCTCACGCTCGAGCCGGGCGCAGACTTCTCAGGCACCATCACTTTGAAGCGGCGCTGAGGCCCGTCACGACGCAAGCCCTGCGCCTTCCGTGGGCGTACCCCCGGCGGTCTTCGGGCACACCTGATGCTGTGGGTTGACGACCATGATCACCCACCTGCTGATCGCCGTCGATGGCTCGCCCACCTCGCGGCACGCGGCCACCCAGGGCTTCGGGCTCGCGCGACAAACCGGGGCGAAGGTCACCCTGCTGTTCGTGCTCGAGACGCCGCCCGTCATCCCCATCGGGCCGCTGTCGGGCTACGTGATGACGGCAGCCCCGAGGACCGACGCTGACCTCGAGCGCGCGCGGCAAGAGCTCGCCGAGCTGGCCAAAGACGCCGGCGTCACCACCGACGTGCGCGTCGAGCTGGGGGTGCCGGCAGACGTCATCTGCGAGATCGCCGAGAAGCTGTCGGTCGAGCTGATCGTGGTGGGCGCCCACGGCATGGGCGCCGGCACCCGGTGGCTGCTCGGGTCCGTCAGTGATCGCGTCGTGCACCACGCGCCCTGCGCCGTGATGGTCGTGAGGGAACGCAAGGCTGCCTGACGCCTCATCGGCTGCCCAGGAAAGAGTGATTCGCCCAAAATTGAGCGCCGGCGCTCGTTTGGGCGAAAACATCGGCTGTGGGGTGAAGAGCGGCTTTGGGCCGGCGACCCTGTCGCACACACCTGCGGGCGCCTCTTCCTCGCGCGGCAGAAAATCTCGTCGTTCGGGCCTGTCGGGGTGGGTTGCTATCGGCCGAAGGTGTCGCGCTCATGCCACGGGAAGCCGAGTCGGCCCCGGTGGATTCGCCGGGGTTCTGGGTGATGGTCAACGCGTCTTGCCACGACGAGCCCCGAAGAGACCCGGGCCCCCCGCGCTCAGCCGGCCGACGGGCGTTGTTCGACGAAAGCTTCACCCGGGTGCATCGGCTGGGGGACGACGACCGGCGGCCGCGGCGCGCTGGGCTGCACCAGCGAAAGGCGCGAGACCACCACCAGGGTGAGCCAGACCAGATCAGCGAGCAGCAGGTGCACCAGCTGCAGCCACACCGGCGCCTGCAGGATCACGTTGATCAACCCACAGGCGATCTGCAGCACCACCAGCGCCGCCAGGCCCCGGGCGAACGACGCGGCGCGCGTCTCGTGCGTCAGCCAGGCCACCGCCAGCAGCGAGGTGGTGCCGGCGATGGCCAACAGCGGGTGCAGCACCCTGAGCCGAATCAGCAGGTCGACGAACGGGCTGGCGACCGACTGCTGCACCAGGGTGTCGCCGAGGGCCGCGATGGCGCCGCTGACGCCGACCAGCATGGTGAGGGCGAAGGCCAGGGGCAGCGTGGCGGTCAACAGCCCCCTGCCCTTCCAGCGCAGAACACCATCGCCCAGGTGAGCCCACACCGCGCAGCTGGTCATCGCCGAAAGCAGCAGAAAGGTGTTCACCAGGTGCAGCGACATGGCGACGGCGCGGTTGGCGGTGGCGTTGTCGGCGACCAGCTCGAGCTTCACCAGCGCCGCGCCCAGCAGCGCCTCGGTCACCATGAAGAAGGCCGACCAGCCGGCGCTTCGCACCACCGCGTGACCCTTGCGGTGCGCGCGACGGGCCCACACCCACATCGCGACCACCGAGAGCAGCGACAGGCCGCTGGTGAGCCGATGGGTGAACTCGATCACCGTCCTCGATGAGGGCGCGGTGGGGAAGACCTGGCCGTTGCAGGTGGGCCAGTGGGCGCCGCAGCCAGCGCCGCTGCCTGACGCTCGCACCCAGGCTCCCCAGACGATCACGAACAGACAGAACGCCAGCGCTGCCAGGGTGAACCGGCGAAAGGCCCTGCTGCTGGCGAGCTGCGCGTGCATGGCTTCCTTCAGAACTTCGCGCGGCGCATGACGAAGCGGGGCATGGCCTTGATGGCGGTCATCACGGCGCGCCAGATGGGCGGCGCGTAGACGACCGGGGTGCCTGCGTCGATGCCGCGCACCACGAGCTCGGCGACGGCGTCGGGGTCACCCGCGAAGGGAGGCACCTTGAGCCCCTCGGTCATGCCGGTGCGCACGAACCCGGGCTTCACGCACACGGTGACGAGCCCCTGGCGACGGTACCGGTGGTCGAGCCCCTCGAGGTACGCGCTCAACCCGGCCTTGGCAGCGCCGTAGAGCACCACCGGCGTTCGGCCGCGATCACCCGCCACCGACGAGAACGCGCACAGGGTGCCGCCGCCGCGCATCAGCAGCTTCTTGCGGGCCTCTTCCAGGAACAGCACGGTGTTCGCGAAGTCCAGCGTCAGCACCCGCGCGGCGAGCGAGGGGTCCTGCTCGAGGGCGTCCTGGGTGGCGAAGGCGGCGGCGGTGAGCACCACCGTGTCGAGCCCGTCGAGGCCCTGCTCGGCCGCTTCGAGCGCGGGCTTGAAGGTCTCGGGCTTCTCGAGATCGCAGGCAAGGCCAAGCACCCGGGTGCCCGGCACGCCACGGGCTTCGAGGTCGTGAACGCTGCGCTGCACCTCGTCGTCGCCCCGGCCCAGGACCGCGACGAAGTCTCCGCGCTCGACGAAGCGGCGGGCGAGCGCGCGGCCCATGCCCCGGGTGGCGCCCAGAATCGCGACGCGCTTCACGCCTGGTCTCCAAAGAGGCGCACCGACTGCGCGCTGCGGAAGCGGTGCTCGGGGTCCCACCGGTCGCGCACCTCGAGGAAGCGGGTGAGGCGGGGCTCCATCGCGCGGAAGTGCTCGGGGCGCGTGAAGCTGTCTTTGGCCAGGTAGATGCGCCCGCCAGCGCCCAGCACGTGCTCGTTCAGCTCATCGACCAGCGCCTGGGTGTCGTCGCGCACCGCGATGTCGAGGGCCACCGAGATGCCGGCCATGGGGAACGAGAGCATGGCGGGGCTCTGGGGCCCGCAGTCCTTGATGACACAGAGGAAGCTGGCGCCGCCGCGCCTGGTGAGCACCTCGAGGAAGCGCCGCGCCGCCTGGGGGCCCGCGTCGTTGGGCAGCACGCACTGGTACTGGGTGAAGCCGCGGCGCCCGTACATCAGGTTCCAGTCCTTCACGAAGTCGAGGGGCCAGAAGTAGCTGAAAGGGTCGACGATGCCGGCCTTCTTGCGCGGCAGGTGCTTCCAGTAGAAGCCGAAGTTGAAGGCGCGAATCGAGAGCGGGTTGAGCAGCCACTCGGGCGCCTCGAGGGGGAAGCGCAGGTTGACGGGCTCTTTGGGAAAGGTCGACGGCGCCTCGTGGGAATGCGCCCACCGCCCCTTCATCAAGATGCCGCGGCCCAGGTTCTTGCCCTGCGAGAGGCAGTCGATCCACCCCACGGTCATCGGCCAGGCGCCAGCGGCCTCTTTCAGCTTGCCGATGTAGTCGTCGATGTCGTCGACCCGCTCGGACTCCTGCCAGATCCACGGCGAGGGGATGCGCACCATGGGGAACTGCACCTCGAGGATCTGCCCGGTGAGCCCCATGCCGCCCACCGTGGCGAGAAACAGCTCGCGCTCGAGATCGGGACCGCACTCGACCACCCGGCCATCGGCCACGCGCATCTTCAGGCGCTGCACGTGAGCGCCGAAGCAGCCGTCGACGTGGTGGTTCTTGCCGTGAACGTCGGCTGCGACGGCGCCCCCCAAGGTGACGAACTGGGTGCCTGGCGTGACCGGCACGAACCACCCGCGGGGAATCAGGGTGCGGTGCAGATCGATCAGCGACAGGCCGGCCTCGGCGCGCAGCACGCCGGTCGACGCGTCGAAGGCCAGCATGCGGTTGGCGCGCGCGGTGTTGACGACCACCGGGTTGCCCGCGGGGGGCAGCGACGAGTCACCGTAGCTGCGGCCGAGCCCCCGGAAGAGCACCCTGGGGGACTGCTCGAGATCGTCGGTGGACAGCTCCTGGCCCCGAACGGCCTGACGGCCCCACCCTTCGATGCGCGAGTCGATGGTCACGGTCGAGGCAGGTAGTCGGGTGGCCCGCCCGGCGCAAGCGCGAGGCCTGCCCTGCCCTCTGGCCAGGCGCTCGCGCAAGGAGTCGCGACACCTCACCTGCCCGTCGCTCGAGGAGGCGCTGAACGTTCACGGCTCGACCTCGGTGGCCCGGCGCAGCTGCCCGTTGGGGCCGAGGGCCAGGGGCGGGCAATACGGCTCGGGGTCGCTGCGGGTCCACCAGGCCTTCGAGGCGAGGGGCGCGAAGCGGTACTGCCACGAGGTCGATCGCACGTACTTCGGCGGCGCCCTGGAGAATGGATCGTCGTTCACCAGCGCGCGCACTGGAGCGCTGCCCTCGAGCAGCCGCTGCTGAAACGAGAGGAACCAGGGGTTCTGCGAGCATGTGCCCAGCGCCGCGAACCACAGCTGCCAGTCGAGGCGAGGCTGCCAGGGGGCGATGAAGGCAGGTCGGCGATCGAGGCGGCCGGGCTTGAAGGGCAGCTCGTACGCCACCCAGGTGACCCCGTCGGCGCTGCCTTCGACGATCAGCTCGGGGCGCGTCTTCGTCATCACGGCGAAGGCTCCGTAGGCGTTGATGGTGTACAAGGGCGCGAGGGCCTGCACCACGGTGCCGAGCGGCGGGTCGGTGATGAAGCGCCGTGAGAAGGCGCTGATGCTGATGGCGATGAAGGCCACGCAAAGCGCCCAGGCCCAGAGGGGGGAGCGCGTTCCAGGCACCGGGGCGCTCGTTCGCAGAACGCCGTCGTCGAGCAACGGCAGCGCGAGGGCGATGGTGAGCACGTTGAAATAACTGTAGTTCCCCGCGACGAAGAGGCCGACCTGCAGCGCGATGAGGCCCATCGCAGCGATTCGCCGCGCGCGCCCCGGGACCAGCGCCAGCAGCGGAACTGGCAGCTCGAGGACGAACATCACCGCGCACAGGCCCTGTTGAACGACGAGGGGCAGCTCGTTGAGCCACACGCTGGTGAAGGTCGGCAGCGGCTGGGTCCACCAGTGAAAGGTGAGCGCGGTGAGGTCTCTCCAGGTCGGATCGCCGCTGGCCAGCTTCACGATGCCCGAGCCCAGGGTCACCTTGCAGGCGAGGGCTGCGAGGGCGAGGCGCAGCGCCGGCCCCGGCTCGTCGAAGGTGGGCGAGAGGAAGGGCCGCACCCCTCGCGGCGCGAAGAACGCCAGCACGAAGGCGCCCTCGACGAGCAAGATGTCCCACTGGAAGCTGAGGAACGGCGCACCCACCTGCACCAGCGACAGCCAGCAGGCCCAGAGCGTGAGCAGCGCCCAGCGCGGAGCAACGCCCGCCGTGACGCACACCGAGGCCAGCACGCAGAGCGCCAGCAACAGGTGCAGGGCGAGGTCCGACGCGCCCAGGCGGAGCAGCGTGGGCGCAGACAACACGGGGACGCCGCGGAGCCCGTCGAGGTTGTCGGCGATGGGCGCGATGCCCTGGCGCGAGAACAGCCCGGGCAGCTGCGCCCACAGGCTGCCCGTCGCCACCAGGGCCACCAGGCCGAAGGCGGTCAGCGCCAGCCGGGTGGTCTGCCGCATCGAGGGGACGTCGCTCACGCGCGCGTCAGCGTAGCCTCGCTGAGCGCTTCGACGGCGCACGGTCCCTTCCGTGCGCCGTCATCGACCCGGTGCTTCAGAAGGCGCCGGGGTTGTCGTCGAGCGAGAGCAGGAAGTCGACCAGGTCGGCCTGCTGCCTCGGGGTGTAGCCCGTCGACCCGTCGACGAAGAACCGGTGGCCCGAGCCATCGAGGTTCTGCCGCACCAGGCTGGGTGACGCGCGGTTGGCAGCCACCACCAGCGCCCTGAGGCTCGAGTCCACCACCGCGCGAAGGCTCGCGGCTGCGTCCGAGCCGCGGAAGCTCTGCACCGCGCCAGGAATGCCAAGCCCCGTCGGGTCCACCACGGTGAAGCTGCCGTTGGCGGCGACGCTGAGTGAGCCCGGAGCGACCGCCGCGCCGCCGTCGTGGAAGTACGGCGCGGTGAGGAACAGCGCCCGCAGCGACAGCGTCTTGTAGCCACCATCACGGGTGACGAAGGGCAGCCGCGTGGGGTTGTCGGTGATGCCCGCGGTCGGCACGTTCAGCACCCGCGCGTTCGCCCGCACCGGCACGTTCTCGTCGAAGGCGTACAGCCTCGGCGGCGAGAGCTGCCCGTCGAGCCCGCGGCGCGACTCGGCGCGCGCGGGGTTCATGCCGAGCGTCGAGTTGGGGTGCACCTTGTTGTCGGTGAAGAACGGCGCCGTGTGGCAGGTGTTGCACCCCGCGTTCAAGAAGACCTGCGCGCCGCGGGCGACGGCTCCGCTCGACAGCGCCGTCTGGTTGGCCGGAGTTCTGTTGGGCGGCGGCTTGAGGCTGTCCTGATAGGCGGACATCGCGTTGGCGCCCCGGAAGAACTTGCCGGCGCCGAAGGTGAACTGGTTGGTGTTGGGGCTCCAGATCAGGCCGTTGTAGGTGCTCAGGGTGGGCAGCAGATTCGGATACGGCCCTGAGCCGGGCGCGATGACCTGCCGCTCGAACTCGCCGTCAGCCGGGTTGGGAATGACCGCGCGCAGGAAGCTCGAGGGCCTCACCGCAGCCCCCGCCGGGAGCCGCAGCGCCGAGTCCGCGGCGGCCTGCAGCAGAATGCCGTCATAGACTTCGCTGTCGATGTCGAGCAGCTGGGAGTCGAACGCGTTGGCGACGATGTTCACCTCAGAGCTGTGCACCGCACTGTTGGCGGCGCTGAGGCCACGGAACGGGCCCGCCTGAAACGCGCCGTCGAAGGTGAACTTGTTGAGGCCCCACGTAAACACGTGCGGAATCTGCGTGGTGTTGCTGATGCGGTCGATGCTGCTCTCGAAGTGCCCCGGCGGCACGCCCAGCACCACGTCGTCGGTGCGGCGCTCGAGCTTGTCGGGGTCTGGCAGGCGCACGACGGCGCCGCGGCTGTCGATGACCTGTTTGCCCAGGCCGGTGAAGAGCGAAGCGTCGGTCACGTTCACGTTGAGCCGGCCCAGCACCGAGGCGGTGTTGGGCGCGAGGGCCACCAGCGCCGCGGCGTTCAAGTCCCCGTTGGGGACGCCGTTGAGCCGATTGCCGTTCGCGTCGAGCGTCACGTGGCAGATGGCGCAGGTGATGTTGAAGTCGGCGCGCAGGCCGAGCGGCAACAGAGCGCCGGCTTCGACGTCGAGGCCCGTGTCGAGCACCGAGCCGCGACGCAACAGCGTGCTGCCGACCTGCAGATCCCTCAGCAGGGTCAGCTTGAGGTTGGTGGTGTGACGACCGTTGAGCTGCAGAATGGCGATGGTCAGCTCAGGCAAGATGATGTTGAGGCCGTCCTTGAAGCCGAACAGGCGCTGGAAGCCCAGGTTGTCACCGACCACCGCGTTCTCGAAGATCAGCTTGCCCTCGGCGACGAACGACGAGTTCACGGCCACCAGGCCGATGCGCGCGTAGGCGTTGGGGTCGAACGGGTTGAGGCCCGCCTGGAGCACCTTCGTGAAGGCCTGCGACGAGCTGAGCTGCTGCCCGAAGAAGTCGTACGTATTGAGCGTCTGGGTCGGCGCCGGCTGCAGCAGGTCGACCGCCGTCAGCTCGGCCCGGCTGAGGCCCACCGCCTCGGGCTTTCCCACGTCCTGCGGCGCTCGCGCCTCCTCCACTCCGCACGCCACCCATGACACCGCCAGACCGACCACTGCCGTCAGACGAACTCGCCTCATCACGCAATGCCCCCTGCCTTGCTCGTTCACCATGAACGAGGCGGGTGATGGTCAGGGCGACCCCCGGGTGGGTCGCAAGGCGTCGGCTGGCGGGTCGTATCTGACGTCTGGCGCCGGCCACAGCGGCGAACCCTACAGGTAGCGGGTTGACAGCCGGTCGGCGATCGCGCAGCCGCCTCGTGCCGGCGTCAGCTCACGTCCACGTCACGCGATAGGTCGCCTGGCGCGGCAGCGCGGTGCGCTCGACGACGCAGCGTGGGGCTTTGCCGCCCGAGACGAGCACCACCCGCTCGAACACACCCTCGTAGTACCCGCGGCAGCCCAGGGCGTCGTTGATCCAGATCGAGAGATCGGCCGGCCCGTGTTCGTCGACCCGCGTCTCTGTACAGTTGTCGCTGGTGCGAAGGCTGCGCGTCATGCGCTTGAGGGTCCACGAGGGCCCCATCAGCTGAGCGGCGGCGTGCACGGCGCGCCCGAGCACCGTCTGGATGTAGCCCTCGATGACGAGCGAGCCCACCTTGCGAAACGCGGTCTCGGCGTCGCTGTCGGGGAACGCCAGCTTCACCGCGAGCTGCAGCGAGTCGATGAAGTGCTGCTTCGAATAGGCTGGCAAGAGCTTCTCGAAGTGCACGCCGATACCGCGAAACGCTGCGTCGACCTCGGCCGACGCCACGCCCTGTTTCTTGAGCGCCAGGCGCAGTCCTTCGAACGTGTTGCTGTAGACCAGCTCTGTCGTGGGCCTCACTCCAACCGAGTCTCGCCTCGGTGTCCTGAATCTGCCAAGGGAACGTGGTGTATCTGTATACCCACACAGGCGGCCTTGCGTGCTGGGCACGGCGCTCGTTACCTTCCATGGACCTGCGGGTGACGGGAAAAGTGGGTCGATTGGTCGAGCGGGCCCCTGGCGCCCGTCGTGCTGAGGAGCGGGTGTGATGGCGCCGACGGATTCGCTCGCGGTCGCGTCCCTCGAGTTCGATCTCGCGGCCCTGCGGTCGGCGTCGCGGCTGGCGAACGTCGGAGCGTGGCGCGCCTCGGCGAGCGGGCCCATGCAGCTGTCGAACGTGACGCGTGCGTTGCTCGAAGTCCCTTCAGACGAGACGCTGTCGATGGACGCGTTCGTCGCCTTCTTCGTCTCCGAGTCGAGAGCCGGAATCTCGGCGGGCCTCGACCAGACGCTGAACGGCGGTGCGCGAGCAGAGGTCGAGCTCGAGGTGAAGCTGGTGACGACCCGCGGCAGGCACCGCTGGGTGCGGCTGGTCTGGGAAGCCAGCGGGCCCGGCAGCGTCGTCGGCGCCATTCAAGACATCACCTCGCGAAAAGAAGCCGAGCTCGAGTCGCTGCTGCTGACCCAGAACCTCGAGCAGCAGACCACCATCGCCTCGCAGATGGCCGCCGACGCCCGGGCCGCGAGCGCCGCGAAGAGCGACTTCCTGGCCACCATGAGCCATGAGATCCGCACGCCGCTCAACGGCATCGTGGGGTTCACCCGCCTGCTCGAGGACTCGCAGCTCACCCTCGAGCAGCGGCAGTTCGTCGAGACCCTTCGCTCGTCGAGCGACGCGCTGCTGCACCTGGTGAACGACATCCTCGACTTCTCGAAGATCGAAGCTGGCAAGACCGAGCTCGACGAAGGCGACTTCTCGCCCAGAGCGCTGGTCTCCGAGGTGGTGACCCTGCTGGCGCCGCGCGCCCGCGAGCGGCGCAACAGCCTGGAGCTGCGGGTCGGCCCCGGCGTGCCCCCGGCCGCCTTCGGTGACGGGCAACGGTGGCGTCAGATCGTACTCAACCTGGTCGGCAACGCCGTCAAGTTCACCGAGGCAGGTCGCGTCGAGGTCGTCGTCACCGTCGACCAGGGAGAGCTCGAGGTCTCGGTCAAAGACACGGGCATCGGCATCTCGCCCGAGTCCCAGGCGGTGCTCTTCGAGAAGTTCATGCAGGCCGACTCGTCGACCACGCGGCGGTTTGGCGGCACTGGCCTCGGCCTGGCCATCTGTCGGCGGCTGGTCGACCTGATGGGCGGCAGGCTGCGCGTCGAGAGCGCGGTGGGGCTCGGCTCGACGTTCTCGTTCGCCGTGCCCCTGCGCCACGCGATCGGCCCGACCGAGCCCGCCCCAGCGGTGTCGCAAGGTGAACGGTCGTGCCGGGGCCTCAAGGTGCTGGTCGCCGAGGACAACCTGGTGAACCAACGCCTGCTGGTCGCGCTGCTCACCCGTCAGGAGTGCGAGGTCGAGGTCGCCAGCAACGGAGCGGTGGCGGTGCAGCGGGTGCAGCAGTCCCGCTGGGACCTGGTGCTGATGGACTGTCACATGCCAGAGGTCGACGGGTTCGAGGCCACGCGACGCATTCGCGAGTGGGAACGGGCGAACGGCGGTCACGTCTGCATCATGGGGGTGACGGCGAGCGCGCTCGCCAGCGACCTGCAGGCGTGTTTCGACTCGGGCATGGACGGCTTCCTGAGCAAGCCCATCGACGTCGACGAGCTCTCGCGTCGCCTGGCGATGGTGGCCCAGGCCCGGCCCCGCGCCGCCTGACCTCTGCCGAGCGTGACCTGGCCGGCCTGTCGACCGAGGCACTCATTGGCCGAGCCGGCGGTGGTGGGCCTGGGCCCTTCGGTTCACCGGACAGTGCCCGAAGCGTCAGCAGGCCATCAAGGCCAGCCGCCCGACCCGTTGATCGTCGGCCCTCGTCGCGTGAGCGCGGCGAGGTGCGGCCGTGCTGGAAGGCGCTGAGCCGGCGTTGCTCGATGTCGTGGTTGCGCGTCGGTGCTCCGCCCCGTCTTCCGAACCAGGCCCTCGGCCACCAGGTTCTTGATGGCGACCGAGATGGTCGGACCGCGCAGACGCAGACGGTCGCCCAGCTCCCGCGTGCGCCCTTCAAGTGCCTGCCTCAACTCGATGCCCGCCTCCGGCACATGGACGATGTTCGACAGCCTGAACAGCTCGACCTTGAGGATTCGCCGCAGCCATCACAACTTCCACACCACGAAGCCCGTAAAGACGAGGCTGGGGGCTGGGAGGGTCAGAATGCTGAGAGAGACTATCGAACTATCGGCTCGCCCGGAGGGGTGTTCGGAGGCGAAGGACTCGGGGTGAGCTGCAACACGCAGAGACAGGTCGGGCAGGTGAGTGGTACCCGAGCGGGCCATGCCCAGAACCGTCTACTTGATTCACGGCATGTGGTGCGGCCCCTGGGTGTGGGATCGCTGGCGCACGGTGCTCGAGGCGCGCGGGCACCGCTGCGTGACGGCCACGCTGAGACACCATGGCGTCGACCCGCGCGCGGCGCCCGATGGGCGCGTGGGCACGCTCTCGCTGCTCGACTACGCGGCAGACCTCGAGACCGAAGTGAAGTCGTTGGCAGAGCAACCCATCATTCTCGGCCACTCGATGGGCGGCCTGCTCGCGCAGATGCTGGCGAGCCGCGGGCTTTCGGCCGCCGCGGTGCTGGTGTGCCCGGCGGCTCCGAAGGGTGTGTTGGGGTTGACGCTGTCGGTGGTGCGCAGCTTCTGGGGCATTCTCAACCGCTGGGCCTTCTGGCGGCGGCCGCACCGGCAGACGTTCGAACGCGCGGTGTACGCCATGCTGCACCGGCTGCCAGCCGACGAGCAGCGATCGACCTGGGAACGGCTGGTGTTCGAATCGGGGCGCGCGGCCTTCGAGATTGGCTTCTGGCTCTTCGACCGCACCCACGCCGCCACCGTCGACGCGGCCGCCGTGCAGTGCCCGGTGCTCACCTTGAGCGGCAGCGACGACCGCATCGTGCCCGCCTCGGTCGTGCGCCGAGTCGCCGCTCGCTACGCGCGCACCGGCACCTACCGGGAGCTGCCAGGGCATGCGCACTGGGTGCTGGCAGAGCCGGGGTGGGACCGCGTCGCCAACGAGGTGGCCGATTGGATCGAGCAGCTGCCCGCTCCCAGAACCTGAGGCCTTGGTGGCGGCGCGCAGCCACCGCCGGCCTCGACGGGCGCAGCGTCGACGTCTCGGCCGGCAGGCAGACCATCGGCACGCTGCTCTGCCCGGGCCTGGGCACTGCCATCGGCAGGCTCTCGCCCCGGTTGTGTGCCCGCCAGATGCGCGCCGCGTGGGATCGCGTCGAAGGCGGCCGCGCCTTCTTGCCCACGAGCCTCTCCGAGGCAGGTCGCGACGACGAGTGGCTCAAGGGGCGCTGAGATCATCACCCCGCGCTGGCGGCTCCGCGATCGCGGTGAGCACCTCGCAGCCCGTCGGCGGCACGACGACGGTGTGTTCGAACTGCGCCGACGCCCGCGGCGCGGGGCGCCAGTACCGATTGGGTATGAAGCGCAACGCTCCAGGAGCAGGTACCGTCGCCTGACCATGAGCCTCACCCAGCTCGAGTGCTTCGTCGCCGTCGCCGAGAGCGGCAGCGTCACGCGCGCTGCCGAGAAGTGCTTCGTCTCACAGCCGCCGATGACGAGGCAGATTCGCGCGCTGTAGGACGAGCTGCACGCGAGGCTGTTCGAGCGCAGCACCCGGGGCCTGCAGCTCACCGCCGCGGGAGAACGGCTGCTCCACGCGCGCACTCGGTGCTCGAGCTGGTGAAGGCGACGCAAGGAGTGGTTCGACGAGGCTGTTGAAGGCCGGTGACCGGGGTTCCCTGCTTCAGAACCGCGCCTGGGCGAAGAGCTGGGCTTTGGTCGTCACCACCACGGTTGGGCCGATCGGCCGGCTGATCTGCTGGGTGCTGTCGGAGAAGGTGAACGTGCCCGGGCTCACCAGCGCCTCGAACTCGCCCACCAGACTCAACGCGTCGACCGGCGTCCACCGCACAGAGGCCTTCGCGGCGAACCTCGGCAGCACCGGCTCGCCGGCGGGGTAGGTGCTGATCTGGTTCAGCTCTTCCACCGCGACGGTTCGGTTCCCCGGGAGACCGGGAGGCGGCGCGTTCCCGCCGAGTTCGAGGTTTCGGGTCACCGTGGCTGCGCGAGTGACCCTGAACAACACCCCCGGGGTCAGCTTCCACCGCGCGATGGTGTGGTCCACCCCGAGAAAGCCCGCCACCGCAGGCGATGACGCACGATCGTCGAGCACCACGCCCGGGATCAGCCCCGGGAGATCAGCCTGGACGAACGACAGCGTCGAGACGCGAACCGTGGCGAAGAGCCGCGTCTGCCCCAGCCGAACGCGGGCCTGCGCGTCGGCGAAGCCGAGCGGCCGCACCATCATCATCGCGAACATGGTGGGCGAGCTGAGCCGCTGCACCCCTGCTCCGCCTTCGAGCGAAATGGTCGCGGCCACCGCAGGAGCCCCTGGCTCGAGCGGGGCGAAGAAGCGCTCGAAGCGCGTCGGGTCCTTCGCGTAGGTGACGAGGTCGAGCGGCGCCTCGACGCCGCCGCCGGGGTTGACGCTGACGCGCGACGCGCTGAAGAGCCCCCACTGCTCCTCGAAGATCGACTGAAGCGCCAGGCTCGGCTGAAGGCCCCAGACGACTCGGGTGACTCGCGCCTCGATGGCCCAGACCCCCGTGGTGACCTTCGCGCCGACCAGCGCATCGACGTACGCCGTCAGAGCACCTTTGCCGTTGTCGCGCCCGGTCGGTCTCAACGCGACGAAGCCCTCGAACGCGCCGAGCCGCAGCCCTGCCGAGAGCACCGGCGAAAACCCGGCGGTCTCTGGGAAGACGCGGCCGGTGGCGTTCGCCCAGTCGAAGGTCACCAGCCGCATCGACGGGTTGAACGGCTCGAAACGAACGCTCCAGCTTCCGCTCTCGAGGAAGGGCCGCTCGAACTCGAGGAAGCTGCCCAGGTCTCCGGACAACACCGAGCCCATCTGGAGCGGCAGCAGGGCGTTGAGGCGCGCGCGGACGGTACCGACCGGCGTCACCTGCGCCACGCCCAACCGCACTGCGACGATCGGAGCGACATTCACCGACCCCGTGGGAGAGGTGAGCGCGTTCTCGGATGTGGAGACCGAGAGGCCCGCCGTCCCAGCGCCGGAGAAGGTCGGCTGCGCTACCACGGCCAGGGCCACCGCGAGGAGGATCGTCATGGAGGTCGGGGATATCAGCGGGCATGCGCGCCGCGGTACTGCTCTCAGGCAGTGATTCGAACGGCGAGGTGGTTCTGCGGCGGCGGCAGCGGGCAGGTGGCGAACGCGGTGAAGGCGCACGGCGGGCTGGAGGCCTGATTGAAGTCGAGCTCGACCGTCCCATCGGCCGCGGGGGCCTTCGTGTCGAGGAACCGCCCCGAGGGGTACGTCGTGGCCCCTGCCGTCTGGTCCTTGAAGATCAAGAACAGCCCGGGCCCGTCGTCCTTCAGCGCGACGAGGTGGTGCTCGACGCCGTCGAGCCGAAACTGCACCGTGCCGGGTGACGCCTGGGGCTGCGTCTGGTTGAGCACGTTGACGATGTCGACGGTGGCGCCGCGGTCGGATGGCACGAATCGCCCCGTCACGCGAAACGCAGGGTCGAGGGGGAACCAGGTCAGCCCGGTGAACGCCGCTCGGGCCAGGTGCGCGCGATCCTTCACCCGCAGGAAGAACTGGCCGCCGCGCCGAATGACGTGCAGCCGCAAGGAGCCGTGCTCGAGCACCGTCGGCGGGTGGCCCTCGTCATCGGCCAACGGCACCGAGGTGACCGGTTGGCCTTTGACGCCGACCTCCACTCCAGCGGCGGCCTCGAAGGTCGCCCTCGAGCCTTCGACCGTCACGGTGCCCAACGCAGGCGGTGACCGATCTGCCGGGAGCACCGCCACCGCGTCAGGCGCCGAGCCCACCCGGTGCTGCCCTCAGTGAGCGCGAAGCGACCGACCAGGGTGACCCGGTCGGAAGGCTTGCCAGAGCAGCGCCTGTTCCACGAGGCCTTCGAGCACCGCCGCTGCCTGGTGCCCTGCGACGGCTTCTACGAGTGGAAGCACCACGGGCGGCAGTCCACGCCGCTCTACGTGCAGGCGAAGGACCAGGCGGTGCAGACCATGGCCGGGCTGTGGACCAGCTGGCGCTCGGGCGACGGGCTCGAGGTGGTGACCTTCACCATCGTCACCCGCGCCGCCGACGCCTTCATGGAGCGCCTTCACGCCCGCATGCCGCTGTTCCTCGCTCCCGAGGTGCGCGGCGCCTGGCTCGACCCTGCGACGCCGTCGAGCACCCTGAAGGAGCTCCTGATGCCGACCTTTGCCCTGACGCTCACTGCCACCGAGGTGTCTCACCGCGTCAACTCGGTCGCCTTCGATGACCCGCGCTGCCTCGAGCCTGCCAGCGCCGTGCAGCTCGACCTGCTGTAGCGCGTCGCGCGCGACGTTCGACCCACGCCCCTGGGCGCTGACCATCAGCAGAATCGAGGAGGGGTCTTGCAGTCGCGGCGAGGGTGACGTTTTCTCGAAGCCATGCTCACCACCGCTCTTGCTCTGTGCGTCGCCGCCGCGCCCTTCCCTCTGCCCAGCGTCGACGGGAAAGCCCTGGCCGTGGCCCCCACCCAGAAGGTCTTTCGCCTGCCGATACGCTTCGAGAAGGTGCGCGAGTTCTATCAAGGCCAGTTCACCGGCGACGATGCGCAGGGAGTGACCAGCCGCGTCTCGGGCGTTTCAGGCAAACGGGTGCTGACCATCACCTCACGGCGCAAGGGTGACCCGTGGACGAAGGCCCTGGTGCGCGAAGGCGACATCGACACCGTGGTCGAGGTCACCGCGGTGCTGCAGATGACAGAACAGACCGTGAGCGGCTCGGCGAGGCCGCTGGTGCAGTTCGTGATCGGCCGCTCAGCCGACGTGGACCGCGCCGTCGAGGCCATCGGCGACAAACACGTCAATCAGATGCGAAGGTGATGGTTCAGGCGTCGTCTCACCCTGTTGGCTGGCGCAGCTCGCCTTCGAACGCTCGGGCGCCTGTCGCTTCCAGGCCCGCGCGCATCAGCGCGTCCAGGTCTTCGGCGGGGCCGATGACCTTCGGCCTCTTCAGGAGCCGCGGCGCTCGACCAGAAAGAACCCCAACAGCCCACAGAGCACGAAGCCGAAGGCGTTGAGCGCGCCGTGGGTCGGCACCATCTCGGGCACGCTGAGCGCCGGCACCTGGGGCCAGTACTGGTTGGCGGCCCAGAGCAGCGCGAGGCCCATCGCGACCCACGGCGCGGCCGCAGAGACGAAGAGGAGCCACCGGACCGAGCCTTCTCGCCTCGCTCCCTCGACGAAGGTCACCACCGCCACGAACAGCACCCCCACCGTCATCAACACCGCGCCGCCGACCTGGAAGAACGCGAGGCGGGTGATGAAGCCCAGCGCGGTGAACGGCGGCGCCACCATCAACAACAGCCCTGCCCGGCGTCGCCAGCGGGTGGGCGACTGCTCGACCACGCGGGCCGCCAGGGCCAGCGCTCCCACGCCTGCGTAGGTGAAGTGCATGGCCGTCAGCTTCACGATGGGTTCACGAATGTCGAACAGGGTGAGCTCGAGGCGCGAGGCCACCAGCGCCAGCGACGCCGTGCCGGCGAACCCCGCGAGGATGGCGTTCACCAGCACCCGCCTGCGCAGCGCGGTGACGCCTTCGACGATCGCGAGCAGCACCCACGGGCTCAGCGCCAGCGCCGCCGGAAGTCCCGCGGGCACCGACAGCGACGCCGCCACCCCGACCGCCGCCACCTGCCACGCCGTGAAGTGTGATGCCGTGAAGTGTGATGCCGTGAAGTGTGGTGCCGTGAAGTGTGGTGCCGTGAAGTGTGACGGCGTGAAGCGGGCCTTGAACGCGAGCGGCATCACCACGCCCACGCCCAGCACCAGAGCGACGTTCATCACCACCGTGGTCAGCCCCGTCAGAGGAAGACCTGCTCATGGTGCACGCCGAAGACGGCTCGCATGGCGTCAGAGATCTCTCCCAGCGAAGCCTCGGCCTTCACCGCGTCAGAGATGAGGGGAATCAGGTTCTCGTCGACCTTCTCGGCGCCGGCCTTCAGCGCGTCGAGGGCGCGGCGACAGGCGTCGGCAGACCGCGTCTTGCGCAGGTCCAACAAGCGGGCGCGCTGCTCGACCTCCACGGAGCCGTCGATGTGGGTGAGCCCTTCCACCGGCGGCCGCGGCTCCTGGTAGCGATTGACGCCGACCACCGTGGTGTCGCCCTTCTCCATCGCGCGTTGGGCGTCGTAGGCGGCGCTCTGAATCTCTTGCTGCGGAAAGCCCTGCTCGATGGCCCGCACCATGCCGCCCAGCTCGTCGATGCGCGTGAGGTAGGCCTCGGCCTTCGCCTCGAGTTCGTCGGTGAGGTGCTCGAGGTGGTAGCTGCCACCGAGGGGGTCGATGGCGTCGGCGACGCCGGTCTCGTTGGCGATGATCTGCTGGGTGCGCAGGGCCAGCCGCGCGGCGCCCTCTGACGGCAGGGCCAGCGCCTCGTCCCACCCGTTGGTGTGCAGTGACTGGGTGCCGCCCAGCACCGCGGCCAGCCCTTGAATGGCCACCCGCACCACGTTGTTCATGGGCTGCTGCGCGGTGAGCGTCGAGCCGGCGGTCTGCGCGTGAAACCGCAGCATCATCGAGCGGGGATCCTTCGCGTGGAACCGCTCTTTCATGATGCGGGCCCACAGCCGTCGCGCCGCGCGGAACTTGGCGATCTCCTCCAGGAAGTCGTTGTGCACGTTGAAGAAGAACGAAAGCCGCCCGGCGAACTCGTCGACCTTGAGGCCCGCCGACACCGCCGCTTCGACGTAGGCGATGCCATCGGCGAGGGTGAAGCCAATCTCTTGGGCGGCCGTCGAGCCGGCCTCGCGAATGTGGTACCCGCTGATGCTGATCGGGTTCCACTTCGGCACGTGCTTCGCGCAGTAGGCGAAGAGGTTGGTGATGAGGCGCAGGCTCGAGCTCGGCGGGTAGATGTACGTGCCCCGCGCGATGTATTCCTTCAAGATGTCGTTCTGCACGGTGCCCTGCAACGCGCTCAGCGGCACGCCCTGCTGCTCGCCGACCGCCGCGTAGAGCATCAAGAGAATCGGCGCGGTGGCGTTGATGGTCATCGAGGTGCTGACCTCGCCCAGGGGCAGCCCGTCGAGCAGCTGCTTCATGTCGCGCACCGAGCAGATCGACACGCCGACCTTGCCGACCTCTCCGGCGGCGCGCGGGCTGTCGGCGTCGTAGCCCATCTGGGTGGGCAGATCGAAGGCCACCGAGAGCCCGGTCTGCCCGGCCTTGAGCAGCGCGTGGTACCGCTGGTTCGACTCCTTCGCGCTCGCGAAGCCGGCGTACTGGCGCATGGTCCAGAAGCGGCCGCGGTACATGGTGGGCTGTACGCCGCGGGTGAAGGGGTACTCGCCGGGGAAGCCCAGCCTCTGAAGGTAGTCGGCGCCTTCTGCCGCAGAGGGTCCGTCGAGGGGGGCGCGCTCGATGCCGCTGCTGGTGACGAAGGGCGCCTTCCGCTCAGGGGCTTTGGCTCTGGCGTGCTCCCAGGTCTTGAGGAGCCACCGGGACTGCTCTGTCTTCAAGTCGGCCATGACGCGCTCGATACACGGGCCCCCCAATGGAAAGCCAGCAGCGCGTGGAACCCCAAACGGCGGTATGACTGCCCAACCATGAACGTCGACGGACTGCGGCGCGCGCTCACCACGGCAGCGAAGGACGGCAAGGTCGACGTTGGCGACGTCGATCGCATCATGCTGAAGGTGCGGGACGGCGGGGGTCTGTCGGGGGTCGAGCGCGCCGAGCTGCTCAAGGCCGCCGACGGCTTCGACGACGGAACGAAGCAGCGCGTGCTCAGCCACCTGGCGGCCATGGGGCAGACCAACGCCTGGGTGAACGTCGAGGCGAAGGGCCAGCTGTCGAGCCTCGAGGGGCGCTACGCGAACCTGACGCTCGATGTGCCGGGCTTGTCGGCGCGCGTGGGGCTGTTCGACAACGCCTTCGCGCTCAAAGGCAAGGCGAAGGCCGACGGGGTCCTGCAACTCACCATCGACGGGCAGAAGGTGGCCGTGCCGGTGAAGGCTGGAGAAGGCCCTCAGGCCATTCTCGCGAGGGTCCAGAGCAAGCTGCCCCAGCGCTTCTCGGGGGTGCTGATCGGCGGCGACGTGCAGCCGTACGACGCGGCGGCCTTCTCGGGCAAAGCGGCGAAGCGGGGCGACGCGGCGGCGCACCTGATGTTGTTCAAGCCCGCGGCGCTGGGGCTCGAGCCCGGCGAGAAGCCGATGCGGGTGGTGGTGACGGGCTACGGCGCCTTCATGGGCATCACCGACAACCCCTCGGCGAACATGGCGCAGCGCCTGTCAGAGCGTGGCGTGAAGGGCGCCATCGTCGAGTACCGGCGGCTCGACGTGACCCCAGCGGCGGTGGACGCGTTCATGGGTGAGATGCGACGGGCTCCGCCAGACGTGATCCTCTCGATGGGCGTGACCCACGGGCAGGCGCAGGTGGAAGAGCGACCCGAGAACCAGCTCGACGCGGCGCCCGATGGCAACAACCAGCTGATGACGGCGAGGAAGGTGCGCGCCGATGGACCGCAGGAGCTCAAGACAGACTTGCCCGTCGAGGCCATCGATTGGGCGCTGAGCGGGTTTGCAGACAATCGCAAAGTGTTCACCAGCAAATCGGACGCGAATTACCAGCCAGATCGCAGCGCATACCTGTGCAATTACCTGGGCTACAATCTGGCGGCCGAGTTCGGGTCGACGCCGAAGACCACCGCGGGGTTCATTCACATCTCACCCCAGACGCCGACAGAGCAGATGGGCGCGGTGCTCGAGGCCATCACGGCGAAGCAGCTCGACGCGAGGCGAGGCGGTCAAGGACAGAGCTGATACCGAGTGGTCTTCCCGGCTCGAGTCGGACTCCCTGAGGGTGGCGGTCTCGAAACTGGCCGGCGACAGGCGCCGCCAACCTCGCGCTTGGGAAGCAGGGCACCGCCGGCGAGGTCAACTCCGAAGCGTCTGAGCGCCGCGACCGCTACGCGACCCTGCTCACTCAACGACATGATCGGCTTCGCGCGGCCTACGCCGCGGTGACGTCCTTCGCCGAAGCCCTCGACAAGGTCCCCAGCCTGCGTGGGGGCAGCCGCACGAAGAAGGCCGAAGAACCGCCTCCGTCGCCCTGAGGCAGCGGTGTTCAATGCTGGGGGGACACCCAGGAGCCCCCTGCACACTGCCATCGCCTGGCCTGCGGAGGACTCAGGGTCCTCGGCTCTCGCCTCGCCGCTCGCGACGCCTCGAGTCCTTCGGCGCTCCGAGGGCTCTTCGTGCTTGTTCATTCCCCCGCTTGGAGCGGCCTCAGCGCTCTCGCAGACCGACTGGTCCAGCGAGGCGATGTTGGCAGTCCTCGGCATCCGCTGCGGCACGGCCCGTTCAAGAGCGAACCCAGTTGGTCGACCTGCCTGACCCTGGTTGCATGCGAAGCCTGAGGGGTGCTCCAGTTCGAGGTCAGACTGCTTTGGTCGAGCGTTCCTCATGAAACCAACCAACCTGAACACCGAGATCCTGAAGAGCATCCGCGACGAAGTGCGCAAGACGAACGAGCGCGTCGAGGTGACAAACTCGAGGCTCCACTCCATCTCGACGCATGTCGGTCAGCTGCGCGATGAGCTGTCGACGCGTGTTGATCAGCTGCGAAGTGAAGACGACCTTCAGTCGATCAAGCGGCGGCTGGGGTAGCAGCGAGCAAGCCCTTCGCGTCCGCGCTGCTACCGCTTCTTCTTCAGCTCAGCCTCTGTCGCATCCCGCGCGGCGCTGGCGGCGGCCCGAACCCGGCCCAACAGCCCGCCCACCTGCTCGAAGGCCGTGCGCGCACGGGGGTCGACGGACTCGAGGCCCTCGGCCACCAGGCCCTTCAGTGAAGGCTCTCGCAGCGGCTCCTCGAGCGAGCTCAAGCCCCGAGCGGCCGCCCCCGCAACCGCTCAACGTCGCCACCGCGACGGCCAACACGAAACGAAGCACGAGCCGAGAGGCTGACAACGGTGTCAGGGCAGTCATGTCAGTTCCAGCAGAGTGCCGTGCGCCCAACGACACGGTCGTCTCGCACCCAGACGTAGCAACCGACGTAGCCCTCGACGCATCGCTCGCCAGAGTACGGCCGGCCCACGATTCGGCGGCAGCTCTGTGAATCAGTCCCACCATCAGCAACACACGACGCCGTGCCCACCTCGGCGCTCGTGGGGGCAGGCGGCCCGACTGGCCGAAGCCCCTCGGAGCAACCAACGACCTGCGGCCGCGGGTCGCGCAATGCGAAGACGACCTTCAGTCGATCAAGCGGCGGCTGGGGTAGCAGCGAGCAAGCCCCTCGCGTCCGCGCTGCTACCGCTTCTTCTTCAGCTCAGCCTCGGTCGCATCCCGCGCGGCGCTGGCGGCGGCACGAACGCGGCTCACCAGCCCGCCCACCTGCTCGAAGGCCGTGCGCGCACGGGGGTCGACGGACTCGAGGCGCTCGGCCACCAGGCCCTTCAGTGAAGGCTCTCGCAGCAGCTCATCGAGCGAGCTCAAGCCCCGCAGCGGCCGCCCCTGCAGCGCGGTGAGCAAGGCGACCACGTCGACCTTCGCCGGCTTCGACACGTCGACCGTCGCTGTCGGCACCACGATCGGCTGGAACAGCAGCGCCAGCCGCGCAAACAGCAGGGCCTCGAACCCGGCGGTGCCTTCGGCGAAGGTGAGCGCGAACGGGCCCAGCCTCGTGAGGTCCAAAAGCCAGGTCGCCCGCGGAGTGCGCGACTGTTTCAACCACTCGGCCAGCGAGAACCGCGGCGGCACCGGTGACGACGCCGTCCCCAGCGCCCACCCGGCGGTGCCTCCCTCGAGCTGCTTCACCAGACTCGAGAAGAACAGCGGGGAGAACAGGTCTGCGGCCTCGGCGAACGCCACGTATTGACCGTTCGCGACCTTCAGCCCTGCGTTGCACCGGGCGGCCGCGTCCACGCTCGCGTTCGGCACGGCGACCACGGTCACCCCGCTGCGCGCGCGCACTGCGCCGACCGCGCGATCGAGCGCCTCGCCGTCGAGCGTGGCCACCACCACCAGCTCGAGCGGCCGCCGGAGCTGATTGCCGAGCGACGACAGCGTGCCTTCGAGCGCTGCGACGTCATCACTGGCGCTGACGATCACCGACACGAGCCCCGCGGTGCGGTCAGGGCTCGAGGCCGTCACGCCCTTCTTCGCCACCAGCAGCAGCCGGTCGGCCGCGGCGTCGGGGTTCACCTGCTCGAGCAGCTGCCGCAGCGCCGCTTCCGTGTCTGCCGACAGCCCCGAGCTTCGATGCGCCGTCACCACCACGTCGCGCGAGGTCACCACATAGCCAGCCGAGGCCAGCCACCGACGCACCTCGGGCTCGGCGAGCGAGGGCGTGGGTGTGCCCCCGGTGAGGGCCGACAGCAGGCTGCCAGCCGAGGAGCCATTGGCGAACGAGAACACCACCAGCGCGTCACCGGCGGCCTTCGCCAGCGCCCGAAACGCCTCGCCGCCATCGCGCAGCGCGAACCCGTCGAAGGCCACCACCACCTGCGGCCCGAAGGCAGCCATCGCCTCGAGGCTGTCGGGGTCGACCAGCACCGTGTTGCCGTTGCCTTCGAGCGCCTTCACCAGGGTCGCGTCATTGCCCAACACCACCACCCGAGCGTTCACCCCCGCCCGGCGCGAGACCAGGGCCCTCAAGTCCGACGCGGTCTGGGTGGCCATGCCCCACGTCATATTCCCAAGGCGTCGACCGGCGTGAGCGGCATTGGTAGCGTCGTGCCTTCAGTGGCTCGGTCACCCATTCAGCGGCTGTTCCTCGCGTCCTTCCGTGCCGGCCTGGCGGTGAACGCCGCGCTCACCCGCTCGAGTGCGCGCGCGCTCGAGCAGCGACTGCTGACGCCAACCTTCGTGGCGCTGACCCAGCTGGTCCGGGGCCGCCGCGTCGTCGAGCCGACGGTGGCCGGCCTCGGCGCTGAATGGGAACGCCTGCTCGCCTCGAAGAAGACCGCCCACGTCACCCACGTCGAGCCCGCCACGGCCAGCGTTCCCGCGACCGCGTTCGGAGAGATCTCGGTCACCTGCCCCCTGCGCGGCACCGGAGACCTGCACGCCTGTCACCGCCTGATGGCCTACGACCGCGGCCTGGTCGAAGCAGCTGGCGGCCAGTTCGTGGTGCTCGAGTCGCAGGCGAGCCCCGGGCGCACCAGCTGTCGCATCGCCATTCGCCGCCAGGGAGACTCGGTCGCCGATCTCGTCCCCGCTCACCTCAAACCAGCGCTGTAGAATCAGCGCCCGGTCGCGCGACATCGGTGGACACCAGGGGAATTCTTCCTCTGGTCCATCACCCAGGAGCCCCACGTGCAGTTCTGCATTCTCACCTACGAGTCCAAAGAAGAGATCGCCCGTCGCAACAACCCCGCGGAAGCGCAGAGCTATTGGGCCGCGTACTTCGCGTATTCCCAGGCGCTGAGTGAGGCCGGCGTCGCCATCGGCGGAGCGGGCCTGCAGCCCCCTGCCCTCGCCACCTCGGTCCGCGTGCGCGACGGGAAACGCCACCTGCAGGACGGGCCCTTCGCCGACACCAAGGAACAGCTGGGAGGCTTCTTCAACATCGACGTTCCGTCCCTCGACAAGGCGCTCGAGTGGGCCGCGCGCTGCCCGGCGTCGTCGACCGGCACCGTCGAGCTGCGGCCCATTCTGCCGCCGCCGCCCGCGAAGCCGTAGCGTGGAGCAGTCCGCTGCCGCGGTCGCCGAGCAAGCCGCCCGTGAAGCCTACGGGCGGCTGGTGGCGTTGCTCGCGTCGCGGTCTCGGGACATCGCCGGTGCGGAAGACGCGCTGTCCCTGGCCTTCGTCGCTGCCTTGACGCAGTGGCCTCGCGATGGCGTGCCGCAGAACCCCACCGCCTGGTTGCTGACCGCCGCCAAACGCCGCCTCTTCGATGCGTCCCGGCACGACTCGACGCACGCCGAGGTCGTCGAAGGCCTCAAACACGCGTTGGACGAAGTCAGCGCCGACGCGTCGCACTTTCCCGATGAGCGGCTCAAGCTGCTCTTCGTCTGCGCGCACCCGGCCATCGACCCCGAGGCGCGCACGCCGCTGATGCTGCAGACGGTGCTGGGCCTCGACGCGGCCCGCATCTCGAGCGCCTTCTGCGTGGCGCCAAAGACCATGGGGCAGCGGCTGTGGCGCGCGAAGACCCGTATTCGCGACGCCGGCGTGGCCTTCGAGGTGCCCGAGCTGAAGGAATTGCCCGAGCGCGTCGGCTTCGTGCTCGAGGCCATCTACGCCGCCTTCGGCACCAGCTGGGACGACGTCACGCCCGGCACCTCGGCGTCGCATGAGCTCTCGCTCGAGGCCATCTCCCTCGCGCGGCTGGTGGTGCACCTGCTGCCCGATCGCGCCGAAGCCCGAGGCCTGCTCGCGTTGATGTTGTTCTGTGACGCCAGACGGGCCGCGCGCCGCGATGCCGACGGGCGCTTCGTGCCGCTCACCGCCCAGCGCGCCGACCGATGGGACCAGGCGCTGCTGGCCGAAGCCGAAGCGGTGTTGCTCGAAGCGTCGCGCCTTCACCAGCTGGGCCCCTTTCAGCTCGAAGCAGCGATTCAGTCGCTGCACGTGGCCCGCGCCCGCCTCGGCCGACGGGACGACGCACTGCTGGTGCAGCTCTACGACGGCCTGGTTCAGCTGGCCCCGTCGCTGGGCGCCCACCTCGCGCGCGCCGCGGCGATCGCTGAAGCGCACGGGCCCGCTGCGGGCCTCGAAGCCCTCGAGCAGCTCGACGCTGCCTCACGCCGCGACCATCAGCCTGCGTGGGCCCTCAAGGCCGAGCTGCTGGCGCGCCTGGGTCGGGGGGCCGAGGCCTCGCACGCGTTCTCGACCGCCGCCGGACTGACCGAAGACCCCGCCGTCCGCGAGTACCTGCTGGAGCGCGCGCGCAGCGCCCAGGCCTCTCCTCCGAAGGCTCTTGGGGACCAGCGCGAATGGCCCGGACTGAACGCCCGCGAATGACGCTCATCGCTGCGCGAGCGCCGACAGCTTCGCGGCGAGAGGGTGAACGCCATGCTCCACGGCCAGCAGATCGAGCACCGACGCCACCCGCACCCCAGCCGACGAGATCGAGTTCGACCACAACGCGTCGAGTGCGCGCTGCTCGGGTGGCTTGAGGGGGCGAACGGCCATGGCGTCGACCAGCGCCCGAATCGCGCGATCCTCTCCCGCCGTGCCTCCCGCTGCCTCGACTTCAGCCGCCCAGGAACCCAGCGCCGCCACCTGGGCCCGATCGCGACCAGCGCCATCAACCGCGTCGAGAAGGCGTTGTAGTTCCAGTTGGGCGCGACGGCTTGTCGCTCAGCCCACCCGGCGGCCCTGCGCGCTGACGCCATCGCTGCGTCGTCACGAAGCACCAGGCCCGCAAACAGCATCGCCTCTCCACAGACGCCGTTGTCGAATTGAAGGCCGCCGTCGTTCCCCTTCGGCAGCGGGTCCTTCACGAACCAGCCGTCGACGAAGAAGTCCTCGAGGCGATCACCGCGGGCGACGATCGCCGCCTTCATGCCCTTCACCAGCCGCGCCGGGTTTCCCGCCAGAGCCCGCTCACACTCCGTGCGCGCCGCGCCGCTCTTCGTTGCACAGGCAGCCTGGTCGGCTTCGAACTCGTCCTCGAGATCGGGGAACGGGAACACCCCGTCAGACCGCTGCACCGACAGCAACCAGCGCAGCCCGGCGCTCAGTGACGGCTCGAGGTCGCCCTTTCGATCGGGAAACAGGGCGACCCCAAGCGCCTCAGCTCGCACGGCCTCGCAGACCGCTCGCAGCGGCTGATGCACGTCGGCGCCTGCGGTCGAGGTGAGGTGAACCCAGGGCTCCTTTCCGACCTGGGCCATGAGCGCTCGGGAGGCGACCTCGAGCCCCCGCGCGGTGTCGAGGCGCGCCACCGAGCTTGACCGATACGTCGCCGCCGCCTCAGGCACGCCACGCCACCTGCCGAGCGCGACCCGGGCCGCGCAGACCGATGACGTCAGCCCCTGTTCGTCTTTCGCCAGCATCGCGTCGGCGACCGGTGGAATCGCCGCGTCGAAGGCGGCGCGCGCCATCGGCGTCATCGCGGTCTCGGGAGCAGCAGCGTCAGGCGTCGGCAGATCGGCCTCTCCGCACGAGACCCTGGGGAAGCCGGGCACCGGGCAACTCGAAGGAGGTGCCGGTGACGCTGATGGCGGTGCGCGTCGAGCCGCTACAGGCCATCGGCGAAAGCAGGACGAGCTGGCGCATGTGAAGACAGACACCGCCCACCCGAAAAAAGGGAAATCGCCGCGCGACCTGTCAACGCAACGGCTCGAGGGAAGCGGGAACCGCCTGCCCTTCACCAGCGCCTGGCCCAGCACGCGCCGTGAGCCTCAGGCCCTGACGGTCGTGGTCACGCTCGGGTCGACGACCGCGGGCGCCTCGTCGGGCTCGATCGACCAGGCGTGCTCTGGCCGAATCAACCCGAGCGCTGACGGGTGAGGCGCCACCACCAGGCTCTTCGACAGGCGCTGCACCGGGCGTGACCCGGCCCACGCCGAGGCGGTCACCACGTGGGCGCCTTCTCCCAGGCCCAGGCGCGGCCACAACAGGCGCACCGCGCGGCGCCCTGTCGGCAGCTCACCCACCGCGAAGTGCGTGCGGAACAGCGACACCCCGGCCACCGTGGCCACCTCGAGCGACACGTCGCAGTGGGCCGCTTCGGACAGCTCGAGCTCGACGAAGACCTCGAGCGCCCCCTCGGCCGAGAACGCCGAGGGCTGAACCCCGACCGCGTCTCGAAACCGCAGCTCGACCACCGACACCGGCGAGGTCTTCACCTCGACCACCGGAGCGCTCTGCGGCAACGCGACCCCCGGCGTCGACAACGCCGAGTGCCCGGTGCGCTCGCCTTCGGCCTCGGCCGCGTTCACCGCCTGCCGGTACGCCGCCACCACCGCGCGAGGGTCGCCCACCATGCGGGTGCGGCCTCCATCGATCCACACCGCCGAGTCGCACCA
>VYLD01000086.1_pt1 | contig 34768 bp, 26 predicted proteins | sample 5114401 | NCBI WGS metagenome assembly VYLD01 (sample SAMN12291783, study PRJNA351875) | freshwater metagenome | isolation source: freshwater lake | place: USA: Michigan, Gull Lake | collected 2013-08-08 | reverse complement strand
CTGCCTCAGGCCCGCCCCGCGCGAGCCCCGCCCCCCTCGTGCCCGTGAAGTGAGCTCGTGGCGCCGCCCCCAGCACCCCCGTCGTCCTTCCCAGGAGTCTTCCCATGTCTCGCCCCCCAGCCACCCGTCGAATCCTGATCGTCGACGACGAAGAGAACGTCTGTCACGCGCTTCGACGCAGCCTGCGCAAGGAAGGCTACGAGCTGTTCTTCGGGCATGAGCCAGCCGAAGGCCTCGAGCTGCTGAAGAAGCAGCCGGTCGACATGGTGGTGAGCGACCACCTGATGCCCAACATGACGGGCCTCGAGTTCCTCAAGCTGGTGCGCAACCGGTACCCCGACGTGATGCGCATCATGCTGACGGGGCACGCCGACATGCAGACGGCCATCGACGCCATCAACCAGGGCAACATCTACCGGTTCCTCACCAAGCCGTGGGACGACACCGAGCTGAAGGTGACCTTGTTCCTGGCGTTCGAGCAGCTGGATCTCGAGCGGGAGAACCGTCGGCTGATGGCGATGGTGCGGCGGCAGTACGACCTGCTCAAGTCGATGGAAGACGATCACCCCGGCATCAGCCACGTGGTGCGTGACGCCGAGGGCTTCATCCTGATCGACGAGGACCCGGACTCTCCGCGGTCGTCGATGGACCTGCGCGTCGTTCCGTCCTGAGCCTTCGATGCCGAACGTCGCCACATCACCGGCAGTCCTGCTGGTGGCCGAGTCGGCGACGCTGGTGTCGCGCGTGGAAGATCTGCTGATGCCCTGGGGGGTGCTCGCGATGCCGGCGCCGGCTGAGCAGGCGTTGACGTTGGTCGACTCAGGCTACGCCCGCATCGTGCTCTGCGAGACGCGCCCCGGGGTGCGCATGTACCTCGAGCGCCTGAAGGCGGCGGGGGCGGTGCCGATCGTGGTGGGTCGGGCGCCCGCTGAGCCGGTGGGGGACGTGGAGTTCGCGGAGAAGCCCAGCGAGCTGATCGCCGCGGTGTTCCGGGCGCACGGCAAGTTGGCGGGCCTGGAGCCGAGCGGCGCCGATCGGGTGAGCGAGTTCGCGCAGGCCATCGCCTCGAAGTTCACCCTGCCAGAGCTGATTCGTGAGGCGATCTCGAAGACCCGCGAGCTGTGTGACGCCGACGGGGCCAGCCTGCTGCTCGTCGACCCCGAGTCGGGCACCCTGTGCTTCGACACCGTCGACGGGGGCGGGGACGGGCGCAGCATCGAACGGGTCCGTCTGGCGAAGGGGCAGGGCGTGGCGGGCAAGGTTGCGCTCGAGGCCCGGCCGCGGCTGGTGCCGCACGCGAAGGACTGCGCCGACTTCGACCCCTCGTTCGATCTCAAGACCGGCTTCACCACCGGGTCGATCATCGCGGTGCCGTTGGTGCTGGGGGGCGACGTGTTGGGGGTGTTGATGGCGGTGCGCTCGACCGCGCAGCTGCCCTTCACCCCGGTCACCCTGCATCGGCTGGTGCAGCTGTCACCGCACGTGGCCATCGCGGTGCACAACGTGCAGATCACCACCCAGCTGCGCAGCTCGCAGACCGAGGTGCTGCAGGTGAACGCGGGCCTCGAGCAGAAGGTCAAGGAACGCACCGATCAGATCAGCCGCGCCAAGCAGGAATGGGAGCGCACCTTCGACGCGATCAGCGAGCCGATCGCGCTGCTCGACGGCTTCACCATTCGGCGCGCGAACCGGGCGTATGCCCGCCGGGTGCACCTGCCCATTCAGGATCTGCCCGGCAAGACGTGCCACGAGATCTTCGCGGGCCGCGACACCCCGTGCGTCGGCTGCCCGCTGGGCAAGGGCCGGCAGGTGGCGCTCTCGGCTGAGCTGACGGTGCCCGACAAAGGCAGCGAGCGCACGTCGACGCTGCGGCTGTCGGTTTACTGGCTGCACGACGAGGCCTCGAGCGCTTCGGTGGTGGTGCACTACCAGGACGTCACCCAGGCGCGCACCCTGCAGGAACGGCTGCGGGAGAGCGAGCGGCTGGCGGCGGTCGGGCAGCTGGCCTCGGGCGCGGCGCACGAGATCAACAACCCCCTCGGGTTCGTGACCTCGAACCTGCGCAGCCTTCGCGGGGTGGTCGACGAGCTGCGGCAGCCGATGCGGGTGGTGGCCGATGCCATCGCGCTGGTGAAGGAGAAGCGCACCGGGGAGCTGATCGAGCTGCTGCAGGCGATGCCCGAGCCCGATCTCGAAGGGCTGGAAGACGCGGTGGAGATGATCGACGAGTCGCTCGACGGGACGCGCCGGGTCGGAGAGATCGTCAAGGGGCTGCGCGAGCTGTCTCGGCTCGAGATCGGCAAACGAGAGCCGGCGGACACCAGCTCCTCGGTGACGCGGGCGGTGCGCGGGGAGTTCGGTGACACGCCGCCCCATGTGTCGATGATGCTGGAGGCCACCACCCCGGCCGACATCCCTCCGCTGCAGCTCGATCAGGCCTTGGGGCACATCTTGAAGAACGCGCATCAAGCGACGCCGCAGCGCCAGCGGGTGATCGTGCGCACCTGGAGCACGTCGAAGGAAGTGCTGGTGCAGGTGCGCGACGAAGGGGTGGGGATCGTCAAGGAGCACCTGCGCCGGGTGTTCGAGCCGTTCTTCACCACCCGTGGAGTGGGCAAAGGCATCGGTCTGGGGTTGACGGCGGCCTACGGCATCGTGCGGCGAGCGGGCGGCGACATCGAGGTCGAGTCGCAGGGGCCGGGGCTCGGCGCCTCGGTCACCATCAAGCTGCCTCGGGCCCAGGTGCCCGCGTTGGCGCAGGTGGCCTGATCTCAGCCGCACGATGACCGAGCACACCACGCTCTGGACCCCCCTCAAACCCGCCCCCATCGCCCGGGAGACCCGCCGACTCCCTCAGCGCTCGGTCTCGGCGACCGCCGCGGCGGCGTAGACCTCGGCGCCCGCGGCCTTGAACTCGGCAGACTTCTCGGCGAGCCCGCGCTCGGCCATGGCGCGCACGGCCTCGGTGATGTGCATCGAGCAGAACTTCGGACCGCACATCGAGCAGAAGTGCGCCGTCTTGGCGCCGTCGGCGGGCAGCGTCGCGTCGTGGAACTCCCTGGCCTTCAGGGGGTCGAGCGACAGGTTGAACTGATCTTCCCAGCGGAACTCGAAGCGGGCCCTCGAGAGCGCGTCGTCTCGCGCCTGCGCTCCCGGGTGGCCCTTGGCCAGGTCGGCTGCGTGCGCGGCGAGCTTGTAGGTGACCACGCCGACCCGAACGTCTTCCTTGTCGGGCAGGCCCAGGTGCTCCTTCGGGGTCACGTAACAGAGCATCGCGGTGCCGTACCAACCGATCATCGCTGCGCCGATGCCCGAGGTGATGTGGTCGTAGCCCGGCGCGATGTCGGTGGTGAGGGGCCCCAGCGTGTAGAACGGCGCTTCGGCGCACAGCTCGAGCTGCTTCGTCATGTTCTCGCGAATGAGCTGCATGGGCACGTGGCCAGGCCCCTCGATCATCACCTGCACGTCGTGTGTCCACGCCACCTGGGTGAGCTCTCCCAGGGTCTTCAGCTCGGCGAACTGCGCCTCGTCGTTGGCGTCGGCAATGCTGCCGGGGCGCAGGCCATCGCCGAGCGAGAAGCTGACGTCGTAGGCCTTCATGATCTCGCAGATCTCTTCGAAGTGCGTGAAGAGGAAGCTCTCGCGGTGATGGGCGAGGCACCAGCGCGCCATGATCGAGCCTCCGCGCGAGACGATGCCGGTCACCCGCTTCGCGGTGAGGGGAATGAAGGGCAGCCGCAGCCCGGCGTGAATGGTGAAGTAGTCGACGCCCTGCTCGGCCTGCTCGATGAGGGTGTCGCGGTACAGCTCCCAGGTCAGCGCCTCGGGGTCACCGCCGACCTTCTCGAGCGCCTGATAGAGCGGCACCGTGCCGACCGGCACCGGGCAGTTGCGCAACACCCACTCGCGCGTCTCGTGGATGTTGGGGCCGGTCGAGAGATCCATGACGGTGTCGGCGCCCCAGCGAATGGCCCACACCATCTTCTCGACCTCTTCTTCGATGGACGAGGTGACCGCGGAGTTGCCGAGGTTGGCGTTGATCTTCACCAGGAAGTTGCGGCCGATGATCATCGGCTCGAGCTCGCCGTGGTTGAGGTTGGCGGGAATGATCGCGCGACCGCGGGCGATCTCGTCTCGCACGAACTCGGCGGTGATGACCTTCGGCAGCGCCGCTCCGAACGACTCGCCAGGGTGCTGGGGCCGTGACGACTCGAGCCGCTGGGTCTCGCGAATGGCGACGTATTCCATCTCGGGGGTGATCTCGCCGCGTCGCGCGGCGTGCAGCTGGGTGACGTTGCGACCCGCCTTCGCGCGCAGGGGCGTGGTGGTGGCGTGGAAGCGCAGCTTCGCGAGCCGCTGATCCATCAGCCGGGCCCGGGCGTAGTCCGAGGTCTGGGCTGACAGGCGCTCGACCGACTCGCGTGCTTCGACCCATGGCCTCACCGGCGGCAGCCCGCGCTTCAGATCGAGCGCGATCGTCTCGTCGGTGAACGGCCCCGAGGTGTCATAGAGGGCGACGGGCGGGTTGTCGGTGGTGCGGCCGTTGGCGTGCTTCGTCGGCGACAGCGTCACCTCGCGCAGGGGGACACGCAGGTCGGGAAACCGCTCGCTGCCGAGGTACACCTTCTTCGACTTCGGGAAGGGCGCGCGCGTGATGCCGTCGAGCGCGGCCGAATCGATGGACAGGGTCGGGTGGGGCTTCGTCATGGTCACTCCCTCGCGCCGGTATGAGCCGGTTCAGGTTCGGCGGGTCGATCGCTTCACGATCCTCTCAGCCGCTGAAAGCCCACGAGCGGGCGGGCGGCTCCCCGGTGTGAGAGGCGTCGTAGTACGGCGCGCGTCGGGTAGGTGAGCGGCGTGGTGCCGTGGTCTGCAGGCCTTCGGGCGGGGGTTTTCCCGTGGCATCACCCGGGGGCGCGGTGTATCCGCCGCTTCGCTGGTTTCACCTCATCAGGAGCCCCACCATGGCCATCGAACGAACCCTGTCGATTTTGAAGCCCGACGCGCTGGAGAAGGGCGTCATCGGAAAGATCATCACCCGCTTCGAGGACGCGGGGCTGACCCCCATCGCGATTCGCCTGCAGCACCTGTCGAAGGGCGAGGCCGAAGGCTTCTATGCAGTGCACAAGGAGCGCGGATTCTTCAAGGACCTGGTCGGCTTCATGACCTCGGGCCCGGTGGTGATCATCACGCTGGAAGGTGAAAACGCGGTGCTGAAGAACCGCGATCTGATGGGCGCGACGGACCCGAAGAAAGCAGCCGCGGGCACCATTCGGGCCGACTTCGCGCAGTCCATCGACGCCAACACGGTGCACGGCTCGGACAGCGCCGAGAACGCGAAGAACGAGATCGCCTACTTCTTCCGCGGCACCGAGCAGTTCTCGTACACCCACAAGAAGTAGCCCGGGGGTTTTCTGCTGCTGGGTCGCCCACGTGGGCGCTCTCGAACGAGGGCGCCTGGGTGGGCGTCGTCGTTTCTTCAGCTCGCGGCGGGGTCTGAGAACCGAAAGCGCACCAGCTCGTTGCCGAACTGCACCACGTCACCGTCTTGAACCTCGTGGCGGCTGATTCGTTCGCCGTTGAAGAAGGTTCCGTTCGACGAGTTGAGGTCGGTCACCAGCACCACCTCGTCATCGACCAGCACCGAGGCGTGTTCACGAGAGACCCGCGGTGACGCGATCATGATCTCGCAGCGGGCTTCTCGGCCGACGGTGAAGCGCATGCCCTCGAGCTCGAGGGTGTCGTGGCCTTCACGCTCGAGCCAGATCTTGCGCCCAGAGGGGCGAACGATGGCGGTGCGGTCTGGTGCAGCGGGCTCGTCGATGACGGGGGCCTCGGTGGCTCGAGCGACACCATGGGGGACCGCGATCGGGGCGGCCGGCGGGGTGGGCGGGACGACCGGCGCGATGGCTGGCGGCACCACGTCCTGGGCGTCGGTGGGCATGATCTCGTCGAGCTCGGCTGCGGCGTCGACCTCGACGTCGACGTCGACCGGCACGGCCTCGTCGGCGATCTCTGCTTCTTCGTCCGGTTCGTCTGACGAGTCGACGGCCGCGGCCGCTGCCGAGAAGAACGGTGACGGTGCGTCGGCGTCGTGCGCCCAGTTGACGGCGACTTGCACGGCCTCGAGCTCGACGCTGGCCACCTCGGCGTTCCCGGCGTCGAGCTCGCCCGCCGGGACGTCGACCCAGGGAATGCTGGCGATCAGCTGCGCGTCTTCGAGCTCGTCGGGCTCGAACCCACCTTCGAGCGGGGCGTCTTCGAGGCGAAGGGCGAGGAGGCGGGCCCTGAGGCCCAGCGCGCGACCAAGCACCGTGGGCGAGCGGGGTTTGCTGGTCGCCGTGGGCAGGGCGATGGCGTCGAGGCCGGCGAGCCAGCAGAGCCAGCTCAGGCGCGACCACTCGGCGCGCAGGGTGCGCAGCAGCTGCGGCAGGCTGTCTTCCTGCCAGGCCTCGAGGACGATCGTCTCGTGTTCCTCGAGGGTGACCTTGCTGCGCACCAGCAGCGCATCGAGGGTTGGCGGCAGCCACGGGGCCGCGTCGCGACCGGGGGTCAGGCGTTCCCGCACGGACCGGATGCGCAGGGCCGCCTTCTGAATGGCGTTGCGGAAGTCGGCCAGGGTGCGGCGCGAGGGCTGGGGCTCGACGGGCAGCTCGAGGGTGGTGATGGCGTCAGCGGCGGGCCAGAAGTCGAACTTCGGAAAGAGGGCCGAGAGCGTGGTGGTGAGCCGGCTGGCCTGTTCCGTCGACCGTGCCTTCAACTCGGCCACGGCGCCGCGCGCGGCCTCGAGGTTGCCCAGGTTGAGCTCGATGAGCGCGTGGGTGTGGGCATAGAGCGCCTGGTCTCTGGGGTTGATGGCCAGCGCGCAGCGGATCAGATCGGCGGCGGCGATCGAGCTGGCGAACTGGTGCTGGTCGAGGGCGAGCTGGTGAAACATCGCGCCCGCGAAGGCGCCCTGGCGCAGCTCGTCCATCAGGTACGAGGCCTTTCGGGCGTGCGGGGCGGCGAGGCGGGTCATCTGCTCGAGGACGAAAGGGGCCTTCTCGGCGCGGACCTGCGCGGCGCGGTCGGTGCGCTGAAGCGAGTGCTCGCCGAGCCAGGTGGTGAGGGTCTGCAGCAGATCGCCGGCGCCGACGGCGCGCGCGAGGGCCAGGGTGGCTTCGGCGATGTGCCCGTCTCTGGCGAGCTGGTGATGCAGGGCCTTCCAGGCTTTGGGCTCTCTGGCTTCGTCCACGAGCACCTGCGCGATCACGTGATCAGAGACCCTGGGGCCCAGCTGCAGCGTCTTGAGCAGGGTGCCCGAGGCGTCGAGCAGCTGCACCGGGCCGAAGAAGTCGTTGCCGTCGACCTCGCCCTTCACCGCCACGATGGCCGGGTCCGCGAGGATGCCTCCGGGCACGTTCCATTCCACCACGCCGTCGCCGACGAGCTGGTCGAGCCCGTCGTTGAGGTCGAACGGGGTGGGGGCGCCGTGACCAGCTGGTGCTGCCGGAGGCGCGCGGGGCGGAGTGGGTGCGGCCTCGGAACCCCCCGCCGTCTGACCCGGGTCGATCTTCGGCGAAGGGCCCGCGAGCGCGTCCTCCTCGCGGTCGACGGCTGGCGGCTGCGAGACGGGTGACATCGACACCGCCGGCACCGAGACGGCCAACATCGAGCCGGTGGCGGTGCGTGGGGGGCCCGAGGCCTCGGCGGCTGGCGCTTCGGGGGCGGGGGTGCGTTCAACTGCCGGAGCGGAGGTGTTTGGCCGTCGAACGGCGCCCGGAGGGGAGGCGAGCGGCTGCACCACGTGGGGCGCGGCGGTGGCCTGGGGGTTCGGCGCGTTGCGGGTCGCCGCGTGCGGGGCCACCGAGCCAGGGGTCACGTACCCGTTGAAGCGGGCGAAGGTGAAGAGGGCCTGGTTGATGAGGCCGTCGCGATCGACGCTCATCTCGCGGCTCATCAGCTCGAGCGCGTCCCACAGGGCATCGGAGATCTCGACGGTTCGGCGGGTTCGAGTCATGGGCAGGTGAGGAAAGCAGGGGCGCCTTGAAAGTAAAGGCACGTGTACGTATTCCCTCGCGGGTGACGCCCACCCCCGTCGATCTCGCCAGCTTGACCCTCGACGGCCTCACCGACTTTCTGGTGTCGCTGGGCGAGAAGCCGTTTCGGGCCAAGCAGCTCTACACCTGGCTGCACCAGCGGGGCGCGACCAGCTTCGACGAGATGACTGATCTGTCGAAGGCGCTGCGGCAGCAGCTGCGCGAGAAGACGGTGCTGCGGGTGGTGGAGAAGGACCTCGAGCAGCGCAGCGTCGACGGCACCATCAAGTACCGCTTCAAGACGCACGACGGCCGGTTGGTCGAGTCGGTGTACATGCCGTCGCCCGAGCGGAAGACGCTGTGCGTGTCGACGCAGGTCGGCTGCGCGATGGGCTGTCAATTCTGTGCGACCGCGACGCTGGGGCTGGTGCGGCACCTGAGCGCGTCGGAGATCGTCGCCCAGGTGCACGCGGTGAACCGGGACGTGCGGCGGCGAGAAGGCCTCTCGACGCTGCGGCCGCTGACCAACCTGGTGTTCATGGGTATGGGCGAGCCGCTGCACAACTTCGAGAACGTGAAGACGGCGCTGACCCTGCTCGAGAGTGAGGCCGGCCCGAACTTCAGCGCCCGGCACATCACGGTGTCGACGGTGGGGCTGGTGCCGATGATCGAGCGGTTCGCCACCGAGACCGACGTGAAGCTGGCCATCTCGTTGAACGCCTCGTGGGACAAGACGCGCGACGAGATCATGCCGGTGAACAAGCGGTGGAAGATCGCCGACCTGATGGAAGCGGTGAAGAAGTTCCCGGCGAAGCAGGGGCGCCGGGTGACGTTCGAGTATGTGTTGATGGAAGGCGTGAATGACTCGGACGACGACGCCCGGAGACTGGGAGCGCTGCTGCAGGGCGTGCCGGCGAAGGTGAATTTGATTCAATACAATGACAACCCGGGGCTGGGTTTTCATTCGACCAAAGACAACCGGGCCGAGCGATTTCGGGCGTTGCTCGAAGAGGTCCAGGTGCCGGCGTTCATTCGGGCGAACCGAGGCAGAGATATTGCGGCGGCGTGTGGGCAGTTGGCCAACGTCGATGCCCGGCCAGCGTGATCGTCAGCGCCACGCTCGCGACGCTGCCCCTCCGGTCGAGGTCGAGCAACACTGGGCTGTCTGCCACGAATGTCTGGCCTGATGTCCTCGCTCACCGAGCCGTTTCGCACTATCCCGGCTGGTATGAAGACCCTTTCCCGACGGGCCTCCCTGGCGGTCGTCGTCGTCCTTCTGCAGGCCTGCGTTTGTGGTCCAGCCTCTCTGGACCCCGACGGTAAAGGCCAGCCCGACGGTTCAGTTCAGCCCGTCCCGGGCTACGACACGGTTCCGCGCGTCGATGCCGGTCCCCTGGTGGACGCCGGCGTCGTCATTCCTGATGACGCTGGAACTCCCGACAGCGGAGCTGGGCCCCTCGATGCTGGAAGGGTCTGCGTCGAACGCGTCGTCCTGGATGCTGGCCCCGCATGCCGTACCTGTTCCTGGAAGTCTGAGCTGAACGTGTTGTTCGGATCTGGTGACATCGTCGCCAGCCCCTTTGCGCTCGTCGGAGGCGAGCTGATCACTGGCAACCTCAGGCCTCCCAATCTGGGGCCCACGCGGACACCCGACCTGCTGATGAAGCGGGTCGCGGCCAGTTCGAACGGGTCGAACTGGGTGTCATTTGCGCCGGTGCCAGTTCAATCGTCCTTGCGTGGGCCTGTTGAAGCGATGTGGGCCCAGAACCTCAACAACATCTGGGTCATTGCGAGTGGTCAGGTCGGCCAGTGGAACGGCACGTCGTGGCGGGAATGGAGCGTTGGCACCGACTCTCTGCTGGCCATTTCGGGCACCAGCGCCTCGGACGTATGGGTCGGGGGCAGGTCAGCTGGACTCTTTCGTTGGAATGGTTCGGTATGGAGCCCTGTCACGAGCCCCGATTCAATTCTTGCCATCGAAGCTGTGACTCCAACGGACGTGTGGGTTGTTGGGCGCACCAGCGTCAGGCATTGGAACGGAAGCGCGTGGACCGAGAGAATGGCACTCGGTGGGGTCTTCGGGGCGGCTTCGATCTGGGTGGCGTCTGCGACTGACGTCTTCGTTGGAATCGATGAGACGGGGGGCGACCGTGGGTTGCATCGCATTACCGCGACCGCGGTGTCTCGTCAGGTTCTGCCCGAACCGATCGCCGACGTGCGCGGCGTGGCGGCCAACGACGGTTGGGCCTTGGCGTCTGGTGCGGGCGGTGTGGCCATGCTGTTTCACTATGATGGTGTCGCGTGGACTCGAGATCTCCGACCCTTGCCTGGGATGCAGGCGACCAGTGAGGATTTGAGTATTCACATCTGGCCCGATGCGACAGGCGGCATCTGGTTGGGCCCGACAGTGACCGAGGTTGGCAATGTCTTTCGCTCGCTCGAACCGGCGATGGTCCGCGGGTTGTCAGCGTCAGGCGAATGGGCCGCGACGGCCTCTGGCGCCTTCGCCTGGAATGGGTCGGCGTGGCTCCCAAAGGGCGGTATCCCTGGGGGATTTTCGCAGATCGAGGCCTTCGGCAACTCTGTGCACGCCGCGGCGAGCAATGGCTCGGTATGGAGCCTGGATGCAGGCTCGTGGATTCGTGAAGCGCTCCCAGGCAATGCGACGGTCCGAGCGTTTGCGCCGATCTCTGGAACCGAGGGGTGGGCCGTCGGTACAGATGGATTCATCCTTCGGTGGGACGGTCAGGCGTGGACACGATACCAGAGCGGGACGCAAGCGTCGCTGTCCGCCGTGTGGGCTTTGGGTCCGTGCTTCGCAATGGCTGTCGGAGCGAATGATACGATTGTCATGTGGAATGGAAATGAGTGGTTGCCTTCAAGAACCGGACTGGGAAGAGCCATTGATGATTGGTTTTCGGTTCATGGTACGCGCAGTGACGATATGTTTGTCGCAGGCCTCGCTGGCGTCGGGAAGTGGAACGGACAGTCCTGGTCGGCTCAGGCTGTTCCGAGTTTTCTTCAGCCGCCCGGAGGTTATCTCCGCGGAGTTTGGGCCAGCGGCGAACAACAGTGGGTCATCAACGTGAACGGCCCTTATGGAATATTCGCGAGAGCCCCCACCGATGGAGGTGCCGACCCGTGGCAATTCTTCGCGACCAACCCGAATCTCCTGCAGTTTCGCGGTGTGCGCAGTGATTCGCTGTGGATGGCGTCCGAGAAGGCTGTTCGCCACTACACCCCTTGAGGTGACGGCGAGGTCGACATGAGAAACAACGCCGCTGAGATGCGGCGCGGGCTTCAGACGCATCACGCTCGCGACGACGCCCCGCCGAGTTCCAGCACGACCTCAGCGCCCTGCTCGGTGTCCGCCACGAACGCCCGACCCTGATGGTGCCTCGCCACCTCCCGCACGATCGCCAGGCCCAGGCCGGTGCCCGGAGGCCCGCCTCGCACGCGATGAAACGGCTCGAAGACCGCTTCCCGCTCGTGCACTGGAATGCCCGGGCCACGGTCGCGCACGGCGAGCCGGGCTCCCGCGTCGAGCGGGTTGATGGTCAGCGCGATGGTCGAGCCATCAGGCGCGAACTTCACGGCGTTCGACAGCAGGTTGTCGAGGGCCTGGCGCACCGACTCGGCGTGCGCGTTCACGGTCAGCGTCTCGGGCGCCTCGAGCACACCCGACAGCCCGCGGGGCGAGGCCTCGATGGCGCGCAGGGCGTCCTTCGCGAGAGGCACGAGATCGACCGGCGCCGTCTCGAGCGGTGCGCGCGCGCGGGCCGCGGTATCCAGGAGTCGTCCAGCCAGGGTCGACAGGCGCACCACCTCTTCCCTCGTCTCGGACAGCGCGACCTTCAGGTCCTCTGGCGAGCGCTCGCGGCGAAGGGCGAGATCGAGGCGCGTGCGCATCACCGTCAACGGCGTGCGCAGCTCGTGCGCCGCGTTGGCCAGCAGCCGTTCCCGTGAGTCACGGGCCAGCAGCAGCTGCTCGGTGGTCTTCCCGAGCACGTCACGCACCTCTGACAGCTCGTCGGCCTCGTCGTCCGGCGGCAGGCGCTGCTCGAGCCGACCTGCCCGCAGCGCCTCGAGGTGGCCGCTCACGGCTGACAGGCGCCCCCGCAACGAGCGCCCCTGCACGCCTTGAATCACCAGCAGCAGCACCGCGGTCGCCAGCGTCGAGACGATGGCCACCAGGTGAAAGGTCTCGGCCGAGCGATCGATGAGCCCCAGCGGCGCCGAGAGGCGCAGCGCGTAACGGGCCTTCGACGGAGCGTCGAGCGACACCACCAACACCCTGCGCCGGTCAGGCTCTTCCTGCGTCGACAGCCGGGGGCCCTGGGCCGGATCACCGGGGGGCAGACGCTCGGCCTGCGACGTGGACACGGGTGGCGGGTACCGCATCACCTCGAGCCCATCGGGCCCGAACAGCACGCCCTCGGGCGCGAAGGGGCGCACGCTGTCGACCAGCGGCGAGCTGGCCATGTGCAGGTGCGGCTCGTTGTGAGGCCCATCGAACAAGCTGACGCTCTCGACCGCGGCCTGGGCGAGCAGCGCCTGATCGAGGGACCGCAAGAGCGCCGCATGAAAGAGCTGATCGGCGACGAAGAGGATCGACGCCAGCACCACCACCGGCAACACCGCGCCCCACAGCCACAGGCGCCGCGAGAGCTTCATGACGTCACCCGCTGCAACCGGTAGCCGATGCCCCGCACCGCTGCGATCTCGACGTCGTGCGCTCCCAGCGCCTCGAGCTTGGTGCGCAGGTAGCCCACGTACACGTCGACCACGTTGGGCAGCCCGTCGAAGTCGCTGCCCCACACCGCAGACAGCAGGCGCGATCTCGAGAGCACGTCGCCCGCGTGCGTCCACAGCTCGGTCGCCAGGGAGAACTCCCGCGCGCTCAACGCCTCTTCCTGGTCACCTCGCCGCAGGCTGCGTCGCCTCGGCTCCAGCGTCACCGAGCCGAGCTTCGCTTCGCTCAACGCTCCCGCCCCGCGCCGGGCCAGGGCCTCGAGCCGGGCGAGCAGCTCGTCGAAGTCGAACGGCTTCACCAGGTAGTCATCGGCGCCGGCCCGCAGGCCCGTCACCTTCTCGCCCGTCGACCCCCGCGCCGTCAGCATCAGCACCGGCGTCGACAGCCCCGTCTCACGCCACTGCCGCAGCACCGAGATCCCGTCGATGTCAGGCAGGGACCAATCGAGCACCACGACGTCGTACGAGACCGATTTCGCTTGCGTCACCGCGTCGGCGCCGCGCGCGCACACGTCGACCTGGTGCCCCTCCTCCGTCAGGCCCCGGCGCAGCAGCCGCGCCATCTGCGCTTCGTCTTCCACCAGCAGCACCTTCACGGCTTCACCTTGCGGCCACCGAGCAGCGGGTACAACGCCGGCAACACCAGCAGCGTCAAGAAGGTCGACGACGCCAGGCCGCCCACCACCACCGTGGCCAGCGGCCGTTGCACCTCGGCGCCGGCGCCCGACGCCAGCATCATCGGAATGAACCCGAAGGCCGCCACCAGCGCGGTCATCAACACCGGCCGCGCGCGATCGATGGCCGCCTGCCGCGCCGCCTCGGCCAGCTCGACCCCTTCGGCCTGCAGCTCGAGCGCGCGGGTGACCCACACCACGCCGTTCATCACCGCGATGCCAGACAGCGCGATGAAGCCGATCGCCGCGGGGAGTGAGATCGGCATGCTGCGCACGAACAGCGCCGCGGCGCCGCCCACCCCCGCGAAGGGCACCAGGGAGAAGATCACCAGGGCGGGGCGCACCTTCGAGAAGGTCAACGCCAGCACCGCGAGGATGCCCAGCAGCACCACCGGCACCACGATGGCCAGGCGCCGCGAGGCTTCGGTCAGGCTCTCGTACTGCCCGCCCCACTCGAGCCGGAAGCCGGTGGGCACGGTCATGGGGTCGACCGAGCGCTGGGCGCCTTCAACCACCGTGCCCAGATCGGCCCCGCGCACGTTGAAGCCCACCACGAGGCGGCGTGCGCCATTGCGCCGCGAGATCAACGCCGGCGCGTTGGTGGTCTCGACGTCGGCCACGCGAGAGAGCGGCACCACGCCTCCAGCCGCGACGGGAATCGGCAGAGACGCCAGGTTCCACCCATCGCGCGCTCCGCCCAGCTTGAGCCTCAGGGGAATCGGCACCGGCCCGTCGAAGGTCACCCCCACGTCGAGGCCCACGCGCACCGCCTGCACCGCGTCGAGCACCTCGCGGGACGACAGCCCGTACGTCGCGGCGTCGAGCGGTCGGGGCTTCACCGTCATCAGCGGCACGAACGGCGGAGCCAGGACCCGCACGTCGGCGGCCCCCGTGATCCCGCTGACCCGGGCCGCCACCTCATCGGCCACCTTCCGTAGGGCGGTCAGGTCTTCGCCGTAGACCGACACCGCGACGTCGGTCACCGCTCCGCCGAGCAGCTCGTTGAAGCGCATCTGAATCGGCTGGGTGAACGACGCCTCGACGCCCGGGTCATTGGCGGTGAGCGCGGTCTCGAGCTGGGCGATCAGCGCGTCGCGCGTCAGGCCAGGTCGCCAGGCGTCCCGCGGAGCGATCTTCACGAACACGTCGCTCTGCTCGACGCCCATCACGTCGGTGGCCACCGCCGGGCTCCCCACCCGCGTCACCACCTGCAGCACCTCGGGCGCCGCTCTTCTGAGTGCGTTCTGATCTCCCAGGCTGGCGCGAATCGAGGCCTCGAGCGACAGGTCGGGGGCGCGCACGGTTTGAATCACCACGTCACCTTCGTCGAGCTGAGGCGTGAACTCCACGCCGAGCGAGCGCACGATGAACACGCCCGCGACGAGCACGCCCGCGGTGCTCGCGGCGACCAGGCCCCGGTGGCTCAGGCCCGGCGCGAGGATCTTTGGGTACAGCCAGTCCACCAGGCGCACCAGCGGGGGTGGGCGCGTTGGCAGATCTTTCGGGCGCAGCACCAGTGAGGCCATCGCGGGCACCCACGTCAACGACAGCACCAGCGCGGCGGTCAGCGCGAACACCACCGTCAGGGCCATGGGGCGAAAGAGGGTGCCGTCGACCCCGGTGAGCGACAGCACCGGCACGTAGACGAGCAGGATCACCAGCACCGAGAAGAAGACGGGGCGGGCGCTGTGCGAAGCCACCTCGCGGACGCGGGCCCGCATGCCGGCGGCGTTCACCGGTTCCCGGCTCATCGAATGAAACAACCCTTCGACGAGCACCACCGCGCCGTCGACCAGCAGCCCGAAGTCGAGCGCTCCCAGGCTCATCAGGTTGCCGGGGATGTCGAGCGCGGTCATCGCCGCGGTCGCGAAGGCCATCGAGAGCGGGATCACGCTGGCCACCAACAGCCCTGCGCGAACGCTGCCCAGGAAGAGCAGCAGGACCAGCACCACCAACAGGCCTCCCTCGAGCAGGTTCTTCGCGACGGTCTTCAGGGTGGCGTTGACCAGCGTCGAGCGGTCGTAGACCACGTCGATGCGCACGTCGGCCGGCAGCGCGGCGCGAACGAGCGGCAGGCGCTTGCGCAGCTGATTGACGACGTCGAGGGCGTTGGCGTCGCGCAGCATCTGGGCCATCAGGTACAGCGTCTCGCCCTGGCCGTTGGCGGTGGCCGCGCCGAGCCTCAAGCGCGAACCTTCCCGCACCTCGGCGACGTCGCCCACCCGCACCCCCGGGCCGGCGACGATGCCCGAGCCCAGCTCTCCCGCGCGGGCGGGCCTGGCCTGCGCGCGCAACAACACCTGCTGATCGCCGGTCGGCAACGAGCCGCCTGCCGCGACGCCGGTGGACTGCTCCAGCGCGACTTTCAGCTGCTCGAGGGTCAGGCCCCGGGTCGCCAACCGGGCGTCGTCGGCGATCACGTCCCACGTGCGCTCGGCGCCGCCCCACGAGTTCACCTCGACCACGCCAGGCACCGACTTGAGCAGCGGAGCCACCCGGTAGGTGCCCAGCTCGAGCAGCTCGGCCGGCGTGCGTGAGGGGCTTGACAGCGTCAGGTGGAAGATTTCGCCCAGGCCGCCGGTCAGCGGTGCCAGCTCGGGCCGAGCCCCCGAAGGGATGGTGACCGCCGATAACCGCTCGGAGACGATCTGCCGCGCCAGCCACGGCGACAGGTGCTTCTCGAAGACCACCGTGACCGAGGACAGGCCAGCGAGCGAGAGGCTGCGTTGCTCGACCAGGTTCGGGACTCCGCCCAGCGCGACCTCGATGGGTCTGGTGACGAGCAGCTCGACCTCTTCGGGCGAGAGGCCGGGCGTGCGGGTGAGCACGATCACCTGGTTGTTGGTGAGGTCCGGCAGCGCGTCGAGCTTCAGGTTCCACCCGATGGCCACCGCGCCGGCCGCGAGGACCAGGGTGATCCCCGCGACCCAGCCGCGCGCGTCGACGCTGGCTTCAACCAGGCGGCGAATCACGGCTGCTCCGAGAACTCGGCGGCGACCAGCGCGTCGGCGCTCAAGCCCACCACCACTGCCTCGGCGCCGCTGCGCGCGACGACCTTCACAGGCACCACCGCCGCGCCGCTGGCCGTCTTCACCCGCACTTGCGCCACCGCGCCCACCTCGTCGATGGCCCGCGACGGCACCACCCGCCAGGACACGTCGCCGAGCAGCCTCAAGCGGCCGGCGGCTCCGATGGGCAGGACGCCCCCGTCGGCTCCTGCGGTGAACCACGCGAGGCGTGAGCCATCGCTCAGCTCGAAGCGGGGAGAGATCGACAGCAGCTCGACGGGCACCACCGCCGAGCCCGTGGAGAAGGTGAAGTGAGCACCGTCAGCGGGCAGTGACGGCAGCCGGGCCTCGACGCGGCCTTCACCGACCCCTGCGAGCTGCACCAGCACCCGCCCGGAAGGCTCGCGCACCTCTCCGTGCACGGCGTCGACGTTGGTCACCAGCCCCGAGATGGGGGCGCGCAGCGAGAGCACGCCGTCACCAGTGAGGAGGCCTTCTGCTTGACGATCGCCGACCCCTGCGGCCCTCAGCGTGGCGCGGGCAGCCTGGGCGTCGGCGCGCGCGGTGGAGAGCTGGGCCTCGACCTCGGCCAGCTCGGCGAGGCGAACCAGCCCCTCGGCCTTGAGCCCTTCGAGCTGGGTCTTTCGTTTCGAGTACGCCTCGATCTTGATCTGCTCCCCGGCCAGATCGCCCGCCGCGTGCAGCAGGTCGGGCATCAACACGTCGATCAGCGCCTCGCCAGCGGTCACCTGTTGTCCTGCACGGACGCGAACGCGCACGATGCGGGCCTGCAGGGGAGGGGAGACGGACGCCGCGGAGTCGGGGCTGGCGAGCACCCGTGCGGGAGCCTCGAGCAGTGAGGTGTCGGCAGCGGGGCGCGTCTCCACCCATCGGGTGGTCGCGCTGGGAGCGTCGGTGGTGTTCACCGGGGCGCTGATCAGCTTCGCGGCCTTGTCACACCCGCTCAGCGCGAGCACCGCCAGCAGCACCGCTCTCATCGGGTCCTCCCCGCGTCGCGCTGCAGCTCAGCCAGCTTGAAGCGCGCCAGCACCACGTCGGCTTGCGCCCGCAACAGCCGCGAGCGGGCTGCCACCAGTCCCCTGCGCGCCACGGCCAGCTCTTGCGCGGTGGCTTCTCCGGCTTCGAACCTTCGCAGCATTCCAGACACGGCCTCTTCCGTGGCGGGCACCAGCTCGTGTTCGAGCACGGCCAGCACCTCGGCGCTGTGCTCGAGCTCGTGCAGGGTGTCGACGCGCGTCGCCAGCTCATCGGCTGCCGCGGCGACCTTTCGACCTTCGGCGCGCACCTCTGAGGCTTCTTGAGCCGAGCGTTCCCGCTGCGCGCGCTCGAAGAGGGGCAGCGTGACCTGCAGTGAGGCGACGGCGGCGAGATCACCGGCGCCTTCACGCCACCCCAGGGCGCCTACCTGAAGGCCGAGCCCGCGGGAACGCTCGGCTTCCTGCGTCCTGGCGCGCTCGGCGTCGATGGTCGCCGCGGCCAGTGTCACTGCGGGTGAGGCGTCGAGGGTCGTCAGCAGCTGAGGCGCCACGGGTTGCACGGCGATCTCAGGCAGCGTCGGGCTCGCGCGGGTGGGCTCCGAGCTGGCGCGCGCGAGTACGCGGTTCAGCGCGACCCCGAGCATGAACGCATCACCCTCGAGGCTCAGCGCGGCGAGGTGGGCTTCGGCGTGGTAGACGTTCGCGACCGCGACGTCGACGCGGGTGACTCCGCCGCTGGTGGCCGCGCGCGTGACGCGGCCTGCCCATTCGCTGGCGAGCCGCAGCTCTTCGGTGGCCGCCGAGAGCGCCTGCTGCGTCGCCCACAACGACAACCAGCCCTCGGCCGCGCTCCGCCGTACCTCGCGGAGCAGCACCACCACCTGCGCCACGTCGACGCTGACTTCAGCTTTCGCCGCGTCCTGCCGCGCGGCCCCGAAGCCGGCCAGGTTCAGGTCCTGGGTGACGCCCAGGTACACCTCGGCGCCGACGCCGCCCGTCACCAGCCTGCGCGCTCCCGGCTGGACCAGGATCGAGGGGTTCGAGGTCAACGAAGGCACCGTCTCGGCCAGCGCGCGACGTCGAGTCAGGGAGCGCCGCGCGGCCTCGAGCACCGGGGTCTGCTCAGCCAGCGCCAGTGCGTCGTCGAAGGACAGCGGCTGAGCCACCACCACCGTCAGGAGCCAGGAGATCATCTGGCTGTTCTACCGACGCCGTCGCCGCGATGACTGATGTGACGATGAGAGAGTTCTCAGGAAGCGGCCGACGGCTCGCCCCGCTTCGACAACATCTTGAGGAACGCCTGGAAGTAGACCAGCGCGCTCCACACCGAGAAGGCCGTCGAGAAGTAGACGAGGAACTTGCCCACGAGGTTGAAGTTCACGTCGTACCAACCGAACACAAAGAACATCGGGTGCGTGTAGTGCACGCAGAGCGCCACGATGCCGGTGAGCTGCAGCGAGGTCTTCCATTTTCCTTCCTGGCCGGCCGCGATCACCATGCCTTCGCTGGCGGCGATCTGCCGCAGGCCGGTGACGATGAACTCGCGTGACAGCAGCACGATCACCACCCACGCGTGAATGCGGCCCAGGCGCACCATCATCACCAGCGCGGCAAGCACGATCAGTTTGTCGGCGAGTGGGTCGAGCAGCTTGCCCACCACGGTGATCATGTTCCACCGGCGCGCGAGGAAGCCGTCGATGACGTCGGTGACGGCGGCGAGGGTGAACAGGGCCGCGGCCAGGTACGAGTAGAAGGGGTCGGCGTCGTAGGTGAACCAGACGAAGAGCGGAATGATGGCGATGCGCCCCATCGTCAGCATGTTCGGCAGGTTCCAGAATTCCTTGATCAGCGCCGACGGAGCGCGCCCGCGTCTGGCCGCCTTCTTCGCTTCCAGCCGCTCGGCCTTCTCGACCTTTCGGCGCGCCTTCTCGTCACGCTTTCGCTGCCGGGTCTCCTGCTTGAGTTTCTTGGCGGTCTCTTTGTCCACGCGCTCAACCTGGTGCGACCAGCAGCGCCGAGCCCTGGCCGGTCAGCTCGACAGCCCCCTGGCCTGCAAAGCCGGTGAGCCGCGGGGTGACGTGGCCGAACCAACCGACGAGGCGACTGAGCGGCACCACCATGGGAGCGCCCGGTGGCAGGGCGAGTGACTTGAGGGCCCCTTCGAGCTGCAGCAGCACCCGCCCGGCGCCGGTGAGGTGCACCAGATCGAGGGAAACGGGCGAACCCTCGTCCGCGAGGTGGCCGTTCTCGAAGCTGATGACCTCCTGGAACCCGAAGACGCGTGGCTCGACGAGGTAGGCGCCCTCGTCGTCGAGGTCGAGTGCGTGAAAGCGGCTGCCGCCGGTCTCGAGGTGCACCAGGCCGTGGCCGACCAGACGTTGCAGCTGCGTGGGCCCGACCCCGAACGGCTGATCGATGGCGCGACCGCGTTTGCGCCGGTGCTCGGGCGTGGCGGTGACGCTGCCGACGATGGCGACCAGGTTCGTCATGCGGGTGAGCATCTCGCCGGCGACGGTGATGGCCAGACCGTGGGGGCCGAGGTGAAAGGGCCCGGCCTCGGGCGCTTCGAGGTAGCTCTGCTGATTGCCGAGCTCTTGCAGGGTGCGCGCCTGCATCGGGGCGTAGGCCGAGTCTGGCGAGCTGAGTGAAGGCGGTCTCGGAGCGCTGGGGCGGTGCGCCTGCGGCGCGAACTCTGACAGGGGCTGGGCGACCCACGACTGCTCTTCGGGCTCACTCGGCGGCTGGGGTGAGGCTTCCCACGCAGGCTCGGTCGCGCTCGGCGGCTCGGCGTACGCCGCGTCTTCGGCGGAGGCGTCCCACCGGGGATCCGTCGCCGTCGCTGGCGAAGCAACCCGCTGAGGCTCGTCAACCAGATCCGTCGCGCTCGGGGGCGAGGCGGCGTGCTGAACGTCGTCGACGGGAGCGTCCCACCCCGCAGCCGTCGCGCTCGGGGGCGAGGCGACGTGCTGAACGTCGTCGACGGGAGCGTCCCACCCCGCAGCCGTCGCGCTCGGGGGCGAGGCGGCGTGCTGAACGTCGTCGACGGGAGCGTCCCACCCCGCAGCCGTCGCGCTCGGGGGCGAGGCAACGTGCTGAACGTCGTCGACCGGAGTGTCCCATCGCGCATCCGTCGCGCTCGGGGGCGAGGCAACGTGCTGAACGTCGTCGACCGGAGTGTCCCACCGCGCATCCGTCGCGCTCGGGGGCGAGGCCGCGTGCTGAACGTCGTCGACCGGAGCGTCCCACCGGGGATCTGCCGCGCCTGGGGGCGTGTCCTGAGCGTCTTCGGCAGCAGCCGTCGTGTTCCACGCCGTCTGTGGCGCGCCCTCGGTGGTCTCCCACGACGCAGCCTCTGGTGTGGCTGGCGCTGCTGCTTGGTCCCAGGCTGAACCGTCGGCCGGCGCCTGTTCGGCCCACGCTGGTTCAGCCGCGGCTGGCTCGGTCCACGTCTCTGCTGGCGCGGTGGGTTGAGCCTGTCGCTGCCAGGCCGCGGTGGCGTCTTCCGGTGCCGCTTCCCAGGTCTCGGCTGCGGCGACAGTCGAGCTCGAGTGTTCGGGAGCCACACCCGCGAAGTCCATCTCGTTCGCAGGGTCGGGAGGCACGTTCCAGCTCAGGTCCTCGGCGGGTGCAGGTGCCTCACCTGGCTGGGGTTCATGGACTGCGGGCGCCTGGCTCTGCCACGTCGTGGCGTCGACGGGTGCCGTGACGTCTGCCGGCGAGGCGACCACGGCGGCGTCGCTGACGATGGGCTGCTCGCCTGCGCCAGCGTCCGCGTTCCAGCTGTTGACGACCGGCGCGACCCACGGGTGCTGTGGGTCCTGTCCAACGAGGTCAGCCTCGGTCACCACCGAGGCTTCCGCGGGCACTTCGACCGGCTCGTCCATGCCGAACTGCGACCCCCAGTCCCGCTCGAGCCGGGGGCCAGAGGCCATGGGCGTCGCGATCTCGACCTCGTCGGGCATTGGCTCGGTGGCCGTTGCAGGCTGTTGCTCATCGGCGAGAGGGCCGCCGACGACAGTCTCTTCGACGAAGGCCTGGGGTTCGAGCACCGTGGCTGAGGTGTCTTCGAGGGGGTACTGGGTCTCGTCGAGCACGGTGGTCTCGAATGCCGACGCTTCGACGGTCATCGCCTGGTCGACGGAGGTCTCGAACGGCGTCACGTCGACAGCAGTCTCGAACGTCGCTTCGGTGGAGCTGTCGAAGGTCGTCACCTCGATGCTCGTCGCGTCGAAGGTCGAAGTCTCGACCTCGACCTCGGGCAGACCCTGCGTCGCGCTGTCTTCGACGGCCGAGGCCGACTCGCCCGGGTCGAGCGGGGTCTCTTCAAAGGGTGAGGTCTGCACCTGAACGGTCTGCGTCGAGCCGTCTTCGCCCGCAGCAACGGACTCGTCAGGGTACGACGCCTCGACGGCGATCATCTCAGGGGGGTCATCGGCCTGCAGCGGCTGCGGGCCTGCCCGCTCGGAGTCCAGAGGCTCCGTCGCCTGCCGGTCGTCGACGGCGGAAGCCTGGGCTTCATCGACGGTGACGAACACGTCGGCGGTCGCGTCGACGGTGACCGCGTCTGCGTCGAGCACGTCGGCCTGGTCGTCGCTCATCACCTCGATGGCGTCGTCCGCGGGGAGGGGAGGCTGCACGACCTGCGCAGGCTGCCCCGTGACTGCAAGAGGCGGCGGATCGCGCGGAGCAGGCACCACGACCGGCTGGCTGGCTGGCGCGCTCTCGACCCGGGCGACCAGGGCCTTCGACATCTTGTCGGCCATCAGGTCGCTGCCCGCGAGGATGAAGTGTTCCTTCGCCTTCGCGTAGTCGCCGGCCTGGGCGAGGGCGAGGCCGAGGTAGTTGTGGGCCTTCTTGTGATCGGGGTCGAGGTCGGTGGCGGTCTCGAATTCCTTCACGCAGCGGGGCAGATCATTGGTCTTCAGGTAGACCAGCCCCAGGTTGACCCGCAGGGTGGGGTCGGCGGGGTTCTCTCGCACCAGCCGCTCGTAGACCGCCGAGGCCTGATCGAAGAGGCCCAGCTTGAAGTAGGTGAGGCCCAGCAGGTTCTGGGCCTTCTCGTTTTTGGGGGCGAGCCCGTTGGCCTTCTCGAGGTGCTGGCGCGCTTCGACGACCTTCCCCGCGGCCAGCAGCTCACCGCCTTTGTAGAGCGCAGCCAGAAACTCCTCTTCGGTGGCCGGAGCTCTCGCGGTGGTCGACATTCACGTCCCTTTGTAGGTCGCGCTAGCGAGCCGTCTCGGTCTTCGCGAGCTCAGACTGCTGTTTGTACTGAAAGTAGAGCGAGAGCACCTTGCGCACGTAGGCCTGCGTCTCGGGGTAGGGGGGCACCTGGCCGCCGTACTTCTTCACCGCCTCGGGGCCGGCGTTGTACGCGGCGACCATCTTGACCATGTCGCCGTCGAACTCGTTGGCCAGCAGGCGCAGGTAGCGGGTGCCACCCTCGATGTTCTCGCGCGCGTCGAAGATGTCCTTCACGTACATCTCGCGGGCGGTCTGAGGCATCAGCTGCATCAGCCCCGAGGCGCCGACGTGGCTGATGGCGTTGACGTTGAAGGCCGACTCCGCGTGCATCACCGCGCGCACCAGGTTGACGGGCATGCGGTACTTCAGCGCCATCTCGTCGATGATCTCGTCGAAGGCGGTGAGCTGCGTCCGGCTCGACGTGGTCACCACGGCGGGGCTGCTGGGGGACGGGGCCGGTCTGAACTCACCCTCGAGCTTTCGCGCCTGTCGGACCCCGGCGCCCCTGGGTGGCACGTTGGTGTAGACGATGGTGCCGTCTTTCTCGACGTACTTGTAGATGCCGCCGGCCCAGGCGAGCGACGGCAGCATCAGACTGAGGAGGACGCGCGCTGACACCGTGTTCCTTTTTTCCCTTCGGGCCAACAGCTTCGATGAACGTCGGCGGCGAGACTACACCGGTTTGGCCGGCGCCCGAAGAAAGCCGGCACCCGGCAGAACAGCGCAGGCGAGGGTGACATTCAAACGGCTCGGCCGTGCGGTGGCTGCTACACCCACGCCAGCTATGGCGCGTTCCTTCGATTTTCTGGTGATGGGCGGTGGTGTCGCGGGCCTGTCGTTCGCGCTCGAGGCAGCCAAACACGGCACGGTCGGGGTGCTGACCAAGCGCAGCCGGTCCGAAGGCAACACGGTGTACGCCCAGGGCGGCATCGCGGCGGTGCTCTCGGCGGACGACACCTTCGAGCGCCACGTGGAAGACACCATCGTCGCGGGCGCGGGCCTCAACCGCCGGGAGATCGTGGAGATCACGGTTCGAGAAGGACCGGACCGCCTGAAAGCGCTGGTGGCCATGGGCGCCGAGTTCAACCGGCGGGACAACGGGGAGTTCGATCTGACCCGGGAAGGCGGGCACAGCAAACGCCGCATCGTTCACGCGGGCGACGTCACCGGCAAAGAGGTCGAGCGGGCCATGTTGGCGGCCTGCGACGAGTCGAAGAACATCGCGTTCTTCACCGACGCCACGGCGATCGATCTCATCCGCGATCGGGGTCCGTCGATTGGTGGAGGTCGGGTGCAGGGGGTGTACGTCTTGCGCGACAGCGGCGCGATCGAGACCTTCGTAGGCAAGGTGACGGTGCTGGCGACGGGCGGCGCGGGGAAGGTCTACCTGTACACCTCGAACCCCGACGTGGCGACCGGTGACGGGGTGGCGATGGCGTACCGGGCAGGGGCGAGAATCGCGAACATGGAATTCTACCAGTTCCACCCCACCTGCCTCTTCCACCCCGACGCGAAGAGCTTCTTGATCAGCGAGGCGCTGCGAGGGGAAGGCGGGAAGCTGCGCCTGCGGAGCACCGGTGAACGTTTCATGCAGCGTTACCACCCGCTCGCCGAGCTGGCCCCCCGTGACGTGGTGGCGCGGGCCATCGACGCGGAGATGAAGCGCACCGGCGACGAGTGCGTGCTGCTGGACATGACGCACCTGGGGAAGGCGTACCTGGTCGAGCGTTTCCCGACCATCTACGCCACCTGCCGCGAGTTCACCGTGGACATGGCGGTGCAGCCCATTCCCGTGGTGCCGGCGGCGCACTACATGTGCGGGGGCGTGGTGAGCGACGAACACGGACGCACCTCGCTGCCGGGCCTGTATGCGATTGGAGAGGTCGCCTGCACGGGGCTGCACGGAGCCAACCGGCTGGCGTCGAACTCGTTGCTCGAGGGCCTGGTGTTCGGTCATCGCGCGGTCGCCGGGGCGGTGGCCGAGGTGCAGACCGGCGTGAAGCTGCCGACGGACCTGCCGGAGTGGGACCCGGGCAGCGCGGTGCCGTCGGACGAGATGGTGGTGATCAGCCAGAACTGGGAAGAGATTCGCCGGCTGATGTGGAACTACGTCGGCATCGTGCGCACCGGGAAGCGGCTGGACCGCGCGCGCAGACGCCTGGACATGTTGCGGGAGGAAATTCGCGACTACTACTGGCGGTATCAGGTGACGCGCGACGTGATCGAGCTGCGCAACATCGCCGACGTGGCGCACGTGATCGTCGAGTGCGCATCGCGTCGCAAAGAGAGCCGAGGGCTGCACTACACGCTCGATTACCCCGAGATCGATGATCACAACTGGCTGCATGAGACGGTGATCGCGCGTGCGGTGTGAAGATCGGGCTTCGGCATGAACGGCAGCGTGACGGTCTTCTGCGGCTCGAAGGCGGGTGTTCGGCCGGCCTATCGCGCAGCCGCCACGGCGCTCGGCGACGAGCTGGGCCAGCGGGGGCTGCAGCTCGTCTACGGCGGTGCCGCGCACGGGCTGATGGGCGCTTTGGCCGACGCGGTGCTCTCGCGCGGAGGCCGGGTGGTCGGCGTGATACCGGCGGGGCTCGATCGCGTGGAGTTCGCGCACCCGAAGCTCAGTGAACGAATCGACGTGGCCAGCATGCACGAGCGCAAGGCGATCATGGCTGCGCGCGCGGACGCGTTCATCGCGCTGCCGGGAGGCTTCGGCACCCTCGACGAGCTCTTCGAGGTGCTCACCTGGCGCCAGCTGTCCCTGCACCAGAAGCCGATCGGGCTGCTGGACGTCGAGGGCTACTTCGCGCCGCTGATCCGCTGGGCCGACACCGCCGTCGCGGAGGGTTTCGTCGCGGCCCCGGTTCGCGAGACGCTGATCGTCGAGACGCAGCCCGCGCGGTTGCTCACGTCGATGTTGGAGGCGCGCTGATGTTTGGCATCACCGGCGACAGCGGCCTCAGGTTTTCGCTCTTCGGTATCCCCGTGGGCATCGACTGGTCGTTTCTGCTCGTGCCGTTGCTGGCGGCCGGCGGGGGCTGGCAGGTGGCCTTCAGCTGGACGGTGGTGGTCTTCGTGAGCGTGCTGCTGCACGAATTGGGGCACGCGATCGCCATGCGTACCTTTGGCTTTCCTCCGCGAATCTCGCTCTACGCGATGGGCGGGTTGACCTTCTGGCCCGAGGCGGCCGCGCCCACCCCGCGGCAGAGCTTCATCGTCAGCGGCTCCGGGCCTCTGGTCTCCATCACGCTCGGGGTGATCTCGTACGCGCTGTCGAAGTCCCTGGCGCTCTCGCCGGCAGCGGTGTTGATGGTGCAGGCGTCGATCTGGGTGAACCTGGTGTGGGGCGGCATCAACCTGCTGCCGCTCATGCCGCTCGACGGCGGCAACCTGCTCGACACCGGCGTCACGCTGGTCAGCGGCAAACATCGCGTGCGGTGGGTGGGGCTGGTCAGCATCATCGCCGGGGCTCTGGTGATCGCGGCGTCGGCGAAGTTCGGCATGGTGTTTCTCGGCTTTATCGGGGTCTTCGGGATCCTGCGGGGCTGGGCTCGGTGGAAGGACACCACGCCCGACTTCGAGGCCGCGGTGAGCGACGCCGCTGCGCTGGGCTGGAGCGGCAAACGCGAAGAGGCCGAGGCCATTCTCTCTGCGCTGGTGAAGGTCGCGGCGACCGACGCTCATCGGGCCCGCGCGTATCAAGAGCTGGCGTGGGTGCGGCTGGGCCGTGGCGACGCCGATGGAGCCGCCGGTGCCGTCCGCTCGATGCCCCAGGGGTGGCAGGCCGCTCCCGAGCTGCAGGCGCGCTTGTTGGCGGCGCGGGACGACGTGGACGGGGTGATCAGGACGTTGTTGCCGGAGGTGAAGAACGGCGAGCTGACGGTGACGGCCGCTCCGCTGCTGGCGTCAGCGCTGCTCGCGCGACAGCAGCTCGAACAGGTCGAGGCGGTGGCGAGCCTGATGCTCGCGAAGGCAACGACGCGCGCCGAGCCCGCGGGTCACGTCGCGGCTGATCTGTCGGCGCGGCTCTTTCATGCGTCGGCGTATGAGGCGTGTCTGCGGGTCTGCGAGGCGATGTGGAAGAAGTTCAAAGCAGGCCCTGACGCGTTCAACGTCGCCTGCTGCCTGGTGAAGCTGCAGCGCCTGGACGAGGCGATGGCGTGGCTGCACGAGGCCGTGAAGGCGGGCATGCCGAAGGTCAAACAGACCCTCGAGACCGACGTCGATCTCGAGCCGCTGCGAGCGCGGCCCGACTTCGTGGTGTTGCTCGAGCGAACTCCCTCTGACCCGTAATGCGGCGGTCGCTCGTTTGCGCCAGGTCGACGATGCCCACGGCCCGTGGTTCCGGCGTCATCCACATGCGCGGAGACCGGAGCAGCAGGTTTGGTGAGTCATCACCGAAGTGGCAGGTGCAGTCTCCAGTCGGTGTTCGGAGTTCCCGGCTCAAAGCGCTTCGGGTCTCGCGCCACGACGGCTTCTGCCACGGAGCGCCACGCAACAGACTGACTCGGCAATTTCGCCAGCGGACTCGGCCCCCATGCCGTCCCCTCAACGTGTTCGAACGCATCACAGACGACCAGCACGATGGGCCTGGGCACCTTGAGCGCTGTGACGAGGGGCCTCGGGTGGGGGAAGAGCTTCGGTCTGGCCAACTCCAGCGCTGCGCGAATGGCGAGCACACTGGTGGCGTCTTCGACGGCTCCTGAAATGCTCTCCCCCGGACGGAGATCGAGCCGTTCGAACAGCGACGAATCGAGCTTCGCTTTCACCGGCTTCACCAACGCGCCGTCTTTGACCCGCACCGGGAGCGCCCGCACGTCTTGAAGGTAGCGCCCACCGATGGGCACGTTCGAGCCATAGGTGTACTGCTGAATGGTCGCCGGCCAGCGCGCGTCGGGGTCGAGCACATCGCCCTGAATCACTTCCACCAGGACACCCCATTCGTCTCCATGCTCGGCGCGGACGGCGATCAGGCGCATCGCGTGGAACTCAAAGTGACCCGCCGCCGCGCTGAATTTCGGCCACGGCATTCTTTCGTCGTCGTCGCTCGCTGCGGCCGAGTCGAGGATTCTGAGAATGGTCTCGACGCTGACTCGATTCCTCGAGCCATCGATGAACTGGTGCGCGCCTACTTTCTTCAGCTCGCGCCGCGCCACGCTCGGGGTTCGTGTCATCAGCAACGACACGACGCGCTTCGCCTCGTCATCGCCGTTCGTCGCTGCGTTCGCCAGCGCGACCCAGGCGGCCGAGCGGTGCTTCTGGAGCCACTCGAGCCCAAGGCGGTCAGGATCTGGATCACCGGGCCGCTCCACGCGAGTCACCGTCGGCGCTGCGCCTGCGCCGAGTGAAATCAACATCTGCTCCAACGAACTTTGGAAGTGCGGCCACCGTGTGAACCCACTCGCCAACATCGCGGCGATCCACGGGAGCGCCTCCAGCCCGTAGCGGGTGACGGCATCGACATTGTCCCAACCGCGCAGCGGGAATTGCCAATCGAGCCGCAACGCTTCTCGGCAGAACTCCGCGCCGTTCTCGAGCGAGAGCAGCGCGAACCACAGGTCGTCACTGCCTGTCGGCCTGAACTGTTGCCCTTCGACAGATCGGTAGTCGCCTTTGGCAAACACGGTAGCGGCCTTCACGCGCGCGCGCTTCTTCGAGTGGGAGAAGGCCCCGCGCGTCGACCGTCACACCGAGCTCGGTCGGGCTGATGGAGAACGGCCAGATCGCCATGCGCTCGAAGCTACACTGGGCAAGGCTCGTGATGAGCGGGCCCCTGACGGCGAGCGCTGCCCTCTCGGACGAGTACGGCGCTTCGGCCTTTGCCTCGAATGGCGTCTCCGGGCAGTGAGCGTTGCCCGCGCGAACTCCCGCTGATCACGAGTGCGGCGGTGGCTCGTTCTGCGCCGGGTCGACGATGCCTGGGTCTGCGTTGCCGACGCGGTCGTTGAGGCGAGTCGTCAGCTGTCGCAGGGCCTCGAACTCTTGTTGCTGCCGATACACGACCTCCGACGGCTCGTTCACCAGTTGCTCCAGGTGCGTGTACCGAATCTCCAGCTCTTCCAGGCGGTCGTGCTCGCTCACGGCTTCGCCTCGCTCTCGTCCCACGGGCTGCCGAGCCAGGCCTTGAACGCCGCCTGTTGCTCGTCGGTCGGCGGATCGCCCTTCACCAGGTACACGCCGTCGAGAAGGCGGGTCCCAAGCGCCGTCAGCTCGAGCAGCTTCTCGCGCCGGAGGTCGGCGTTGGGCCGGTCCCAATTGGCGTCCGTGATGTTCCCCCGCGGCAGTCGGTCGAGCACCCTGTGCTCACGCTCGCCTGGAGATCTCGTTTTGTGTCGTGACTGACAGGAAGGTCCTGGCGCCGGAGGGCCTTGGCGCTTGCCGCACTTGCGCTCGCGTAATACAACTTTGTCATACGGAGGCACGCATGGTGATCAGCGTTCGGTTGGATGAGGCAGAGCGACAGCTCGTCGGGCGACTCGCGAAGACGATGAAGAAGAGCCGGTCAGACGTGATCCGCGCGGGGATCTCTGCCCTCGCAGAGCGTGAGCGCCAGGAAGCCAAACCGGGGTCGGTCTTCGAGCGCGTCGCTCACCTGGTCGGGTGCGTGAAGGGCGGGCCGGCAGACCTGTCAGAGCGAACCGGGCAGGGCTTTCGCGAGCTCCTGAAGCAGAAGGCGCGGCGGTGATCCTGATCGATGCAGGGCCGATGGTCGCGCTGATCAACGCTGACGATCGACATCACCTCGCGTGTCGAGCGGCACTCGAGTCGATTCGCGAGCCGCTGGGGACGGTGTGGCCGGCCATCACGGAAGCGATGTACCTGCTTGGGTTTTCCCTCGCTGCACAGGAAGCGCTCTGGGAGTTGGTGGCTGGCGAAGTAAAACTCTTTGCCCTCGACGAGGACGACTTTCCGCGAATGCGCGAGTTGATGCGCAAGTACCGAAACCTGCCGATGGATCTCGCCGATGCGGCCCTGGTGAGGGTAGCCGAACGCGAGAAGGTACGGACCATCTTCACGGTCGATCGCAAGGACTTCAGTGTCTACCGGCCCCACCGACTGGGTCGCTTCACGTTGCTCCCGTAGCTTCTTCTGCTGGGGTGAGACCGTCGAGGCTCTGGGAGCGCTTGCTCACGAGCGTCGGCGAGGTGGTCGGCCAGTCGCCGTGCATGTTCACCTCGAGGTGAGCGAGAACCTGGCTCGAGGCTGATTGCTAGGTGCCCCAATCATGGAGAACCAGCCCAGGCCGATCAGTAGTGCGGCGGTCGCTCGTTTTGCGCCGGGTCGACGATGCCGGGGTCTGCGTTGCCGACGCGATCGTTGAGGCGAGTCGTGAGCTGCCGCAGCGCCTCGAGCTCTTGCTGTTGCCGATACACGACCTCGGACAGCTCATTCACCAACTGCTCGAGGTGGGTGTACCGGATCTCGAGCTCTTCCAGGCGGTCGGGCTCGCTCACGGCTTCGCCTCGCTCTCGGCCCACGGGCTGCCGAGCCAGGCCTTGAACGCCGCCTGTTGTTCATCGGTCGGCCGGTCGACCTTCACCAGGTACACGCCGTCGAGGGGACGCGCGCCCAGCGTCACCGTCAGCTCGAGCAGCTTCTCGCGGCGGAAAACAGTCAGGCGCACCACGTCTCCGGGCTTCTTCTCGTCGCACCGCGAGAGCAGCGCGTTGGCGTCGCACTTGAGCCCGTCGAGTGCGACCACCTCGTCTTCCGCGTAGATGCCCGCCAGCTGGGCCGCCGAGCCATCCAGCACCGTGCCGATGGATCCCGAGCCCCTGGGCAGAATTCCCAGCCAGCCGCCGTTCGAGCGCTCTGAGCCCTTGCGCGCCGGGGTGCCACCCTTGTCAGCCGCGGATTCACGCGGCCTGAACCTCGCCTCGAGGCCGACGTGCGCGAACACGCTCAGGTCGAGCTCTCCAGTACCTCGCAGCGCGTGATCGAAGAACGTCTTCAGTGACGTGCCGGCCACCTCTTCGGCCGCCTTCTCGATGCCGTCTTCGGGAACTCCGGACTCGTCGCCGTAGTGCTTCCAGAGCAGACGCAGCACGTCGTCGAGGCTCTTCGCATCGCGGGTCGCCCGACGAATCTGCAGATCGAGTAGCGCGCAGACGATCTCGCCCTTGAGGTAGTAGCTGATGGCGGTGTTCGGCGAGTTCTCGTCAGGCCGGTAGTGCTTGGTCCACGCGAGCCACGAGGCGTCGACCAGCGACGACACCTGCCGCCCCGGAGTGCTCTGCAGCGCGGTGAGCGTCTCGCCAAACCGGGTCAGGTAGCGGCCTGCAGACGTCTGACCCGCGCGCCGCACCAACAGGTTGTCGAAGTAGCTGGTGCCGCCTTCGAAGAACCACAGCAACTGCGTGTAGTTCTCTTGCGAGTAGTCGAACGGCACCAGGCGCCTGGGCTTGATGCGCTTCACGTTCCACAGGTGGAAGTACTCGTGGGCCGCGAGGGTGAGGAAGTCTTCCCAGCCCTTCGACGACGAGAAACCAGTGCGGGGGTAGATGAGCGCCGTCGATGCCTTGTGCTCGAGCCCGCCGCGCCCCTTGTCGGTGCCGTAGATGAAGAAGACGTACCGCTTCACCGGCAGTCCATCGAAGATCGCCGCTTCGACCTCGATGATCTTGGTGAGATCCGTGACCAGGCGCTTCTCGTCGAGCTGCGGCTCTCCCCAGAGCACGATCTCGTGAGGCACTCCGGCGGCGTTGAAGTGCAGCGGACTGTGGGTGCCGATCTCGAAGGGTGAGTCGATCAGCTCGTCGTAGTTCGGGGCGACGTATTCCTCACCGCGCTGCTCGAGGGCCACGGTGGTGTGCCAGCCCTTCGGAGCGTCGATCGCCACGTGGTGCGGCCGGTTCCGCAACGCCTCGGAGTAGAAGAACAACGTGGCGCCGTTGAAGTAGCCGTGCGTCGCGTCGAGGTGGCTGGTGCGCACCGTGAGCTCGTTCGCGTAGACCCGGTACTTCAGATGCACGGTGGCGTTGCCCGAGGTGACGCGCACCGCCCGCTTGTCGACCCGCTCGAAGGGCAATGCGGCGCCCGAGGTGTCGAACACCTTCAGGTCCTGCACGTGGCGGGCGTACTCGCGAACGAGGTAGCTGCCGGGCGTCCACACCGGCAGGGCCACCAGCAGCTCGGGCCCGGTGGGAGGAAAGATGGCCTCGATCTCGAAGAGGTGGGTGTGCGGCGCGGGCATCGAGACCCGGTAGGTGACTGGCATCGACATGCGGCCTCAATACGCCATGGCCCTATGGACCGTCAGCCCTCATTCGAGGCCGGGTACCAGCGGACCTTCGCGAAGCTCACCGCCACCTTGCCGCCGGGCGCCAGGCCCTCGATGGGTCCGCCGACGCTGCGAATCAGCAGGTTTCCCAGGGTGAACCGATGTTCGGTGGCGCTGCCGAGGAACAAGCGCGCCAACAGCGGCAGCGGCGCGCCCGTCGCCCCGAGCACCACGTCTTCGGCGCGAACCACCAGGGTGCCTCGTCCAGGAGGCACTGCCGACGGCAAGGGAAAGGTGACGCCCTCGATGGTGATGTGACCATCGGTCACTTCTCCGGACAACACGTTGGCTCCGCCTACGAAGCCAGCCACGAACGGGGTCGCCGGCTCCCGGTACACCACGTCTGGAGCGTCCAGCTGCTCAATCACGCCCTTGTTCATCACCGCGACCCGATCGGCGAGCGCCAGCGCTTCGGACTGATCGTGCGTCACCAGGATCATGGTGGTGCCCAGGGTGGCACGCAGCGCCGCGATCTCACCGCGCAGCTCTTCTCGCAGGGCCACGTCCAGGTTCGAGAGCGGCTCGTCGAGCAGCAGCACCTTCGGCCGTCCCACCAGGGCCCGCGCCAGGGCCACCCGCTGGAGCTGCCCTCCCGACAGTTGATGCGGTCTGCGGGTGGCCAGCGTCGAGAGGCGCACCCAGCCCAGCGCTTCGTGAACGCGAGCCTCGAGGTCCTTCACGCCCTGCACCTGCAGCGGGTAGGCGACGTTCTCGAAGACGCTCTTGTGCGGCCACACCGCGTAGCTCTGGAACACCATGCCCAGGCCGCGCTTCTCAGGCGCGACGAAGACCTTGCCGTCATCCACCGCCGCGCCTGCGATTCGCACCACGCCTGCGTCTGGCCGCTCGAGCCCTGCGACCATGCGCAGGGTGGTGGTCTTGCCGCAGCCTGAGGGCCCCAGCAGCGCCAGCAGCTCGCCGTCCTTCACTTCGAGCGAGAGCCGCTTCACCACCGCGGTGGCCCCGAAGGCCTTCTGAACGTCGATCAGCTCCACTGCGGCGCTCACCGGGCCTCCAGTCTTCGAGAGACGACGTGTTGCAGCCCCAGGGCTCCCAGAACCACGAGCAGCATCGCCGAGGCGATCGCCGCGGCCGACGCGGGATCTGCATAGCTCTGCAGCTCGAAGAGCAACGTGCCCAACACGTCGCGCCCCGTGGGGATGAGGAGGACCGACATGGTCAGCTCGCTCAAGCAGGTGAGGAAGGTGAGCACCATCGCGCCGCCCAGCGAGCCGCGCAGCTGGGGCCACAACCCGTCGAGGAAGGCACGACCCGGTCCGGCGCCGCTCATGCGCGCGGCCTCGCTCAAGGTGGGGTCCGCCTGCGCCAGCGCGTCGCTCGAGCTGCGCACCCCCATCGAGAGGTGTTTGACCACATACGACAGCAGCAACAGCCAGAAGGTGTTCCCCATGGCCAGCACGAAGGCCACCCGCTCGAGGGCGATGAAGCGCAGGTCCTTCGAGAAGGCGACGATCAAGGCCAGCGCCAGCACCGTCCCCGGAATCGCCGACGGAGCGTCAGCCATCAGCTCGAGCCACCGCGCGCGCGTGAGCGCCACCAGGAGACCGACCAGGCCCACCAGCGCCGCCGCCACGAGCGCCAGCCCCACGCTGACCCCGATCGCCGACAGCGTGCGCCCCTGGAAGACGACGGCCCAGTGTTTGAGCGTCGGAGCCCCCCATTGCCCGAAGTTCGCCTGCAGCCCGGTGATGAACACCGCCACCAGCGGCAAGGCGACGACGGCCACCGCGCCGATCCACGCCAGCGCCGACACCAGGACCCGTGACCTTCCCAACGCGACCGCCTGCGTCGCCAGGCCCTTGCCGCGCGGCAACCGCACCCGACCTGCGCGAGCCAGCCACGCGTTCGCGGCCAACACCACCACCGCCAGCAGCACCAGCTCGACGCTGAGCACCGCCGCGCGCGACAGGCCCGCCTCACCCATCAACACCTCACCGTAGATACGGGTGGTCAACGTCGGCGCAGGCGGGTTCGCAGAGACGCCGAGCAGAAATGGCACTCCGAACGACGCCGACGCGAAGACAAACACCAGGGCCGCGCCCGAGAGCGCCGCCGGAGCAATCAGGGGCAGGGTGATCGACACGAACGCCCGAACCGGTGACGCCCCCGACAGCCTGGCCGCTTCTTCGAGCGACGGGTCGATGCGCCCGAACGCCGCGCCAATGGACAGCACGACCAACGGCAGCGCCGAGGTGCCCAGCACGAACGCGATGCCAGACGTTCCATAGACGTCGATCACGTTCTTGCCGATGAGCACCGTCAGCCAGCCGCTCTTCGGGTTGGCGAGCGAGGTCCACCCCATGGCCCAGACGTAGGGTGGGATCGCGGAGGGCAACGTCACGACGGTGCGCAGCGCCTCGCGCCCGGCGACGTTCGAGCGGAACACCAGCCAGGCGAAGGGCAGCCCCAGCGCGAGGGCGATCACGCTGGCGCCAAGTGACGACCCCAGCGTGCCCATCAGCGCGTGGCGGGCTTCAGGTGAGAGCCAGGTGCTCAGCCAGCCACCGGGGCTGCCGCCGCGCGCCAACAGCACCGCGAGAGGCCCGAAGACCGTGGCCACCAGCAGCGCTGCCAGGGTCGCGCGCTTCACTTCGCGAACGCGCTCGAGAAGCGGGCCTTGAGGGCAGGTCCTTCGGTCAGCCCAAAGTCGAGCAGCGCTTCATCGAACGGCGCTGCGCGGGCCATCAGCGCCTCGACCCCTTCGCTCGCGCGCGGTCCCGGCTGACGGGGATCGACGGCGTGCATGTCGCCCAGCTCGCGAATCATCGTCTGC
>VYLD01000085.1_pt1 | contig 35021 bp, 34 predicted proteins | sample 5114401 | NCBI WGS metagenome assembly VYLD01 (sample SAMN12291783, study PRJNA351875) | freshwater metagenome | isolation source: freshwater lake | place: USA: Michigan, Gull Lake | collected 2013-08-08 | reverse complement strand
TTGGTGGTCTGGGTCCCGAGGAACTTGCCGAGGCGGTCGACCACCTGCCCGGAAGGCTCGACCAGCACCGCGCCCGCGCCCGCCAGGCCCGGGTTCCCTCGGGCCGCGCCGTCCGAATACAGCCGCACCCGGGAGATGGTCGGCTCGACGGCGTCGGCGTGGCCGTTGACCCCCTCGAGCATCGCGGCAGCCTTCTCGAGGATCTTCTGCAACCTCGAGCGATCGAGCTGAGGGAAGGCCCCCAGGGTGGCGACCAGCGGCTCTTCGCGCGAGAGAAAACGCAGCACCGCGCTGGACAGCGCTCGCCCGCTCAGCGTCTTCACCTTCGTGGTCATGCGGTGACGAACGTAGTTCGACGCGGGCGCATCGACGAATCAGTTCGACGCATCGACGACTCCGTTCGACGCGAGGGCCGACGCGGGAGCATCGTCGACTCAGTTCGTCGCAGGAGCATCGAGCACTTCCTGCGCGTAGATCATTCGCGAGCAGGACGGGCACGCCTCGACGCCCTTCGAGGCCACCAGGGTGTTGAAGAACTGAGCCCTGATGTTCATGCCGCAGCCCTGACAGATGCCCGGGGCCACCACGGGCACCAGCGCCGGCATGCGCTTCTTGCGCACCACGTCGTAGCGACGAATGAGCGATTGGTCGACGGTGCTGGCCGCGCTCTGTCGGGCTCCGTCGAGGGCCGCCACGGCCGCCTCGGCCGCGACCAGCTTCTCTTTGAGCGCCGCGATCTTCTCGATCAGCCCCTGGGCCTTGACCTGGAAGTCTGCGTCACGCTGCTTCACCAGCTCGCGCTGAATGGTCGACTGTCGGCCGAGCTCGATGACGTCTTCGCCCATCGTCTGCTGGCCCTTCTTGGCGATGTCGATCTCGCGCGCCAGCGCCGCGTATTCACGGGTCGAGCGTTGTTCGGTGAGCCGACCTTCCCACTTCTTCACCTTGTCGCGATCGTCGGTGATGGTCTGCTCGAGGGTGAGGCGCTGCTTCTCGAAGTCTTCGAGCTTGGTGCGCTCAGCGTCGACCGCAGCCTTCGCCACGGCCAGCTGCTTCTCGAGGTCTCCTATCTCTTTCGGATAGGCCTCAGCGTTCTTCTTCAGCGCCGCGACGTCAAGGTCGACCTTCTGCAGCGCCGCGAGAGCCAACAGTTTGTCCCGCAAAACTTCCTCCCTGCATCGGGCACCGTGAGGGCGCCCGCGCGCAGGGCTCTATCTGAAGCATCTGGGGCTTTCCACACTCTCGTCACGCCTTCGCTGCCTGGCTGGCGTTCGAGCGGGCAGCTCGTCGCAGGTTCAGCACCTCGACCAACAACGAAAACGTCATGGAGGCGTAGACGTACCCCTTCGGGACATGGGTGCCGAGGCCTTCGGCGACCAGCATGGTGCCGATCATCAACAAGAAGGCCAGGGCCAGCACCTTCACCGAAGGGTGCCGCTCGACGAAGCCGCCCACGGCGTTCGCGAACAGCAGCATGGTGAGCACCGCGGTGATCATCGCGACCACCATGATCCAGAGCGCCTGGGCCATTCCGACCGCCGTAATCACCGAGTCGAGCGAGAAGACGAGATCGACCGCGAGGATCTGGGCGATCACCAGGCCGTTCGCTCCGGGGCGCGGCGCGGTCAGGGGGTCCTCCTGGTGGCCTTCGACCTTCACGTACAGCTCGCGGGTGGCCTTGAAGATGAGGAACAGCCCGCCGCCCAGCAGAATCAGGTCGCGCCATGACAGCTCGTTGCCCAGCACCGTGAACACGGGCGCGGTGAGGTTCATCAGCCAGCTCAACATCGAGAGCATGCCGACCCGCAGGCCCAGCGCCGCCAGCACGCCGGTGCGCACGATGCCCTTGCGCTGTGCCACCGGCACGCGGCCCGCGATGATCGAGATGAAGACGATGTTGTCGATGCCCAGGACGATCTCCATCGCCGTGAGCGAGAGCAGCGCGACCAGAGCCTCGGTGTCGATGACGGGCATGTGCGGCCCCGTGATCTCGACTGCCACGGCCTGCCGCAAGGACTCTTTTGAGGCCCGCACCGATCGGTCAGCCCTGGGAGGAACGCGTTGGTCAGCGCTCGGCGAGGCTCTGCAGGTCCTGCCAGCGGGCGTAGAGGCGCTCGACCTCACGGCCCGCGGCGTCGAGCTCGGCAGACAGGGTCACCAGCAGGGCCGAGTTGGTGGCGGTGCCCGGCTCGGCGAGGCGTCGCTCGAGCGAGGCCTTCGTCTGCTCGGCGGCCTCGATGGTGGCCTCGATGGCATCGAACTCGCGCTGATCATGGTAGCTGAGCCGGCCGCCCTTCTTCTTGACCGCGCCTTCCACGGGGACCGGCAGGGGCTTCGCCACCTTCGCCGACGCCTGATCGCTGGGTGGAGGGCGCAGGCGCCTGTACATCGACCAGTTGCCTTCGTAGCGCACCACCCGGCCGTCACCTTCGAAGGCCAGGATCGAGGTGGCCGCCTTGTCGAGGAAGTAGCGGTCGTGCGTCACCAGCAGCACGGCGCCTTCGAACTCGCGCAGCAGGCCCTCGAGCACGTTGAGCGTCTGCAGGTCGAGGTCGTTGGTGGGCTCGTCGAGCACCAGGACGTTGGCCCCCTCGAGGAACAGCCGGGCCAGCAGCAGCCGGTTCCGCTCGCCGCCCGACAGCGCCTTCACCTTCATCTTCTGCATCGGCACCGGGAACCCCAGGTCTTCGAGGTAGTCGGCGAGGCGCAGCTTCTTTCGCCCCAGGGTGACGTATTCCTCGGTCGACACGGCGTCGAACACGGTGGCGTCGTCGTCGAGCTGGGTGCGCTGTTGATCGTAGTAGGCCACCCGATTGCGCGGGCCCTGCACGAGCGTGCCCGAGCTCGGCGGCAGCTCGCCCAGCAGCGTGCGCAGGAACGTGGTCTTCCCCACCCCGTTCGCGCCCACCAGGCCGAGGCGCTCGCCGGGCTGAACGATCAGGTCGACGCCCTTGAAGATCACCTTGTCACCGAAGCGCTGACCCAGGCCCTTCGCCTCGACCACCGTCTGCGACAGCCGCGGCGCCTCGGCCAGCTGCAACGCCGGCGTCTTCGGTCGCACGAAGCCCCGATCGGACAGCAGCTTCTGGGCGCGCTCGATGCGGGCCTTCGACTTGGTGCGTCGCGCCTCGACGCCTTTCCGCAGCCAGGCGACCTCCCGGGTGATCCACCGCTCGCGTTTGTGCTCGGCGACGTCGGCGTCCTGCATGCGCACCATTTTCTGCTCGAGGTACGCCTCGTAGTTGCCGGGGTAGCTGATCAACCCTGCGTCGGGAGTGCCGGGCGCGTTCACCTCGACGATGCGGTCGACCAGCCCGTCGAGGAAGTAGCGATCGTGCGTCACCAGCAAGAGCGCGCCCCCGAAGTCGTCGAGCTCGTCTTCCAGCCACCCCACCGTGTCGGCGTCGAGGTGGTTGGTGGGCTCGTCGAGCAGCAGCAGATCGGGCTTCGCGAGCAGCGCGCGCGCGATGGCCACGCGCTTCTTCAGGCCGCCCGACAGCTCGTCGATGGGCTTGTCCCAGTCCTTCACGCCGAGGCGGTCGAGCAGCTTGCGGGCGTGAAACCCGGTGTCCCAGCCGCCGTGGCGATCGATCTGCTCGGCCAGGTGGCTCAAGCGGGCCAAGGCAGCAGGCTCGTTCGAGAGGTTGGCAGACAGCGCCTGGTGCTCGTCGAGGGCAGCCTTGAGCGGCGCCTGCGCCACCTCGAGCTCTGACGCCACCGTGGCGCCGGGCGGAAAGGTGGGCTCCTGCGGCAGCCAGATGACGCGCGCGCCCCGCTGCAGCTGCAGGGTGCCCGAGTCCGGCACCACCGCGCCCGCCAGCACCTTCATCAACGTCGACTTGCCGCTGCCGTTGATGCCGACCAGGCCCACGCGTTCCTGGGCCTCGATGACGAACTCGACGCGATCGAAGAGCGTGCGACTGCTGAAAGACACCGTCACGTCAGCCGCGCGAAGCAACGTCATACGGCGCGCATACCCCAGAGATCGGTTGAATTGAGCCTGGATCGCGACGGCATTTCGGTCGAGGTCGAGTCGCGAGGAGAGAGCGTGCTGGTGGCCTATCGATCGAGGGGGAAGGCCACCGCGGCGCGGAACGCGGCCACCGCGCGGTGGTACTCGAGCAGCGCGTCGATCTCCCGCAGGCGCGCCTCGGCGGTCTGGGTCTCGCGCAGGTTCACGAAGAGCAGGTTCGAGTCACCGAGATCGAACCGCTGCCGTTCCCCGGCTTCCAGCTTCCTGGCCACGGCCACCTCTTCGCGCGTGAAGCCGAGGCGTTCCCTCGAGGCCGCGAGCGCCGAGAGGGCATCGCGCACCTCGACCTGCACGCGATCACGCGCGAACCGCAGCTGCGCCTCGATACGGGCGAGCGACGCCTCGGCCGCGCGAATGCGACCCAGCGGCAGCCGGTACAGCAGGGGCACGTCGAGCACCGCGGCGAACTCGAACTCGGGCTTGTTCAGCTTGGGGTCTGCGGTACCGGGGTTGTTGCCAAGGTCCTGCGAGAAGACCAGCCCGAGATCGAGGCCGGGCAGCAGCTGGTTCTTCTGCAGAGAGATCTCGACGCGCTGCTGTGACTGCTGCAGCAACAGGCGCTGCACGTCGGGCCGGCGGGCGAGCGCGTCGTTCAGGGTCGCCGCGTCACCGAAGGTCGCGTCGGGCTCGGGCATCGAGGGAGGCAGGCGCCGATCGTCGGGCAGCACCGGGTCACCCCGTTGGTCGCGCAGAAAAAGGGCCAGCTCGAAGGACGTCTGCTCGACCCCGCGGCGGGTCTGCACCGAGAACGCTTGACGCTGGGCCACGGCGCGCTGGTTGTCGAGCTGATCGAAGAAGGGCACGTCGCCCGACTTCACCCGCACCGCGAGCTGTCGATCGCGCTCGACGGCGATGCGCAACAGGTCAGCCGCCACCTGCTGGCGCATGCCCGCGGCCACCCAGTCCCAGTAGCGCGTGGCGGCGAGCCGGTTCACCTCGATGCGCTGCTGCTGCTCGGCCCGCTCAGCGGCCTGCTGGCCGAGCTCGGCCCGGGTCACCGTCGCGCGACGACGATCGACGAGGAAGTTGCGAAGCATGGGCGCGCTGAACCCCGCGCGCAGCTCACCGGCTGGGAACGTCTCGCGCTCGCGATAGTACGACTGAATGAGACCACCACTGAGTGGTTGCCCGATGCGGTACCCGGCGAACGCGTTGACGCCGGTCAGCGGAATCGGCACCTCGACGGTCGCGTCGACACGCACCTGCGGGTAGGGCCCCAGCTGATCGGGCGTCAAGAAGGCCCGCGACTTCAGGGCCCAGTCAAACCCACCCTCTGCAGCCAGTTGCTCGGCCTGGGCCGCGACCACGTCAGCGCGCGCGGCGATGATCGCCGGGTAGGCCTGCGCCGCCGAGGCCAGCACCTCTGGCAGCTCGAGGGGACCGGTCCCTGAAGCCGGCGCAGGCCGATCGCCGACCTGGGTCAGCAGCGCACCCGCGGGCACCGTCGCCACCCGATGCAGCAGGGGCCCGATTCCGGGAACCGGCACCAACGCCGCTCGCGGAGCGTCGAGCGCCAGCTCGGGGACGCCGGCCAGCACCACCGCCCACCACCACCCCAGCATCACTTCGCCTTGCCTTTCGCCTTCGAGCCAGCCTGGGGCTCGAGGGGCGTCACCGTGGGCGGGAAGGCGTTGAACTGGCGCCACAGCTCGAAGCCCAGCTTGACCTGGTTCAGGAGCACCCAGCCGTTCACGCGCACGCCCTGGCGCAGATACAGGCCGGTGGGCCAGCTCTGGTCGGGCACGCCGTCGCCGTTCGAGTCGGCCGGGTCCGGAGTCACCAGGATGCGGAACTTGCCGGTGCCGTCATCGGTGGCGTCGATCAAGGCGACCTTGCCCCCGAAGGTGCCCACGGCCACCGAAGGCCAGCCGGTGAACTGCACCGCGGGCCACCCCTCGAACTGCAGCCGGACGTCTCGGTCCTTGCTGATCAGCGGCATGTCGTTGCCGTCGACCCACAGCTCGACGGCGCGCGCCTCGGTGTCGGGTACCAGCACCAGGATCGCGTCGGCGCTCTTCACGAAGACGTTCCCCTGCCCCTTGAGCAGGCGCAGCACGGTGCCATCGATGGCGGCTTTCACGTCCATCGTCGATTGGCGCGCGAGGCGCACGTCGAGGCGGGCCAGCTCGGCCGAGGCGTTCGCTTCTTCCGCTCGCGCCGACGCCTCCGAAGCCCGCGCGTCGTCGATCTGCGCGGTGATGTCGTTCATCACCCGCATCTGGTCCTGCTCGAGCGCGAGCTCTTCACCGAGTGCGGCCTGCAGCGCCGCCAGCTCCCGTTGCTCCTGGGTCTCGGCGCGCACCGCCTCGAACTCGGCCAGCTCGACGGTTCGGTCCGACGCCAGGCCCTGCTTCTGCAGCTCTTTCTGGCGCTTCACGTTGAGCTGCGCGATGCGCTCGGCCTCTTCGGCCGCTTCTTTGGCGCGCGTGGCTGCCGCTGTGCGCTGTTTGGCCATCGCCACCCGATTGCCAGCCCCTTTGACCGCGGCGCTGCGGGACGAGTCCAGGGCTCGCTGACGTGAGGCCAGCGACGCCGCGCGCGCTGCGGCGGCTTCTCGTCGCGCCACGGTGGCGTTGCGCTCGTCCATCAGCCGGTCGAGGATCGCGGGGTCATTGTCGGTGATCTTGAAGAGCGGCTGCCCCTTCGTCACCACCGAGCCTTCTTGCACGTACCACTCGGTGATGTTGCCCTCGATGGGGGCGGTGATTTCCTGCTGGCGTTCCATGGGAGCGAAGGCCACCACCCTGCCCTTGCCGGTGATCGACTGCTGCCAGGGCACCACCAGCAGCGCGAGCACCACCACGCCACAGCCCACCGCGGTCAGGCGCGCGAGCACCCGCACGGCCCGCGGCGTGCGCACCAGGGCCATCGCGGCAGCGCTGGCCAGATCCTGCGGGGTGGCAGCGCCTCGGGCGCCGATGACAGTGGGGCTCATGAGGTGCTGGCCTCGACTTTCGCCTCAGCGGGGGTCTCGAGGGTCGCCAGCTCGCGAACGTCACCGCAGGCCCGCGCGAGCGCCGAGGCGGGGTCGCTGACCAGCGCCACCAGGGTCCATGGAGCGTCTCTTCTCGTCAGGGCCGCGACCGCGCGCGAGCGCGCCACCGGGTCGAGGGCGTCGAGCGTGTCGTCGACGATGATCACCCGGGGGCTCGACGCCAGGGCGCGGGCCACCACCAGCCTCAGCGCCTGCGACTGACTGAGCGGAGCGCCACGGTCCCCCAGCTCGGTCTCATAGCCATCCGGCAGCACCCGAACGTCGTCTTCCAGGCCCACCCGCTCGATCGCCGCGCGCACATCGGCCGGGGTGACACCGGGCCGGGTGAGCGAGACGTTCTCGTGCAGGGTGCCCGCGAAGAGATCATCGACCCGCACCAGGGCCACCACGTCGTGTAGGCCGACGCCCCGGGCCCGCCGAACGTCGACGCCGGCGACCTCGTACACCCCGCTCGCGGGCCGAGAGACGCCGGCCAGCAGCTCACCCAGCGCGCCTCCGCGAGCGCCCACCAGCGCCACGCGCGCCCCCGCGGCGACCTCGAGGCTGATGGCCTGCCCATCGACTTCGACGTTCGAGAGCCTCAGGGGCAGCGGCCCAGCGCCAGGGAACGCCTCGGCGGCCTCTTGCGTGTCGATCTCGAGATCGATGAGGTGCCCGACCTTCGCCAGGCCCACCACCAGGTCGTACGACGCGTCGAGGATCTTGCCGAACTTGGTGATGCTCAGCGTCACCGCGCCCACGATCAGCTCGGCGGCGATCAGCTGGCCCAGGGTCAACGACTGGTTGACCACCAGGTACCCTCCGAAGCCCAGCAGCACCGCGCTGGCGACCACGTGCACGGCGAGCGCGCTGATGGTCTGGCCGAAGACGACCGAGAAGTGGCGCCGCCTCGCCGACAGGTATTCGCGGGTCAACGCATCGGCGCGCGCCGAGGCCAGCGCCGAGCCTCCCGTGCCCCGGAACGCCGCGGGCGCACGCGCCAGCTCCTCGAGCCAGGCGGCCAGGGCGTACTTGTACTTGCTCTCATCGAACGCGGTGCGAACCCCGCGGCGCAGCGGCACCAGCACCAGCAGCAGGGTCGCCGTCACCAGCACCAGGTCGAGGGCGAGCAAGGCCGGGTGGTAGAACGCCAACACCAGCAACCCGATCACGATCTGCATCACCGCGGCGAGGCCGTCGGTCAGCACGGTCGCCAGCGACTTCTGAACCGTGGCGACGTCGAAGAAGCGGTTCACCAGCTCGGGCGTGACCGGGTGTGCTTCGTCTTTCTGCACTCGCGGCAGCCGATAGGCGACGTCGATCGAGACCCGCGCGAAGAGCCGCGCCTGCAGGCTCTCGATGACCAGCGCCTCGAGCGCCTTGAGCGCGGCCTGGAACCCCAGGGCCACCAGGAACAGCAGCGCCAGCACCACGATGGGCTGCAGCAGGGTCCCGAAGGCCACCGTGCCCACCAGCGACTGCACCGCGATGGGCGTGGCGAGCGTGAGCACCCCGACGGCCGCGCTGTAGATGATGACCACCCAGACGTCGTCACGCTCGAGCGCCAGCAGCGCCTTGACTCGATCCCACGGGCGAAGGTGCATGTGGTGGGGGTCTTCCCCATCGTCCCCGCCGACCACCGCCTGCGCCGAGTGCGAGGCCGCTGACAGGCGCTCCATCGGCGTGGCGGGCACGCAGTGCAGGAAGGTGGTGGGGCCGTCGCCGAGCGCCGACCGCAGCGCGGCCTCGTCCATCACCGTCTCTTGGGTCCCGCGCAGCACCACCACCGTGGTGCCTCGTCGTTCGCTGACCACCCACCAGCCCACCTCGCCTGCGCGATCGACCGCGCCGAGCAAGGGGAACGGCGTTGGCCCGGCCGCGAGCTCAGCCGGCGTCAGCTTCACCGGAGTCGTCGCCAGGCGCACCGTTCGGCCCGCCGACCGGAAGGCCTCGACCAGCTCGGGCTTGCTGAGGGTTGGGCTCGCCCCCACGCTTCGCCTCGCTTCTTCGCGGGTGTTCGAAGGGTCCAGCTCGTGGTGCACGAGCCGCGAGATCTGCTCGAGCGCCCACACCACGGCGTCGGCAGCGTTCACGGCAGAGAGGCGGGGCAGGTCCGTTGACATGTAGAGAGGTCTCGTAGGCCAGCCACGAACGGCGTGATGTCTAACTGCGGTGATCCCTCGGCCAAGTCGAAATGGCCGCACAATTCATAGAAATTCTCTAAGTTCGCGACGGTCGCTCCGGTCCCGGCGCCCACCGCCATCGTTATACCTCGAACCATGGCCATCCCGCCTCAAGTCGCCCGGCTGCAGGGCTCGAAGTTCACCAGCCTTCAGGTGCGCCAGGGGTGGACCCACTTTCACGTGGTGTCGGTCATTCGTGGGGACGACGGCTGGTTGGCCGAGCTGGCCGCGAGCTGCGACCCGGCGCGGCGGCTGACCGTCACCACCCGCGAGCTGAAGGACCGAGCGCAGTGGAGCCCCGGCTGGACCCCGCTGTCGTCGCCCTGACGCACCAAAAAGCGCCGGCCCCCACTCGCTGGCGGACCGGCGCTCTCGAGCTGTTTGAGCCACGACCTGCAGCCGTCGTCAGGCCTGAACCTTCACCTTGACCGAGCGGGGCTGGGCGAGCTCTTTCTTGGGCAGCGTCACCGTCAGCACGCCGTGTTTGTAGCTGGCCTCGGGGGTGGTGCCCTCGAGCACCTCGGGCAGGGTGAAGGCGCGGGTGAAGCGGCCGAAGACGCGTTCTTGCCGAACCAGACCTGGCTTCTCGGTGGCCGTCGCTTCTTTGCGCTCAGCCGACAGGGTCAGCACGTGACCCTCGAGCTTGACGTCGATGTTTTCAGGGTCCACGCCAGGCAGGTCGACGCGCAGCTCGATGGCCTTGTCGGTCTCGACGATGTCGGTGGCAGGGAGGGCGGCGCGCGCTTCTTCGGGGTTGGGAGTCAGCTCACGGAAGAACGCGTCGAAGTCACGAAAGAGGGGGTTGGCGAAGCGGGTGTTGAGGCGGGTCAGGATCATGGGGTGTCTCTCTGGTTTCTGCGAGGCGCCATTGCCTCGCGAGCAGCCGGAAAGTGCGACAGGAACCACGGGCGTCAACCTGTCTGGCTGGCAGGCTGCTTCACCTTGACCGATGTGCGCCGTGGGTTAGCCGCCGACGGTCAGCCGGGCTCGGCACGCAAGCAGAAACGGATCAGCCGGTTCCGCGCGTTCGCTGACGACTGACTCATGGAGCTTTGACCTGGTTCTTGTGACTGAACGCCCGGTCGAGGGCGCCGCGCCACCAGCAGCCAGAGGCCGTTCTTCACTCGCGGATCATCGGGGGTACGGGGAAGAACGTGTCGAGATCGGTGTGGCGACGCAGCCCCATCGCCTCCCGTTGCACCTCGAGGTACCAGCGCAGCTCGAGCGCGCGGCGCCGCGTCTCCCGGTGTTGCGCCACCAGGCCTTCGCGTCGCGGCCCGGCGCCGAGTCCCACCAGCTGCTGCTCGAGCTCGCGACAGGTGGCCAGGGCCTCTTCCAGCTGGCGGCCGGTGCGGCCGAGCCCCGACGCCTTCTCGCGGTTCAGCTCGTTGGTGAGGGCGCTGTCGACCTCGTTGGCGCGCTGCAGAGCTTTCATCGGGCGGAATACCAGGCAGTGAGGGCGAAGCGCGGGGCGAAGCTGGGCTGCACCTCGTGTTCTATCAGCTCGGAGCGGAAGACCACGAGGGTGTCGAGGCGCGGCTCGACGTCCACGGGCGGGTCGACGTGCAGGCGCAGGCGGCCTCCATGTTCGGGCGACCAGCCCTCGTTGAGGTAGACGATGGCGGTGATGCGCCGGTTGTCCTCGCCGGGAAACGCGTCGCGGTGTCGCGCATAGCCCGCTCCTGTCGCCGGGTAGTGCGCCAGCTGCAGCTCGGTTCGGCGCAGCCCCAGCCAGGCGCCCTCGTTGAGCGCGAAGCGCAGCGCCTCGAACCGGGCCAGGGCAGCCTGGAGCGCCGGGGCCGCGACGCCCGAATCGAGCCAGGTGATGGCGTCACCGCGCACCTGCGGGTCGAGCTGGTGATCGGCGCCGCGCCGAACCCCCGCGGGGCGAAGCACGGCGCGTCGCTCGAGGTCCTGCGCCGCGGCGGCCACCTGCTGCGCGAGCGCCACCCCCAGAAACCTGCTGCGACGGAAGAAGCCCCGGCTGCCCAGCGCGGCGATCTCGTCCACAGCGAGCGAACCGTCGACCATCGCTGGCGAACCGTAGCAGCGGTGCGAGCCGGGCCCGACCGACGCGCGTCGCCGACCTCAGCACTTTCTTCAACGGGCTGTTAAGGCCCAGTGCCCCATGACCCCGGTCGAGCTGGAGCAGCGCCTCGCCCAACTGCCGCACCAGCCCGGCGTGTACCTGATGAAGGACCGCAGCGGCCGGGTCATCTACGTCGGGAAGGCGGTCAACCTCTCGAACCGGGTGCGCAGCTACTTCAACCCCGGCTCGTCGGACACGCGGGCCTTCGTGGCCCTGCTCGATCGCCTGCTGGGCGAGCTCGAGACGGTGGTGGTCAGCAGCGAAAAAGAGGCGCTGCTGCTCGAGAACGAGCTGATCAAACAGCACAAGCCGCGCTTCAACGTGCAGTGGCGCGACGACAAACAGTTCCTCTGCCTGCGGCTCTCGTACGACCACCGCTACCCCCGCCTCGAGACCGTGCGCAGGCCCAAACGTGACGGCGCCCGCTACTTCGGGCCCTACGCGTCGGCCTCGTCGATTCGCGAGACCTTACGGGTGGTCAACCGCTTCTTTCAGCTGCGCACCTGCGCCGACCACGTGCTCGAGAGCCGCAAGCGGCCGTGCCTGTTGCACCAGATCGGCCGCTGCCCCGCGCCCTGCGTGAAGCCCATCGCGCCCGAGGCCTACGGCCGCAACGTCGACGCGGTGGCCCTGTTCCTCGAGGGGCGCACGCAGCCGCTGCTCGACAGCCTGCGGGGGCGAATGAAGCAGGCCGCCACCGCGCTGGAATTCGAGGAGGCCGCGCGCCTTCGAGACCAGGTCATCGCCATCGAGCGCAGCGTCGAGAAGCAGGCCATCGCCTCGACGGAGGCCATCGACCAGGACGTGTTCGGCGTGTTCCGCGAGGCCGATCGCATCACCCTGTACAGCCTCTACGTGCGCGGCGGCCGCATCACCGGCGGCCAGGCGCATCACTTCCAGAGCGAGTTCCCGGACGAAGAGCTCGTCACGTCGTTCGTGAACCAGTACTACTCGGACGACGCCTTCGTGCCCAAAGAGGTGCTGCTGGCTGGCAGCCCCAACGAGCCCGACGCGCTCTCCGAGCTGCTGTCCGAGCGCAAGGGCGAGAAGGTGCGGGTGCTGGTGCCTCAGCGGGGCGAGAAGGTCGAGCTGGTCAAGCTGGCCAACAAGAACGCCGAGCGCAGCTTCAGCGAGCGCAAGAAGGGCCGCGACGAGCTCGAGCAGGTGCTGGGCCGCCTCAAGGACCGGCTGCACCTGTCGAAGCTGCCGCACCGCATGGAATGCTTCGACATCTCGCACCACCAGGGCAGCGCGCTGGTCGCCTCCCAGGTCGCCAGCGTCGACACCGAGCCCGACCCGTCGAAGTACCGGCACTACCGGCTCAAGACCGTCACCGGCAACGACGACTTCGCGTCGATGCACGAGATCCTCACCCGGCGCTTCAAGCGGGGCCTGGCGGACGGCGATCTGCCAGACCTGATCGTCATCGACGGCGGCAAGGGCCAGCTGGCCAGCGCCCACGCCGCCATGAAGGACCTCGGCGTCGAAGGCGTCGACCTGGTCTCGCTGGCCAAGAGCCGCGACCTCGACGCGCTGCACCCCGACGACGAGACGATTCGCAGCCCCGAGCGGGTGTTTCTGGTGGGCCGAAAAGACCCCATCGTGCTTCCCCAGAACTCGCCCGAGCTGTTCGCGCTCACCCGCCTGCGCGACGAGGCCCACCGCTTCGCCATCACCTTCCAGCGCAAGCTGGCCCGCAAGCGCGGGCTCTCCTCAGCGCTCGACGTGATCCCCGGAGTCGGCGAAGGCCGTCGCACCGCCCTGCTGCGCCACTTCGGCAGCGTGCAGCGGCTCAAAGAAGCCAGCATCGAAGAGCTCGCCGAGGTCGAAGGGGTCGGCCCGGCTGTCGCAGAGCGAATTCACGTCTTCCTGCACGCCGGCAAGGCCCGCGCCGCCATCGATGCCGACGACGAACGCGACGACGCGATTCGCAGCGCCTCATTGGAAGACGCCTCGGAGCCGGCCCCGAAGGGCATCGCAAAGACACAGAACGTCTAGATTTTTCGTTGCGACAGCTCGCGGCGCTGACATACACACCGCTGGCGTTTCTGTTTTCAAAGCCCCCACCCCGAAGGACGACCATGCGGCTGTATCCAAAGCTCGTGCCGATCATCGCTCGCGAAGTCATCGACCGACTGTCGAAAGACAAGGACGTCGAGGTCGAGGCCACGCGCATCGCTGACGCCGAGCTCGATCTGTCGGCCATCATGCGGGAATACCTCGCGAACGAAGAGCGCGTGAACCAGGCGACCCGTGAGGCCCTCGAGCGCCGCGGCTACGACTTCTCGAAGTTCAATCAGGTCAAGCGTGAGATGTCAGACGTGCGCGGCTTCAAGCTGGGCGACGACGGCATCGAGTTCATCATCAACCAGATGCTCGAGTTCCTGCTGATCTCCCGCAACGTCGAAGAGGTGTTCGCTGACGACACCACCATGCGGCCGAAGATCCTGCAGGTGATGAAGAAGCACCTCGACGTCGAAGAGGACATCGATCGCGAAGCCCGCGGCCGCCTCAAGCACCTGCAGGAAGGCACCAGCGCCTTCGAGATCGAGTACCAGAAGACCCTCGAGCAGATCCGCCGGGCTCGCGGCCTGATCTGAACGCAGGGCTTGCCGGTCGAAAGGCTCGTGAAGAAGCGCCTTCGGGCGCTTCTTTCATTTCAAGGCCTACCGGCCCGTGACGCGAGGCGCCTGGTGCAGCTTCCCCGCAGCCTGTGACAGCCGCCTTCGCAGCTGGGCCACCACCACCATCAGGTACTCGAGGCGGTTGAGCACGCGAAGATCTTCCGCGGCCTCGAGCAGGCGAATGGGAGACGGCCGCTCGGTGCGCAGCAGCTCGAGCACGTCGGTGAAGTGGGCCTCGACCTCGGCGACCGCGTCGAGCCCTTCGCGCAGATCGTCTTCGAGGAAGTCGAGCATCACCGCCGAGTCTTCACGCTCGGGAAGAATGGCTTCGAGGCGCTCGACCGACTCGCGAATGGCGTCGACCGAGCGGGACAGGGGCAGAGCAGACAACGCGTGCGTCGCGGGCATGAACACCACGCTACAGGCGTGAAGCGACCCGGCAAGAAAACCGCCTACCGCGCGAAGTGCCGGGCCCATTCCCCGGGTTGGAAGCCGACCAGCACGCTCGCGCCGTCGACCAGCACGGGCCGCTTCACCAGCTTGCCATCGGCGGCCAGCCACTGCAGCAGGGTCGCCTCATCGGCGGCGTCGATCTTCGCTTTGCCCAGCGCGCGGTAGCTCAGCCCCGAGGTGTTGAGCCACTTGCGAACCGGCCGCCCGCTGGCCTTCACCCACTTCGCCAGCTCTCCCGGCGTCGGAGGCGCGTCGACGATCGCGCGCAGCGTCACCTCGATCTGGTTGGCCTTCAGCCAGGCGAGGGCCTTCTTGCAGGTACCACAACCGGCGTAGCTCAGGACGAGAGGCATCGGGTGCGGCCCTACCACTTCAGGTTCGCCTTGTTCTCGGCCTTCGCGGCCTTGTCTCCCGGGCGGGCGAAGCTGGTCAGCGTCGCGCGCACTGCGCCGAAGTCGAGGCTGCCCAGGGCGGCGATGGGCAGGCGTCGCTCGTCGGCGGTGATCCACACGTGCACCTCTCGCCGGGCGTCCTGCCAGTCGTGGCGCGCGGCCTCGCCGGCCAGGTGCCAGGCGTCGAACTCCCCGACCGGCAACGACACGTGCTCCTTCGGCTTCACGGTGCCCCAGACGCGCCAGATGCGTCGAATGCCGTAGACGTCGAAGCACAGGGTCTTGCCTTCCTTCAGCTCGAGCTGGCGCATGAGAAAGGCGGCGCCCGCCACGTCGCTCACGTCGTTGCCGGTCGACAGCTCGGTGGTGGTCGCCTGGCCGTTGATGGTGCTCACCAGGGTGGCGGTGCGGTTCTTTTTGAAGCGCACGTCAGCCACCCGGTGCACCTCGTTCTCACGCGCGTCTTCGAAGTAGCGCGCGGGGCGCAGGGTCTTCGGCGCCAGGTAGCTGGTGGCCAGCCCATCGACGTTGCGCACCTTCGAGAAGAAGGTGTTGGTCCTGGCGTGAATCTCGATCGGCAGCAGCCCTTCACGCACCGGCAACACCCGCATCGTCATGGTGCCCGCCCTGGCGCCCAGCGCGTCGAGGTCGAACTCGAGGGTCTCTCCGGGGCCGAACGCGAGGGGCGTCTTGATGCTGCCCAGGGCCACGCACTGGGCGTCGGTGGGGAACGGTGAGAGCACCTTCGGCACGCCGGCGTCCTGCGCGAGCGCTGCCCCGGCCGACAGGGCGACCACCAGCGACGACGCTTTGAACCAGGTCACGAGTTTCACAGCAGCGAGCTCCCCGGCAGGTATTCGACGATGTCGGCCGTGGCCGAGCCCACCACGAACTCTGCCTGCACGCGAACTGGCAGGTGCCGCGCGTCGGCGGTGTAGAACGCGACGATGTTGCCCCTGGTGGCCGCGCTGCCGTGAAAGTCGGTGGTGATGCTCACCCGGTAGACCGGCAGCTCGCCCAGCTTCGTCGAGATGGTCTCCTGCCCTTCGATGGTGGCCGTGAGCAGGTACCACCTGGCGCCGGTGAACACCGGCACCTGGTGCACCTCGCCGACCTTCAGGGTCATGGTGCGCAGGCGAAAGGCCGCCGCCGCGAGGTCCATCGCGCCCTCTGGCACGTCGTAGGACACGTCGTACGGCCCCTGCCCTTCGCGCTTCTTGTGGGCGTGAACCTTGAGCCCCTCTCGATCGAAGCGAAACTGCTCGCGCCGCCGATCGCGGTTCTCGTCGATGAAGTAGTCGACCCCCACCGGTCGGTTGGCGCTGGGGTCGTAGTAGCTGATGAAGCGGTCTCGAATCTGAAAGACCGAGGCGATCGAGGTCGTCTGCCCCACGCAGACCAGCGGCAACACCGGGGTGCCGTCGCGCTGGCTGCGCAGGCCCACGGTGATCTGGGCGATGCCGGCGGGGACTCCGAGGAACCGCACCTCGTAGAGCGACTGCTCGCCTGGGCCGAAAGGAAGCGGGTCGGTCAGCGCGTGGGACGACGCCGCCACCGTCAACGCGGCCAGCAGGGTGAGGTTTCTCATGAGCTGCCTCTCGGGGAAGGGCGCGGGTGTCGCGCCATGGCTGACGCCGACGTCAGGCCCCAAGACGCTATTCAGCCCGACCGCCGGGGCGAAAGACACGGCCCGTCGCTGCGTGACGCCGGCGGCGCTCTTTGCCTACAGTGCCCCGTTCACGAACGAGGGAGTCGACGTGCAGCGAGTAGCCCTGTTGAGTGTTGCGTGTCTGTGGTGCCTGTCGTGTTCCCCGCCCACGGCGGCGGTGGCCCCTGCGCCCGCGAAGCTCCGCACCACCTATCGGGTGATCTCTGGAGTCTCGATGGGCGGCATCGGCTCGGCGTCGCTCGGCCTGTCGAACCCGGACCGGTTCGATGCCGTCGCGCCCCTGGGAGGCCCCCTCGACGCAGCGTTTTTTCAGCGCATGCTCGATCAATTCGTGACCGGCGGCTTCTGCAGCAAGGCCGAGATCGAGGCCATTCTTCAGCAGGGCGCCGGCAAGCTGAATGACCCGAAGGCCTTCGCGGCCTGTTCGAAGCGCCCGCCGACCCTGCCCAACGAGCACAGCCAGGACTTCAACCACTGGCACGTCACCATCAACGGCGGCACCTTCGACCGCGACGCCTACATTCGCATGATGGGGGACCTGTCGCTCGCCTACGGAAACTTCTTCAGCGAGAACCCCGCATCTGCCGTGGCCCCGCCAGGCATCGACCCGGCGAAGGTGCGCACCTACGCCGCCGACTTCTGCTCGAAGCCGCTCACCGTTCGAGGCTACCGGAACGCCGAGTACAACCCCGACGGCACCTACGACGCGATCACCTTCTGCGACGGCGAGCCAACGCTCTTCTATTGCCGCCAGGGTCGTGAGCGCGTCGACTTCTGCTCGGACCCGGCCAACCTCGAGACGCCCCTGCCCGTCGCCCAGGAAGAGGCCTTCGCCGATCGCTACTGCGCCAGCATGGGTGGCGCGGTGCGCGCGTCGAAGGACTCGAGTGAAGGGCGCCTGGCGGTGCTGGACCTGGGTGGCTTTCGCGACCCCTGCCGACGCGCCGAGCGGCCGCAGGGCATGTTGCTGGCCATCGACTTCAACAGGAACGGGCGCCGCGACTACGGCGAGCCGGTCGTCAACAACGGCCGCGAGCGCTTCGATGACGTGGGCGTCGACGGCTGCGGCGACGCGTTCGAAGACGGGGCTGGCGGCTGTCGAACGACGGCGACGCCGGGCGCGAACGATCCCAACACCGACAACTACGACGTCGAGAAGAACCCGGGCGGCACCGAGCAGAACTGGGTGTTCGACGAGAAAGAGCCGTTTCGCGATCTCGGCCTCGACGGCGTGGCCAACACCCAGGACTTCGGAGAAGGCAACGGGCGCTTCGACCTGTCGGGTGGCCGGCAGAGCCTGGTGCAGTACGACGGCCGCACCAACTACAAGAAGCTCGACGCCGCTGCGCGCGCGCGCCTGCACGTGTTGGCCGATGGGGGCATTCGCGACATCTTCAACCTGGGCCTGATGGCGCAGCACCTCTTCTCGGCGGTCAAGTCGGCGCTGGGCAGCGATCGCGTCGGCAGCTTCCGGAACTTCACCGACATTCCCGGCATGACCGATCGCGCGGGCCGCTTCGACCCCTGGACCCGTCGGTGGACGACGCTGCCGAAGGATCTGCTCGCGCTGTACGGCAAGCCCGACCCGACGGATCAAGACCGGGTCGACGGCGAGGGTGATCACGTGGGCACCAACGAGCAGGCGCTCAACCGCTTCGCCATTCTCTTCAACTGGGCGGCCGCGCTCTGGCCGTCGCTGCCGCAGCCTGCCGTGCCGAAGCTCGCCAATGGTGAGCAGAAGATCGAGTGGTTCGACTCGAAGAAGCTCGGCGCGAAGTGGGAATACGCCGTCTCGTTGCCTGCCGGGTACAACGACGCAGAGAACGCGGCCGTGCGGTACCCGGTGGTGTTCCTGCTGCATGGCTACGGCATGGAGCCCGGCAGCTTCTCGTCTGCCTCGCTCATCACCGACCTCTACGTGGCGGACCCGAAGCTGGCGCTGCGCCCCATCATCTACGTGTTCCCCTACGGCCGTTGCTGCTGGACCAACGCCGCAGGGCAGCGCGACTGCCGCGAGAGCGATGACCAGGGACGAGAGCTTGGGCAGCAGGCAGGGTGGCAGCGCGAGTGCAGCTCGGGCACCTTCTGGATCAACCGCAAGGGCTACACCCCCGACGACGGCACGAAGTACGGCGACGCGTTCTTCGAGCTGATGGACCACGTGGACGTGAAGTACCGAACGCTGCAGACCGTCGAGCAGGACGCCAGGTGACGGTCGCGACCCCACGGGAAGCCCTCGACGAGCTGTTCCTCAACCGGTGATGAAGGCGGGTACCAATGCGTGATGATGACTCTGACGATGACGACAGGAAGTCGGCGGGCGGCAAGAAGCTGAAGGACTGGGAATGCCCGGGCTGCAACGCCAACAACCCGGCCGACGAATTCGTCCCAGTCAAGAAGAGCGTCGAGCTGCGCTGCAACTACTGTGGAGTGGAGTTCAAGGTCTCACTCACCGAAGAGGGGCGCTTCAAATTCAAGGAGCTGTAACGGGCGGCGGCCGCTCGCCGAACAAGGCGGTGCCGACGCGGACGTGGGTGGCGCCCTCTTCGATGCCCACCTCGAAGTCTCCGGTGGTGCCCATGCTGAGCTGCGAGAGCCCGAGTGACTTCGCGAGCGTTGCCAGAGCGCGAAACGCCGGCCTCGCCGCATCGGGGTCATCGCTGAAGGGCGGCATGGTGGTGAGCCCGACGACCTCGAGCCCGGGCAGTGCCTTCACCTGCTCGAAGAACGGTGCCACCTCGGCTGGCGAGACACCGGCCTTCGAGGCCTCGCCGGCGACGTTGACCTCGATGAAGCACGTCAACGCGGCGCCGGTGCGACGCCGAGAGAGCGCTTCCGCCACCTCGAGGCGGTCGAGCGCGTGAAAGACGTGCGCGGCCTTCGCGACGTACTTGGCGTTCTTCGGCTGCACGGGGCCGATGGCGTGCCATCGAAGGCCCGCCAGGGTGGACAGGGCCTGGTGCTTGTCGCGCAGCTCCTGAGCGTAGTTCTCGCCGAAGTGCCGAAGGCCCAGCTCGAAGGCCAGGCTGATCAGCTCGGGCGGGTGGCGCTTGCTGACCGCCACCAGCTGCACGTCGGACCGCGACCTGCCCGCCCGCGCACAAGCCGCGAGCACTCGGCCCTCGACCGCGGCGAGGTTCACCTCGAGCTGTTGCCGGGTGAGCATCACGGCCCCCACGGCATCGCGACGCCCGCGCCGCGCAGCAGCTCGAGGGACTCGGCGAGCGGCAGGCCGATCACGCTGGTCGCCGAGCCGTTGATGGCGGTGATGAACGCCGCGGCCTGTGCCTGCGACGCATAGCCACCGGCCTTGTCGTGCCCCTCACCGGTCGACACGTACCAGGCGATCTCGGCCTCGGTCAGCGCCCTGAAGAGGACCTCGCTGACCACCACGCGGGAGACGACGCCTGAGCCCGCCACGGCGATGCCCGTCATCACCCGGTGCGCGCGCCCTGAGAGCCTGCGCAGCATCGAGGCGCCCTGAGACGCCGAGCTGCCCGGCTTGCCCAGCACCTCGTCGTCGATGACCACCGAGGTGTCTGCGGCCAGCACCACCGAGGCGGGCCGCAGCGCCTTGACCGCGAGCGCCTTCTGACGGGCGAGGCGCTCGACGTAGACGTGCGCCGGCTCACCGCTCACCAGGGACTCATCGAGATCTGCCGCCAGCACTTCGAAGCGCAAGCCCAGCTGTTGCAGCAGCTCTCGTCGGCGCGGAGACCCCGACGCCAGCACGAACGTCGACACCGCTCAGCCCTCGCCGATCACCTTGTCGATGGCCTTGTCGTTGGTGGTGACCTTCGCGTTGACCTTGAGCGACTTGAGGAACGCCTCGCGAACCTCGAACTGCTTGCCCTTGATGGCCTCGACCTTGAGCTGCTCCTTCCTGGTCGCGAAGTCGGCGTCGGTCGGCGTCTTGCGCTCGTCGAGCACCACCACGGCCACCGCGTCGTCGAGGGCGACGACCTGGTCGATCACGCCCGCGGCGGTCTGCGCCATGAGCAGCTTGAAGGTCGCAGGGCCACCTTCGAGCACGGGAACCTTGTCGGCCGACGCGTTGAACTCGCCGGTCTCTTTCACCTCTGGCCGGGTCTCGGCCTTGAAGTTGAACAGGTTCGACTTCTCGTCCTTGGCGTCGGCGGGGAACAGCTCTGCCAGGGTCTTGCCGTTCTTGAGCTCGGCGAGCGCCTTCTCGGCGTCGGCCCGGGCGAAGTCCTTCGCCTTCTCTTTGGTGTACAGCTGGGCGGCGATCTCGAGACGAACGGTCTCGAGGGGGCGCGTCTCGGGGGCCTTGCGCTCTTCGACGACGCCGAGGTGGAAGCCGATGGGCGTCTCGACGGGCTCGGTCACCTCACCGGCCTTCAGCGCGAACAGCTTGTCGGCGAACTGAGAGGGCAGCTGGGTGCGCTCGATGAAGCCCAGGTCTCCGCCTTTCGCTTTGGTCTCGGTGTCTTCGCTGAAACCCGTGGCCACGTCGGCGAACGGCTTCTTGTTCTCGACGATCTCTTTGCGCAGGTTCTCGATGCGCTTCTTCGCGTCAGCCTTGTCAGCCTCGGGAGCCTCGCGAGCGACGCGCACCAGGATCTGCCGCGCTTTCACCCGTTCCTCGATGAAGTACTTGAACTTGTTTGCTTCGTAGTCCTTCTGAATCAGCGCCGCGTTGTCGGTGGCCCACTTCTCGAGCTCGGCCGGCTTCGGCACCGCGACCTTCTCGGCGTACATGGTCGGCGTGAAGCGTACGAAGGTGGCCTTCGCCGAGTTGCCTTCCTTCTGGTACCGCGCGGCGACCTCGTCATCGCTGACCACGGCCGATGCCTCGACGACCTTGAGCAGGCGCTCGCCCGACAGCTCGCGACGAACCTTCTCTTCCCACTGCACCGTGGTGACACCCTCGTACTGAGAGATGATGTCGGCGTAGCGGTCTTCGTCGAACTTGCCGTCTCGTTGGAAAGAGGGGTCCTTGAGGATGATGGCGACCACATCGTCATCGGCGGCCCGAATGCCCTGCAGCTCAGCGGCCTGCGCCAACAGCTCTTTGTTCACCAGCGCGTCGACCACCTGCTTGTGCACACCGAACTGTTTGAGCAGGTCGAGGGGCACGCCCTGGGCGCGGAAGTTCGCCGACTGCGCGCTGTACAGGCGGGCGAAGTCCTTCAGGGGAACGTTCTGGCCGTTCACCGTCGCGACGGGTTCGCCTTTGGGGTCGGTCAGGGCTCCGAAGCGGTCACAGCCCTGAGAGCCGGGGCCCCACTGCAGCGCGAACAGCAACGCGAGCGCCCCGATGAGCACGTAGTAGCCGGTGCGGCGCCAATCAGTCACTGGTGGGGAGGTGGGCGAGGTCGAATTACTCATGGACTTTCGGGGGGTTGGCAGAACAGAGAGCTTGACCTGTAGGATCGGTGCCCACAACATGCAAGGGCTTTCCCTCGCGGGCGGGGAAGCGAAACAGCCCCTCCCTCCCGTTCGGTGTTCGTCAGGCGTGCTCACCTTCCTCAAGCGCTATCGAGAGCCTCTCCTGATCGGAGCGCTGATCCTTTTTCCGCTGATCAGCTTCCTGTCGCGTGGCGGCCGTGGGCGCGAGCCGAACTTCGTCGACCGGGGCGTGCTGCAGGTGTCCGCGCCGCTGCAGTCGTCGCTCACCTGGGCGTTCGACGGCGTCACCGCGGCGGTCGAGGGCTACCTCGCGTTGAGGGGCGCGCATCAGGAAGCCCAGGTCTGTCGCGCGCAGCTCGCCGAGGCGCGCGCCGAGGTGAACTCGTTGACCGAGGCGAAGGCCGAGAACCAGCGCCTCAAAGACACGCTGGGCTACGTCGAGGCGACGCAGAGCCAGGGGGTGCTCGCGCGCGTCATCGGGCTCAACGCGTCGGTGCAGTTCCGCTCGTTTCGCATCGACCGCGGCGAAGACGACGGCGTGCGCGTGGGCATGCCAGTGGTCACCGCCGAGGGGGTGGTGGGCCAGGTGGTGCGGGCGGTGGGCGCGTCGGCTGACGTGATGGTGATGACCGACCCCCAGTCACGCATCGGCGCGCTGGTGCAGCGAAGCCGGGTGCGGGGCAACGTGGCCGGCGCGGGCGACGGGCAGAAGATGCTGCTCGACTACGTGCGCCGCGAAGACGATCTCGCCGACGACGACGTGGTGGTGACGGCGGGCACCGACGGCGTCTTTCCCCGGGGCCTGGTGATCGGCAGGATCAAGGGTGTCTCGCGACCGACGGTGGGCATGTTCCTGGTGGGCCAGGTGATGCCGGTGGTGGACCTGGGCCGCGTCGAAGAGGTGCTGGTGCTGCCGGCGACCGCCCTCACGGCCTCGCGCGCCCCGGGAGCCCCGCGATGAAGGTGGCCCTCTTGGTGGGGTTGGCGCTGGTGCTGTTGTCCATCGAGTCGGTGGTGGTGAAGACCCTGGGGCTCGAGGTCACGCGCATCGACGTGTGTATGGCGCTGGTGGCCTTCGTGGCGGTGCGCTCGAGCATCACGCAGGGCGCGCTCGCCGCCTTCGGCATCGGGTACCTGTTGGACGTCTTCACGGGCCGGCCCTCGGGGCTCTTCCCTGCGCTGGCGGTGCTGATGTTCCTGGTGCTGAAGGCGGCCGCGCAGCTGGTCGATGGGAAGTCACGGCTGGGCTTCGTGTTGTTCTCTCTTGGAGCGACCCTGGGCCATTCCCTGCTGGCGTTCCTGTTCACGTGGCTGACGTCGCGAAGCGGAGAAGGCCGGGTGTTGTCGCTCTCGGGGTTGCCGCTGCAGGCGGTGCTCACGGCGGCCACCGCGGCGGCGCTCTTCCCGCTGTTGGTGCGGCTCGAGCCCGGCGAGCGGGTCGAAGGCGGCTCGCTGCGGTGATTCGCATCGGCGAGAAGAACGACGTGAAGGACCTGCGGTCGCGCGTGGCCGGGGTGGCGATCGCGTTCGTGGCGGGTCTGCTGATCCTCTCGGTCAACCTCTATCGGTTGATGGTGGTTCGGTACGACGAGTTCAACGCCTTGTCGGTCGACAACCAGTTCAAGGACGTGCGGCTGCGCGCTCCGCGGGGGCTGGTGCGCGATCGCCGCGGAGAGGTGCTGGTCGACAGTCGGCCCAGCCTCGACGTCTTCATCACCCCGGCGTTCTGTCAGCGCTGCGCCGCCGAGGTGTTGCCTCAGCTGGCCGAGGTGCTGGCGTGGGACGAAGAGCAGCGCCTGCGCGTGGAGGGGATGATCAAGGCCGCGCATGGGCCGCAGCGGTACACGCCGCTGATCGCGCAGGTCGACATCTCGCGGGAAGAGTTCGACCAGCTGCTCACCAGGCAGTTCGTGTTGCCGGGGGTCGACCTCGAGGCGGTGCCGCATCGCAGCTATCGGGCGGGGCCGGCGCTGGCGCACATCGTGGGGTACATGAACGAGATCACCCAGGAAGAGCTGACCCGGCTCAACGGCAGTGAGGACCGGCCGCCGTACGCGCTGGGCGACTACATCGGGCGCCGCGGCGTCGAGCGCAGCTTCGAGCACGTGCTGCGCGGCACCGACGGCTGGGTGAAGCAGGTGGTGAACGCCCGCGGCGAGGTGATGCGAGACAGCCGCGGAGTGATGCTGCGCAGCAACGAGGCTCCGCCGACGGCCGGGCGCAACGTGGTGCTGACGCTCGACGCGCGTCTGCAGGCCGAGGCCGAGCGGGCGTTTCCGGGCACCGCGGGCGCGGTGATCGCCATCGAGACGAAGACGGGCTTCGTGCGCGCCATGGTGAGCCGGCCGGCGTTCGACCCGAATGAGATGACGGGGCGGGTGTCGCCCAGGCGCCTGCAGCAGCTCAACCAGGACCCGCTGCAGCCGCTGATCTTCCGCGCCGGCGCCGAGCACTACCACCCGGGCTCGACGTTCAAGGTGGTCACCCTGTTGGCGGCGCTGCAGGCGGGGGTCTACACCTCGACGACCCAGGTCTCGTGCGGCGGCGGCTACACGCTGGGCTCGCGCCGCTGGCGGTGCCACAAAGAGAGCGGCCACGGGCTGGTCGACGCGCGCAAGGCCCTGCAGGTGAGCTGCGACACGTATTTCTATCACGCGGCTGATCTGCTCGGCCTCGAGCCCATCGCGGCCATGGGCAAGCTGTTCGGCCTGGGCAGCGTGGCCAACCTGGGAGTCGCCGCCGAGGTGCCCGGCGTGATGCCCGACGTCGCCTACCACCAGAAGAACACGCCCGGCGGGTACACCAAGGGCATGGCGCTCAACACCGCCATCGGCCAGGGCGACCTCAACGTCACGCCGCTGCAGCTCGCGGTGCTGTACTCGGCGGTGGGGAACAAGGGGCGGGTGTTGCAGCCGCAGATCGTCTCGCGCATCGAGGCTCCCGATGGCCAGGTGGTCGAGGCGTTCGCGCCGAAGGTCGTTCGGCAGATCCCCATGAGCGATGATCAACACGCGCTGTTGGTCGACGCGCTCACCTCGGTGGTGAACGAGCCGGGGGGCACGGCGTTCCGCACCCGCAACGCCGAGGTGACCGTGGCGGGGAAGACCGGCACGGCGCAGGTCGGCAAGCTGGGCCTGGTTCGCCTGAAGAAGGAGCAGATGGACTACTTCGAGCGCGACCACGCGTGGTTCGCGTCGTTCGCGCCGGCGGAAGACCCCGAGCTGACCGTCATCGTGCTCAATGAACACGGAGGGCACGGCGGCAGTGATGCGGCCCCCACGGCCGCGGCGGTGATCGCCAAGTACTTCGAGCTGAAGAAGGCCGACGCCTTCGCGCTGGGCGAGGACTGGGTGCCGCCGAAGCCGCCGAAGCCGGTGTTCTTTGCGAAGCCGACCCCCGACGTGCCTGAAGGTGACCCTGCGGTCGCCGATGTGCCTCCGCCACCGGAGACCACCGTGCAGGTGCAGCCCGCGAAGCCGGTGGATCCATGATCGAGATCTCGCCGCCGAGGAGGACCGTGGCGCAGGTTCCGTGGGCGCTGCTCTTCGCCACCCTCGCCACGGCGGCGGTCGGCATCTACAACCTCGCCAGCGCGTCACGGCCTCCCAGCCAGCCGATGTGGCTCAGCCAGCTCGCCTACTTCGGCGTGGGCGTCGCGGTGGCGCTGGTGGTGGCGCTGGTGGACCCGAAGCTGATCGAGAAGCTCGCGGTGCCGATCTACCTGCTCAACCTGGCGGCGCTCATTGGGCTCAAGTTCTTCGGGCACAAGGCGAAGGGCGCCGAGAGCTGGTTCGTGGTGGGGCCGCTGCGGGTCCAGCCGGCGGAGTTCATGAAGATCGGCATGCTGGTGATGATGGCGAAGTACTTTCACGACGACCATCGGCCGCAGCAGCCGACGTATGGATTCCTGCGCCTGTTGCCGCCGCTGGTGATCGCGTTGGTGCCGACGGCGCTGGTGCTGGTGCAGCCGGACCTGGGCACCGCGCTGATGATGGCCTTCACGATGATGACGGTGCTCATGTTCGCGAGGCCGAGCGGGCCGGTGCTGATCGTCATTGGGGTGTTGGCCATCGCCTCGGTGGGCGTACTGTGGAACGACTACGTGCGCGTGCAGCCCGAGGAGCAACGCTTCACCATCGTCCGGCACAAGCTGAAGAAGCACCAGGACGCGCGCATCACCGGCTGGTTGGACCCGACCAGTGACCTCAAAGGCTCGAACTACCACGCCATGCAGTCGAAGATCGCGGTGGGGTCTGGAGGCACCAGCGGCAAGGGGTGGATGGAGGGCACCCAGACGGGCCTGCGCTATTTGCCAGAACAACACACCGACTTCATCTTCAGCGTCTTCGCCGAGGAGCAGGGGTTCTTGAAGTGTCTGGGGTTGATGATGCTGTATGCGCTGATGTTGCTGGCGGCGCTGGGTGTGGCGGCGTCGGCGAAGGAGAGGTTTGGCGCCTTCGTGGCGGTGGGCGTGGCGGCGATGATCTTCTGGCAGGTGTTCGAGAACATCGGAATGGTGACGGGGCTGTTGCCCATCACGGGCATCACGTTGCCTCTGATGAGCTACGGCGGCAGCTCGATGGTGTCGGTGATGATTGGTATTGGGTTGCTGGTGAACGTCAGCTTGAAGCGTCAGCGCGTCAACCTGTGAACAGCCTGCAGGTGTCGAAGGCAATCGCCCTCGGCGAGTAGCGATGGTCGATGATGGCTGATTCAGGCACGATTTGTATGTGTGTGCTGCGGCCGCAGGTTGGGCCGACCTCGCAATCGTCAACCTCCTATCGACAGCACCGATTCTCCAGCTCCCCTTCAGCTCTCTGCTCCGGGCGAGATTCAGACCTCCGCGAACATGGTCTACTTGGTCGCTTGCTGGTAAGCTTGGTCGAGCAAGTCGAACCGGCCGAACCGTTTGGCTGAGCTCGCGTCTGGTATTTTGACGTCGATCGACCAGCCGACTTTGGCTATCATTTTCGACCTCTCCTGGCTCAGGCTGGCTTCCGTAGAGGTTTTGAGGTCAAAGCATCCACAGGGGTACTTGGTTGACGAGTGGCCTCGGTGCGACGCAGACGCCGCGGCCTCGACCGTCACGAAATTTCGGCGTCACCAACATCAGGCACGCCGCGTCGCCGAGAATGAGGGTCGGGGACGAAGCGCTCATGCTCATGAACGGAACCAGTGCCGTCGAGGTGAAAGTGATGACCACGACCTCTCGGCTGCTCCTCTCGCCCCCCGCCACCAAGTACGAAAGTTGCTCCTCGAGCACCGCAGCATCGACCCGCTCCACCGTCGCGATGACTGCCGGCTCGGGTTTAGAAACCTGAGCCAACAACACGAGGACGACGGAAATCGCCGCGGTCATGGGTCCACCTCCAGGTCATCAATGGCAAAGCGGGCCGCGGGCGTTCCCAAGAGGGTGGGACAATCTCGCAATCTTCAAACTCCTATCTATAGCACCCATTTTTCCAGCTCGCCGCTGCTCCGGGAGAGATGAAGACCTCAGCGGACATGGTCTAATTGGTTGATTGCTGGTAGGCGCGGTCCAGCAGTGACAACCGGCCGAACCGCCTGGCAAGCGACGCGTCGGGTATCGTCACCTCAAGCGATCGGCCTGACATAGCAGTCATCGTAGCGCGCTCCTTGCCCATGCTCGCTTCGGTGGCGGTGTCGAGGTCGAAGCTCAGCGAGGCCATCCACAAGGATTCCCTGGGGGCGCTGGGACGCGGAGCAACAGTATTGCCAAGACGACTGTTCTCATTACGGACCGCCTTGACCTAGGAGTTCGACCGAACTGCAACAGATATAGCCGCCATCTAGACAGTAAGCCGCAAACGCTCCGTTTGGCCTTGACACCAGGGCCTGCACAGCTTGCCCCTGAAACGAGAGTTCCCGCCCGCCATCCGCTTCAAACAGCAGTGTTCTTCGCGCAATCCCATTCGGCCGAAACTCGGCCTCTGCGATGAGTTGCCTTATCGCATCTGAGTACAGCACCACCCCATTCCGACCGGTGATTTTCAGTCGTCCATGGGTTTCCCATACGGCGGAGGTCGCCGAGTCTCCGTAGTCTAGTCCTCCAGTGATCTGTCCTTCCGAAATATTAGTCACGATGGCCGCAGGTGCTTGACCGTTCTCCAGAGCTGACAAAACTCCCGCATCACTGTCCCAAACCCAGTAGCTGGTTGCCCCGCCATCGGCGCTGGCTTCCAAGATAAAGATCGAGCCGTTACTCCGAAGATACCTTACCCCTTTGAATCGGAAGGATGGGACCTGGATTGCGCCTTCGGCGTCCCATATTCTGTTGCCCACGACGGTGCCATCCCCGGCCAGATGAGTCGCGTCGACCGTCTGCAGCGGGTCGGGATCGTTCTCGAGCGAAGTGACCCCTCCGTCCCGATGGAGTACGATAAATGTCGAACCCGGAAGTGAACCCCGCAGCAGAATCGAGCCAGCCTTGTTGATTGAGCGGGCGTCTGAAAAACTCCACTTCGGCCCAAGTTCAATGAAGTCCTCAGTGCAGCCGGGATGCAATCGCGCTCGTCGGCTTCCTTGCCAGTACACGACCAAGACATCGCCTGCCTCGTTGATGTCGACCAACTGCGCGCCGAGGTATCTCTCGAACATCCGGTAGACCCCGATCCCTCCGTCTTGAATGCTGCCGCCATCGACGACTTCACAGCCGTGACTTGTTGCCTCGCTGCTCCGGCACTGTCCGCCGTCGAGCACCGGGGACGACTTGCAACTGCAAGCCGTTACCGCAAGGCCGATACCGACAATTGAAACGAGAAGGCAATTCATTTCAGCAACCCAACACCTCGTCCGGTTCGGTGTGATCAAGAATGGCACTCGCCAAAACATGTCCAATGAGCGCGAGTACGTCTGGTTTCGACGCGTCCACCAACACGCGACCGGCCTTGGTGATGCCAATCGGATTCAAAAACCGAATCGAGCTCGGCGCCTGCCATATTGCACCCTGTTGTGTTCAGGACGCTGCGTAATGCCGACCCTCGTCGAGCGGTCTCCTAGAGTAGTACCAGGAACGTCGTCAAGGCGTCCTCGTGATTATTCCTGTGGCGTTGACGTGTCCTGAAGAACCTATCCGATACCCAAAGGGCACCGCCGCGGATGTGGGACAACAGCGCCTCGCGGTCGCGGCATGCGGAGCGGCGACCGCCAGTCACGCTCGCATCCTCCGAGCGTCTGGCGGACGCGAGTCCTCCGCTCACTCCTGTGACACGCAAGGCGGCGTCGGTCGGAAGAACCGCCTTGAGGTGCCCGGCGACCGATGCGCGCGAATGGCAGGGGGTTCCCGCCCCGCCGTCCCCTCCCGCGTCGGGTTGGTGCCGTCGTCGCAATCGCTGGACGTGATGACGGCCCACCGGCAGCCTCAACAGACAGGAGCCCGAGAAGAGGCCCTCACCGAAGGAAGCCGTGGAGTTCGTGCGCATCCAAGAAGCTTGTGCGAGGAACTTGAGGCGACGCCCCCCCTTCCCAACCTCACTTCCAACTGGCTACCGTTCGGCTCCCTCACTCCGAAGGAGGTTCAACCATGGGTACCGTTGGGAACAAGCAGTTCTACGATCGTGAGCGGTCGAGCCGCGAGGTCGGCGCCGCCACCCTCGAGCATGGAGCGGTGATCGCCGCCCGGGTGGGTGACCTGCTCCGCGGCGCGCTGCAGGGCGACGAGCAATTGCCAGACCTTCACCTGGTGTTGACGCTGATGGGCAGGGTGCTCGTGGGCCGTGGCACCGAGGTGGGCCTCGCGGGGCTCAAATACGACCAGGAGCTGCAAGACGACGACGAGCCGCGGCGGCGCAGAGATCTGACTGACCGCGAACTGCGCACCAGGGCGCAGAGTATTCGGAACACCGTCGCCGGCGCCTATGGTGACGCCGGGCTGGCGGTGCTCGGCCTCACCGCGCTGTACGGGCCCGGGTCTGACGCGCTGGTCAACTACAGCCGCAACCTGGTCGCCGCGCTCGAGAAGCCCGAGCTCAAGCTGCCGCCCTCGGGCGTCGAGGGGCTGGCGTTCGAACCGAGAGCCGCCGCGCAGTCGCTCAAGCCCCTCGTGGAGCGGCTCGGCGCCGCGCTCGACGACGTGGCGCGCGAAAAGAGCGAAGCGGCGACCGCGCTGATCGCCAAAGACAAAGCCATCGCCGAGCACGACAACATCTTTGGCAAGTTTGCGGCCGTCTTCGAGCAGTTCGCGCTGGCCGCCGGTCTGCCAGAGGTCGCCGAGCGAATCCGCCCGTCCGAGGTGTCTCCCGGGGTCCTGGCGAACACGCCACAAGAGCCTGCCGTGCCGGCCGACCCGGCAGCGCCGACGACGCCCAAACGACCTGCCAACGAAGGACTCCCCGACTCGGACCCGTTCATCACGTGACCGCGACCCTGAACCTGGGCTCGTGGCGTTCGCTCGATGGCTCAGCCCGCGGGACCTATTCGCTGCCCGCCCACCACCTCACCACGCACGGGGTGGTGGTGGGCATGACCGGCAGCGGCAAGACCGGCTTCCTCACCGTGCTCGCCGAAGAGGCGCTGGCTGCCGAGGTGCCAGTGCTCATCATCGACGTGAAGGGCGACCTGCCGAACCTGCTGCTCACCTTTCCGTCGTTCGACCCGGGCCACCTGAAGCCCTGGGCCGAAGCGACGCGCAAGCCTGGAGACCAGCGCAGCTTGAACGAGCTGGCCGCGGCGATGTCGGCAGAGCGCCAGCACGGCCTGTCGCAATGGGGCCTCGACGAGCCGGCGCTGGCGGCGTTCCACGAGAAGACGCTGGTGCGCGTGGTGACTCCTGGCTCGACGGCCGGCGAGCCGCTGCACCTCTTCTCTTCGCTCGAGCGAAACGCCGACCGGTGGCACCGCGACCCCGAGAGCGCCCGCGCGACCATCAGCACGGCGATCTCCCTGGTGCTGAGGCTGCTCGGGCTCGACGCCGATGCCGCCAGCAGCAAAGAGCACGTGCTGCTCAGCGTGCTGGCCGAGCGGCGCCTGAGCGCTGGCCAGCCGGCCGACCTGCCCGCCCTGTTGGGTGACGTGATGAACCCACCCATCGAAGAGATCGGCGCGCTCACGGTTCAGGCGTTCATTCCGAAGAAGCAGCGCGAGAGCCTGGGGGCGGCGCTGAACACGCTCATCGCGTCGCCCACCTTCTCGAGCTGGCGGCAGGGCGCGACGCTCGACGTGGGCGCGTGGCTTTCTCCGCACCAGGGGAAGACGCCCGCGGTGATCGTCAGCGTCGCCCACCTGGACGACGCCGAGCGCGCGCTGGTGTTGAGTGTGTTGTTCGAAGAGACCCTCGCGTGGATGCGCAGCCTCGACGGCGTGCAACGCCTGCGCGCGTTGATTGTCTTTGATGAGGTGTACGGGTATCTGCCGCCCTACCCGGCCAACCCGCCGTCGAAGAAGCCGCTGGTGACGATGTTCAAGCAGGGCCGCTCGTTCGGCGTCGGCACCGTCATCGCCACCCAGAACCCCATGGACCTCGACTACCGCTCGGTCGGCAACGCCGGCCTCTGGAGCGTCGGCCGACTCACCACCGACGCCGACCGCGCCCGGCTCGTCGAGGGCTTGTCGCTCGCCAGCCAGGACGCGCAACCCGCTGAATTCGGAAGGATCGTGCAACGCCTCAACAATCGGTGGTTCGTCGTGAACGACACCCACGCACAGACGGGTCCCGTGTTGGTGCAGTCGAGGTGGGCGATGTCGCTCCTGAGAGGCCCCATGACTCGTGCCGAACTGCAGCGCGCATGTGCTTTGAGGGGGTTAGCGCCCAAAAACGCGATGTCCGGCGGCTGAGGGGCGTCTTTTACGACCAGAACGGAATTCCTGGAGCCCCAGGGCCCCGCTCGTCAGCAGGAACGCAGGTGCCTGGCGGTCGAGGCCTTCGCGACGCTGAAAACGGAAGTTCCTTTCGACCGAAGACCGACTTGTCGCCGCGAACGCGATCTTCTGCGTGGGGTCGCCCTCTCGTCGCCGCGGACGCGACCTTTTTCGTTTTTGTCGTCTTCTCGTCGCCGCGGACGCGATTTTTTTCGTTTTGGTCGCCTTCTCGTCGCCGCGGACGCGACTTTTTTCGGTTTGGTCGCCTTCTCGTGGCCGAGAACGCGATTTTTTCCAATTCCTCGGGTTTTCGACGTCGAACCATGCCTTTCAAGGGTTTGAGAGGAAACCTGGTGAGCCGGCCGCCCCCTGACATGCGTGCACCCGCTGTGTAGGCTTGGAACGGTCATGTCAGCCCCCTCTGATACCTCTCGGCGAATGAACGAACTCACCGTGAAGATCCTCGGTCAGATTCGCGACGAGCTGAAGGCCACTCGGAGCGATCTCTCGAGCCGCCTCGACCAGACCAACGAACGGCTCGACCAGACCAATGAACGCCTCGACCAGAGCAACGAACGACTCGAGCGCCTCGAGCGTCGGCAGTTCGAGACCGAGGTGCGGCTGTCGACCGAGCTGGTCGCCGTCACCACCGCCATCGGCGACCTGAGCAAGGTGCTGGTGGAAGACCGGAAGCTGCGCTCCCAGGTCGCCAACCACGAAGCGCGCCTCAACGCGCTCGAGAAGAAGCGCGCCAGCTGACTTCGCGAACGAACTGACGATGTCACGGCCGTGTTTCCTTTGAGCAAGGACAAAGGAAGAATCCTCCCAACCCCAGGCTTCATTACCACTGTGGCAGGCACTTCGGCAAGCTTGCGTCACTGGTTGTGGTCACGCGAGCTTTCCAGTGCTCGTCGCGCCGAAAGTGCAAATCATGCGAATGACTCGATGCCTCGTCCAGACTGTCTCAACAGCGCTCGTCCTGTCCACCGTCGTCGCGCGATCAGGCTGGGCTGACGTCGGGGTCAACCTGGGGTTCTCGCCGAACACCGCGACGGTGTCTCAGCCGTCAGCGCTCACCATCACGTTGCTCAACCCGAACCTGACGGCGGCGACGGCGACCGGGTTCACCAACAGCCTCCCGACCTCACTGCGCGTTGCGAACCCCGCGAACGTTTCCAATTCGTCTGGCGGCACGGTGACCGCTGTCGCCGGTACCGGAACCTCGATCGCCCTGGCGGGTGGCACCATTCCAGCGTCGGTTGGCGGGGCGGCCGGCAGCTGCACGATCACGGTCAACGTGGTGACCAATACGCCGAACACCTATCTCAACACCATTTCGGCGGGGGCCCTGAGCTCGTCGAATGGCACCAACACCCAACAGACCCAGGCGACCCTCACCGTTGGCGCGGTCGTGCCGGTGAGTGGTTCGATCACCTTCTCGAACGCCTCGCTGCACGGCAACGCGGCACCGACCAGATTGACCATCACGTTGCAGAACCCCAACACGGTCGCGCTGACCAATAACGCTTTTGTCTTGTCGATTCCTTCGGTCATCAACCTGGCGTCGACGCCGAACTATGCGACGACCTGTACGGGTGGCGCGTCGGTCACCGGCACTGCCGGAAACCCGGCGCTGCTGAACTTTACGGGTGGGACGATTCCAGCCAATGGGCCGTGTACCATTACGGCAGACATCATCGCGCGCGACCCCCTGACCCGCGGCACCTCAACCAATGTCACCCTGAGCATTCCCGCTGGTTCTCTGACCAACGCCCAGGGGGGCAGCAGCGAAGCCATCACCGGCGCCGTGCGAGTCGAGACCGGAGGTTTCGTCAGCGCGAAGGCGTTTGGGCCGAGCACGGTCACCACGGGCGGCAACACCGTCCTCACGTATACCCTGGTCAACTACAACGCGACGCCCATCAACGGCGTGACTTTCTCTGACACGCTCCCCCAACCAGGAGGTGGCAGTCTGCTCATCGTGAATCCTCCGGTGCCGACGAACACCTGCGGTGGCAATCTGATTGCAACCAACGGGGGCAGCAGCTTTTCGTATGGCACGGTCACTCCTGGAGTCATTCCGGCCTTCCCGAGTGGCGCGGTCGGCGGCACCACCTGCACCGTGGCGGTCACCCTGCAAGCCATCATCGCAGGGACTTCGGCCATCACCATTCAGGCACCGTTCCCCGGTGCCAACTGGAGCGGCATCGACATCAGCGCCGTCAACTCGGGGCCGCTGACCATCACCCCACCAGCGGTCATCACGGCTTCGGTGCTGTCGATCGAGGTCAGCTTGGCGATGCCGAAGTCGAGGATCTTGATCAGCTCGGTGCCGTCGCGCAGCCTGGCCACGAGCACGTTGTTGGGCTTCAGGTCGCGGTGCACCACGCCTTGCGCGTGCGCCTCGTCGAGGCCCGACAACATCTGGGTCACCAGGCCGATGGTTCGCTCGACGGGGACCGGGGACTCGTCGCGAAGCACCTCGCTCAGCGACGAAGCCCTTCTTCCTGAGCAGACAACTGTCACACCGGCGCTTTGGCCCGTCAGCTTCCCGCGCGGCGGCCTCTTCGTAGAAGGCCGAGGGTGCGCCCCTCGACGTATTCCATGACGATGTAGAGCGTGCCGTCGTCGGTCTTCCCGAAGTCGAGCACGGTGACCACGTTCGGGTGCCGCATGCCCGCGGTGGCCGCGCCTTCGCGCTCGAAGCGCTGCACGACGTCGGTGTCGTTCGCGAAGTGGGGCAGCAGCGTCTTGATGCACACGGCCCGCTTCAGGCGCTCGTGCTCGGCGCGGTACACCTTGCCCATGCCACCCTCGCCGATCAGCGCGAGGATGCGGTAGCCGCCGACGAGCTGACCGATGAGCGGGTCACCCGCAGGCGCGGCGTCTGGCACGGGTACGCCGCACTGGGCACAAAAGCGTGCGCCTGCAGAGATTGTCGCTCCACAGCTGGCGCAGCGCAGCCCGACTGGCAAGACGGTCGAAATACACGCCTCAGAAGAAGACTTCACACCTGCGGCCCAAGACTTCCACCAAAGCGGTGCCGAACCAACCGTTGATGGCCTTTTACTCGACGTGAGGGTGAGTACCCGTCGACGGCGGGTGACCTCGTGACACCGACGGGGTAGAACGCGTCACTTTTTGAGGGAAGTGCGCTCTGGCCACCCGGCGATTCGGTGGCCCAGGTCGATGACCCGAAGACTGCCGCCCGCCAGGTCGTGTGTCGGAGCGCCCGACAGCTCGGTGAGCGACAGGTAGTCCTGCGGCCGGCAGGTGAAGATCAGCACCTGCGCATCGAGGGCGGTCTGCTTGAGGGCCTTGAGGAAGTAGAGCTGGCGATCGGGGTCCGTGTGCACGAGGTGATCGTCGAGGATCAGCGCTGAACCGAGCTGCCGCGCGATCGCCAGGCGAATCAGGG
>VYLD01000083.1_pt1 | contig 35557 bp, 36 predicted proteins | sample 5114401 | NCBI WGS metagenome assembly VYLD01 (sample SAMN12291783, study PRJNA351875) | freshwater metagenome | isolation source: freshwater lake | place: USA: Michigan, Gull Lake | collected 2013-08-08 | reverse complement strand
TGACGCCTCCGGTGAGGCCCGCGGACGCGCGGCGGTTCGCCAGGTTCCACGACAGTCTGGGGAAGAACACGAAGAAGGCGATGCCCAGCCCGATGGTGGCGACGGTGCCCAGGCCGACCTGGCGAACCGCCGGCGCCAGCTCGACGTCCTGGTCGACCTCGTCAGCGCCCTCGAGCACCGCCAGGGCCAGGCACCACGAGCCCGCCACGAAGAACCCGCACAGCGCCCCGGCGAACCACAGCTCGCCTGACAGGGCAGCCCCGCCGCTCACCAGCAGGGTGGACGCCAGCAGCACCTGCCGGGTGGCCTGAAGCGTGGGCTCCGACAGCATGCGGTGCGCCGTCACCAGCGTCGCGAAGGACACCGCCGCCACCACGAGATCGAGCACGCCCAGGAACGACGCTCCGAAGAGGCCCACGGCGATGGCGAGCAGCGTGAGCACCGAGGCCGTGCGCTGGTCCGCCAGCGGGCGCTTGCCCGCCATCGACAGGCCCAGGGCCACCAGGAAGGTCACCAGCACCACCGTCGGCAGCACCCCTGACAGCGCCACTGACGAGAACGCCGAGAGCGCCGCCAGATCTCGCAGCCACAACCGCCAGCGCCGTCGCGGCCCCAGCATCATCTCGAGCCCCTGAACCCGGCCATGGCCAGGGCGGCCAGAATGCGCTTCTCGTGGCTGCTGCCCGCGGCCGGCCGAAGCCGCGTGCCCCCCACCGTCAGGCCCACGTCGAAGCCCCGTTGCATCCACTCGGCGGTCTGCCCGGCGGCCTCTTCGCAGGCTTGATCGAGGCGCTCGAGATCCATCGAGACGTCGACGTCGAGGGTGATCTGGCGGCGCTCTTCGCGTTCCCGCTCGACGGTGATCAGCCGCGCCGCCGACGCGCTGCGTGCCCAGTGAATGCGTCGGGCGTCTTCCCCGGGCGCCAGCTCGCGCAGGTTGGCCAGATCGGCGGTGCCGTCGCGGTGCGCCGAGCGGCCGCTGTCGCCCAGCTGTGGGGCCTCGCGCTGCGGCGGCGCCTCGCAGAAGAACCCGCGGCGGGGGTAGACCAGCAGCGTGTCGCGCACCGCCAGCGTGCGCTTCTTCTCGAAGATCCCGAAGGGGAAGGTGGTGCTCAGCTCGACGGCCGTCAGCTCGAGGGGCCCTCGCCGCGGCGCCGTCGCCATGCAGCGGATCACGCCTGGAGTTCCCGCGAGCACGGTGGTCGCCCAGGCCCCGGCGCTGGTCAACCCCGTCGGCTCGCGCACCTTGATCGCGAAGGCCTGCCCCCGGGTTCGTCGCAGCTCGTACCGCACCGCGAAGGGCTCGTGGGCGAAGGCTCCGTCGGGCAGCAGGCGTCGAACCTGAAGGTCCCAGATGACGCGCTCAGAGAGCACCCCCGACACCACGATCGTCGAGAGCATCAAGCCCAACACCAGGTACAACAGGTTGTTGCCGGTGTTGAGGGCGCCCAGGCCGATGCCCAGCGTCAACATCAAGAAGACCCGACCCAGCGGCGTGATTGTCAGCACCCGTCCGGGGTTGAGCGACCGCCTCAAGAAGGTGACCAGGCGCGCGAACATGTTCGAAGGCGTCACCTCGGTGGAGCCACGCGCCGGGCGATCTCGTCGACCAGCAGGCCGGCCTCTTCACGGCTGTAGGCGCCTTGCATCGAGGCCTTCAGCAAGAGCCGGTGCGAGAGGGTGGGGCGCAGCACCGCGCGCAGATCACCCGGCGTCACGAAGCCGCGCGCGTCCCACAGCGCCCAGGCGCGGGCCGCTGACATCAAGGCCAGCACCGCCCGGGTCGACACGCCGCGCTCGACGTCGGAATGGGTGCGGGTCTCGGTCGCCAGCCGCACCGCGTACTCGGCGATGTCTTTCGACACCTCGACCGCGTCGGCGGCCTTCTGCAAGGCAATCAGATCGTCGCCCGAGGCGATCGCCGCGAGGCCCGCCAACGGGTCGGTCCGTCGGCTCACCAGCAGCGCCGCTTCGATCGACGGCTCGAGGTGCCCCAGCGAGACCCGCATCAAGAACCGATCGAGCTGCGAGTCGGGCAGGGGGTAGGTGCCCGCCAGGTCGAGCGGGTTCTGGGTCGCGATCACCACGAACGGCGCCGGCAACACGCGGGTCACCCCGTCGAGGCTGACCTGCCCCTGCGCCATCGCCTCGAGCAGCGACGACTGGGTGCGCGGCGGAGCGCGGTTGAGCTCATCGGCCAGCACCACCTGGTGAAAGATCGGCCCCGGGCGGAACTCGAAGGTGCCCTGCGCCTGCAGGAAGATCTGCGCGCCGAGGATGTCGGTCGGCAGCAGGTCGGCGGTGAACTGCACGCGGGCGAAGCTCAACGAGAAGCACCGCGCCAGGCCCTCGGCCAGGGTCGTCTTGCCGACCCCGGGCACGTCTTCCAGCAGCAGGTGGCCCCGCGCGGCCAGACACGTCAGCGCCAGCCTGGTCTGCGCCGGCTTGCCCAGCACCACCGTGGCCAGGTGTTGCTGCAGCCGGTTCAGCAGCGCGGGTGCGTCGAAGGTTCCGGCGTTCACCGAGGCACCCCTGCGTCGAGGGCCTGGGTGCTGCTCCGCTGGGCCCGACCCCTGCTCGACAGATCGAGAAACACGAGCGGGGACTGTAGCCAACGGTAAGGTCAGGCCGCTCGGAATTCGTTCGATGGGTCGCGTTCGCCGGCTGCCACCTGACCTGATCAACCAGATCGCCGCCGGTGAGGTGGTCGAACGCCCGGCGTCGGTGGTCAAAGAGCTCGCCGAGAACGCCGTCGACGCAGGCGCCACGCGGGTCACCGTGCGGCTCACCCGCGGCGGCTGCGGGTCGATCACCGTCATCGACGACGGGCACGGCATGTCCCGGGAAGACGCCGAGGTCAGCCTCGAGCGCCACGCCACCAGCAAGCTGCTCGACCAGGCGGGCTTGTTCCACATCCTCACCAAGGGTTTTCGCGGCGAGGCGCTGCCGGCGATCGCCTCGGTGTCGCGCTTCACCCTGCTCACCAGCGAGCCCGGGGCCGAGGTCGGCACCCGGGTGTTCGTCGACGGTGCAGGCCCGCTCACCCTCGAGGCCGCGCCAGCGCCCGGGGGCACGCGCATCGAGGTCGACGACCTGTTCTTCAACGTGCCCGCGCGCCGCAAGTTCCTCAAGCGCGAGGCGACCGAGCTGCTGCACTGCGAAGACGCGGTCACCCGGCTGGCGCTGGCGCACCCCGAGGTCGGCTTCACGCTCGAACACGAAGGCCGGGCGCTGTGGTCAAGCCCTCCCAGCGGGGCCGAGCCCATACAGCGGGCCATCGCCGTGCTGGGCGCCGAGGCCGCCCCCCACCTGCTGCCCATCGAGGCGCAGCGGCTCGGGCTGACCGTCACCGGCTTCATCGCCTCGCCCGAGTTCACGCTCTCGAACGCCCGCGGCCTGCAGACCTTCGTCAACCACCGCTACGTGCGTGATCGCGGCCTCACCTCGGCCGTGCAGCGCGCCTACCAGGACTCGTTGCCTCCCGGTCGCCAGCCCGTCGCGTTGGTGTTCATCGAGCTCGACCCCGCGGCGGTCGACGTCAACGTGCACCCCCAGAAGCTCGAGGTGCGCTTCTCAGACCCGCGCTCGGTGCAGGAAGCGGTGGGCACGGCGATCAGCACCGCCCTCAAGGGGGCTCCGTGGCGGCAGGAGCAGGGCGGGGCCAGCTCGCCGCTCGCGCAGGCCCAGTACGCCCAGGCCATCGACCGCTTCCTCGCGCGCGCCCAGCCGGCCCCCGCCTTCCTCGAGCCGCAGACCCCGCTCACCCTCGACTCGACCCTCGATCGCCCGGCGTTCGGCACGGCGAGGCCGACCCTCGATCGGGCCCCGCCCGAAGGCTACTTCGCGCAGCTCTCGTTCATCGGCGTGCTCAGCAAGCGGTTCTGGGTGATGGAGGCCGCGTCGGGCTCGCTGGTGCTGCTGGACCCGCAGGCAGTGGTCGAGCGCCTCACCTGGTCGTCGCTCGCCAGAAGATTCGCCTCGAACGAGCTCGCGCAGGCCAGCCGGACGTTGTTCACCGCCCGCCTCGAGCTGAGCGAGCCCGACCGCGCGCGGGTGCTCGAGGCCAGAGAGGCGCTGCTGCGGGTGGGCGTCGAGGTCGATGACTTCGGCGCGGGGTCGGTGGTGCTGCTCAAGGTGCCCGCCGAGCTCGAGGCCCTCGACCCGGCGCTCTGGCTGCTCGAGGTGGCCTGCGCCCGAGACGACACCGCCCGGGTTGCCGCCATGGCTCGGCGCGTGGGGCAGGCCGCGGTCGTCAACACCTCGTGGGACGACGTTCGCCACAAGCTGCTCGCCCTCGACCGGGTCGAGCCGGCGGTGCACGCCGTCGGCACCCGGGTGATCGTTCGCGATCTGCCCCTGCTCGAGCTGTGAGCGACTGGCTCGGCGGGTCAGGAAATTGCCCAACACCAGACCCCTGCTACCGTTCGCTTCACGGCTGTTGCATCGAGATGGAAAGGGGCGGCACATGATCGAAGTCGACACCTGCGGCCCCATGCAGTCCCACGGCCGGCTTTGGTTGAGCTGTCTGCGCGCGACCCTCGCGCGCTCGAGCAGGACCTTCCCCGAGATCGTCGAGGAGCCCCGAACGTCATGAGCACGCTTGATTCGCTGTCGAGGACCACGCTGCAGCCTGGTCGACGAACCCCAGGGATGCGTGGCGCCACGTTCTTCTTCGCGCTGATGCTCTCCTCGGTCGCCCTGGCTGACACCCCCACCGACGGCGTCGGCCGCCTGAGCTTCGGCGGCGGTCTGCGGTGGACGCCCAACGACTACTTCAACAAGCGCGCCCAGGAGGAAGGCTTCCCCCCCCTGGTGGACGGCGATCAGAACCCCACCGCGCCCCTGGGGGCGCAGGGCCTGGTGAGCTTCGGCTACGGAGCCTTTCAGTGGCTCGAGGTCGCCATCGATCTCTTCGCCGGCTACGAGTCGTTCGTGCTCGAGAACAAGGGCGCGGCGTTCAACTCGTTCACCTACGGAGCGCTGATCGGCGTTCGCCTCACCCGCTACGACTTTCCCTTTCGCGGACTGGTGCCGTACCTTGGCGTTCAGACCGGCCCCACGCTGGTGAGCGTCTCGTCGCCGACGGTGCCGGGGCCTGAGCGCCTCGTTCAGGGCTTCTCGGGGAACGCGGGCTTCGCCTACCGCATCACCGAGCGCGTCGCGGTGTTCCTCGACGTGCGGTACCTGTACGCCCGCGCCTTCGTCGCCGACCTCGCGGGCCGCAACGTCGGTGGCGTCTTCGGCTCGCTGGGCGTGTCGATCATCTTCCCCGCCGCCGAGAAGCGCGATCTCGAAGTGCCCGGGTTCGGTGGCGCCAGCCACCTGTGACCGGTGGCTGACGCAGCACGTGGTACAGGGTGACCTGCATGGCCGAGAACCAGGACGCATCGAAGCAGTTCGACGAGCTGCGCCGCGAGGTGGTCGAAGCGCGCAACATGACCATCAAGACGGACAACGCCCTCAAGACGTTGCACGCCGAGCTCAAGCAGGTCTCTCAGCAGCAGGCTGACTTCCACAAGCGCACCTGGTTCTCCACCGGGGCGGCGTACCTGGGGTTCTTGTCGGTGTGCGTGGGCGCGTCCGTCGCGGTGTCCGGCGCCAGGGCGGCGTCGGCGACCGAGCAGAAGCAGCGCCTCGAGCAGCAGGTGCTCGAGCTCACCGCGCAGGCCGAGAAGCAGAAGACCGAGCTGGCCGCGGTGGCCGCCGCCGAGCGCAGCGCGGCCGACGTGTATCGGCAGATGACCACCCTGCCGGGCGAAGAGCGCCTCAAGGGCGTCGACGCGCTCGGCCGCCTCGACCTGTCACGCCTGTCGCCGCTGACCCAGAAGGCCCTGCAGGACCGGGCGGCCTCGTTGCGCAAAGAGGTGGGCGCGTCGATTCTCGAGAAGGGGAAGACCGCGTTTCGCAAGAGCGACTGGCCCGAGGCCATCGAGCAGCTGGGTCGGTTCCTGGCGATGAACCCCGCAGAAGAGGACGCCCTCGACGCGTCGTTCTTCCTCGGCAACTCGTACTTCCAGTCACGCAAGTTCGAGGAAGCGGTGAAGCCGCTCACCCGGTTCGTCGACGGCGACAAGAAGGCCCGCCTGCGCGACTTCGCGTTGATGCTGCTCATGCAGTCCCACGACGTGCTCGGCAACAAGGAAAAGTCGATCGAGTACGCCAAAGAAGGGTTCAGCACCTACCCGGCCAGCGAGTACCGCATGCAGTTCCTCACCCGGCTGCAGCGAACGATGGCCCCGGCGACCCCGGCTCCCGTGCCGGCCCAGGCTCCCGTGGTTCCTTCCCCTGCGCCCGTCGTGCAGCCGTAGCACCACGAGGAACGCGCTCGAATGGCTGCGCCGCCCAGTGACCAGCAGCTGCGACCCTATCGGGCCGTCAGCTGGCTTGCGTACCTGGTGATGGCGGTGGGCTTCTCGAGCCTGGTGATCTTCAGCGTGACGAAGTCGGTGTTCTCGATGACGCCTGCGCGCCCTGGCCAGGTCGAAGCCCTGACCGAGGCCCAGTGCGCCGATCGGCTGCGGGCGCTCTTCGTCGAGCTCGACACCGAACGAAAGGCGATGGGTGACACCACCGCCCGTGGCGCCGATCAGCGGTGGCTCACCTTCCGCAATGGCTGGGTCGGGCGCTCGGCGACGCTCGAGGCGCAGTGCCAGCTCTCAGACCCGGCGCGGCAGCCGCTGAAGCGGGCGTTCGCTCTGTTGAACGAAGTGATGGACCTGTCGACGATTCAATCAGCGCAGTTCGAGGCCCAGATGGGGCCGTCCCTCGACGAGCTGCGCGCCCAGCTCGAGGCTCTGCAACCCAAAGCACCCCGTTGAGACGCCTGCGCGCCTCTAGCGGGGTGCCTCGCGGGTCGGCAAGATCACGCCGTAGGCCCCCACGTTGTTGGTGATGCTGGTGCCGAGCAGCACCGCCGACGGCTTGCCCTCGATGCGGGTGATCCGGAAGAAGCGCACCTGCGCGTTGGCGAGCGGGGTCGAGCCCCGGCCGCTCATCACCGAGCTGACGGTGCCGGTGACGCGGCGCCCACGCGGCAGGGTGATGGGCGCGAAGGTCTGCCCCTCGAAGAGGCCCGCGTCGGCGGGACTCGCGGCAGTCACGGTGATCATCCGGCTGGTCGCAGGCAGGGCGCCCGAGGGGATGAATTCGACGCGCCAGTTGCCCGGGTCGAGCCGAAGGTCGTACCGGCCGTCGAGATCGGTCAGCACCTCGACGTCATCGAGCGGCAGCGGGCGCCCGCTCGAGCCCTGCTCGGTCGCGCGAACCGCCAACATCACCGCAGGGGTGCCATCGGGCAGCAGCACCTGGCCGGTCACCTTCACGCGCGATTCACACCGCACGGTCGGGGGCGAGAGGGCCGGCGGCGTCCCCGGAGCGTTCACCACCTTCACCGCCACTCGCGTCAGCGCCGAGTCCACCCCCGCGGCCGGGAACACGTACAGGGCGAACGGCGTGTCGTCGGTGGGCAGCAGCTCGAGCGCGAAGGTGCCGTCGGCGGCGGTGGTGGCCAGCTTCGAGCGGAACAGGCCTCCGCCGGCGACGCGCCCCTCGATGACCACGGTCGCGCCCGAGAGCGGCTGGCCGTCGCTGCCGAACACCTGGCCCGGCACCGCGGGGATCGGCTCGCCGAAGTCTCCCAGCTCGAGGGTCAGCGCGGTGGGGAAGGGTGGGGTGAGCACGAAGCGCTTGGTGGGCACCCGGGCCGCCGCGGCGTCACGTGCGCTCGCCACCAGCTCGATTCCCGCCAGGGTCGCGGCTTTGGGCGACATCACCAGAATGAAGTCTCCGCGGCTGCCCGTTCGCCCCGACGACACCTCGACGCGCTGAGACAGCGGCTCGCCGGTCAGCGGGTCGAACGCCTGCAGGTCCATGGCGTCCTGGGTCAGCGCGAACTCCACCGGCGGAGGCCCGGCCACGCGCCGCTTGAGCAGCCGCCCGGACACGGTGATCGAGCCCTCGACCGAGGCGAAGACGAAGTTGGCGATGGCGCTCGCGTCTTGCCGCACGGCGAGGCTCGGGACCGTCTGCGGAGGCACCTCGACGCTGGTGGGGAACGCGGTGACCGTGAACAGCCCCTGGCCCACGTTCATGGAATAGGTGCCGCGATCGGTCTGGCTGAAGCGGGCCTGGTAGGTGCGCTGCACGCCGGGCAACAGCTCGCTCTCGCCGGTCGCCCGCACCAGCACCTCGTCGGTGTAGATGCTGCGCAGGGTCGGGTCGACGGTGGCCGTCTTCTCTCGTTGAAACGAGCCCACCAGGGTGAGCGGCCCCTTGAGCTCGAAGTCCTGGGTGGTGCCGAGCACGTCGACGGTGAAGTCCTGAGGGAAGAGGCCCGAGGTCGACCCGCCGGTGACCTCGACCGCGATGCCCCGGGTGGGGTCTCCGCAGCCATCGGGGAAACAGACGAGCCCGTCGCCGCACTCGGAGTCCGTGATGCAGGGTGGCGCGATCGAGACTCCCGCGCTGCAGCCCGGGCCGAGGAGCCCCACCAACAACAGCACGGTGACCACCCGAAGCCTCACGGACATGCGGTCACCGTCACGAACCAGACGAAGTCGTCGCGGAACGCCTCGACCGGAACGACCGTGCCGTCGGTGCGCACCGGGGGCCGCCTCACGTCGAGGAAGGGCAGCGCTTCACCGTTGAGGTTGACCTGCTGGCCCTCGATGAACTCCCCGTCGGTGACCAGCACTTCGACCCGGTGCTTCTGGCCATCGATGAAACGTGCGAGCTGCGAATAGAACTGCGTCGGCGCCTCGAGCGTTCGCACGGTCGAGCTGCCGCTCGCGGTCCCCGGGTTTCCAGGGATGGCAGGCAAGTTCCCCTCAGCGACGTAGCGCTCGTTGGGGTCGATGAACCAGATCGCCCGAATGGTGTCGCCCACGTCCGGGTCATCGACGGTCACCGAGAAGGGGTCACACGTGCGCCCGGCGCGAACCTGAAGTTCGCGGTTCGCGGGCCTCGACTGCGACGTGAGCACGCGAAGCGGCCGATTCGCAGGCGGAACCGCAGCTGGCGCCCCGCAGCCCGGTCCGGTCGGGCTTCCCACCGCCAATGCCACCGCGAAGCGCGGGTTCAGGGGCATGCCGTCACCGTCACGATCCACACGAAGTCGTCGCGGAAGGCCTCGACGGGAATGATGGTGCCGTCAGGGGCGCGGTAGGCATTTCGCCTCACATCGAGGAGGGGCTGCGCGACTCCGTTCAGGCTCACCTGTTGGCCTTCGAAGAACTCTCCGTCGGTCACCAAGACTTCGACCCGATGCTTCTGGCCGTCAATGAAACGCGACAGCTGGGCGTAGAACTGAGTCGGCGCCTCGAGCGTGCGAACGGTCGACGAGCCGCTCCCTGTCGCGGGGTTTCCAGGAATGACCGGGAGATTGCCTTCAGCGACATACCGCTCGTTGGGGTCGACGAACCAGGTGGCCCGAATGGTGTCGCCCAGGTCCGGGTCGTCGACGGTCACTGAGAACGGATCGCAGGAACGCCCAGCCCGAACCTGCAGTTCGCGGTTCGGTGGCTTCGACTGTGTCGCCAGCACCCGCAGCGGTCGGTTGGCTCGATCGGGCAGCGTCAGAATCAAGGCATCATCCTGGGGCACGAGACAGCCAGACAACGAGGTCGACACGCAGAGCCAGAGCAACATCATTGCCATGGCAACGCCGTCATGTCTCCCTCGCCTTTCCAAGTGGTTAGGTTCCTTCAGACTTCTTCGTACTCTGTCTCTGGTGGCAGGGGCTGGCCGGTCTTCTCGGCTTCCAGCTTCTCGAGGTGCCGGAAGATGGTGCGTGGATCCACGCCGAGATCCTTCGCGGTCTTGGTGCGGTTGCCGTTGTTCCGTTCGAGCACCTCGTTGATGTAGCGCTTCTGGAATTCCTCCTTGGCGGCCGCCAGCGGCAGAATCGGCTGCAGGTTCTCGGGCCGCAAGTCGAGATCTTCCGGGCCCAGCAGGGGTTTGTCGGCGAGCACGGCGGCCTTCTTGATGCGGTTCTCGAGCTCTCGAATGTTCCCGGGCCAGTGGTACTTCTTCATGGCCACCGTCGCCGAGGGGGTGAAGCCGCGGGCCTTCGAGGAGAACTCCCGGGAATAGCGGTTCAGGAAGAACCGCGACAAGGTCACGATGTCGTCGCCGCGCTCCTTGAGGGGCGGCAGCTTGAGCGTCACCACGTTGATGCGGAAGTAGAGATCTTCTCGAAACGCGTTCCGCTTCACCTCGTCTTCGAGGTTCTTGTTGGTGGCGGCGACGATGCGAATGTCGACCGGCTCGGGGCGGTTGTCGCCGACCTTGTAGACGACCTTTTCCTGCAGGGCGCGCAGCAGCTTCACCTGCAGCTGCAGCGGCATCTCGCCGATCTCGTCGAGGAACAGGGTGCCCCCGATGGCTGCCTGGAAGCGCCCCTGCTTGGTGGCCACCGCGCCGGTGAAGGCCCCCTTCACGTGACCGAACAGCTCTGACTCGAGCAGGTTCTCGGGAATGGCCCCGCAGTTGATCGAGATGAAGGGCCCTTTGAGCCGCGCGCTGTGCCGGTGAATCTCCCGGGCGATCAGCTCTTTGCCGGTGCCGGTCTCACCGGTCACCAGCACGCCGATGTCGGTGGGGGCGATCTTGTCGATGCGGCGGTAGACGTCGCGCATGCTCTGGCAGGCGCCGATCAGGTCGCCGTAGGTGTATTCCTCGATGCGGTTCTTCAGCTCGAGGTTCTCGAGCTTCAGATCGTTCACCAGCATCGCGTTCTGCACCAGCAGCGAGGCCTGGGCGGCGAAGATGGTGAGGGTGTCGAGGGCCTTCTTGTCGAAGCGGTTCACCAGGCGATCGTTGCCGATGTAGAGCAGTCCGAAGATCTCGCCCCGGTTCATCAGCGGCGCGCACATCACCGACAACAACTTCAAGTTCACCACCGACTCGCTCGAGTTGAACTCGGGGTCGTCGAGGGCATCGGCGATGATCAGCGGCTTCTGCGACTTGACGACCCGCGCCACGATCGAGTCCGACACCCGCTCGACCGCGTCCTCGATGGTCTCGCGTTGAAGGTTGCGGGCCACCTTCACCCGCAGCTGGTTCGACTCCATCAGGATCAAGAAGCCCTTGTCGGCGCGGGTGACGTCGATCACCTCGTCCATCAGGGCCTCGAGGGTCTTGTCGATCTCGTAGCTGGTGAGCAGCCTTTCCGAGAACGCGGTGAGGCGGCGCAGGGCGGCCAGCTCGCGCCCTGGAATGCCGGGTTGTTCCTGGGTCGAGGCGTCGGGGTTGTTCGAGTCGCTGCGGCTGAACTTCGTGGCCAGCGCCGGCTGCGAGTTCGGAGCGGTGCCCGTCGAGAAGGTCAGCTCGGTCTCGCCGACCTTCACCACGTCGTTGGCGCCCAGCTGGGCCTCGTCGGTCGACTTGCCGTTGACGAAGAAGGCGCGCTCGCCGCCCACCGTGTACCCGGTGCCGTCGAAGATGATGGCGAAGGCCGTCTCGGGCACGCCCGGGTCGTCGAGCACGATGTCGTTGTCGCTGCCGCGGCCCAGGCTGGTGACGCGCTTGAGCAGGTTCACCGCGCGGCTCGAGCCCTGCGGGCTCTTGATGGTCAGGCTGGCCATGATGGCTTCCTTGAAAAGAAGGGGAACGTCGGGTGAAAAAATCAGGTCTAGAAGGCGAGTGACGCCCCGGCGAACAGGCCGCCGCCTGGCAGGGGAAGGAGGTTGAGCTTTACGGGTGGGGGCTCGGGCGGTTCCTGCCGCTCGGTCACCCGGTCACCCTCGTGGCGCACGACGGCGTCGACCACGCCCAGCACGTAGGCCAGATAGAAGGCCCCGCCGGTCGACCACTTCACCACGCGCCAGGAATCGCGGGCGCCCTCGGCCGAGGGCGGAATCCCTCGCAGCGTTCGTCGAAAGGTGCCGCCGTCGACCAGCCGCTCCTCGATGGTCTCGACGGTGGTGACCTTCAGGCCCTCGATGGCCCAATAGGCCACCACGCTGGCGATCCCGAAGAGCGCCTCGGCGGCCGCGAAGGCCACGCCCCAGCTGGGCCGATCCTGCAGGAACTGGCCTGCGCCGAACGGCAAGAAGTTCATCCACATCGGGCGTCGCTCGACGGTGATCACCCGACGGTTGGCGCGCTCGAGCTCGGCGCGGCGCCTGGCCTCTTCCTCGCGGCGCTGCTGCTCGGCGCGCACCTGCAGCAGCTGGCGCACCAGGGTCAGCTCGTCGGCGGCTTCTTTCCGCACGGACTCCAGCAGCCTGATCGCCGACGGAGGCGCCACGAAGGGGTCCAGCACGTAGTCGGGGTTGAGCCTCAAGAGCGCGAGGAAGCTCTGCTTGGCCTCTGGCACGAGGTCGAGGTTGAACGCCGACAAGCCCGACAGCTGGTGCAGCTCGATGCGCTGGGCGTCGGTGAAGTTGGTGACCGCCACCACCTCGCGGACCCGCGTCAAGCACTCCTGGTACTTGCCGGCGTCGAAGAGCGCCTTGGCGAGGGCCACCTCACGCTCGGGTGACGTCTGCGCGAGGCCCATCGACGCGCTCAAGAGCCACACCACGGCGAGCGCCCTCACGGAGTGGCTCCGATCACCTTCAGCTGCCCGGGCTCGACCCTCGCGGTGCCGCTCACCGTCTTGCCGTCGAAGGTGACCGACCAGGGCACCTCGTGCACCATCGCCCGTCGGCCTTCAGGGGGCATCACGATGCGAAACGGCGTCGCGCGCGACTCGGCGACGGTGCGGCTCTCGGCGCCGACCTGCACCACGGCGTCGACCGGGAACCCGTCGAAGCTCACCATCGACGGCTTCAGCGGAGCGGGCAGGGTGATCGGATCGCCGCTGGCCGAGATCTGCAGCGAACGGGTGAGGCCGCTGGACTCGCAGGCATCACAGCTGACGGTGAAGGTGTGAGGCCCGGGTGCCAGCCGCAGGGTGTGGACCGAGAGGGCCTCGGCCGACCGCGGCTGCTGGTCGACCGCCAGAAACCCGAAGGGCCGCACCATCACCTTCACCTCGATCGCCGCCGCGGAGGGCGCAGCGACGTTTGCCTTCACCTCAGGCACCCGCACCGCCACGGGAACCACGGCAGCCCTGCTCACTGCTCGCACCGGGGGCACTGCGACGGAGCCTGCGGCGAGGGCGCTTTGGCCTGCGTCCAGCTCGCTCAACGGCTCTTGCGTTGACACGTCAGCGGTCGGCCACACCACCCGGGTGAGCACCACGTCCTGGGGGCCGAACGACAAGGGAAGGTCTGGCTCGGGCACCCTGCGCGCCACCTGAAGGCCCTTGAGGCTGGCCATGACGATCACGAAGGCCGCGCCCGAGACGCTCGCCACCCGCGACAGCCTGCGGGTACGCTGTTCCCGAAGCTTGCTGGTCTTCATGGCGCCGAGCAGCTCGGCGGCGCGGGCGTTGACCGGGTCATGCGCGAGCACCTGATTGAGCGCCGAGAGCGCCCGCGCCGACCGCTTCTCTGCCAGCAGGCGCTGGGCCCGCTCGAGCAGGGTGCTGGTGACGCGCAACACCAGGTCGCGTCGAAAGCCCTTCGGGTCGAGGAAGAACTTCGGCAGCTCCTCGTGCGGCCGGGTCAAGCCCAGCTCGCTCAAGTACGACGCCAGGGCGTCGCGCAGCTTGCCGGCGTTGGGGTAGCGGCTGCCCGGCTGGCGCTGAAGACAGGTGGCGATGATCTCGGCCAGCTCGTCAGACACCGTCGGCACGGTCTGCCGTGGGTCTTCGAACGCGCAGTCGAGGATTCGTTTGAGCGTGGCCGTGGTGTTGGGCGCGGTGAACGGCAGCTTCCCGGTCACGAAGAGGTACAGCATGGTGCCGAGCGAGAAGACGTCGGCCTCGGCGCCGGCCTCTTCACCTTCGATGATCTCGGGAGCCATGTGGGCGGGGCTGCCCACCAGCGCGCCCGTCATGGTCATCTTCTCGTCGCGGTCGAGGATCTTGGCGATGCCGAAGTCGGTGAGCTTGATGACTCCGTCGTCGCGCACCATCACGTTCTCGGGCTTCAGATCGCGGTGCAGCACCCCGGCGTCATGCGCGTGCGCGAGCGCGCCGGCGATCTCGTGCATCACCATGGCCGCGATCTCAGGCGGAGAGAACGGCTCGGCCGAGATGAATTCCCGCAGCGTCTTGCCCTTGATCAGCTCGGTGACGATGAAGGCGTCGGTCGAGTCGGCTCCAGAGAAGTCGAAGACCTCGAGAATGTTCGGGTGGTGCAACCGGGCCACCGCGCGCGCTTCCCGGTCCAGGCGCTTGCGGCTCTCGGGCTTCGTCGCCAGGTGCGGGTGCAGCACCTTGACCGCCACCTCACGCTGCAACGTGGTGTCGAAGCCCTTGTACACGACGCTCATTCCGCCCTGGCCGAGCTGCTCCAGAATCCGGTAGCGACCTATGTGGCGGCCGACGAGCGACACGAGATCTTCAAGGGCCTCTCAGAAAAGAACGCCAGCAACGTCAGGACGAGGCCAGAGCCTATGGCGGCTTCGTCAGTGTGCGCCACTGTGTTCTGACAGCTCAGTCAGAGTCAGCAGGCGGTCGTTTGCGACCCTGGGGTCACGTTCGTCGGCGGGCGCCGATGCGGCTCAACAGATCACCCAGCACGGCTTCGCGGCGTTGTTCAGGGCGCGAGGGGCGAGGCACCGCACGAGCGTGGGTGAACAGCTCGGCGAGGCGATCGCGGATCAGCTCGTTGTCCGGGCGATCGACGAGCAGGCGGCGGTACGTGGCGATGGCGCCCGCATAGTCCCCCGACGCCACCAGCCGCTCGGCGGCTTCACTCTCTGAGGTGGGCGCGACGGCAGGCTCGGCCTTGAAGTTCGACCGGGTGTTGAAGAGCTCAGCGGGCTGCAACGACTCCTTCAAGTTGGTGATCTTCGCGCGCAGCCCGGCGTCGTCGGGGAACGCTTGCTCGAGCTCTTGAAACAGCGCGAAGGCTTCCGAGAGCTCTCCGCGCCGCAGCGCCCGGTCGGCGCGCCCTTCCACGCTCTTGCGATCTTCAGGGGTCATGGCGGCTGAAACACGTTCGATCGGTTCGTGGCCCTGCGCAAGCCAGTGGCCGCCCCCGAGATTCGAAAAGGAATCGGCGGGCCCGCGGACTACACAGCGCACGCGTGCGCATGGCCCTGGTGCTCCTCAGCGTGCTGACGGCGGGCGATCAGCTCGGGCCGCCCCTGCGCCAGGACGGGTATTCCATTCGCCCGCCGCGCGCGTTCCGGCTCACCCGCATGGACCTGTTTCATGGCACCCGCGCCACCGGGGTCGGGGCCCGCGAGAACGTCAGCCGCTACCTCAGCGCGGCGCTGATCGACGGAGACGGGGAAGACGCCGCGAGCCTGCTGGTGTCGGTGCTCGACGAGCCCTTCAGGCTGGGCCCCAACGCCCGCGACGACGCCTCGACGCTGGTCACCCGGCACCTGCGCGACGAGCTGGGGCTCACGTTTTCCCTCGAGCGCGCAGACGTGACCCTGGGTGCAGCCGCCCGCGTCGAGGTGCGCGGGTCGGTTCGGGAAGGCGCCCAGCTTCGCAAGGTGCTGGTGGCGATGTACCCCGGCGAGACCAGACGCACGGTGGTGCTCTTCAGCGTGCCCTCGGGCCGATGGGACGCGTTGACCCCCGCCATCGCCGAGTCACTCGACAGCATGCGCCTTGATGCCGCCACGGGGCCGTCGCGGTCGCTCGCGCTGGCCTTTGCGTTGCTGATCGCCGCCGGCCTGCTGGCCTCGATCGGTCTGTGGCGCCGACGCCAGGCCTCGGTCGCGAGAAGCTCGGCGTCGTGAGCGCTCTGACAGCCCGTTGAAAGGGCTCGCCCAGCGCGCCAGCCAGTCTCAGGGGCGGTTGTGCAGCGGGTGTCAGCTCTCGACGGTGAACGAGGCGGCCCCCGGCTCTTTGCCTTCCGCGTGAAGGATCCTGCTCGTCGACTTGCCGGCCCTGGGCGGCGTGAGCAGGCGCCAGGAGCGGGGGCGACCCACGGCGCGCTGGCGATTGCTCTGAAACGGGCTGGCCACACCCTTCGCCTCCATGGCTTTCGCAGAACGTCGATGCTACGGCCGACGACTGCATGCCGTCCGAGAACGCTCACATTCGTAACTTCTGCATCATCGCGCACATCGATCACGGCAAGTCGACGCTGGCGGACCGACTCCTCGAGAAGACCGGCACCGTCAGCAAGCGCGAGTCGCAGGCGCAGTTCCTCGACAACATGGACATCGAGCGCGAGCGCGGCATCACCATCAAAGCGCAGTCGATTCGCATGAAGTACACCGCGCAGGACGGCAAGCCGTACATCCTGAACTTGATCGACACGCCTGGGCACGTCGACTTTGCCTACGAGGTCAGCCGCTCGCTGGCGGCCTGCGAAGGGGCGCTGCTGGTGGTCGACGCGACCCAGGGCGTCGAGGCGCAGACCCTCGCCAACGTCTACATGGCGCTCGAGCACGACCTCGCCATCATCCCCGTCATCAACAAGATCGACCTGCCGTCGGCCGACGTCGAGCGCACCAAGCACGAGATCGAAGACGTCATCGGCCTCGACGCCTCGGTGGCGGTGGCCGTCTCGGCGAAAGAAGGCCTCAACATCGATCAGCTGCTCGAGGCCATCGTCAAGACGGTGCCACCTCCGACGGGCGCGCAGGACAACCCGCTCAAGGCCCTGGTCTTCGACAGCTGGTACGACAACTACCGCGGCGTGGTGATGCTGGTGCGCATCCTCGAGGGCGCGGTCACCGTGGGGCAGAACATTCGCCTGTGGTCGAACCAGAAGAAGTTCGAGGTGCAGGAACTGGGCGTCATCGCGCCCTTCGCGACGCCGGTGAAGCGCCTGATGGCCGGCGAGGTGGGCATTCTCGTCGCCAACGTCAAGGAGCTGGCCGACGCCAAGGTCGGCGACACCATCACCGACGACGCGCGGCCGACCGACGCGCCATTCCCCGGCTTCAAAGAGGTCAAGCCCATGGTGTTCTCGGGCGTCTTCCCGGTGGACGCCGCCGACTACGAGAACCTGCGCGACGCGCTCATCAAACTGCGCCTCAACGACTCGGCCTTCACCTACGAACCCGAGAGCTCGACCGCCCTGGGGTTCGGCTACCGCTGCGGCTACCTGGGCCTGCTGCACATGGAGATCGTCCAGGAGCGCCTCGAGCGCGAATACAACCTGAACCTCATCTCGACGGCGCCCAGCGTCGTCTACAAGGTCTTCCCCACGGGCGGCGGCGAGCCGATGTTCGTCGACAACCCGGCCAAGCTGCCCCCCATTCAGCAGATTGAGCACCTCGAAGAGCCGTTCCTCACCTGCCACATCCACGTGCCCAACGAGCACCTGGGCGCGATCCTCGGGTTGTGCCAGGAACGGCGCGGCATTCAGAAGGCCATCGACTACATCGGCACCTCGGGCACGCGGGTGCGGGTCACCTACGAGATGCCGCTGGCCGAGGTGGTGTTCGACTTCTTCGACAAGATGAAGAGCGTCAGCCGGGGCTACGCGTCCCTCGACTACGAGCTGGCCGGGTACCACACGTCCGAGCTGGTGAAGCTCGACATCTTGATCAACGGAGAGATCGTCGACGCGCTGTCGATCATCGTGCACCGCGAGCGCGCGTACTACCGCGGTCGAGAGGTGTGCGAGAAGCTGAAGGAAGTCATCCCGCGGCAGATGTTCGAGGTGGCCATTCAGGCGGCCATCGGCAGCAAGGTGATCTCGCGCGAGACGGTGTCGGCGATTCGCAAGAACGTGCTCGCCAAGTGCTACGGCGGCGACATCTCGCGCAAGCGCAAGCTCCTCGAGAAGCAGAAAGAGGGGAAGAAGCGCATGAAGCAGGTGGGCTCGGTCGAGCTGCCGCAGGAGGCCTTCCTCGCGGTCCTCAAGTCGGAGAACTGACGGCCGTGGCGAGCGAGACGGTGGCAGGGAAGGGCGCCGCGGTGATGTCGCTGGGAGACGCGGCGCGCGCGCTGCTCTCGCCCGACGAGCTGAAGGCGCTGGCCAGGGTGCGGTGGGTCGAGCGAGCCAAGTCGTTGTGGGCGCCGGTGACCGTGCTGGCGCTGGTCTTCCTCGTCTACCTCACCATCGTCGAGACCTCTCTGTGCACCTACCTGTGGCTTCAACCGGTGATGAAGGCGGTCGGGCTTGCGTGTGTCGGCTGGTGGGCGGTGCTGGTGGCGCTGCGGTACCTCGCCCGGCCCTGGGAAGCGTTGCGTGAGGCGCGCCACGAGGCCGAAGAGCTGCTGGCCGAGGTCGAGGGCCTGGCGACCCGCCGCCGCGCTGCGCTGAAGGACGGCGCCTTCTCCGAGCTGGTCGAGCGGGCCGCGGCGGTGGCCAGAGCCCTGCCGAGCGCCGAGGTGAAGCCGCTTCACGAGAGCACCCGCGCGCTGGCCGACAGCCACGACAAACACCTGCTCAAGTTCAAGCCTGGCGGGTGGCTCGAGACCGGCTCAGGCCTCGTGAAGGCCCTCACCATCGCGCTGCTGGTGCGCAGCGTGTTCCTCGAGCCCTTCAAGATCCCCTCGGGTTCGATGATTCCCACGCTCGAGATCGGCGATCAGATCTTCGTCAACAAGTTCATCTACGGCGTGCGCGTGCCCTTCACCAACTTCGTGCCCTTCACCATCGTGCGGGCTCCGAAGCGCGGCGACGTGATCGTGTTCAACAACCCCGTTCAGCCCGACAAGGACTTCATCAAGCGCATCGTGGCCATCGGCAACGACACCGTCGCGTTCAAGGGACGCGAGATTCGGGTCAACGGCCAGCTGCTCGAGGCGACGCTCGAGGCCGCGACGTATCGTCACTGGGAACAGCGCGCTCAATCGTCAGAGCCACGGCTGTGGTTTACGGATGACTGGTACCAGCAGGAAGCCTCGCTGTTGCGCGAGACGCTGGACGGCACCGTGCACTCGATCATGAACGACCCCCGCCGCCCGCAGGACAGCGACGGCGAGGTGAAGGTGCCTGATGGGACGGTCTTCGTCATGGGCGACAACCGCGACAACAGCGATGACAGCCGCTTTGGCCTTGGCTCGGGCAGCAGGCTTCCCGAGTTCGTGCCCCTTGGAAACATCAAGGGCAAGGCCACGGTCATCTGGCTCGCGCTCGGCCGCGGAGGCCTGCTGAACAACGTCTTCGGTGGAACCGGGTTCAGGACGGATCGGCTGTTTCAGCCGGTCAGCTTGTGTGGCACCGAGCCTGCCCGCGTTGGCGCTGCGCCGTGACGACGCCGCGCTGTGATGACGCTGCGCTGTGATGACGCTGCGCTGTGATGACGCTGCGCTGTGGCCACCCTGGGCCTTGCAGGTGCCCACCGAGGCTTCGCGGACGATCACCAGGCCGAGACGCAGCTTGACGGGCCGGCTGCTGCCTCGCTACAGCCGCCTGTACGAATGAGAACACTCATCGGGTACCTGACGGTCGCCGCCCTCGCTGCTGCGGCGTACCTCGGCGTCATGTTCGTCCCGGTCTACCTCGACAACCTCAACGCGAGGGACATCGTGAACACGTCGTTCAACCAGTACCGGGACCTGCGCTCGCTCGAAGCGCTGGCCGAGACCGTGTTGAGGCAATTCAACGCGGTGGCCTGGGCCACCCACGTCGTGGAAGACAAGAACGGAGAGAAGCAGGTGGTCAAGGGACTGGGGCTGACCGAAGACAACCTGTTCATCAACTTCAACGAGGAGACCAGGACCCTCACCTTGCGCGTCACCTATTCGCGCACCGTTCAGCTCAAGCCGACCGACAAGGTTCGCAAGGTCAACTTCGTGGTCGAGCGGGTCGGGCAGCCGCCGGACTACAGCTCATGACGGCGGGGTCCTCGATGAAGCGAGCAGTGCTGGCGTTGGCAGACGGCACCATCTTCGAGGGCCGCTCGTTTGGAGCGCTCGAGCCCGCGGTCGGCGAGGTGGTGTTCAACACCTCGATGAGCGGCTACCAGGAAATTCTCACCGACCCGTCCTACGTCGGCCAGATCCTCACCCTGGCCTCGTCGCAGGTCGGCAACGTGGGCACCAACCCCGGCGATGACGAGTCGGCGCGACCGCACGCCACCGGCCTGGCTGTTCGTGAGCTCAGCCCGCCTTCCAACTTCCGTTCGCAGCAGCCCCTCGATGCCTGGCTCGCGCGGTGGAAGGTCGGGGGCCTCGAGGGCCTCGACACCCGGCGCCTGGTGCGCCACTTGCGGGTCCACGGCTCGCAGTCGGGCGTGATCAGCGCCGAGGACGTTTCGTCGGCCGCGCTGGTCGACCGGGCTCGCCGTGCTCCGTCGATGGAGGGGCTCGATCTCGCGACCGGCGTCTCAACGCGTGAACCCTACGAGTGGACGACGCCGACCCCTGCGGTGCTGGGGCCACCTCGTCCACCGACGGGAGCGCCCCCGTTGAGGTACCACGTGGTCGCCATCGACTACGGGCTCAAGAAGGCCATGCTGCAGTACCTCGTCGACGAGGGCTGTCGCGTCACGGTGCTGCCCGCGTGGGCGACCGCCGACGAGGTGCTGGCGCGCAAGCCCGACGGCATCTTCCTCACCAACGGCCCCGGTGACCCGGCCGCCGTCAAGGGCGCCGATCGAACGGTGGCTGCGCTCATCGGAAAGAAGCCCATCTTCGGCATCTGCCTGGGTCACCAGATCCTGGCGCTCGCCCTCGGCGCCAGGACGTACAAGCTTCGCTTCGGCCACCGGGGCGCCAACCAACCGGTGAAGGACCTCACCACCGGCCGGGTCGAGGTCACCGCGCAGAACCACGGCTTCGCGGTCGACGCGGACAGCCTCACCGGCCGCGCCCAGGTCACGCACCTCAACCTGAACGATCAGACCATCGAAGGGCTCGCGGTGCCCGAGGCTGACTGCTTCAGCGTGCAATACCACCCCGAGGCGTCGCCCGGCCCTCATGACGCGCGCTACCTCTTCAAGCGCTTCGTCGCGCTGCTGGGCGGCACGCCGTTGCCGCGATGAGCGGCCCGCCGTCGCTCCCACAGGCCTTCGACAGCCTGGTGCAGTGGGCGATGACGCCCGAGCGTCAGGCCGACGTGGTCGCCGCCCGCGCCGAGTACACCGCCGCGACCGGGGAAGTCTTCGAAGAAGACCGGCAGCTCGAGCTGCGCCTCGCCGGGTTCCTCGAGTTCTACCTCTGCGATCGCCTCGCTCCCTGGGCGCAGCGCACGCCGGCGCAGGCCCGCTATCACCACGCGCTGAAGACAGACACCGCCAGCGGCGCTGCGATCTGGCGGGCCTTCACCGAGACCTGGCACGGCCTGTTCAGCGTGCTCGAGCTGCTGCCGGGGCGGGTTCGGCTGATGGCGCTGGGCCCGAAGTGCGAGGTCGAGGTGACCGAGCGCCGAGCCATGCATGGCTTGACCATCGGCGACGTGCTCGAAGCCAGGCTGATTCCGTTTCAGGGCACGGTGGCGTTCTCGGCGGCGTGGGTGTGGCACCCGCACGCCGCGGCGCCGTCGATCATCGCCGAGGCCGAACGACGTCGCACCACCGGCCAGGGCGAACGCGACCTCGTCTTCGACTGTGCCAGACGGTCGCTGAGGGTCGATCGGTACCGCCAGATCGCCATCGGGAAGATCTACGATTTTTCGGTGCGACCCGGCTGACCTCGAGTCAGCGCAGCTCGAGCAGCTCGAGGAAGTCGCGCAGGCGCTCGAGCTCTTCATCATCGACCTCGACGAACTCGACCCCGAAGCCCGGCGCCGTCACGGTCACGTGGTCGACGCGATCGTCACGCAGCTCGCGGCGGCTGTTTCCGCAGCGGGTGATCTCGAAGCGGCCGGTCCAGGGCTCGCCTCCCGGCAGGGCCAGGGTCAACAGGCCCTCGTCGCCAACCTGGCTGTTTTCGAGGCCGGGGCCATCTTCGACGAACGCGCCGATCTCAGAGAGCTCGAGCACGCGGCCCTTGATGCGGGTCTGCGCATCGAGATCAAGATTGGCGTGAAGCTCACATCGGTACCGCACCGCCCGGGGACTGGTCATCAGTCCGCACACGCTGCCCCAGCACCACGCTGAAAGACAATGTAGGAGAAAGCCCCATGGGCGCATGGCTTGACGCCCCTCATCAGAGGTCCATACGCTCGCCGGCAGATGTGGGGGAGTGTTGGGCGCATCGCCCGTGTCGTCCGGAGGCTCTCCTCGTGTCCGAGAATCGAAAGTACTTCCGAGTCCTATCCCGCCTGCGCTGCTGGTGTGAGGGCGAGAACATCACCGTGTTCGCGCGCATCGGGAACCTGTCAGAGGGTGGTTTGTTCCTTCGCACCAGCACCCCGTTGACCGAGGGCACGCGGGCCACGGTGCGCTTTGGTACCGAGAGCCCCGTCGAGGCCGAGGCCCGGGTGGTCTGGGCACGACTTGAAGGGCACGAGGGGCCGCCGGGCATGGGGCTGATGTTCGAAGGCGTAGACGATCAGCGGCGTGAGGCGATACGACGCCTCGTCGAGCAGGAAGCGGTGCACCCCGGACGAACGACGGTGTCGTAGGTGTTGGGGCGTTCTTTCTCTGTTTTCTGGCGCGGCTGTTTGCCCCGTCTGTCAAAGGGCCAAGGTTCCCGTGCGCATCGCGATCATCTCTGACATTCACAGCAACATCGAGGCGCTGACCGAAGTCTTCCGGGTCATCGACTCGAGCCGCGTCGACCGCATCGTCTCGCTCGGCGACATCGTCGGCTACGGAGCCTCACCCAACCCCTGCTGCGAGCTGGTGCGCCAGAACGCCGAGGTCACGCTGCTCGGCAACCATGACGCCGCCGTCGCCGGCCGAATGGACTACTCGTTTTACTACGACGCGGCCCGCCACGCCCTCGACTGGTCGGCGAACGTCATCGACGAAGAGAACCTGGCGTGGCTGCGCAGCCTGCCGTTCACCTACCGCATCGGGGAGACGGGCTTTTGCCACGGCTCGCCCATCGAGCCGCGCGCGTACGAGTACATCTTCGCGCTCGAGCAGGCCCGCGAGCTGACGCCCTTCACCACCGACCTGCCCGAGGTGACCTTCATCGGGCACAGCCACCTCTGCAAAGCGTTCGCGCTGGGGGCGGGCGAGGTGAACGACGTGGTCGCCCAGAAGTTCGGCGTGCGCGCCGGGTACAAGTACATCATCTCGGTGGGCAGCGTCGGTCAGCCCCGCGACTACGACAACCGGGCCTGCTTCGTCATCTACGACACCGACGCCCGCACCGTGGAATACCTGCGGGTCGAGTACGACATCGAGGTGTCGGCGCAGAAGATCTTCGATGCTGACCTCGCGCTGAACTTCGGCAAACGGCTGTTCCTCGGGGTTTGAGCTCGAGGGCCGTTGCTGTGGTGGCGGCCGCTCGCGGTGGCGGCCACTCGGGGGCTCGGCGTGCTTTTGAAAAAACTTGCTGGCGCCCAGGAAAAGACGGGAACTCGCGAAATGAACGCCTCAATCGGCCGGCTGTTGCTGTTGGTGCTGTGCGTCATCGTGTTCCTCGCGGGGTGCGGCAAGAAGACCGCCAAAGAGTTCTACCCGGCGAAGGGGCGCTACGACGTGCTGGTGGCGCGCGAAGGTGACGACGCCTGGCTGACCGACGAGATGGACGCGCTCTCGAAGGTCTTCGCGGCGATTCCGCCCCGCGCGATCGAGTCGCCGCAGGCCCAGGCCCTCGTCGAGACCATCGCCAAAGAGCGCGCCCGCGTCACTGCCGAGCGCGCAGAGGCGGCCCGGGCAGCGGCCGAGCAGCCGGCCCCCGAGGCCCCGGTCTTCGACGCTCCCGCGGCTGCCGAGACGGTTCAGCCAGCGACGCCCGCCGCGCCAGGCGCCGCGGAAGAAGACGACTCACCGCAGGGCGGCATGCCGCTCGCCGACTTTCGGTCGAAGTACGCCAGCTGCGTCGTCGACAAGGGCCTGATCGAGGTCAATGGCGCCAAGAGCCCCGGCTTTGCGGTCTCCGATTCCCCAGCGTGCCTCAAGCAGCTCAAAGCCCCCGCGGGGACCACCTTCTTCTTCACCAATGAGCGCCTCGCCGGGCGGGTCGTGACCAGCGTGACGCGCACCACCGTCATCCTCGACGCAGGAACCACCACGCAGACCACCACCGAGACCGTCGCTCCGAGATACCCGGGCGCTCCCGCGCCGGGCTCAGCGCCCCAGGGCCCCCCGCAGACCATCAACACCGCCCCGACCGGAGAGGGCATGAAGACGGTCGAGACGGGGCAGACGCTGACACCGCGAACGACGCAGTGAACCCGCGAGGCGCCATCGTTGAGGTTGGGGTGGCGAGGCGGTACACGACGCGGCGATGAGAGACTCGACGTTCATGACGCTGATGCGGCTGACGCCCAAGTCGGCGCTGTCGACGGCCGTCGGTCTGGCCACCCGCGCTCCCGTCCCGGCGGTGGTGCACCAGACGGCCATGCGGCTCTTCGCCCGCCGCTATCGGGTGAACCTCGACGAGGCCGAAGGGAGCGTCGAGCGCTACGCGACCTTTGGGCAGTTCTTCACCCGTCGCCTCAAGCCCGGGCTTCGGCCGATCGATCCCTCGCCCGACGCGGTGGTGAGCCCGTGCGACGGGGCCATCTCGCAGCTGGGCGCGATCGACGCTGGCCGGTGTTTTCAGGCCAAGGGCCTGTCGTTCCCCATCGACCGGCTGCTCAACGACGCCCGCCGCGCGCTGAACTTCGAGGGGGGCTCGTTCATCACCATCTACCTCTCGCCGCGCGACTACCACCGCTTTCACGCGCCGCTGGCAGGCACCATCACCGGCTACACCTACGCGCCCGGCGCCTTCTGGCCGGTGAACGTGGCGTCGGTGCGCTCGGTCGACGCGCTCTTCGCCATCAACGAGCGCCTGGTCACCTTCTTCGACACGGCGCTCGGCCAGGTCGCGTACGTCGCGGTGGGAGCGACCTGCGTCTCACGCATTCACGCGGCCTACGACACCATCGTCACCCATCAGGGCGAAGGGGCGCGTGCGCACCGCTATGAGCGCCCGATCCCCATCGAGAAGGGCGCCGAGGTCGGCATGTTCGAGATGGGGTCGACGGTGATCATGCTCTTTCAGAAGGGCGCGTTGACGTGGGACGCGTCGCTGCGGCCCGATGATCCGCTGAGGCTTGGGCAACGCATCGGCACCCGCAGGTCATGACGCGGCCCCCGGCGCCGTCGAGGAGGATTCACCCATGAGCGTCAAGTTCGCAGCCGTGAAGGGCATGAACGATCTCCTGCCTCCGCAGATAGAGACCTGGCAGTTCCTCGAGCACACCGCGCGGCAGCTCTTCGGGGTCTGGGGCTACTCCGAGGTGCGCACGCCGATCGTCGAAGACACCGCGCTCTTCGTGCGCAGCGTGGGCGAGGTGACCGACATCGTCTCGAAGGAGATGTACACCTTCGACGACAAGGCCGGCCGAAGCCTGTCCTTGCGGCCCGAGAACACTGCGCCGGCGGTGCGCGCGCTGATCGAACACGGGCTCGCCCAGCAGCCGCTGACGCGCTGGTTCTACCTGGGGCCGATGTTCCGGTACGAGCGCATGAAGACCGGGCGGTATCGCCAGTTCTACCAGCTGGGCGCCGAGGCCTACGGCGCGGCCGACGCGGCGCAAGACGTCGAGCTGATCGCCCTGGCCCACAGCTTCCTGGCGGCGGTGGGGGTGAAGCAGGTCACGCTGCACCTCAACTCCCTGGGAGACCCCGCGGACCGGCCCCGGTACCTCGAGGCCCTCACGGCGCACTTCGCCCCGCACGTCGGCGCCTTCAGCGACGCCGCCAGAGACACGTTCGAGCGCAACGTGATGCGGCTGCTCGACACCAAAGAAGAGGCCCTGCGGCCCCTGGTCGAGTCGGCGCCGCGCCTGGGCGACTTCCTCTCGGACGCGGCGCGGGCACACTTCGGAGAGGTGCAGGCCCTGCTCGGGGCCCTGAAGATCCCCTTCGTGCTCGACCCCACCCTGGTGCGGGGCCTCGACTACTACACGCGCACCACCTTCGAGTTCGTCTACCAGCCGGTCGAAGGTGAAGGGGCGTTGGGCACCGCAGGCACCGTCTGCGGCGGCGGGCGCTACGACGTGCTGGTGCACCAGCTGGGCGGCCCCGAGAAGCCAGCCATCGGGTTCGCGATGGGGCTCGATCGCCTGGTGCTGCTGCTCGACGATCTGGGAAAACGCCCAGCAGAGCGGCGACCCCTGTTGTTCCTCGCCACGATGGACGGGGCCCTGAAAAGCCAGGCGGTGACGCTCATCACCGCGCTGCGGCAGCAGGGGCATCAGGTCGACTTCGACCCCCGGGGTGGGAAGATCAAACGGCAGATCGAGCGGGCCGCGGCGGTGAAGGCGCGCTTCTTCGCGGTCTATGGTGAAGCCGAACACCAGCGCGGGTCGCTCACGGTGAAGAACCTCGATCTGCCTGATGGCGCCCCCGACAAAGAGGTGACGGTGCCGCTCGATGCGCTGAGCCAGTGGCTCGTGAATGTGGCAGCGTCTCTCGCGGTCCGCCCGTCGCCGTAGGCCCCTCACTGAAAGGCCCCATGCGCCCCACCGTCCTTCGCTGCTTGGTGCTGGTCTCGCTCGTGTCGGCCAGCAGCTTCGCTGACGAAGAGCTGGCCGCGGTCGACAAGACGGCCCCGCAGTTTCGGCTGCCCATCTACAACGCCGTCGCTGCCGGTGAGCCCAGCGGCACCATGCTGGGGCTCGACCGCTTCGTCGGCGCCGAGGCTGCCGACAAGAAGACGAAGGTGCTGGTGGTGTCGTTCATGGCCAGCTTCTGTGGGCCCTGTAAAAAAGAGATGCCCTCCCTGCAGACCCTGCACGAAAAGTACAAGGACCGGGGACTGCGGGTGTTGATGGTGGCCATCGATCGCGAAGAGGAAGGGCAGAAGAAGGTCGCCGAGCTGATCGCCACCAACACAGTGACCTTCCCGGTGCTGAAGGACCGCTTCAACATCGTGGCGCGGCGGTGGCTGGGCAACCAGAGCCCGCTGCCCTCGCTCTTCATGGTGCGGCCTGATGGCACCGTGAAGACCGTGCACCGCGGCTACAGCGAAGACGCCAGCGCGATCCTCGAGAAAGAGGTCACCGCGGCGCTCGACCCGAAGTGACGAAAGAGGTGCTGGTGATCGCCGGGCCCACGGGCTCGGGGAAGACCCGGCTCGCCATCGAGCTGGCCGAGCGCCTGGGCGGCGAGATCGTCAACGCCGATTCGCAGCAGGTGTATCGGCACTTCGACCTCGGCACCGCCAAGCCTTCGAGCGCCGAGCTGGAAAGGGTGCCGCATCACCTGCTGTCCTGCGTCGACCCGCACGAAGCCTTCAACGCGGCGCGCTTTCAGGCCCTGGCTGACGAGGCCATCACGCAGATTGAGGGCCGCGGCCGGCGCGCGATCATCGTCGGAGGGACCGGCCTCTACCTCCGCGTGCTGCTCCATGGGGTGGTGGCGGCGCCTGGCAGCGATCAGGCCTTTCGCGCCACCCTGGCCGACGTCGATGACGCCGCGCTGCATGCCCGGCTCACCCTGGTCGACCCGGTCACCGCAGGGCGGCTGAGCATCGGCGATCGGGTGAGGGTCATTCGGGCCCTCGAGATCCACGCGCTGTCGAACGAGCCGGCCTCGGCGCACCGCGCTCGACACGCGTTCGCGTCAGCGCGGTACCCGTTTCGGTTGTGGGTGCTCAACCCCGAGCGGCAGGCGCTGTACGAGGCCATCAACGCCCGCACCCGGGCGATGTTCGACGCGGGGCTGCTGGAAGAGACGCGGGCGTTGGTGGCGATGGGCTACCGGGACTCGGCGCCCATGCGCTCGGTCGGCTACACGCAGGCCCTCGCGTGCCTCGACGGGTCGATGACCCGTCAGCAGGCCATCGAGGACGTCGCGCAGAAGACCCGCCACTACGCCAAGCGGCAGTGGACCTGGTTCCGAAAAGAGCAGGGAGCGGTGTTCGTCTCGCCGCCGTATCAGCTCACCGTCGATTGAAGCGCGCCCGCCGCCCGCCACCACCGCCAGCGAACATCGGCTGCTGCACCGGCGGCGTCTCGAGGCCGAACTGCCACCACATGGGCTCCCAGGCCTTCATCTTCAGCTTCTTGTCGTTCTGCAGCGCGGTGAGGCCATTCTTCAGCTTCTCGTCGCTGGGGTTCTCGGCCACTCCGCGGGCGAGCACCTTCAGCGCCCCGTCGACGTCTTTGTTCTGCTGCAGGCACCACGCGTACGCGGCCCAAACCATGCCGTCCTTCTTGCCGTGCTTGACCGCGGCCTCGAAGGACTTCTGCATGCCCGGGTAGTCCTTGCGCTGGAACAGAATCGCCGCCTGCATGGCGCGCGCGAGGTAGCTGCGCTCGGTGGTCTTCGCGAACGAGGCCATCGCGGCGTCCTGGTTCTTGAAGAGGTAGTGGATCATGCCGATCTGCGCGTGCAGCTCGCTCTCGATCAGGAACTGTTGCTTCGAGAGGGGCAGGGCACCTTCCAGCAGCTTGATGGCCTTCTCGGCCCGCACCTTCTGCTCCTTGGGCGTAGGAGGCATGGCGTTGAACTCGGCCTTCACCTGTTCCATCACCTCCTGCACTTTGGCGAAGGTGCGCCGCGCCAGCACGATGTACGCCCCGAGGAACACGATGGTCCCGGGGATGATGCCGGCCACGAGCGAGAAGCCGGCCAGCTTGATGACGATTGACACCAACAAGCCGCCACCGAGGGCGATCAGCAGATTCACCATGGGGCGCGCCTGTACCCGAAGGTCGGTCGACGGCGCAATCAATCGGCCCTGCCCGCACGCACAAGGCCCTTCACCCGCGTCTCAAATCTGGTAGTGACCGCGTCTGCTTCAAGAGGAGAGACGGCCTTCTGTCGAAACTGGTAGACGAGGCGGACTCAAAATCCGCTGCGGCTGACCCCGCGTCCCGGTTCGAGTCCGGGGAAGGCCACTCTGAGTTGGTGGGTCGTGCGTCGCGCGCTGGAGCGACCGCCGTGCTCGAGGCCCACCTGGCCGTGGTCAAAGGCAAGCCGTTGCGGGCGGCGATCTCGGAAGCCCTCGCCAAACACCACGCGCTGGGCGGCAACGATCGTCGCTTCGTGGCCTTCGCGGTGCGGGAGCTGTCACGCCACCTTCGCCGCATCGACCTTGCTTCTCGGGCCCGCGGGCGGCCGTTGTCCAGCCTGACCCTGGTCGAGGACCAGGTGCTCTTCCGGTACGCGCTCTGGCGTCGCGACTTCACCCAGGCCACCGTCGAGAAGGTGATGGCCGAGGTGGCGCTGCCCGGCCCCATTCGCCCCCGCTCGATGCCCGACGCGATCTTGAAGGACGAGCTCAGCAAGCAGCCGACGATCGACTTCGGAGAGGTGCCCGTCGAGCGCGAGGCCGCCGTTCACTCGTTCCCCAACTGGCTGGCGCACGCCATCGCCGAGGTCGCTCCGACAGGTGAGCTCGAAGCGGTGCTCGCCGCGCTCAACCGCGAGCCCTTCTTGACGCTCAAGGTGCGCCCCAACGGGACCCGAGAGGCGCTGCTCGAGCTGCTGCTGGCCGCGAAGCTGCCGGTGAAGGCCTGTGACGAAGCGCCCGACGCCCTTCAACTCACCGATGAAGGTCGCGCCATCTTCGAGTCGAGGTTCATGAAAGAGGGCCGCCTGCAGGTGATGGACCTGGGCAGCCAGCTGCTCGCGGGGCTGTGCCAGGCGCAGCCCGGGCAGACGGTGGTCGACTACTGCGCGGGGGCAGGGGGGAAGACCATCTTCCTCGCCGACGCGGTGGGCCCGACGGGCCGGGTGTACGCCCACGACAGCTCGGCGAAGCGCCTCAAAGAGGCGAAGGAACGCACCTCGCAGCTGAAGCTCCGGCACGTGAGCTTCCCGGCCGAGCCAAGGCTCGATCTCGCGCAGCTGGTGCTGGTCGATGCTCCGTGCAGCGGCACCGGGACCCTGGCTCGGGAACCAGACCAGAAGTGGAAGCTGAGCGCCGACAAGGTGAAGGCGCTGCAGGCCACGCAGCTCGAGATCCTCGAGACGGTGGCGGGCCCCCTGAAGAGCGGCGCGGTCGTCGTCTACGGGACCTGCAGCCTGCTGCGCGATGAGAACGAGGTGGTGGTCGAGCGGTTCCTCGGCAAACACCCCGAGTTCGTCGCCGAGGGGCCGGCCTTGCGCGTCTGGCCACACCGCCTCGACGGGGGCGGCTTCTTCGGTGCCCGCCTCAAGAAGCGGTGATACCGTTTTGACAGGTTCTTCTCGCCCTCCCGGAGTCCCCACGCATGCCCCCGCCGCCCCCCGCCACCAACAATGACGCTGCGCTTCGGCAGATTCAGGCCGCCTGGGACGAAGCCCAGATGCAGCTGAAGGTGCTGCGAGAGCAGGTCGACCACGTGACGGCCCTGGCCCAGGCGAAGGTCGCCTCGAACATGCTCGAGCGCGACATGGACCGGGCCTACCGCGATCTGGGCGAGGCGGTCTGGGCCGAGGTCTCGAAGGGCCGCTTGCAGCTGCCCAACAACCTCTCGACGGTGCGCAAGGCCCTCGAGGCCGTCACCAACCGCATTCAGGCACAGAACGCGTCGATCAACGATCTGCTGGCCGAGGGCGCCGACATCGCGCGGCGCCTTCAGGAAAAAATGCAGGCCCCGTCAAAGCCAGTAGCGCCTCAACTCAAAAGACGGTAGGAACGCGCGCGCTTCGGGGCGACCCGAAAAAGACATCGCGAATAGGGGTCATAGCTCAGCTGGGAGAGCGCCTGAATGGCATTCAGGAGGTCCACGGTTCGATCCCGTGTGGCTCCACAAAGATGACGTCGAACACGAGGCTCCTCGGGCATCCCCCGAGGGGCCTTCTGCGTTGGCGCGATTGCTCGAAAAGACGTCCAGGCACGAACGACGTCCCGGCCGAATGACGTGCCAGCAAACGACGATGGGCGCCCGCGATCGAAGATCACGAGCGCCCATCGCTCAAACCGGCACCTTCGAAGGCGCTACTTCTTGCCCTTCACTTCGATCAGCTCGACCTCGAAGATCAGCACCGAGCCACCGGGAATGGTGGGGGGCATGCCCCGATCGCCGTAGGCGATGTCGGGCGGGCAGATCAGCTTCGCCTTGCCGCCGACCTTCATCATCCCGACGCCCTCGGTCCAGCACTTGATGACGCCGTTCAAGGGGAACTCGGTCGGCTCATTGCGCTTGTACGATGAGTCGAACTCGGTGCCGTTGGTCAGCGTGCCCTTGTAGTGCACCTTGACGGTGTCTTCGGGCTTGGGCTGCGGGCCCTTTCCAGCCTTCAGCTCGAAGTAGATCAACCCTGACTGCTGTGGCTTGGCGCCCTTCTCCTTGAGGAAGGGAACCAGCGCGGCGGCCGACTTCTCCTTGGCCTTTCGCTGCAGCAGCTGGTCGACCTTCGAGCTGTAGTCCTCGAGCTTGATGTTCACCTCTTTGCCAGAAGCGCCGTCGACGATGCCCTTGACCACCTCGTTCAGCTCGTCTTCGGTGAAGCCAGCGGTGCCGACCGGGGTTCGCTGGGCGACGAAGGTGCCGAGCACGTAGGCGACCTTGGTCTGCTCCTCGGGGCTGAGCGGAGGTGGCTCAGGCGGTTTCGGGGGCTGCAGCGGGTCGACCGGGGGCACGTTCGTGCCTGGAACCACCGCCGCCCCAGCGGACGGTGCACCCGGCTCGGTGCCCGACTTCGACTCTTCCTTTTTGGGGCAGCCCAGCATGAAGACGCCTTGCGCCGAGAGCGCAACGGTCATCAGCGTCGAGAAGAGACGGGTCTTCACTGGGCACCTCCTGACGGCGACGGGGGAAGCTGCATGGCGGGAGCAGCCTCGGCCTTCTTCACCTCGAGCAGCTCGACCTCGAAGGTGAGGGTGGCGTTGGGCGGAATCGACGGGCGACCACCTTCTCCGTAGGCGATCTCTGGTGGGCAGATCAGCTTGGCCTTGCCGTTGACCTTCATCTTGCCGACGCCCTCGGTCCAGCACTTGATCACGCCGCCCAAGGGGAACTCGGCCGGCTGGTTGCGCTTGAAGGACGAGTCGAACTCGGTGCCGTCGATGAGCGTCCCGCGGTAGTGCACCTTCACCGTGTCGGCGGCCGTCGGCTGGGCGCCATCACCGGCCTTCTGCTCGACATAGATCAACCCCGACGGGCTCTTCTGGGCGCCCGGCTCAGCGGCGACCTTGGCGGCGTATGCGGTGCCCTTCTCCTTCTCTTTGGCGCCGCGCTCGAGCTGGCGGGCCCTGAGGAACTGGCCGACCTTCTGGTCGTACTCCGCGCCGCTGACCGCGAGGGGCTTGTTGAGGGCCGCGTCGAGGAAGCCCTTCTTGAGCTCGGCGAGCTCGGCCTCGTTCAGACCAGCCATGCCCACAGGGGTGTTCTTCGCCAGCAGCACGCCGAAGGCGTACAGCGTCTTCTTCGACTCTTCGGGGGTGAGGGGCGCGTCGGCTTTGGGCGCCTCAGGCGCCGGCGGCTTCTGCGCCAGCGCCAGTCCGGCAAGGACCAGGCATAGCGACAGCAGGACTCGATTCACGTTGCTCTCCGGGACATTCGAACATCGGTGGGACTGCGAAGAAGATGAAGCTCAGGTCTTGTAGAGGGCCATCACGTCTTTGAGCAGGGTGAGCGCCTCGGCCCGCGGCCGCTGAAACGCGTTGCGGCCCATGATCGCGCCGAAGCCGCCGCCGTCGCGAATGCCCTTGATCTCTTCCAGCAGGGTGGGCGTGTCTTTGGCTTCGCCGCCCGAGAAGATCACCACCCGCTTGCCGTTGAAGGCGCTCTGCACCACGTGGCGCACGCGGTCGGCCATGGTCCGGGTGGGAATCGAGTACTTCTCGAAGACCTTCTTGGCCTCGGCCTGCTCGATGAAGTCCTTCGGGGGCTTGACCTTGATGATGTGGGCGCCGAGCTGCGCCGAGATCTGGGCGGCGTAGGCGACCACGTCGACGGCGGTCTCTCCGTCTTTCGAGAGGCTGCCGCGGGGGTACGCCCACAGCACGGTGGGCAGGCCCGCGTCCTTCGCCTCGAGGATCAGATCGCGCAGGTCCTGGTACTGCTGATTGCGGGCGCCCGACCCGGGATAGATCGTGTAGCCAATCGCCACGCAGCCCAGCCGCACGGCGTCGCGCACCGTGCCGGTGAGCGCCGACATCGGGTGATCGGTCCTGGCCAGCGAGTCCGAGTTGTTCAACTTGAGGATCAGCGGGATCTCGCCGTGCAGCTTGCCGGCGACCGCCTCGAGGAACCCCAGGGGGGCCGCGTAGGCATTGCAGCCCGAGTCGATGGCGAGCTGCGCGTGGTAGTCGGGGTCGTAGCCAGCGGGGTTCGGCTGGAAGCTGCGCGCCGGGCCGTGCTCGAAGCCCTGATCGACCGGCAGGATCACCAGGTTGCCGGTCCCGGCCAGGGTGCCGGTGTTGAGCAGCCGCGCGAGGTTGGTCAACACGCCGGGAGTGTCAGACGGGTACCACGACAAGATCTGCTTCACGCGTTCGGTGAACGCCATGGGGAAGGTCTCCGTGTTGGGAAGAAAGACCGCGCCCCCATAGCCCAGCAGGTGGGTGGCGTCCGCTACTTCTTGGCGTCGATGGTCAGGGGAAAGGTTCCCAGCGGCTGGCCGCCGACGCGCACCACCACCTCAAAGGCCCCGGGCGCACGAATGGCGGTGGGCGCCCAGTCGACGCTCCACTCGGTCTCGTCGGCCTTGAACGCGAGCTCGCCGTTCGCGTCCATCACCGTGTCGCCGCGGGGGTCGAGCACCAGCACCTCGATGGATGCCGATCGCAGCTCGCTGGAGCGCACGCGCACCACGGTCGAGAACTTCTCGGTGACCAGCGGGCTGCCGCTGGCGGTGACTGCCAGGAATGGCAAGCTGGGCTTCGAGCCGGTCGGCGTGGGCACGAAGCCCTTCCCGTGCTGCACCGAGACCACGCCGTAGGCGGGCACGCTCGTGGGGCTGCTGCGCTCGGTGGGGGCCTTCTCGTCGAGCTTCTTCATGCCGTCACCGGTGGGCAGCGCGCCAAAGGTGGGCAGGCCCAGGTCGATCTTCGGGGCCCGTTCCTTCTTCGAGCCCTTCAGCTTCGGTTTGGGCTCTTGCGCCGGTGCGGCGCTGGACAGCAGAAAAAAGCCCGCGAGAAGCAGGTGTCGTGACATGCGGGCCACTGTACTGCGCGCGGAAGACTTCAATTCAATGGGGCGGTGGAGTACGCGCCGCGCCCTGTGCGTCACCTGCTCTTCATCGTGGCAGTCTCGAGTGGCCTCTCAGCGAAGGCCACGCCGCTGACCCTGCCCCAGCTGGTCGAGCGGGCCCGCCGCGCAGATCACCGCGTGAAAGAGAGCACCGCCCAGCTGCAGTGGTACCGGGCGAAGTACGACGAGGCCCGGTGGGCGTGGTTCCCCAGGTTCGACTCCTACGCCGCGGTGGCCGGGCCGACGCCCGAGGCGCGCAACGACGGGCTTGGCGGGCCTCCGACCACCAAAGCCTCGCTGCTGTACGATTCCGACTTCGGCCAGCCGGGGGTTCAGCTGCGCGCAGGGGTCGAAGCGCTGCTGCCCATCTACACCTTCGGCAAGCTCGCCGCGCTCGAGGCCGCCGGCGCCAAAGGGGTCGAGGCGGGCGAGGCGCTGGTTCAGCGGGCGGCGGACGAAGCCGAGCTGCAGGTGACCCAGGCCTACTGGGGCCTGACCCTGGCCCGCGCAGGCGCGATCGTGCTCGATGACACCGTGAAGCGCCTCGACGAGGCCCGCGCCACCTTCGCGCGCCTGGTCGCCCTCGAGAGCGAGCAGGTCAGCCAGATGGACGGGTACAAGCTCGACTTCTATCGGGCGCAGGCTGACGCCCAGAAGATTGCCGCCACGCAGGGTGAGGCCTGGGCGCTGGCAGCGATTCGGGTGTTGATCGCCGCGCCCGCTGAGGAAGTGATCGAGGTGGCGACCCAGGCGCTGCCCGAGCGGCCGGGCACCCTCGAGCCGCTCGAGGGCCTGCTCGCTCAGGCGCTGACGCACCGCCCAGAGCTGCGCGCCGTGGAAGCAGGCCTGGTCGCGCGCGAGAAGGAGGTCTTCATTCGCGAGCGCTTCTATTACCCCGACTTCGGGATCTACGGCTTCGCCCGCTGGGTGTGGACCACCAGCGCCACCCGTCAGCGCTCGCCGTTCGCGTACGATCCCTGGAACGAGCTGTCGGCGGGGCTGGGCCTGGTCACGCGGTACTCATGGGACTTTCCCATCAAGGGCGCGCAGCTCGACGCGGCGCGAGCCGAGCTGGCCAGGATGCAGGCCCAGCGCGATCTGCTGAGGGCGGCGGTGCGGCTCGAGGTCGAGAAGGCGCAGAGCGAGACGCAGGCGGCGATCGGGCGAGCGGCCCTTCAGGGAGCGGCTGAAAAGTCGGCGCGCCGGTGGGCGACTGCGGCGTTCACGGCCTTCGATCTGGGAACCGGTGAGGTCCGCGATCTGATCGAGGGGTTCTCGGCGCTCGCGACCGCCTCCTCGCAGCACGGGCAGTGCCTCTACGACGTGCAGGTGGGGCTCGCTGCGCTCACCAGGGCGGTGGGGCAGCCGGTGCAGCTGCAGGGGCCTGAGGGATCTGGCCCAGCGACGCCCGTCAACGCAGCGCTGGTCCCCAGCTCGAGACCGGCAACGACCTCGCCGTAAATGCACCGAGGCGCCGCCCGTCGGCGCCATCGACCCCCGCACCACCGAAAGGCCGCCCA